>Ga0179593_1347741_pt1 | contig 11763 bp, 17 predicted proteins | sample CZODoug2_1_08_16_FD_185931 | JGI IMG/M metagenome (GOLD analysis project Ga0179593, IMG submission 185931) | Vadose zone soil fungal communities from Angelo Coast Range Reserve, California, USA - CZODoug2_1_08_16fungal (PacBio error correction) | ecosystem: Environmental > Terrestrial > Soil >... | reverse complement strand
TGCGACGCAAGACGTTATGTTTCCTTCACTTTCCCACCCTGCCAGTAATTTCCCCCAGTACCGAGGGGAGAGCAGAGTTTTCCCAAGAACCCATCCACGCCTCTTTTCCTGATCGTCCCTTTTTCCGATATACTGACTTTTCTTGCTATGCAATTCCTCTTTCCCTTCCCTTGACACGATTTACATGACTCCCCCCTTGAGATTTTTCTCAATCCTACCTGTTCTTCACTTCCCCCACGCCTTGACCATCTCTCTACCTCCCTTTTCCTTGGAGTCGCATATCCCCTATCCTCGTTTTTTTGTCTTAAGAACCAGAGGGTGTCCGATTCCAGGCCCAGGAGGCGTGTTTCTTTGTAGCGAGAGTTTTCCCCATAACGTTTCTCCCCCTCCTCCAACTGCAGCACAGGTAGAATTCTCTTTAGTTCTCTTTCTTGTCGTTCTTTCGGGTTGGTTTTTTCCTTCTTTGGCGCCCGGACCTCAGGGAGGTTCCTTAGACCCCCTCCGTCCTTTGCTTTCTCGAGCGCACCCCTCTCTTTAAGGTCACATTGCTTCGGCGGACCTTCCCTTTTTTTGCCCCTTTCTTCCGCCTTCCCTCGGATGTGGTGGAGTATTGGACCCTCTGCCTTTTTCTTGCCTTCTGGTCGGTCCTCTCGGTACTCTCTTGATTTTCTCCCTGCGTCCCCAGACATTACCCCCCTTTTCTGTGACGACGCCCCTTTTTCTTTTATATTTCTGCTTTCTTTTCGCCTTCTTTGCCGTGTATGTGCTCTTGTGCGAAGGCCCGCCTCTGCCGGTAAGAAGGCTTTTAGACTTTTTCACTCTTGCGGTTCATCACTGCCAAATCATGTAGGACAGGATCTTCAACGGTTGCGCAGACCCCCCCTGTCTCCTTTCCGGTGATTCCGAGCCCACTTGCACTTCCCCCCGCTGTTTTCCGCCTTCTCCCTTCGGCGCAAAAAAAGTAATATGATTTTTTGCATCTAGATCACCACTGAATCTTCTTGATCTTTGTCATCTCCCCGCCCCTCCGCGAAGGCTGATGAAAGCTCCATCTCCCAGAACGCCCTCCCCCCTCTTACGTCTCGCGTCCCCCCCCCAGACGAGCTGCCACTGAAAGATCGCCCTTCTCTTGAGAGATTTTTTCATATCCTCCCCGAATACTTATTCTGTCTCGGCTTCCCGCTCAGCGCTGTAGACTGAGGACCTTTTAACCCTTTGAGGCCTTGTGACGGTTTGATCACTATCGAGACCTGAGCGACTCTGTGACCGTATTTTGCTGTGTTTTTATTTTTCTTCCCCTTGCCCATATTCTTGCGGGAGCTCCTCTCCCCGGCCCAAGATCCAAGCACGTCCGCCTCCAGTTGAAAATATGAGACCTCAGGCCCCTGCTCTGTGGCCATCTGCGTAATAGGCCCTTCACTCCTGGATCCTCTCCCTAAAACTATTTGCTGGCAAGCATTTCCCGTATCCACCAAGCCAATACCCCCTCTCCTCAAACCGCTGACGGCTTTCCTTCTTTGAGAGTCCGAGGTGTTGTTTTGATCTCCCGCGCTCTTTCCTCCCTCTTCATTGCTCCCAGTTTTTGGATAGTTCCTTGTCTTCTCAGCAGCGCAGCGCCCCTTCCTTCCCGGAACCAGCACCAAGATAGAGCCCAGCGCGGTTTCAATAGGAGTATTTTTATAGCGCCATTGCTGGCGGTCTCTGAGCTACCTTGGTAATCCCTTTATTATTCCCCCCTCCTCCCCCTCATGCGCTGGGGGATTTTCCGCTGAACCAGATTTTTCCTCTCCTGAAAACACCTCGACTCAACCTCCCTCTTTGCGAGCCCAGCTTTGCATTGAGGAGTTGCCCATGCGACCGCTCTTCCTCTCGACCGAAAAAGATACCGATCTCGCGTTTTTTTCCCCTACATTCCGTCTCTTCGCAGCGACGGTGTCACCGCAGCGAGATTAGCTTCCTGACCCTCCATCCCTCCGATTGCGGATCCTGACACAACGAATTTGGATCGAATTTTAGTTCTAGCCCACCTGGTGGCGTCTTCCTCTTCCCTCTCGCTCGGTCGAGCTGCGCTTCTAACCCTGTCTTAGATTGCGTCGGGCCGGCGGTGTTCCTCAGACCTTGCATCTCTCTTTTTTTCCCCTTTGTTGTTTTATCTCTTCCTTTCTGAAGGGTCCCCTTTAATAGAAGTCTCCGGCGACGTTTCTTCTAGAGCTCTCCCCTTCGACTGTGTCCTCCCCCACCCCACCGCGGAGGCTGCGAGCGGCGGGCCCCTTCCGAGACCATTTTTCCTTCATACTCGATCTTCGTATCCTTTTTCTTTATGCTTCCTCCGTCTTTTTCGGTGCCCCGGTCTGTGATTCCAGAATGATGTAGGTGTAAACAAAGCCTCTTCGGTGACTTGGTTCGGCGCTGTCTCTCGGTTGGAGTCGCTTTTTTTCGACGCTTTTTCAGGCGATCTTTTGATACTCTTCTCTTCTTTCGTGTCGTTCGCAACTCTTTTTTTTTCCCTTCCCTTTCAAGAGCATTTGGCGATGTCTCAGAAGATAACTATGCCCCCCGGAGTTAAGGATACGAAAGCATATCGCTATGCCGCTTCCCCCCGTTGTTAGTTTTCCTGTCATCTTCCTCCTCCTTTCTTCTCTAGCCAGGCAAACGAGGCCGTGCGGTACCCATTTATTGGACTTCCTTGCAGACCCGATCGCGATCATACCCCCCCTTCTCCTTTTCTCTATATGACCCCCGCCTCCTGGCACTTTGATTTTTGAGTGATTGGGTTCTCGACCTCCCGTCAGTCCAGCACATCCTGTGATCTCCTGAGCGTGAAGATGACATTGATGCCCGAGTTTTAGTCCTCTCCCTCTTTTTTTTGAGTCGGCATGGCGGACCTTGCTTTTCTAGTCCTTTTCTCTGTACGCGAACGCGTCTTCTACCTCGAACGTTCGGACACAAACAGCACCCGGACGCCTCGAGATTGTATGCTTTTTTTTTCTTGATATTTCATCCCTCACCTTTCCCCCCCTGCTCGTTTTTTCTCCTTTCATCAAGCTTTCTCTGGCGCCATGAGGCCTCCCTCCCCTTCGCCTATGAGGCATGCTCATTTAAAAATAGATCCCGTCTCAACTTGATTTTTTTCCTTCCTTTTGTTTTAGAGAGGCGAAGCCTAGCGGCGTCTGGTTTTTCTTTCCCTTAAAAATCCCTCGTACTTTTTTTTCTCTCTCTGTAGATCGGCGTGCTCCGACCCGAGGCGAGCGTGGTGTTAGTCGATTTTTCTTCCCCCCTCTTTTCCTTTCTCTTGGGTTGTCCCCCGATTATCAGGCTTTCCGATGGGAACATTCCTCTCTTCTAATTTTAAAAGTCCCCGCTTGGTCGGTCCTCTCTACCCCCGGTTCCGACTCCTGCCTCCCTAGTGTTGAGAGTTGACTGCACGCAGCTATCTTTAATTCCTTCGGCTCGGTGGTTTTTTTTTTCCGGACGTTTTGGGGAGAAGCTTCCTTTCAGATCGGTCGAGTATGACTTCTCCCCCTTCCTCCCTTGTCCCCAATTTGCTTTTTTTGCCCCGTCTCTGCCATGGCGGGGGCAGTAGCATTTCCAGAGATTGAGACCGAGATGCCGACTCTCTCCTACTGAAGAGTCGAGGTAAACCCATCACCCGGTCCTGACCCCCTTGCCGGGCAATGCACTTGCCCACATGAACGTCTGTTCCGCGAATCCCCCGGTGCCTTATGTTCCCCCCTCATGTGTTTCGATTCTTCGCGTCATTAACACTTACGATTTGATCAGGCCTACCTCGCTTAGTCCTCATTCTCACCCCGACGTGTACCACGGTCGGCCCGACAAAGACCTCGCGAATTCATGTGTTCTTCCCTTTTTGATTGGCTTCACCCCCGTATGTTCACAAGCGTCTTCTTTTCTCCCTTGGTTATCCCCTTCCCCGACCCCCCGTCATGTGAGATCCCCCAAAACCGTTTGCGGCTAGTCCTCCCCCCTCCCCAATGTCACGATGTCTGAGAGCTCTTAACCAAGTTTTTTGTGACTTTGGTCCCTAGGTATGCTGGCGAGGAACCCGAATGGGGCTTCAAATTCAATTTTTTTTTCCCCCCAACTCGCTTGCCCGCTCCGAAAACTGTTGTGAGTCGCTATTGACTGGCCGATCTCAGAAGCCCTTTGCGTTTCTTTGTCGTTGCTTGCCATCCCTTTTGTCGACCCGGGGCCTTGCGTTACTTCAGTGTTGTTTTCTTTCTGGCAACATTATAAGGAGTCCGCGGCTCACCTCTCATATTCCCTTACGACGAGAAACCCCTTGGAAGTTGCGCCTGGCGCCTTACCCCCCAAATTGCTGTCCCCTCCTGCGTCTCACCCTCAACTTTATGTTCTTTTGGTGATGTTTTTTGTCTTTTGTTTCCCGTGGCCTGATCATTTTTTTTTGTTCCTTTTCCAAAACCCCATGTCGTCATCGGAGAGGGCTCTTTCCTTTGATTTCCTGGTTTTTTACTTTTGTGCTACTATTTTAGTCTCCTCATGAGACCGATTTTTTTTCACCTCATCTTGTTGTTTCTGTTCCGATCGTACGCGCTTTAGATATTTTATCTTCGCCCCCACAAATCCTAAACCCCCGCCCATCCCAACTTTTCCCTCCCACCCGATTCCGCTTGACTTGGGAGGGCATGTCGACCCCAAGCCCCCTTGCTAGAACTTTCAACACAGGACCTCCCCTCTTTCCTCCATCCAAATCCCCCTTTTCTTTTTCTTTTGATCATATTTTTCCCGCCTGGTAAGAGCTCAGGCGTCAGTTACTTAAGTTTCTCTTTTTCAAGGGGACATATAGACGGTCGATCCTTCTATCCACGGCGACTTTCTTGGCCAACTTCATGCCCACCCTGCCAGTAATCCCACTCTTCCGGCGGGGTCTGAAAGATATCGATGGCCCTCACAAAGACAGTTCAAGATTTCTCTTGCCGTAATTGTCATTAGAGATATTCATTTTTCTCTTTTCTAACGGCTCTTTCTTTCTTCTCCCCGATTTAAGTTGCAGCCACCTTGTCTTCCACTCGCAATTTAACGGCCGACCAAAAGTCCCAACGAAACTTTTGCCGATGCATATCAGACATCTTTCGGTGTTCCTCCCTCTCCCTCCAATCGGTTTGCTTACGCGCTTTGAAACAGGTTGTAGCGCCGTTCAGACTTTTTTGCGCGTTCCTCCTTTTCTTTAACCCCGAACGGGGCATCATTTCAACCCTGCCAGACCGCATTACTTCTCCTTCCTCTTTTTTTTGTCGTTTCGTCGGACCTGGTGGGTAATCCGTGCGCAGCAAATGCGATATTCTTCGACCAAACCCACTCGGGATTCATTTTTGGGTTTTTTTCCCACTCGCTCGAACCCCCTCTCTCCTTCCTTCCTGGCTTGCGTTGAGAGTGACGTTAATGTTGGCGTTCTTGGACTTGAGACCGGATTTTTTGCTTTCCTCTTTGGCCTCGAGAATTCGATCCTGTAGGTCCTTCTCTCCTCTCTTGATTTCGACTTTCCCCACGCCCTTTTACGTCGGCCGTTCTCGATCACTTTTTCTCTTTTTTTTACCATGATGTAGTCGGCCCTCGCGGAGCCGATATGACTACTCTGTGTCGTTGCGGTCAGGCCAGCACCCCGCGAAGAACGACGAGGATTTTTGATTATTTCCCTGGTTTTTTTCTTTCCCGGCCCTATTTAGGACAGGATCAGTTTCCCTGCTTCTCCGACAGCGCGCCTTTTTCATCGATCGGGATTCCAGCGTAAGCCTGAAGTTCCCTGCCAAGAACCCTTGCCCCCACGCCTTCTTTTCTTTATCACAAGAGAAGTTCCATGTCGAACGCCTTTTTACATTATAATTGAACAACGACCTCTCTTATCCCCCCTCCAAGCCCCCTGCCCTTCAAGCCGCTATTTCCCCCCTCTTCAGAAACTTTTAGCTTAGCAACGCCTCGTAGTTTGCATTCTGTCCCCCCCCGATGTTGACTATCCTGACTCGGTCAGTCTCCTGGAACATGATTCGACGTTTTCCACTGAGTTTAAGGAGATCCCCTCTGTCCCGGTGAATTTCTTTTTGTCCTCCCCCCTCTCGGCGACCCCCCTTCCTCCCTCTCACAGTTTCCTTTGTGGAGTTGCCCTCACAAGGGACGATTCCCCTTGAACGGGTGGGGATCTTCCATCTCAAAGGGCGCCCCTCTTTCAAAATCCATTCCCGCCCATTCTTTGCCCTTCCCCTCTCTTGTACACTTCCGGCGCCTAGGGAAATGGTCATCCCTCAATCGCAGGACCAGCACACCCGATGGCTTTTCCCTCATTTCTCCATCCAATCAACGTCCCAGCGAACAGGACCCGGTCTGCTTCTTTTCCTGATTTCGAGGTGAGTTTGTGATTGATAGCGTTCTGCCGATGATTTCCGAACCCTTTTGCCCTGCCGGTCTTTGCCTGGATTCTCTCCACGGCGCATCCCCCTTTCCGGAAGACTGCACCAAAGACTCTCCCCCTTCTGTGCCAAATGCGTCAACCCGATCTCATTGGATAAGGGAGTTTGACGGCGTTTCCTTTTTTTTATCCCTCCCTAGTCATTCGTGTTTTACGATTACTCCCTCCAAAAAGCTTTTGGATCGCCTCCTAAAAAGAGCGCCCACTACCTCCTCGCAATTGCGGAGCCCCCAACTATCGTTACTGCGGGTCCACAGAGGGCACGTCCCGCGAGCCTTTTCCGACACCCTCTTCTCCTGGTCTCTCTCTTTTGGTTCCCCTCCCATAAGAGTTCGTTATGTTAAGACGCCGGTATCACCTCACAGACTACCGTCTCGTAGCGTCAGTAGTCTAGATAACAAAGCCCCCCTCCCTCAGCATCTATCTGAACACGCATTTCTTACCTTTTTCCCGCTTGCAAGAATCAAGTGGTGGAGTGATTTCTTTCTATAAGATGGTCGAAGCCTGCTCTGTCACAAAGTTAGCAAGGTGCAGGACGTTTTTGAACAGATCATCGTTTCTCTTCTTTCCCCCCTTCCCCCACTGTTTTGGAGTCTCTCCTTCTTTTCTAGTCACTCTTTTAGAAATATCCGGGCGCCTTTTTCCCTCTACGATAGGTCACCTCTCGACGGCGGGCCGCCGCCACGCTTCGCTGGCGGAGACGGACTTTCCCGGGTGTTTTTTGTTCCGCTTCTTTCGGTGTCCTGTCTTCCCTTTTCTTGTAGTCTGTTGCCCCCCCCTTCTGGAATACTCGTCTGATGTCGAGTGACACACGCGTCTCTTCTGTTATTCTTTTTAGTCGCGCTTTTTTTTCCCTTTTTCGCGAGGTTGTGGCAAGACGAATCAGGAATTGGCTCACACGCTCCTCCGTTGCTTTTTTTCTTTTTTCTTTTTTTATTTCCCCCAACCAAACATCCTTTTTCTTCTCCCTTTTCCGGTTTGGTTACCCCCTCGTTCTTTTTTGTATCAGAAAAGTAAATTACCTCCCTTCCCCTATAAGGATCCCCCTCCCTCTATGAACCTGCCTTACCGCGCTGCTCTTATATGGGCGTGCCATTTGGTTTTTTGGGCTTCCTATGTCCCTGAAACGAAGCTCCTTGAAACCTTCGGGCATCGTCCTTCCGATCGCGCTCCTTCCCCCCCCCCCTAATTAACTCGCCCCCTCACCCGGTATCGGTTTTAATGTTTTTTCGTTTTTTTTATCGCGATAGGTCGGAAATCGGTGCGGGGGACGGAAGGTAGTGCACCCGATTGACCATGCTCCTGCTTTTTACTCTATCCCGTTTCGGAAGTCGCGTGAGTCCCTGCTTCCAGTTGTTTGTAATCTCCCCCTGCAGGCTTAGACCTCCTGCCTTCCTTCCAAATTCCCACACCCGGAATTGAGAGATTAGGTGTGTCGTCGATCGGGCGCCCCACTACATTCCCCAGGATACTTTTCTCCCTGCCATATCAAGATTCTCCTTCGAACCCCCCCCTTCGAGGATACGCTACTTTCCTTGGCTCGAGTCATTGAGATCAAACTCGCTATTGCTTCTTGAGCTGGTTTTTTTTGCAGCAGATTTCCCTCTATGAGGCCTTCTGGTTCTTTTCGCTCATACTTTTTGTCGTGTGCTGATCATTGTCCCCCTACGGGTTTCCGAAGACATCCGTTGGTGATCTTGTCGATCCCCCTCCTCTTTTGGGGCCGTGTAATCAGGATTGTAAGTGTTTCCCGCTGTCCCATTGCTTTTTTTTTTTCCCGTTTCGTCTCCCTTTCCTATTGCTGTTGAACCGCAGCTATCTTCCCTTTCTCTCCTTACTTTTCGGAGTTCGAGGTTTTTTCTTCGTGGGAGCAGCTTCAGGCTCATCTCTTTTCTCTCGGATTGCCCCCCTCGAACGCCCCCACAAGTGATGTCTGAAGGATACGGCATTGCTTTTTTTCTTGCTGGTCCCGTGCCACTCGCTGCGCGCTTGCTTTCCTCCCGACTAACCTCCTCCTTTCTGGTACCCAATACCCTCCTATTTTAGACTCCGCCCCTCCCTTCCACTTCCCTTGCCTCTCATTTATCCTTTGCCCCTTATTCCGTTTTTGTTCGAGCCGAGGAATAATTCGAGTTTGCGCAGCCCATTCTCCTTCCTCCTTTCCGGTCCGCCAAAATACTTTCCAACCCTTCCTCCTGGATGACCCCCCCCCTCCCTCGCTCTTTCCCTTCTTCCGGTGCTTCATTTTTTTTTTGAAGGCTACCGTGATGGTCAATCACGCGACTCGCCTCGTTTAGGCCTTTTCCTACCACCACATCTTTTTCCTAGGCCTTACAACACTGATTCTTTCTCTCTGGTCTACTCCCCTGCCGCGTCGGATCTTCTCGTCAATTGCTTTTCTTGGTAAATCTCCGTTGGAGGGAGTGTCACCTCCCCTGGGTTTTTGTCTGCACTTTAAACTTTGTTCTCCTTTTACCCCGCTTTATAGCTAAGCCCCAATTCAGTGCATCCCTTTACCGAAATATGCTTGAGTTATTTTTTGATGGCCATCAACTCGTCTTCCGCCGTTCTTCTTTCCTCTTTTTGTCATTATTCCAATTTTCTTATTTTTAGGATCCGGGCTCTTCACGGCTATATGTCCTTTCCTTGTCTACCCTTCCTTTTCCCTTCCCTGACTTGCGCGCGTACAAGTTCTGAATAAGCGTCTTCTTTCCCCCGGAAAATTCGCTTTTGTTTTTCGTCGGGTTTTATCGGGCGCTTTTTTGTGCTCTAGACCCGTCGGTTGGTCGCCTTTACCCCCATTTCCTCTCGGTCTATGGGCTGATTGCTTTGATCTGTTCTATATTTTTGTCTCTCTCCATCGCTACGCAGCTCTCCTCCCGTCTCTCTGTTCCCCCCCCTCTTTTTGTTGTTTGAGCCGTTTATGTCGACTTTGGTCTTAGGCGACAACCCCCCCCCGATAACCTTTCCTCCCCCCCACGCCTTTCTTGCCCATGCTCCGTTCCTCTCTGAACTGGGTTTCCCCCTGGCTCCCTTTTCGGTGATCCGAGCCCTGTGAAAAAGGAGCGAGTGAACGCCTCCCCCCCCTCCCCTCCATTTTTTTGTCGTCATTTCTGTTCTCCCTTTGTCCGGGCGTGCACTCTCCTTTCCCAGATTTCTCGTCTTACCTTCCCTCTTATTGACTTTTTGGAGAGTTTGAGCGATTCTCAGTTTTGCAAGGCTTCCCCCCCAATGCAGTAACGAAAGTCCCCCCTTTTTGAGATGTTCTGGACAAGACTTTCCGTCAGACTCTCCCTCCCCCCCCCTCTGTCTATGATAGCGGGCCCCATAGTAGCTTCCCCTTCTTTGTATCCGTCCCCCCCCCTTGCCCCGCGTGCTTTAAGGAGAACAAGATTAAGTTTCTACCCGTTTTCGGTGAACCCCTTTACTCCCTCCTGCGATTTCCAAAAGTCACCACCTGCACCTTCCTCTAATTTTCCTCCTTAGTCTTGTCGTATCCCGAGCAGCATCTTTCGATTGTGTTCCTTTTTTGACACATGTTTGTCGATTTTCCTGGTGCACTCCCCCCTGATTCGAGCCGCGCTTGCTCCCCTCCCCCTGGTTTGCCTCCTTACACCACATTGACCCCGCACCGCATGAAGTATATCGGCAGGGTTGTCTTCCCGGCTCCTTTTGTTCCTTGTTTTGTGCGATCTCTTCCTTGCGATTGTCGTCCCTCTCCCAAATCGTCCCTTGATTTGGAGCTAGCACACTGTCTCTTGAAAATTTTTTTTTCCTGCATTCAATGGTGGCTTTTTTCTTGTTTCTGAGGCTTCGTACTTTTTTGGAAATCGCCGCTTTTTTCTGCTTCTGTCGGCCATTTTCAGCGTTTTCCCTCTCCTATGCACCATCCCCTTCCGTCTTCCGGGCACACGTCCAGATCAAACTTTTGTTCCGTTCTTCATGATTTTGTTATGAGTCATTCCGTCGGAGCCGATCTGACCTGACCTGCTCTTGCTTGCCGTACTGCCCCCCCCTTTCCCGCCTCTGCTTTTCGAGCCTTACCGCTGCCCCGGTTCCTTGCCCCCCTATCCCTTTAGGAAAGTATCGCCTCTTTTGAGCCGACCCCGCTTGTGATGACTTCCGCGAGAGCCAGCGTAAGAGGATGTCTTCGGTACCTGCCCCACCCCTTAATAGTCTTTTTCTCTGATGTTTCACCACCGGCCCTTTGACGTCTCTTTACGATGATCCCCCAGCCCACGAACGATCCTTTCTTCCTCCTCCCCAGCCTCCCTAACGCCGCATAGCTTTCTGCTCTCACCCAAGAAGAAGATTTCACTTCGCGACGCCTCGGATTTTTATTTTTCCATCGCTTCCCCTCCCTCTTCCAGGTGATTCGGCTCCGATAGCCTCCAGTATAGCTTGAGGAAGTCTCTCCCCCCCCCCCTATCCGGTTGACTGTTATGGCTCATACACCCTACCCCCGAACCCATCTAGACCTGCCTCCGGTTTTTCTTGCCCTCCCCCTTTGAAGATGTTGTTGTCAATCTGGCAGAGTACGTTTTCCCTTACTCCCAACGACCAGCCTTGAACTGCACATTGCCGCCCGGCTCTTGTTTCCCTTGGATCACTCGGGCTCATGGTAATCCTGGAACCGAGAATTTGTAGTCCCTTGCCTACCGATGATTCCGACCCCCTCTCTAGGGCTCCCCAAATCCCAGACGACAAGGTCTTTCCGGTTTTTGATCCTATTTCTTTAGTTTTGATGACCTCCCTTTTTTCCCTCCTAGGATGCCGAACCGGTTCTATTTCTTTCTTTTTCTAGAGCCCCTGAGCCTCTCCTTCTTCCCTGGACGCAAGCACCACCTCCGAGCAAGAGCGGTTTAAGCTCGTTCGCGTTATGCTTTTCGGTGATTGGGAGAAGGAGAGTTTCTTCTTTTCTCCATCTCCTCCTGCGTGTGGGTGAAGTATGACTCCGCCCCTCTTTTTTGATCTTGCAACTCTCCCACCCTCTCCACACGAAGCCGCTCGTGCGGCTGCCCCCTCTTGGGCTGATTTGATGCCAGCGCGAAAGCCAGAAACTCGTCAGTTTCCGCGCCGACAACACTTTCTTCCCCGAAGTGAGAGAGCTTTTTTCCCCCCCCCATCAGCGGTTTCTCCTCTTTTTGGCACCCTGACTCTCGTCTTTTTCTCTCCCCCAAAAGACACTCACGATGATCGAGAATGTAACTCATACTCTTCCCCGACCAGCTCTCAAGGGTGGTTTCTGAAGGTTTTCACTGAGGTCGAGATGAGCATTTCACAATGTTTCAGTTCTCTTCTCTGAACTTTTTTGGTACACG
>Ga0179593_1419262_pt1 | contig 11764 bp, 10 predicted proteins | sample CZODoug2_1_08_16_FD_185931 | JGI IMG/M metagenome (GOLD analysis project Ga0179593, IMG submission 185931) | Vadose zone soil fungal communities from Angelo Coast Range Reserve, California, USA - CZODoug2_1_08_16fungal (PacBio error correction) | ecosystem: Environmental > Terrestrial > Soil >... | reverse complement strand
AGGTTTTCATGCGCTCGGGCTCCTTCTTTGTCTCCTGTTCTCCGCCTGTGTTCTCCCGTTTTTTCGTTCTGCCCCCAACAGTAAGGACCTTCGTGGCCACGCAATCCCCCTGTCGTTTCATGCCAGTCACGGACAAGCCTCCATCTGTCGCGCCTCAACGGCGGGTCCATTCCGCGAAGGTCCGCCTATCATGCACCTGAGCATGATTCACTTCGTTCCGGGCGCCGATCCTTTAGTTTTTCTCCAGCCTTGGCTGTGCCCCATCCCTAACCTGACCCGCAGAAATTTTCGGTTGGCGGATCTTCTATTATCTTCGTGGCGATCTCCCTGTTTTTCCCTGCGGGTTTTTTTTTTTCTATGACCCCCTACTATCCTCCAGCCCCCTTTTTTGTTTTTTCACCCCTACCCTTATCAGTTACCCAATGTCCATGTAATCCCCCGTGTCGACCCCGTCCATCAATCGGCTTTTGCTAGATATACACTCCTCCGGACTCCCAAAGATTCTCGCACGATCCCCCAAAGGACGTTTCCTCGGATATCAACCTGTTCTGAGTGGTTGCAATACTCAGCGCAAAAGTACCTGCCGGACTATGCCCCCCCCATGCTGTTTCTGATTATGTGGATTCCGCTGTGCTTGAGCCCATGCTTCTTCGTCGCCTGCGCCTTCTCAGTCTTTTGTTCGATCACCAGACGTGCCTTCTCTCCCATCGACTGTACCCGGTTTCCCCCCTCCTTTAGAGGGGTTTTGGCAGGGTCTTCGTTTTTCTGACCCATTCCACGGCCCTGTTCCTTCGGTGACCGGTCATCCGCACTGAGTTCCCTGGGCCCTGGTGCTGCCGCGTTTCAATCCCCTTTTCTTTGCCAGCGGTCTTCTTTTTTTCATTTTCAAACGAGAGCGGGATACTAGACGCTCCCTTCCCTTAGTTCCCCCTGCTTTTTGCGCCATAGAAAAGAAATAGTCGATGTTTTTTTCTATTGACCATTGCCTGCACTCCCCCCTCTTTGACTTTCGTCGATCCTATGGTACCTTGCTGTTATCGTCCGCTCTCATTTGCTTTTTCCGAGTTTTGCTATGCCCCGGGAATTGGGGGCCCGTTTTCCGAACTCAAGAAACCTCCTGCGGTGGTTTCCTTTCCCCCCCCAATAGTTTTTCGTCGTCCTTTTTTTCCCCGCACCTTGGCATCCCCACTTCTTTCTACCTTTGAGATGCAAGGGCGGAATTGACTATTCATTAAAAATCAGATGGCTGTCCCCTTCGTCAAGGTACCGTTTCTGGTGGCGCGGAATGTAATTTGATTGACACCCGATCCCACCCCATTGCTCCGAGGTGTCTTCGGCCGGCTTTCTACGCCGCCTCTTCCCGCCATCTATTTTTCTTAGGCTGCCCTTGCGTGCCGCGGTGCGAAGTTCTCCGCGCCCCGCCCCGTGGGGTCCCCGGTCATCGCAGGCTTGTGTTGGACCCACTTTTCGATTGTTCGCCCTTTCACTCGCGCTTACACCGCACTTCCCCCGCACCCGCGCCCCCTTCTTCTTTTTTTTGGACGCTCTTGCTGCAGTTTCCTTTGCCTGCGTCTGGCTTGGCCTTATCCTAACTCGGCTCCGTTCCTGCCCTTTCTTGTCTCCCTTTCCAAAGTATTGGTCGCGGCTTGCCGCACGTCTTTCCACCCCCCCCCTTTTGCACGGCGGTCTAGTCCGGCTTAGCTTGTTTCGCCGTTCCGCCCCGCCACACAAGAAACCAAAAACCCCCCCCAAACCCCCCAATTGCTCCGCGTATACCCCCCCCTGGAAGACTCCGGGCGCTTTTCGTGCCTTTGGCGCGTCTGACGGCGCAAGTCCTCACGGCATGCGAAGCAGTGTCCCCCGGTCAAGTGGTTCCTCACCAGTCCGCGGTCCCTCCCCCACTGATCCGAGGTTACATCTGGGGTACGCTGCCCTCGGGTTTCTGTTGAAGCAAGTTACATTTTTCCTCTTCCGGCCTTCTACTTGAGCCTGGTCCCCTTGTTCGTAGGCGATGGAATAAGCATGGAGTCAGCTTTTAATAACACGCTTTTTCCCTCAACTATGTGATTTTTTTTTTTTTTCCCCCAACATGATTGCCCGAGAGTTGACTGCTTCGTATTGGTTTCAGGCTGTTCTTGTGCCACGACTTTTTCCCACTTTTCACTCTCGTTTTTCCCCCCGGGCTTTTCCACGACTTTTGGTTATGCCCCTTGCGGGGTCGACCGTGGGTCGTTCTTTCTTCGCCGTGCCTGTATTTTTTTTCCGGCGGGGGAGGGTCCGTCGCGTCCGCGGGGCTTCTCCTGTACCGCTTCGGCTAGGGATTTGATTTGAGCTTTGGTTCCTATTTATGACTCCCGGCCGTTTTTGATGCCGGCAGTATCCGTGACAGCCTGTGCTGTATTTTGTGGATTGGGTTCTTTTTTTTGTGTTTTTTTTTGCCCTTTCGCTTTGGCACATTCAATCGACCCTTCAGAGTGGTCTGCCGGTCCCCCCCTCATTCTCCTACCCTGCTGCCGGCATCGACTGCTGGAATAGGGCGGGCCTCCCCCTTTCGCTCTTTCCCCCTTTTCTCGTCCCCCCTGCTTTGTTTTGATGTCCTTTTCCTCTTCATGCCCCCACCTGAACCCTGCGCGACTACGTTCTTCCGTTCATCTCCGTTCATGTCTGCGCGGATTTTCTGCTTGGCCTTTTTTCGCTTTGCGCCTAGCCGCGATCTGATTTTTTTCTATGTATGTTTTGCCGAACTTGCGAGCCTCTTGTTTTTTTGCTTTTTTTTGGTTCTTGTACCTCCTTCGTCGGCCCTTGAGCCCCACCGGCCGCGTTTCGCTTTCAGTGTTTTCCTGGTCAACCCGACGGGCCTTTGGCGCTCCTCTGGGCCGCTTCTTTACTCCCCCGCTGAGACTTCAACTTTTCCTTCATAGGCCTTCCCTTTTTTTGTCCCCGACGACCTTCGATTCTTCCCCCCCCTTCCTTCCCTTTTTGCCCCGGCCTCCACTGGCGATCCGGCATTCCGTTCCGGTCGTCTTTTTTCAATTACCTCTGCACTCCATCTCCATTGACGGGGGTTCCTCCGATTCCTTCCTTGGATTGCTTACTTTGGGCCACGAAGTTCGCGCCCTTTCTCGAGAATGGACTTACTATCGCTGTCCATTCCTGCCCTGTGTAGTGTTTAAAAACACGTTAACGGACGTCATTCTTTTTTCTTCTTTCATACTTTTTTGCAGTTCATGATCGCCACGTTTCTGCGTTTTCTCAAAACGCGCATGTGGCATCGAGACCAGCCCCCCTCATTTCCTCCCCCCCCTTGCGCCGTGAGAGCCTCCAGTCTTGTGTTCATTCTTTCCTGCTTTGATGCTTTGCCTTTTGCCTAGCATTCCGTTTACCTCGATGCTGCCTTATCTACCCTTTGACTTTGCCGGTGCCGGCCACGGCGGTTTGCCTTTCCCCCTGGTTGGTTATTTCTGTGCCGGTGTCTTTGAGCGATGTTGGTAACTTTTTCCCCCGGCTAGCCCTTCTTTTTCTTTTTTCCCGTCTCTTCGTTTCCTCCGGTCGCCGCGTGGCGTTTTACCGGTTTGCAAATCTGGTCGCTCGACGCTTTTGGCCTGGTGGGTTTTTTTCTCTAAAACTGGTTTCTCAGAAGGCGGCTGTTACCCCCCCCCCCCCCCCCCCCCCCCCCCCCCCCCCCCCCCCCCCGAATGATCTTACTGCGTGTCGGTTTCCTGTACAAGATCTTCTCTTGGTTTCGCCGGTCGTTTTAGCCCCATTCCTTCTGTTCCGCGCCCCGTCCCCCACCCTGGCCCTTTTTTTTTTTTTTATGCAGGTGTGCAGGCCTTTTTAGATTCCCTTTTTTTTGCGCGTTTGCCGGGGCATTTGACGTTCGATTTTTTTTCTCCTTAGTTGACGAATGATCTGACTCGAGGCCGTTTTCCCGGGCCTCGTTCCCAGCGGGTCGATGTCCGTTCCCACCGTGGTGATGATGTGTGGTTCCTACCACCGTTTTTTTTTTTCCCTCTGAAGAATGTACCGTGGTGTATGCCTTGTCCGCCCAATCAATGGCCCTCCTCCAGTTCCGGCCCGCGGTCTTCAGTCTTTTTTGGTCCCGGCCACGGTCTTCCTCACTCATCTTTCTTCCCGGATTATCATACTATAACTCCCCGAGGATATGCTGATTCCGACTTCCCTCCTTTAACCCCCTCGCGTTCTTCCCACCCCCCACACCTTTTTTTGGCCGCTGTCGTTATACCCCCCCCTCCCGCTTTTTCCCGTCCATACATCCCTCAGGGGTTTCCCACGATTTGGCGGACCCCCTTTCCCTTTTCATGATCGTTTTTGCGCGTCGGCGTTTGACCGTTTTTCTTTTTCCCCACAGACCACCAGGTGAGCCTTTGAGGACCCCATCGTTTTTTTTCAGCGTCAACCCACAGTCTGTCGCGTTCTCCGGGAATTCTTATGACATTGATGCTCCCCGCCAAAACCGTAATTTCAGTGACGTTACCCCACTTGGATTCCGTCCTATTCACCTTGCGCGTTCCTCCCCCCCCATTTGAGTGGGTGACCTTTTCCACTTCCCTCTTCCGTCTTCACCCCCCAACGTCGCCCCCCCGGTGCTTTTTTTTCTCCGAAACCACGTTGTGGGGGCTTTTTCGCCTTCGAGGCACCCCTGGGTCCCGCGCCCTCTTATGCGCTTTTCCGGCTTCTTTGTTAACGGTGACGCTTGGCGCCCTTCCTATGACCGCTGTTTCTGTTTTTTTTTGAACTCGAAACGCGACTACCTTGGCACACCTCCCCCTGGACCCCCTGGGCCCCCGCAGCCGTAACCGCCCGTGACTGCGCGCAGCCTGCAGCCCCCCCCCCTCGCGTCCCCACTTTTTTCCTTTCCTTGTCAGGCGGCGTTACTAACGCCCACGCCGTGTACTCGCTCGGACCATTGCTGAAACCGCGACACCCCCTTCCTTCCCCGGCTGCTGAGCCACGGTCGGCCTCCGTCTGTCTCCGTTCGGAGTTTCGGCTTTTCGGGCGTTCCCCGTATCGGCGAGCGGTCGCATTCCTGACCCTTTTTGCGTCCATCCCCCAACCCGGGCGCACAAGATTTTTTTTTTTTTCCAGTGGAGTTAACGTTCCTTTGCCCAGCTTGCCTTTTTTTTACTCGCCCATTCAATTTGATTTGGTACGGCCGGATCCCCCATCCTTTCTCCCCCCCATCGTAAGAAGGCGCTGTTTATCCTTCTGCTTGACCCTTGGCCCCACTCTTGTTTCTTGCGTCTCATTAGTTGTTCTTTCCCTTTCGTTTTGTAGCCCTGTGTCACCCCCCCATGGGTTTGGCCAGCGCCCTGCCTGATTGACGCCGATCGTGCATGATCTTTTTTGGTCTCGAGTTGGCATCCTGTTTTCCTTGTATGCCCCTTTTCTCCATCGCCTCAGTTTTTTCTTCGCCACGTGCGCAGGCTCCCTTCCTTCTCTTCTTATATTACTGGTCTCATCGTTTTCCCCCCGCTCCCGCGGCAGTCCCTTCTTTACCCAGCTTCAGACTGTTCCCCCCTGTTCGTAATTTCTTCCGTCCATGATTGACCAGGGCCCTTTTGGCCCCCTTAGACGGGTACGCCTTTTTTTTCGTCGTTCGACATTTCCTTCATGTCGATTGTCGAATGTGTTAGACTGCACCTCTGTTGCTCAATTTTTTCGGGCTCCATCGTGAGCACGGACTGACCGACTTTCGCAGTGTTGCGCGCCCCCCCCCCGGGGGGTCATGGACCTTCGGGCGTGCGCACCCTCCTCTGTAGGTGTTTACTTCCTGCATTTTCCTCGGCGAGAAATCTTGCGTCCCCGGAATTCTCTTTGCCGTGCGACTTGAAGGTCGAAATTCCTTTGGCCCCGTACCCGAAACTGATCCCGTTTTCGTTGTCCATGTTCCTTTTTTGCCTATGAGGGGTCGTTTTTCTCCGGATCCAGGTTGATTTTTTTTTTTTCCGGAAGGCTTGCCGGGAATCCCCCCTTTCCCCCCTTGACCTCTCGGCACCTGGGTCGGTTTTTAGTTCCCCAGATACGCTCACTCCGTCGACTATTCGCGTTCCAGGATTTTCCCCCCTCAGCTTCTCGGCCAATTCGCGGGGCTGGGTTCACTGCGACCCTTTCGTTTCGGCCCGGCGCGATGCGGACGGGAACTTTTTCATGTTTTTTACTTGTTTGTCATCCATGCCTTCTTTGGCGCTCGCAGCGGTTCCGACCGTTGCGTATTGCCCCTCTCCCCCTGAAGTGCTGAGCTCCATGAATGGCGCCACGGCAATTCCCTTTCAATTGTCGGTCTTTTTTCATTTCATTTTTTCTTCCGGCGGAGAATTTTCTCCGTCCGCTGGCTTGCCGCCCCGGGCATGAGTTTTTGTGCAGAATATGGACGCGGCCGCCGACTGAACCCCCTCTTCTCCACTGCATTGCGCCCCTTTTGTTTGAACATTGATGCTTCGTGTTTCGCGCATTTGGCGTTGCTCAATACTTCGAGTCCAGTTTTTTCGCTCCAGCGAACACGGGCTCATTGAGGTGTCTTTCCGCCCTCCTGCACCGCGTTTCCGTCCCCAAGCAGAGTGTTGCCCCAACTCTGCTTGGCTGACTCCCCCTGAATTGCGACTTGCTTGGTGGCAGGAGATTCTTTTTTGTCTGCGCATAATACTTTTTTTTTTCGTCATCACGCGCCAACCGATCTTTTTTTTGGGCAGTTAGGCTGTTCTTGTTTTTCTGCCTCGTTACCCCATACCGTAAAAACCCAGTTCCCTTTGTTTATACCAACGTCCCCCGTGTCGGCGGACTGGTTCTGGTTTCGGCTGGTTGGTGATCGAAAGGCGCGTCTCAGCCACCGTTTCCTATTGAGGATTATGTTTGGGGTCCCTGCGCAGGGACATAGCCGGGGTACGATTTTTCTTTTCAAATTCTCCCCTTTTTTGATGCAGCTGGGGTGCCTTGGAGGACTGGCTTTCCTCCGTACACCTCTCATCTATCACCTTCTCTTCTTTACCTGCCCCTCTCCCTGTGTTCTTCCCTCTTCCCTACCTCTAGCCCTCTCCCCCCCGCCTCTTCCCCTCTCCACCCCTCTTTACTCCCCTTCCGTTTGTCCCCCCCTCTTTTCCTTCCGATCAACTCCCTCTCTTCCTCTCTTTCCTCCCCTATGCTCCCTCCCTTCCTCCCCTTTTCTCCGTTCTATCCTCCTCCGCTTCTTCTTCCTTTCAACCTCTCCGCCCTGCTTCCCCCCACCATTCTACCCCCCCCCCCTCTCTCCTCCTTCCCCCCCTTCCCCCTCTCCTCTCCCCCCCTCCCCCTTCATTCGGTGTTGAACCGGTTCGCCTTCCCCCGCCCCTCCACCTTTGTTCTCTTCGCGCCGCCACCAGAGTTCCAGTTCTCTTGGCCTGTTTTTTCAACGGTTAGACGGGAAACCTCACATTGATCTGGACTCTCCCGCCCCCCCGGGTGTCGTTTTTCCCCCCCGATGCCCGCTTTTTCCCCGGTGCTCCCCCCAGAAACCTGCCGTTTTCCCCCCCCTTCTCCTTCTGTTTTGGGGCACCGCCGCTTGGCCATTCCATTTTTTGCGCCCATTTTCTTTCAGTTCTCTTTTTCCGGGACTGTCCGAGTTGAAAACACCTTTTTCGGCACGCAGTGACTCTGCTGAATCGAACCCCCCACAAGCCCTTTATTCTTTCATACCAAAGCGGCTCTTCTTTTTCCTTCCCCTCTCCCTTTGTTGTTCTTTAGTTCCGGCCGCATCCTTCTAGTCCCAGTTTGGAAGGTTTTTACTTTCATTTTAGATCGAATGTATTTGTCAAATGTTGAACCCCCGTTTAGTGTTCAACCAACCGGTCCCCCTTTCTTTTCCCAGTTCACCTTGCCCGTCAACCTTTTTTGCGTTTTTCTCACCAGATTCGTTCCCTTGCTCGTGCGCTCGGCACCCCAGGATCTCCCTGAGGTTTGCCCCGGAGGTGCCACAATTGCCGAAAGGTTTGGGTGGGCTTTGGCTTTATGGGTTTTGGATTTATCCCCTTCCCCCCCCCAGTCTTTTTAACTCCTTTTTGGCGGATTTTTTTATCGATTAAAGTGAGCAGAATTTGCAGTCGCCGTCGTCTCCCCTTTTGTTCCCCAGGCCCACTCCCCCGTTGCTTTGGTCCGTTTTAGAAAGTGATGTGGCGGTTTTTCGGACCGGTTCCCCGGGTGTCCCCAAGGTTGCATCCCTTGGGAATTCTTTCTGGAGCATAATTTGATATCCTCTGCCACTCCTGCCCCGGGGCAACATTTCCCTTGGAACTTCGAACGGTTTTGCTGTGCTTTTGTTCGGTTGTACCCCACTTTCTTCAAGCCGGCCCCTTTTTCCGCCCCCTGGGGACGCAACCCTGGGCCAGGTTCGCGGCCGATCGACCCCGCTTTGGAACCGGTGTGCGGCTTTACCCCATGGCCCCCACATCTGAGTTTTTTCTTCGCTTCTGCTGAAACCCCTTCGGTTTTCGCCATCATGTCAATCTGCCCTCCAATAGAATATTACTATTCTTGGGGGGGCCTCCGCTTCTGGGCGGTTGTTGTCAACCTACTCTGGACGGACGACGTTTCGGTCGCGGGCTTCCGCAGGCCCCCCTGTCTACTGTCTTGGTTTGTCTCTGCTTCCCTCAGCTCCCCCCCCAATGGCGACTGCTCCTCCATTTCAAAGTCCAGTTGGTTTCAAGACATTTTTTTTTTTTTGCGCGGGGTGTCCGGTCTAGCGAAAAACTACCTCTTTTTCTGTATGCCTTTTGTGCTCCCGCGTTCCCTTTCTGACCCCATAGTTCGCCCCCGTTCCCCGTCACGATCAATATGTTTTTCTTATTGCTGGCGTTGCGCCTCTCTTGTAGGAGGTCCTCGCTCCTCGGCTTTCTTGCCCGTTTTGTCTCCCTGTGTTTTTCCTTTCCCCCCGCCTCCAGACTTTTGGCAGGGAGCGGCAAGACGCTGGTGCCCTATTTGTGACTGCCCTCCCTCTTGTGCGCAACGGTTCAGTGGCCCCCCAGCAAGGCCCCCATCCCGCATCGAGATGATTCACCCAACTTCGTACTTCGTGATTTTATCTTTTTCGGTACGAGCGGCTGTTTTTACCCTTTCTGGCCTTTCCCACCTGGTTGGCCGCGGAATTAAATTCCGGTTTCGGCTATCCCTGTTACGTTTTTTTTTGCGTCCTCATATCTCCAACCCCTTGCCCCCAATGACCCCCTTCCCCCTTCATACCAAGGAAGGTCGTCTGGTTTTTAGATGTCCTTTTCCCCTTTTTTATCGCAGCCGCTTCATCTTCGGACAAAGATTCTTCTGCTTTCCTTTTTTTTTAAACCCTTTTTCCGATGCGCCACACCCACGTCGGCGATGCGTGGGCGCACCATCAAGCGGGGGCCATTCTTTTCCGTCTGGGGTCTTTCCGCTTGCCTTTTGTCCCGGCCCTTGCGCCGTAACTGTCTTTGTGCGTACGACTACCGGACCTTATGACCTTGTCCCCCCCCCTCTCACTTCGTCCTTTTTTCGTCGTCCTTCGCTCGAGGCTGCTTCCCCTAATTTTGCCATCTGTTTCCAAATTCGGTTTTCCTGTCGTCCTTTTTTTTTTTTTGTTTTGCCTGGACCGTTGCCGCGTTCAAAAGTATCTACGTTTGCCGGTGGATTCCGCCCCAAACGATGAGACCCGCTTTCGAAGATTCGGTCTTTTTTCGCCGGGGCGGACGTTTAGAAGAAAGCAAAGAAGAAATCGGAGTTATTGACCATGGTTCCTCGCATTCTTGCTCGATCGGGGCCCATGCCGTCCCCTTCCGCTTGGGCTTCCCCTCATTTGCCTGGTTTTCACTGGCCTCCCTCAGACTACTTCATTCTGCGTTTTTTTTTCCCCCATCCTGTTTTTCGGCATGCCGACCCCTGGGACCGTTTTTTTTTTTCCCACAAGCCTTCCTTTCTGGACTGTTAGGGGAATTTCGGCTCCCATCCGTGATTTGAATTCATTCCTGGCGTAATGGTAGCTTACTATTCATGCCGGACAATAACCGCCCCGATTCTTTCAGTCCTAAGCCCCCCTCCGGAAATTACTTTGCACCCTTGGTTTATGCGGTTCAACCCCCCCACTCAAAGGATCGACGGCGTCTTTGCCCTGCTCGCCCGGCTTTTTTGTCAGTTTGGGTCGCGGCCCCCTTTTTCTGCCCCTGGTTTCTCATTGTCGACTCTCGTTCGTTCGTATTCACGCCTCCGGCTGCCGTGCCCCCCAATTTTTCCCGGTTTGGACGCGCGGCTGCCTTCTCCCCCCTTCTCGGTTGACGACTCGGTCTGATTTCCGCTGTCTTTCGGGCCGTTGCCATTTCTTTTGTGCGGGTTTGAGTTCGCAACCCCTCCCCCCACTTGCTCCCCCCCCTTCCGTTTTTTTTTCAGCTTCTTTCTCAGGACGATCGGTTTTGACAACCCCTGGAAAAATCGCGGTGAGTCCCCCCCGTGACTGAGGCCCTTGGCTTTTTTTCCTTTTACGGGCTCGTTTTCTTTGCACGAGTGCCTGCCAGTTGGGTCCACCGTCCTTGCGCTAAGGAAACTCGCTTTTCCGAGCTCCGGTACCGGCTCGTCAGACAGCCTGCCGTTGGAATGCACTTTCCCCCTTGCGACTCTTCGCATGCTTTGAGGCGCTTTTTTTCCCGAGTGGATTCCAAATGAATTAACCCGTTCTTTCGTGCTGCCGTTCCTTCGACGTGCGTCAGGCCCCGGGTCAGGTGTGTGCCCTCCTCCCCCGTCACATCCCTCCTTCTAGGGCCCCGGCGTTCCCCCGTGGCTCGTTTATGAAGCGGGTCCCGACGGGGGGGGGTGGGTGGTGGTTTCCTCCCCTTTCTGCCCACACCGTGGATTTGGGGCTCGGAGCTCATAGTTCGCTCGTCGGGTCGTCCCAATCCTCGTTTTGTTCTTTGTCAGGATTTGACTTTTTGAGCTGTTGTGCCGTCCTGCGCCGGCTTTTTATGACCTTTTTGCGCGGTGCGCGGTCACTCGTGTTTTTGGGCTCTGTGGTTTTGCGAAGGCGGGATCATCCCCCCCCCTCACTATTTTGAACCTTCTGACTGGCGACGGTTTCGGGCACTATCATGATCACCTTCTGCGGCCCTCCATGCGAACACTTAGGAGTTTGCCCTCCCCTTTGCTTCCCGGCCGCATCATAAAATGCTGCACCCCCGCCATCGACTTAAATTGTTCTTCACCCCCGCTCCCTCCTCTCCTTTGCTGTGTTTTTTCCCCCATCTTGCGGTGTTACTGTTCCCCTGAGCGTGTTTTTTTGATGCGCCGTGTTTTGCCCTGGCCTCGCCGAGTTGTACTTGCTGGAGTTCGACTCACTCTAGGATTTCGTGTGTGGGAAACAGCCCGCGTTCTCGGCCTGGCCTGTTCCCAGCGGGGGAGCCCCTCGATGGGCGCAATCTTATCTTTCCCTTGTCCCCATCGCTTGCGTTGCGCGATGGGATCTCTGTTATCTTTTTTTTCTCTTCGGAGGACTTCACGACTTCAGGTCCTTTCGGATCCGACCTCTTGGTCTGACGACCCCCCCGGCGATGCGGCCCCATTTTGCCTGCACAACCATTTTTTTTTTGATTCCGATTTCTGTCATAGCGTTTGCAATGTCTTCCTCCCCGGCCCATCATGGAAGGCTTTCCCTGGTACCTGGCGTGCGCGCTCACTGCGTTATTGTCGAGAATGAGGTACTTCGTCTTTTCGCTGGTTGGGGCCGCGGTTGAGTGAAATCGCCCCGACTGTGCGATTTCTT
>Ga0179593_1410378_pt1 | contig 11764 bp, 11 predicted proteins | sample CZODoug2_1_08_16_FD_185931 | JGI IMG/M metagenome (GOLD analysis project Ga0179593, IMG submission 185931) | Vadose zone soil fungal communities from Angelo Coast Range Reserve, California, USA - CZODoug2_1_08_16fungal (PacBio error correction) | ecosystem: Environmental > Terrestrial > Soil >... | reverse complement strand
GCTCGAACTCAGGGCCCCCCCCTGGGTAGGCACCAGTCGACCACCAACGGCGAAGTTAGCAGACCCGACACTCCCAAAATGAGGCTCTGCGCGGATATGGGGGTTGGGCCAGGCGTAGAACCTGGAAAATGCCCTGCTGAGTCCGACTCAAGGAATGGCAGCCTGAAACACCCACCCCCGACTCACCCGATCAACGATAGAAGGAAGTGCATCCGAGAACGGTGGTTACCGACCCACAGATACGCTGACTCTCCGATTGACGGGTACTCCCCAGTGAGGGTCTTTCGAACGATGGACCATACCGGGGGTCTGTGGTGGGCGAAAAAAAAGTTTTGACCTGCCCTGTCCGGATCGGTCGTGGCGGTGGCTATACAAGGATCGGTCAAGCATCCTCGGAAGTGGGATATATGTTTTGGAGTGTACTATTTCTCGTGTTTTATTGCCCTCTCATCTCACCAGAGCCTATACTGAGAGTTCACCCGAAAACTGAACGCCCCCTTTTCCGTTCTCTTTTCCCAGATCTCATTGACACAGACTTCCGATTTGAACAACAACCGCAGCTTGCCCAGAGATTCGCCGTGCCCAAAAGACTGCTGGGTGCTGGATTGTCGGAGACATAAGTTTTGCGCGTTGACGAAAGCCCCTCGCCCAAATTTCTTGTTTATCTCCACTTTACGCTGGATCTCAACCCCCCACAATCCTGGAGTGACTGCAACACGTCGTCGAGCTCCGATTTTTTCTGCCCCGATTTATGTTCTCTTTGCAGGCCCGCCAGTTTCCCACTATCTCCCGCATGCCTTCTCCCCCCTCGCTGGTTTAGAAAGACGTTTCATGTTTGGTCTTTTTACCCCCCAGCTCGGTCTTGGGATCGGACAGCCAAGACCGCTGTGAACCGCTGGTCCCGGCATCCATGTCACCGGCTCACATTATATGACCTAATTTGAGCGATTTTACGCCAACTATAACAGCCTGCTGAGTACGTTCGTCCCCTTACTCTATGTTATCCCAAGTGTCCTTACCAATGTCAGGCCACGCCAGCCATTCTCACTTTTGAGGTTATGTGCCTGTTTAACTGGCCCCCCGACGTGATTCCGAGAAGATCGCGCCTTGAGAATAAGGACCTGCCAAGTTCCATTTCCTTCCACCTTGACCCCTATTAACAAACTCCTTGCCCCCCCACCCCCCCCCCCCACCTCAACAGGACCGCTGGTTTTCATTTGTCCTTTCCTTTGCTATTGCACGGTGAATTTTTTCTCCTTTCTGCCCCGGCGTCGGCAAGACGTCCCATTACCTGTTCTCAGTCCTTCCCCCCGTGAGTTAGCTTTGGAATCTCCCCCCCCCAGATCTTGGACGGAATTCGATCAGATCTTATTCTACCTTGGTATTGTAAAACTTTTTGATCTTTTGTTTTGTTATCCCGCTCACTTAGATTCTGACCCTGATCCCCTTCCCAAACCCTGTCCCCGTTTCCCCCTACCATTAATGGAGCGCATCTCCAGTTGGAAGAGGAATTGAGGAGTTTCCTTCACTTGACTAGAGCCTTCTGAATGATCACCCTTCCCCGAATTTTGACTTTTCTGCTACCGTTTTTTGGGAATTCCAGGTTTTGTCCCAGCTCTTCCCTGCTTCGGGGCCTCCCCACTATTGTGGAGGCCAGCCGTATCATGCTTTTTCTTTTGCGAGAATGCCCGCCCTCCAGAATTCCCTTCTTTCGCTGAATTTTTTTTTCATTTTTCCTTTTTAGACGAAGGCTCTCTGTGCCTTTGATCCCATTGGGATCGCTCGCAGGGTTCCCGTCCCTTCCCTTGTCCACCCATTGCACTTTTTTTTTTTTTTCAATCGGATCTTCCGCAGGTTCTTTTCCCTCTTTTCTCTCCTCCCCCAATTTCGGGCATCGGCTTTTTCTGATCCGGATGGCAGCCCCCGTCTGTAACTTCCGCGCAGTGGATTTGGGGCTTACTCCATGGTTCTTTCCCTCACTGGAGCGGGTCGACCTTGGCTATGTCGCGGTGTTGTGGATGACACCATTCTAGCTCTTTTAATAAGACTTTTGTGTTGCGAGCTATTCCATCCCACGAGAGAGCATAACATGGCAGCACGTTCCCCATGCTGGTTCCCCTCCCTGGAACCCAGTCTTTTATGAACTGTTTGATTTTGCATGATTTATGGACCCCCCGGAGCTAAGCGTCCTGACCCGATTTTGTTTTTTTTTTTGAAACTCGTCTACCGCTCTCCTATCAGATGCCCCGTCCGTGCGTTCCCTCACCTGACATTTTCTTTTCCCCCCCCTGCCGCTGTGTTTCCACCTTTGACAACCCTCACAGGCAGTGTGCTTTTCCTAGTCTAGAATCCCACTCGCCACCAATTACGACGGTCATTCTCCCTTCTGCTTTCTGGTTCTTGACTGCTTAAACCTCTAACTGCTGCTACCGGCTTTTGTCACCCCTTTGATTATTTTGAGCCACCTTCCCCGCAGCTTGGCCCTCGCATGTGGCTCCAAATGTCCCTCCTCCGTTAGTCTCAGTTCACCTGTTTCGTGATTTTTGTCGTTGGTGAATGTTTCCCGGTCTTCTAGGACCTGCGTTGACGTTTTATTTACAAATGCTTCTTCCTTTCTCGTTCGTTTTCGGAGCTGCACGTGGGAGTTTCGTAGGAACCGTTTCTGCCTGCCACCCCGACAGCCTGTTCTCACTGCTGCACCTGAACCCCCCACCCCCCGTTAACATCTCCCCCCTGTGCCCTATCAAGGGAACCAGAACCCCCTACTGGAGCGAAGGAACATCGGCTCGCTCCCCGTACACGCCACTGCCCCCGCAGATGAATTCATACTGCGGTTGAGGGATAGTGTACAGATCCACTCACTACCCCCAAGGTAAATGCCTCCCCCACGTCAGTGTCACCTCCTCTACAACATGCCCATTTTGAGAATGCCCGTCTATTCCTTCATTCGTCAAGAGAGCACGTGGATACAAATTTTGTAAAACTGGTGCAGCCTTCAGCTGCCCCCCTGCCTTTCACCCTTACAATCTCATTCAAACCTCCTCAGGGGGCAACTTGTCAGGCAGTTCTTTGGGCTGCCCTTGGTGGCGAGGTTATGGGAGAACACGGAGGGGCAGCCGCGGTTTGCCGAAAGGTGCCATCGCTCCCCTCTTTGACATGATAACTCGCGGCGATCTTCTGTTCATACTACCCAGCTTCTCCCGCACTCGCTCTGATCAAGCTCACCCCGGCCACCAAGTCATGAGCATGAACCCTCCCTAAGTTTCCTAAGGCGGGCAAGATAACACCTGTTTAGGGTCACTTTTGGTCACGGGAAGAAAGGGTACTATGTTCAAAAGCGTTTTGGTATCGTAACTGCTGTTAATTTGACTCAAGCTCTACTGTAATTTCTTAATGCTGGACTTCCCAGTCCAGGTAATACTCCCATGCAGGGTCTTCATCGTTCGCCAAGTCCTTCCCCAGACTTTTTTTAGATTGCTGTGAACAGAGTCTAGTTCAGACCCCCCACTGCTTGGAACTTTCTTTTATTTCCCGTTTGATTTTTTTCATCCTCCCTTCTTTTGGAGAGCGTGTGAGAACGGGCGTGCATTGCCTACCTCCTACCTGAGGATACTTTCCTTAGCGAAACCTTGGGAATCCGCCCCCGTCGTGGGAGTTCCTACTCCCTGAATGCCGAGACCACCTCAGGATGGTTTTTTGCTCTCTGCTTTTCGACTAGTTACTTACGCTTTCGTGGTTTAATCTCGCCAATCCGTTCGGGCTTGTACGCGCTGCATTGCGTCCCCCTGTGCTCGGTGTTAGCTCTTGGAAAAATACAGGTGACAAAGGGTGTATTTTATTTAACCCTTTTTTTTGCCGACTCTAGCGTTCTAACTGCAGATCTCCCGCCACCAGTTTGTCCGTCTTTGTTTTATTGTATACAAGAGGGATCACCTTCAGAGTCTCTGAGTTCCCAAGCCTCTCCCCAAGAGTCAACACCACACCCATCCCCAGGACAGTTTTTTTTTTTGCTCCAAAACTTGCCCCCTCTTAACAAATAACTTCACGAATCCCGGTCCTAGGGGTGTCTTTCTTCCCCCAAAGACCCGTCTCCGTCACTGTCTTTTTTTTATCCATTGGGCTAAGGCTGGAAATCGTGTCTTGCGTCCAAAGACAGACCATTTAAATATCCAACCAAGCCCCCACAAGAGACCGTGGTTTCCCGTTATGAAACCACGCTTACTCGGGTTTGCTCTGTCCATTTTTACCCTTCTTCCGTGGACATAATCAGAGGAGTCAGAACCTTACCCTTAGCATTTGGACTACTCCTGACGGTCCCTGTGGGGTGAGGCGTCTCTATCCTGCAGAGCCTGTCCACCCCCGAAAGGCCCGGAAGGGGCAACCACCCTGGGGATGACCTCCCGAAACAAAGTGAGCTGCCGCCTTCTGGCAGTAAAATTATATGCATCCCCACCGGTCGAGCCACCTTGGACGGCATGGTGGCGCCCCACTCTACTGCCAACTGCCTACAGTGCCCCAGGTGCGAACCTCCTACAGGCCCTCCTTACCGGCCATTAGCTAACGAAGGAGACCCTTACGGTAGTCCCTAATTACGCGCCTTCATCCTCTGTTATCCTAGTCTAAGAGAGACCGTCTGAATGGGTAGAAGTTCCCAAAAAGACGCCGGGATAAGATTCTCGGCTCGGCAGTTCTGGGTGGGTCCAGAGTTCGGCACTGGTAATCAAAAAAATTTAAGGCTTCCAAGTCTTCGTGTTTTGAGACAGTCCAAGGGTAGATGGAATGCCGCCAGAGTGAACGTGGCCCGAGGGGAGTTAAAGAGACAAAAAGGTTAGAGGGGAAATAGACGAAGTTGGGGCAACAAAGAGAGAGTTCGTCCCCGACATTTTCAAAGACATAAAACTAAGAACACTGGGACCTTACCAATGGATGCTTTTAAATATAGGAAGAACCAAGGACTTAATGGTGTGACAAAACCCCATTGTGGGAGTTCTCCTGTCGTTAAACAAGACGCTGTGTAGGATAAGAGTAGATGATGACCAATTTCCCATCATGGGTTTGAATTAAGCGACCCCGTCCACACACACAACCAACCCAGCAGGGAAGTTAGGCACACTTTATGTGCCCTCTTCCCTCCCCTTCTTTTGCCCTCAAGACAGTTCCAGAACAGCCGGTTCTTTTCTAGGTCCACCAAGTTGGGAACCCGCCTCTGATTATATCTCTGTGCCCCCCGATTGTACCCCAGTAAGAACTTTCTCACCCTTCCTCCCGCGTTAAGCGCTGGTTGAAGAAGCAATCGGACAGAGTTTCCCAGAAGGGGTCGGGTCCCCCTAACTTTGAGGAAAGGGTACGATCATATAAAAACCCAATACAGGAATTTTCCATGGAATGTTGATTTTGATCAGTCCCGGCCTAGATCTTCCCGGAAGTTGCGCGAATCAGACCTTTTATATACAGTCATTTACGGTATTCATCCATAAGGTCATTACCTCCTTCGCCGCCACGCGGGAAACCCCGGCCGTCACCTTCCCCCTCCCAACTTAAACGTTGTTGTCTTTCCTTGAAACTGAGGCCCTCCTTGCTTCACCTTTTCGCGCGCTCGACTCGGTTCTTCGTCCTTCCATTCATCCGGCCACGATTACAACTTCTTCGCACCTCAGAACACCTACCCACTCCCATTCCCCCCGCCCAGCTGGGTTTCTTTTTTGAAGTTTTTTTTATCAGCTTCCTTTTACTTTTTCCTTGCGCGGTTTTTTGCTACTACCCCGTCCCCAAGTTACGTAATTGGGAATCCGAGATCTCGTTGCTTACTGTCGTTAACACCCCCCCCATCTAGAGTCCTTCTCCTTCTACTCTCTTTTTCGTCCCTTGAACCTGCAACTATCTTGCTTGTGAGATCCGGCGATTAGCCCGGACATCTGATTCCTCAAGTGTTGGCATCTCACTCTACTAATGAGACGCATGATTCAGTGGACTCTTTGCGCCGTTGCCTCTGCCTCCCCTTTACTCAATCCCATCCTGACCTTCCTTCTGCAATCCCCTAATTTGCCAGTGGATTACCTCGGTCGGTTCCTGGCCTGTTTCGCACTGCTTCTCTTCTTTAGCGGTTGATACGTCCCCATTTTCAGCAATGTTCATCGTTCGGGGTAGATCACTTTCCCCGCCCCTAATCATGGCTGCTGTCCGCGTAAGTGGTACTGGGCTCCTTCCGTAATTAATTCCCCCCCTCTTTGCATTTGCCCACGTGTGAAAGAGTTTACTCAGTGGGTTTTTTTCAATTCTTTGATTCTTCCCCCTTGCGACCGAAAGGCCACTTTTGCGGCATTAGGAATTTTTCCGGCCTGTCTCCCTAAGTCTTTGAAACGCCCTGGCCGAGCGGCTCTCTCTCCAGGATGTTCGCAGAGTTTTAAGTACTCTGCATTTTTTTTTTTTTTTTGTGTTCCGGCCGGTGTTAAACTTTGTCATGATGTTACAATTTTGCGGCGCTCAGGGTTATATGTTACTTACTTTCTTTGCTTCACCTTTCCTCTCTCCTTTTCCCTACTTGGTGGTTGATTCGCCTCATGTGTCATCTCACACACCCGACTCCCTTCATATACCTGGTTTCGTTGGTCAATGATTACACATCGACGCCCTGCCCGGGACACGTTTTGCTCTTACTGAACTTTTCCTCCGGAGGGCTATCTCATGACTCTGCCGAACTTTCATCGTAGAAAACTCTTCTACCCGGGCAGACCCCCCACTACGAGACATCTCCCCCGACGTTTCCCGTTGACCCTCATCAAAGTCCGTCGTTGAAACCCCGTGCCGTCGTGACCCGCAGCGGGAGCAACGGCAACCGTAATGTGCGTGACTTTACCAGCAAACCGGATCAGGAAGACAGCCCTCACACCAAACCGGACTCGTTTGTCATATATCATACTGGCCTTGGTTATTCGGCTCTGCTCTAAAAAACCGAGAATGCCATATGTTGGACGGATAAAGTCTGTCCCACCCCTGAAAACACTTGCGTGGGTAGAGTATGACGAGATCACACCAGGAGCCGCCAAGAGTAAGTCTTCAGATTGTGCGCCCCTATTGCCCCTCTTCCGTATCCCTCTGACTTTCCACTCTTTGGCCCCTCCTGATTCCCGACATACCTGGTGATACTTATGTCTCGACGGTAAAGGCCCCACATGGAGAGGAGGCCCCCCCGTAAGTTTTCGTCAAAAATTTCCTTTGGGTCCGTCCCCTTAGTGCGGGTTTGTCCTAGTTCACGGATTTTTTTTCGCATAGTCAGGCTTAACTCTCCCTTTTTCGGATCCACCCCACTTTCATGCCCCGTTGAATGGGTTTCCCTCCCCTTTTTCCCTAGTCCTATTGAATAGGAATCCACGAGAGAGCGGTGTATAGTGTCCCCGAGACGCAACCGCTTTTAGGCTAGGAAAAAGTTAGTTCTCATTCCTTAATCGAGGACAAAATTTTTTCCCCTTGTGAGACTCTTTCCAATTCCCCGAGTTGGTGAGCTTGAGTTTGATTGGGGTGATTGTTTTCATGATTTCGAGGCCGGGGGAATGTTGTTGTTTTTGAATTCAGGGCCACGCTTTCAACTTCGCACTCTTCTCCCTTCGTCTGGCGCCGCCCAACAGGTTTGAAAATTCCGTATGTCCCGCTGTTCCCCTGTCACATAGCACACCCGAGTGAATGTTTTGTGCCTTTTCCCATTGATTTTCGTCAGCTTGTGTGCTAGAAGTGAAGTTTTTCCCCCTGAGACGTCTACGCAGTTCGTATATAACTCGGGAATTTACCATGAAGGTCATCTTCTGGCGGTTTTCGGAGGGAATTGGTTCATCAGGCAGACCCAGGAGTCAACATTACGGTTATTGTGCCCCAGATGTATCTACGGAACGACGCTTACTGTACGACTGCGGAAACATGTTCTTTCCTGCCAGATTACGGGTCTTCCAACTTTTCCACGGAGAGGGGCTACTGCGGGCTGCGAAATGTTCAGGAATCGACCCTTCCAGAGGCGTACGTTTTTGCGTCTTTTTTCCTCCGAGTCGCGCCCCCACTTCCATCGCAGGATTTTTCTCGTATCTTATGTCCCTCCCATCATTCTTTGGTGGTGCCCGAGTGGTTTCCTCTCCATTCTTTGATGGTCTCCATTCTTTTAGGTGGGAGAGAAGTCGTTACATAACGGAAGGTTGGTGTTACCCCAAAGCAGCTGGAAGAGAGGTGGGGAAGGAAGAGCGGGTGAACCGCTCCCATTTGGTCTCAAAAGTTTGAGTAGTTTGGTTAAGTTACTTGAGGTCAGAAGATCGCTCCCGCTTCCAGGTCTCTTACGAACCCAAATTGTGGGAGTAGCGGGGCATAAAAAGCGGATGAACACGTTTTTTAATTTTTGGCCCTGGGGCATAGCCCTGTTCCGAGACAACCCCCAGTCTTTCAGTTGTGTGCTTCCCTGCTTTGTTAGCACCCCCATGCCACTTGCATAGACGGGGCCAGATTTTGTTAAACATCCAGTCGCTCTTTAACCCTTGTCCCGTTGCTAATGGTCTCAGGTGTGTGCCCCCCTGCTTTGTCCCCATAGTAAGGACCTTACATCTCCGACCACACAAGAAAGCCTTCACGTGGTTGTCCCGGTCCTGCCACTTCCTGCCTCTTTTTTTTATCCAGGTTAGTCACCTCCTGTTCTTTGACTTATATTTATAATAATCCCGTTGTGTTTTTGTCTGAGTTTAGATTTCTTTCTTTTTTTACCCCCCCTTTGGCCAGATCGCACCCCTCGGGTGGAGTTTTTTCTAAAGAGCCCCCGGTGACGCCGCTTTTGTGGGCAGCTCTTTCACTCCGATGTTTTGCGTGGACCGCTTGCAGGATGGAACCCCTTCCTTTCTACCCTGCGCAAAGCCTCTTTTGATTCTCGATTTCTTGGTTAGACGCCCCACCCGGCTATGTGAAACCCCTCTGAGCTTTTTACCTTTCTGGTTAGTCCGATTTCCATGGGTCACCCCATGAAGGCTTGTTGGGTTCCTGCCTGGCTATGCAGTTTTTTTTATTTTTCTTTCTTTTCGTTTTTTAGAGGTAAACCTTGTTCCAATAGGGCGTCCCTCTACGACAACTTGGTTTCCGGCAGATCTTTTTTTAATGGCCCCGTATTATTCTGCCCAGAATTTCCCTGCACCATACTCCCCCAATTTTTTCTACCTTTCATATTTCAAACCCCCCCCCTCGCTTTTTCCCCTGAGATTTGGAACAAAAAACCAATGCCGTATGTCCGCGTGATTAGATAACCACTACGGCTTCCGAGCCGATCCCAAATAATCTGAGAGGAACTGCCCAAAGAGCAAATTTTTGGAGGGCTATAACTTTTCCATTCCACTCACAAACCTCCGGATTTGGTACAACGTCGGGGCTTTTCCGTTATGCCTTATTCTCTGGTACTCGCAGGTCAGCACCAAACACTCTTCGCCCCGACTTCTTTCTTCCGACCTCGCTTGGAGACATCAGATTTCATTTTTGGTCTGGATCCCGTCAGATGTTGCTTTCTCTCGGCCCTTCCAAAGACCCGTACGGGGGCCCAACTTTCCTGGGCGGCCGACCAGCCCCTGCATTCTATAGGACCTTCCTTTTGGGCTCCAATCCCCTAATGTTCTACGTTGACTTTGTCAGGATACGGGCTCCCGTTCCTTTTTCATACCTTTTCCAAAAGTCTGTACTTATACCCCCTTTTGAAGAGAAGCCCGCAATGAGCCCACCGGTTTGCTAATTTTTGCCCAATTCATTGGCCCTGACGGTTACCTGCGCCGCTCGAGAAGGGTCGACGCTACGTAGTTTTTTAAGTCATTTCATTTTCACACCGCATTACCACTTCCTGTTTCAACTAATCCCACCCCCCCCAACACCCTACACCAGAACCACGTTTTACTCGTTTTCAGTTATAACTAGGTGTTTGACCTTGTTTCCAACTAGATTTCCGATTTCGGTGTATAAGGCACGGCCAGTAAACTTTTCCCGCAGTGAATAGTCCCAGTTGCTTGTCGCCCCCCCGGGGGAACCCCTTTTCCCCCCCGCTACTTGCTGAGGCCTTAGCTCTCCGCTCCTTCTCGTCCTGGTTTCAACGTTTGAAACTCGTTGTGGGGAACGGTTTGGTTTCTGGAGATTCGCGGTGAATTCCTTTCTCCGCCCCACTGTCCTGAACCCTACCTTCTGGAGAATAAGCAGTCAGTTGGGGCCGGCCCCGGGGCCCTTTGCTTACTGATCCTTTGGTGCCTATTCCTGTGCGACAAGAGAAATAGCAAGGCCCCCTTGCATGCTCAGATAACCCTCCCTTTTTGACGTCTGTTTCCCCCTATTACTAGGAGGAGGGGCCCTGTCCCACCGGGTGCGAACTTTTCTGCTTTGCCCCACCTGCTTCGTTTTCGCTTTTTCCCGCCTTCTTTGTGGAGGAAGCTTTCGCATGCCTTGCGCTTGTGGGATCCTCTTACAGACACGCCCCTTTGCGCCTCCATTGTCTTCTTTGATGCCTTCTTTAGCCTTACTTTAATTCACCTCGGCCATTAGTTCCCAGTGGTTGAAGGCGTTAAGGGGTTTCCCCGCTCCCCTGGCTGAATCCTCCCCCACGTTGAATGGCTTTTCCTCGTCGCCGGTTCTTTCTTTTTCTCTCTCCAAAGGTCTGGCAGTCCGAGGGTGGTGCTAGGATTTCAAAGATTTTCAGCGTATCTCCTTTTCTGGTTTTCTTCGACCGGTTCCCCTGATGGAACAGTCGGCGGGCCGCCCTTAATGCGCCTCGTGGTGGTCTCAGATCTCCTTCAAGCAATCATTCCCTTTTGTTGTTGTGAGTGATTCACCCAGAAGTGAGCATCTTCCCCCTTTCCTTCCCCCTCCCCTGGCTTCAACGCAGGCCCTCTCAGTCCCCCTTCCCCTTACACGTGCGTCCTCCAATTTTTTGCCCCCTACGGAGCTCCGTCCTCCCGATTCGACCTTGTGCAGGTTTTTGAAAAAGTCGACACGGATACGCTTCCCCCTCTTCCAGTCCTTTCCGTGCGGTTTCTTCTCCAGAAAGTATTTTTCCCTTCTGCTCGCTTGCCCCATTTCTCCCTTTCTTGCCTGTTGAATGGCTCTTCTACTAAGGAATACTTTGAGTAAAAATTCGGATCATCAGATCTGTCTTTCTCAGGATCTAAACAATATCGGCCTTCTGACCCTCCTCCCACAATAAGTTCTGGTAGACCCCCCTCTACTCGCATTTCTATTCCTTTTCCTGAAATCGCATCTCCGTGGAATGTTATCTTTCTCCGTCACGTCAACCCTCGGGGACTTTTCCGCATCCTTCCCCGTGCTATTTCAGGTAAAGTCATAGTTCCCCTTCGCTCTGTTAAGGTTCACATATGCCGTTCTCCCGGCGTAGTATTCCCTCTCGACCTGTTGGAGGAGTTCTAGTAACTTTCGAACCCCGTGCCCCTTTTCTCTCAAGCCCCCCCGTTCACGGGCCATTTCACTCCCCCTGTAGAGAAGTCTATTTTGATAGAGGGAATCAGACGATCCGGTTGTATATGTTCCCTCGTCAAGAGAACCGTTAATCCTGAGGCCCCACCCCCATTTTCTTCTTTAGCGACCTGTCTTTTGAGTTCACCTTTCCCCGTTCCTCTTCGCAAGGCAAACCCCCCCATAGTGGTAGTTGTTGATTGGTTATGTTGGGCGTTGGGATTGCGTTGCAAAGGCTTACTGGCGTACCTTTATGTCCCATGCATTCGAAGTATTACTGTTGCGTAGAGGACATTCACTCTTG
>Ga0179593_1391437_pt1 | contig 11764 bp, 11 predicted proteins | sample CZODoug2_1_08_16_FD_185931 | JGI IMG/M metagenome (GOLD analysis project Ga0179593, IMG submission 185931) | Vadose zone soil fungal communities from Angelo Coast Range Reserve, California, USA - CZODoug2_1_08_16fungal (PacBio error correction) | ecosystem: Environmental > Terrestrial > Soil >... | reverse complement strand
GTTTCCCTCCCGTCTCGCGCCAATGCCAGGAAGCAGGGTAAAGAAACGTCGTCGGCGTTTCTTTTTTTGTCTTCAAGTTCCTACCGTGACATTGATTGCGAGAAACCCTTTTTTATTAGATTTTCTCCGCGGCGGGGTTTCCTTCCCGCTGTAGCTTCAACAGGTTTGCTCCTTCCATCCTCTCTGAACAGCCGGAATCTTGTCACGGTCCGGTTTACATTTTAGTGTCAGCTCGCGAACCCCCGTTCCCGGGAAGCTAGCTCCACTCCAGTCGCTACTAGCTGTTGATTTTTAAGGTCCCGCCTCCTTCTTCTCCCTGCTGAATCAAGAGCGGGAAGAACAGTATTCTTCGCTCTAGCCGCTGCCGGTTTCTCATCTACGGTTCTTTTACTTTTGTTTACCCGGGGGTACCGTTTCTGCTTCCCTTCTGGTTTAAGCCGAATTTTTTCCGAGATATTGGCCGTTCCTTTTTTTTCCGTCATAAGTCCCGTTGGTGGTCCGGGACAGACCCTTTTGCGTCATGCTCTTTCTGTCAGTGGTTGTTTTTTTTTGACAGTTCTCGGATCGAGTGTTTGGAGTCCCCCCCAATCCGTCATTGAACTTTTGCTCGATGTTCCATGTCTCTTCTTGGAATCAGTTTGCGATTCCATCTTCCGGATTAATTAGTCATTGTGTCTAATTTAAATGGCGTGCGTTTCTCTCTTGGTATATTGAGGTAGGCGGGGACCCTTTTTCCTCTTTTTCTTCTTTCCTGGTTCCAAAGCCGTCGCGCGCACATCGTTCAACCTTTTGCTTTTCCGTCAAAGTCCATTTCTCCTCCCGCGTTTTGTCGTTTTCGCCTCCTTCCCGAGTCTTTTCTTCTCCCCCCTTCCAAGTTTGCGATAGAATATTCCCTCTCCCCGCGCCCTCGCGGGAAGCCCCCCTTCGTGTTTCCTGCCCTATTAGGCGGCTGCATCACGGTGGTGCCGCATGACCGAAGTCCGTCCTTCCCTTTATGTGCTGCCCCCCCCATCTTCCCCTTCCTCCCTCGAAAGTGGTGTCGTGTCTCAATAACTTCCCTGTGTTCATCTTTTGCTTTTTTGACGGTTCCCGGTTTTTTTCTTCCTGTGACGATTCGGCACCCATCCCCATTCCTTCTTTTTTTCCCTACTCCAAGTCCGCCTTTAACATCGCCGACCTCCCGACCGACAACCCCCTTCTTTTTAGGGAGATTGTTGGTGTTCCAGGCGACTTCTCCCCCTACGTGCTGGTTACTCCGCTTCTGCTCGGAGGGCTGTTTTTGTTACCCGTCTTCAGGACTCCCGAATGGGAAGCTGTTTTCCTTTTCACGGGTTCGCGTCCGCTTGGTGTGTCTGAGTTGACGGAGGAGGTGGCGGAAGCTGCTCTTTCGTCATTGCTCTTTGCCCGACAATGCTATTCTCTTTCTCCCCCCTCAAAGAACTTCGCTGCATGTTCTCCTCTCTGTGGTTTGACTTCGTCTCCTCTTAGCGCATGGGTACACGCTTCTCACCGAAACACAGGTACTTTGAGGTATCTTTGATTTCCCCCCTTCTTCACCAACGACTGATTTCTTAAGTTGCTCTCGCTTTCTTTTTTCTTCTACAGCGGTCTCAGCAACAGAAGTTTGGATTTGGCCTTATAGTTTTCTCTCTTTTCAGCAGATAGCTCGCCGGGTCTTGTTCCTCCTTCTTTGACTCCTGTCCCTCTCCCTGCCACATCACGCGGCGACCTCTCCACTTTTCCTGTCCGTTTCCCAACGGCGATCTGTTCTGCCTGTCAAGCTTTTGCCTGACGCTTATTTTTTTTCCCCCCTCGGGTGGGGTCGACGTTTGAACGTCTCTGCCGTTCCCTCCGACGCCTTCCGGCACGAGGCTTAAGAAGCTAGACTTCTGCCCAACCCCGCGATGCCGGCTACATTGTCCTGTCAAGGCCTTTGCTCTTCCGCTGCTTTCAGAGTTTGTCTCTTACTCTTCGTTCGGCGCTCCCGTGCCATGTGAGCTCGCTCTGGATTCCCTTAGAAGGCTTCCGACCGCGCTCTCGCACATCCGCTTTGAGTTTCAGTATTTCTCCACTCTTAATCAGTCACGCATCTTTTCCCACGCATCCTTAACTTTTACCCTCTCTCCGTCAAGTTTTCCCCCAAAACCGACAGCAACGTCCGCCCGGCAGGCCGAATCTGTTTGGTTTCTATGTTGACTTCTTGTCTCTTGATCGTGAATTTAAGGATCTCCTTCTCGTCTTTTCTTTTCACTTCACTGATGATGAGTTTTTCCAGGTTTGAGGGCCCGTCTGAACAGTTACTCGAGCATTCTATGTCCCCCATCATTTTTTCTTGACTGATGATGAACTTTTGCATCTCGCTTAGGGGTTTGAGGCCCTTCGTGTCCTTCCGTTTCCTCTCCTCCTTCTTATCCTAACAGTAACTCCCGTTGCCTCTTCGCATACTTTCGGCCGAAAGCGTTTTCCCTGGATCCATTTCTTTCTTCCTTTATTCATTTCGTGACCTCTCAAGTCTTCAACTTCTCTTTTCCTCAGGTTCAGACCATTGCGCTCGATCAAGCCGGCTTTGCTTCGCCGCCCTGTGTTTTCTTCTTCCCATGCGGTGGCCTTTCGAGCCCCCCCCCCTCTTCCCCAATTCGCGCAAAGCCGCCTGTCCCTCGCCTGACGACGTTGTTCCACCCGTCGCCGGTTTCATGCTCTTTTCCTTTGGTTGCTTTTTCCCTCCCCGGTTGACTACGCCTCTCTTCTCTTTCCTTTGTAACTATAGGCGGATACACGGCGGTGCACGAGTTTTCTGTCTGTTCGCCATCCCCCTGTCTAGTGCCCTCTCTCTTCTCCGCGTGTCGGGCGGTCCCTTTTTCTAGATGATGCGCCACTTCGGCGCCGATTTTGTGTTTCAGCATACGGGTTCCGTTTTTGCTCCGCGGATCCTTGTTGTCTTTCTATTTTTTTCCCCTTTCTATTGCTCGTGTTTTTAGCCTTTGTCGATACTGCGTTCCCCGCCCTACGGGCTTGCGGATCCTCTTGCTGACAGGCCCCCTATGTTTCTGAAACCCCTCCCCAGGCAAAAATGTCTTCCGCGCTGTCGCGCCAGTGAAGCTTTACCTTCCACGCACGCGCGCCGCAAGCGCCGGCGCCTATGGGAAGAGATGAGACGCTCGTCCTCGAGCTTTTCATTGAATCTTCTGCTTTCGTTTCCTAGAACCGTCCTCGGAAGCGAAATTTTTCTCGATTAGCCACGACGTCGACATTCGACTAAGGTTAGTGAAAATTAACTTCCCTTAGCTTTGCCTCCCAATTGAATAGACTTCCCTTTCTCCTTTCTCTATGCGGTCTTTTTTTTACCAGGCTTCTAGAGCGGCACTTTACCATTATCTCTTGTCCCTTTATCAGGGTTTTTATAATCTTTTTTTCCCCATTTCCCCAACACGATTTTCGGGCAGTTTTTCCCTCTTCCCGTAGCTCCAATCGTAGCTGCATATGAGGGTTTGTTTGAAGACCGTGGGGCATTTCAGCGCGGCTGTTTATTTGCCGCCACATCAGGGAAGCGTTGCAGTCCCCTTCTCTCTTCATCCCCGACACGCAATGCGCCGCAGCCCTTCCCTGAACACCTGGGTCGGGCTACGTGGCGGTTCACTGTGTCGCACTATGCTTTATAGTATGCGCTGATCTCTCTATTTCTCTTTCCCAGTGCCCCCTCCGCGGCAGTTTTCGCGAGTCCCTGATTTCTGGCTCGGTCGCTTCGTCTTTTCTCAATTGCCGGTGACACCACTTGATTTTGCTCCCACGTCCCTAGATATTAAATGTGGATTCGTTTCCAATTTTTAATACCACTCGAACACGACGCCTTGCGATCGCGCTCACTTTTTCACGATTTATTTTAGAGACTTTCACCTTTCCTAGAACTTATTCCTTTTTGAACACCGGGCGTTCTACTATCGTGTGGATGCCCCATGGGGTTATCGCCGTCACATTTACAAAGACTTTATTTCCAGCCTCTCATTGAGTTCTCAATGAGGCGTTCTCTTCCATTTTTTCTGCGATGGACTGGACTCCCCTCTTATACCAGTCTGACAAAGCTTACGAGGGCCTTTTCCCTTCAGATTGGGTGATATTTCGGTTTTTACGGTTAACCCCCCCTGTCCGTCGCCCCCCTTAGGCAAGCATGCCAACAGTCGCAACCGATCTGTCGTGGGCTCCCTTTCCTTCGTTGTTCCCCATCCCCCCGACGTGAAACGTGGATTCCTTCCCTGACGCGGCGACAACGCTGACTCCCCGCGACCGTTTCGACGATCTTGCCCCCCCTCCCATTCTACAACGTGCGTCGTTAGTGGACTTCCCCTCCTCCCTTGAGGCCTTCCCGTAACTGGTCTGTCTTTATATTTATTTTTCGGTTTACCACTGGATTCTTTTTCCTGCGCGGTTTATCACACTACGCCCTCCGATTCATACCCTTTTCTTCCCCCCCCCCCCCGACGACCCCTGGCCGTTCTCCCGTCACTCGAACGACCATGTGTTTCTTTTTGCCTAGCTCAGTTGGATTCTTGACCAGCGGCAAACCCCCCTCTTCTTTCTTAGTGAACCGACCTTCAGTAGTTTCTTATCGACTTCCTAATATCCTCCGTGTTGAGAGAGAGATCTGACACAACTCTCATTTCCGGTTCTTTTTTCGCCCTTTTTTTATTGTCTCATCCGCATTTGAGTTAATTCTTTCTGTGCCCCTCTTTAGGCTCTTCGTTTAGGTCCTTAATGTTCCGTGGTGTCGTTTTTGCCGTTCGACTTCGCTCGGCGTTTTGTCCGCGCATTAAGGCTAGTTTTTCGACCCCTCCGCGTCCTTCCCGTTCGGCGATCCAGGTTGAGCGCCCTTTTTGCTTCCATTATTGCTAGCGCGCCCGGACGGTTGTGTAGAATTGCGTTTTTTGTCGTCGGACGCTTCAGGCTTTTTATAAGATTTTTTCTCCTCTCCGGTTAAAGTCAATCTCATCTCCCGTGCTTTGACGGCCTCCCATGGCCCTGACAAGACCTCTGGTTTTAAACGGTTGTCATTTAACTTTTGGTCTTTTTTTCAGCCTCTCCGAATTTGTTCGCCCCCCCATCTCTATAACTTACCAGCCGCCTTCTTTCTGTTCCGATTGATTTTTTCTTCCGCGCACTGGTTTTTAACATCTAGGTTTTCTTCCCCTTTCGCGACCAGTTCTCCCCTTCTTTATGCCGGATTGTGAATTTTGAATTGCCGGTGTCTCATGTCTCGATCCCCCCTGAAAATCGTTTTGTCTTCCCTTCTTTTTGTTACACTCGGATGCGTTTTATTCTACGGTCCCAATAGTGATCGGAATCGTTCTCCTTTTACGCGGCTTCCGTTCTCTTTCTATGTTCTTGTCGGTTGCCCTTTTTCCTAAAATACACCCCTTTTGCAACTTGAAGATTTTCGTTGCGTGCAGCCGCTGACCCATATTACTCTCGGCCGCTTTTTCAATCCTTCCTCACATCTCGGCTGTCAGAGCCTGCTTCCTTTTGTCTCCCCCTTGCCTCGTTGGCCGTGGCGGCCGGGCGGACGCTTTTTTCGTCTCTCCGACTACTTTTCTCGCCTTATTCGCTTATCCTTCCAACGAACTCGCCCGTCTCCCGCCATTGTTGATTTTTTGAGCTTTCTGCCCAGATCGATTTTCTTGTTCGTTCTCCAAGCGTAGTCCTGTGTCTTCTTTACGGATTTGGTTGGCGGTGCGGCGTTACTGCTGGCCAATACACCCCCTTCTTTTTTTACAACCTCTTTTCAGATAGTACTCTTACAGCTTTCCCGCGTTTCGCTTGCCCGCCCCCACCTGCCGCTTTTAAATCGCTTGAGGCTATAATTTTTAACATTTTTTCCCGCTTGCTTGTTCTATCTGTCTCATCCTCCGGCGTCTCCCGCCGATATCAGTCCTTCCTTGGTCGTGCAGATGAGTCCGTTCTGGAGGTAACACCCACTAATGGTTCGATTTGATGCATTTTTTCGCATTTATTTTCCTCGGATTCGAATGTCGGCCCGTTCATTATCGGAGAATTTTTCGTCTCCGAAGGGTAGTCAGCAAGCCTTTTTCTTTTGCTCTTCAGTTATATAGGAGAGTTCCTTTTCCCTCCCTTTGCCAAAATACAGGACCGCGCGGCCCGGTTGCCTTGACCGTCTGCAATTCTCTTTTAGTATGAGCATTTTTTTTGGGGCCATTAATATGAATCTTCTTTTCCCTAAATGTTCATAATCGCCTTGCGACATTCAAGATCAGGCAGGCGTCCGACGCTTGGATCGCCCCTACCAGGAGCCAACACCCCCTGATTCTGTACCTCCCCCCTAATTCAAACCCGTATCCCCCCGGAGGGTAGACGCGGCCCCGCGACAACCTTTCCCCAGATACGCTCACTCTCTTCTGATTTTTCTCCCACTTCCTGTTCGCTTCTCCGGCAATACGCTCTATTCTTTTAAATCTCTGATTTTCTCTTTTCCCTCAAGTCGAGAATCCTTTACCTTCCTATTCCGTTCCCGTCACAGGCTTCCGTCTCCGATCTTGAGGCTATAAAATCCAGGTACTACCGCCGAGCCTCACCGCCTGTTTCTTCCTTTTTTGCCCTGTTCCCGAGCCCGAGCGGCGTCACTTGCTCCCCGCTCTAGTTTTTACGCACCTTTCTTTCCGCGCCCCAACGGTCCTTAGGTACCCCAATCCCGTATTGCCAGACCGACCAGCGTCTTTGCTCTGCTCGTTTTTTGGCCTGACGCTTACTGTACTCTCCACCGCACTCCTTTCCCTTTCCAACTTCTTGACCTCCGGGTTGATCTCGTTCCTGAATTTTGCTTTATGCCTTGGGTTTTTTTCGGGATTTGCCTTTTCCTTCCTCTTTTCTGGCGGATGATGAACCAAAACTTCCTTTTCCCTCTTTGTATTGTCACCCACTCGGTTGTCGGCGACTTATTTTTTTGGGACCGGCTTAGATGGCTTGCTATGACGTTCGGCGAAGTAACTTCCTTCGATGGGCCCCTTTAAGTCACTTCTCTCTTCCGCCGGTTTCATTGCCTAACAGGCCGGTTTTTCTGGACCTAGATCTCCAATTAAAACTCGAGACTGACCTCCGCCGAACGTCCCCCCAGGACTTCTCAACAATCCCTTTGTAATCTTACGATGCTGTTTTCAACCCTACGTTCTCCTTCCTTTTTCCGATCCTCCCCTTCCTACGTTGTTCCCATTCCAGAAAGGAGCAGGCCAGCCGGACTTCCGGATCGTCGGTGAGGCTGGTCCTGGTGTTGTTTTTTCCCCCCAATTTTTTTCGATGGATTTTTTAATTATTGTCGTTGAAGTAGCATTTTTTCCTTTACTTTTGTTCTACGAAGCGACCGCTTGAGCTTCCGCGCGCGGCACGTTCTTCTGCGATACGTTTCTTGGGCGAGGAACCCCGTTTTCGTCGTGGAACCAGTCAATTCCTTGAGAGGTTTTTTTCACGCCCGATCTCTAGCTCACCTTTTTCCGTCCGCTGAGATTGCCTTACCATCCTCCTTTTCCTCCTCGGGATGAATTTACCTAGCTCGAGAGGTTTTGGAGGGTCCTGTTTTCAGTCGGCTTTTCTGGCTACTTTTTTTTTTTTTGATCTTGGACCCTTCCACGGTCCTGCTGCTCGTGGCAGGATTGTTCGGTCACCCCCCCACTTTGAACAGCAATCCGGTCGGCTTCTTACCGTCTTCTATGCGCGTCGACTTAGAATTTCTTGTCGGCCCTGCCATGTAGACTCTCCTTTTTAGATTAGCGGTGCTGATCCGTGTCCTCAAACTGATTCGCTCCAGCAATTCTATATTCTTCGTCCTCTGCGTTCTTCACACCCTCCTCGCTTCCATCCTTTATGTTCACCTTTTCGTTTACGATTCTGCGCCGCTTCAAGCACTTTTTGTGACGAGTTGAAGCTTCCCCCCCTTTCCACCCTTCGAAATCTGACTTTCTTTTTTTTCTCTAGCTTAGTTATAAAAGCGTTTACACCCTCACTCCCAGATCCGCCCCCGGTTTCAGACCGCTCCTTACATTTCGTCCCGCTTCTTCTTTCTTGACTCTTATTTCCCCCTCCGTTAAGCCGTAGCTGACCCATGCCTACTTCCTGTCTTTCCTCTCCACGCCAGTGGAGATAGGCTCCGACGTTTAATGCCCCCTTCGTCCCGCCACGGGGGTCACAGATTGTGGGAGTCTCCTTTTCCGCCTTGTTCCCAGGCGTCGCGCCGCTAGCCTCCAGAATGTATTCGTGACATTGGGACCCTTGCCTCTCGTCCATCCCGTTTTTTTTTTCCTTTGACGGTTTCTATCCCGGTCCCTTCACGGAGAGGAATTTTCCGTTTTTTTTTTTTTATCACTCGATGGTATGCGGACCAACACTCCCCTTTTCTCTTCCGCCCAGTACCTTTTCTGCTTATCCATCAATTTTCGCCTGCTCTCTTAGCTTGCATACGTTCCGCATGGCGGCTACATTGCACATCTCTGGCTGGCTGTGAAGTGACCCCTATCGCCCGTGCTGCAGCCCGTCGGCAAGATGATTGACACGGAATTTGTTTGATTCCCCGCGTCGCGTGGTATCGTCTTTTTGAGTTGTGTTTTTTTTGTCTTTATGTGCTGCCGCCGCTCACGCCGGGAGTTAACCCCCCCCCCCACACAGCGGCTGACAGGGATCGATTCTCCGAGTTTTGCCCCCTTCGTCGCCGTTGAGCCTCTCTAGTACCTTTCTTCCCTGTCCTTGCGCCCCTCCATACTCCTTTGCTCAAAGTTCATCCCTGTGTCCACGGATTCGCTCGCGGTCCACACTCCCCTTCTTTTTCAACTGTTTATCCCTCTTCCGGCCTTTCTCCGGCCATTGCCTTTCCCTGAATAATTCAGCTTTCCCCCTCTTCATTTCCAATCGCACGCTAGCCGGCGCTTTTCCTGATCAAATTCCCTGCCACTCTTTTCCCTTTTTTTCTTATGCGGATAGGGTCTGAGGTCTGTGAAACAATTTCACCCTTTCTCTCTGAAAATAATCGTGCGATAGACAATCTTCGCCTTAGTCAAGGTCCCGAGACAAGTCTTCCGGTTTCCTACTGTTCTGAAAGTTCGTGACTGCGACCCCCTTGTCGGTTGATGTCCTCTCCTCCGCTCCCCCCCTGACCCTGATTTCCGCTCTTCTTTTTTGGCTTCTTTCCCTTTTTCGTGGGATGCCGATGTATTCACCCGCTCGTGCCCGTCCCCCCAGTGACTGGGCTGTGATCGTCAGCGCCTTTTGGGAACTTGTGCAGGTGACTTTTATCAGTAGTTCCTGATCTGGCCGTCACCAGCTCCCGTTTCTTTTATCTCTGGCCTTTCGTCTTTCATTCTCCGACTTTGTGTTGCGTTCAGGAACTTCTGAACCTTTCCTCGTGGATGTGTCCTACGCACAGGTTTTTCTTCCCAGGTCTGTTACGTTCCCTTTTTCCTCTGTGTACCCCTCTTCTTCCTTTCTTTTCTTCGTCAGCGACACTTTTCAGTTTTTCTCTCTTTTTTTTTTCCCTTTTGTGAGGCACACGTCACCGCTACCCTACCCACTCAACGATGTGGGGGTCTCCTTTTTAGTGAGTTTTCCTTCCCTCTACTCGATTTTTTTTAACCGTCCAGGCCCCCCTTTCTTCCCCTGTCCCTCCAAAAGCGGGCTTCGACGTGCAGATCTCTCCGGCTTTTTCCCCCTTCCTTGGAACCAACAGGGCGACGGGAGCACAGGCGCTCAGCCCCCTTGCTCGTAGTGTCGTCTGCGAGTTCGAAGCTTTTCCTGTGTTAAAGACACTTAAGTTCTTGTTTCATCAAGAAAAGGTCCATTCTCTTTTCGCGTAAATTCCATTTGGTCACTCTCCTCCTCTCTCAGTGCCCGTCTTAGAAGAAGGTCCCTTTTTGTTGAGCCGCTATAGACAGTCGTATGTTTTTCCTCTACTCAGTTTTCCACAATTGGCACGACTTTTTTCTTTCGTTGGGATGTCGCCCGTTTCTACGCCGCTGTTTTCAGGGCTTGATTTGGAGGATCCTACATTTGGGCCTAACCTCTTTCCCCTCCTCGGGCGACGTCGTCCGCTTTTGGTCCTTCCTTTATAGTTCCCCTCCTTTCTCCTTTCGCTTTTCGTCTCTCCCCCTTCGGAAATTGATACGCTTTCTCTGTGAGATCCCGTATTTCTATCACGATTTGGAGATCCCCCCTTTCTATATTGCAGCTTCAGGTTTGTTTCTCCCTTCCTGCTCCTATCGCAGGTCGACCATTTCTCCCTTTGACGCCTTGATATGAGTGGCGCCGACAGGTTTTTTTTTCCGCTTTCGTTTCGTGTTCCTTTTCTTTTTTTCCCATCCGGCGAGCGCATCCCTTCTTTGCCTTTTCTGAGCGACTTACTCCACGCTTCGATATGCCGCGTTTTTGGTGTTTGCGCTCTCTGTCCTGCAGCATCCTCCGACCTTTGCTGTCCTCCTTCCTCGCGCTGGGTATGAGGCAAGCTCATCGCGACTGGTGCCCTCAATCTTCTTCTGTACCGTACCGTTATTTTTGCCGCCAGTCCTTCGCCATCGGAAAGTAGCATCCTTACTTTCTTTTTCCAATATTACGGTCTGGTTCTCTTGATCCTCTACCCCTTTTTCCTTTTTTGCCCCCAGACATGTGAAGTCTCTCGCTTTTCTTTTTCCTGCAGCCCCGGACCCAGATTGCTTCAAAGGTAACTTCCACAACTCCTCTTCCGACGTGGACAATGTCTTTCCCCTCCCTCCAACGATGGCGGGAGCTTGAGTTTCCCCTTTCTCCTACTCTTAGGTGGCTCGAGCTACGCTTGATTGTACTTCCCTTCACCTCACTGAATGGGTCCTCCCAGTCTGGTATGTGTTTTTACTTTCTATTTCGCAGGATTCCGATTGGCGTAGAATTATTGAAACGGCTAGTGATTGTCGTCCCTTTTTCTTTTCCTCCCTGATGTGCTCTCCGGTCTTTTTCATCGCCGATCGAAATTCCGCATCTGCCGACTTTGAGATTCGTCGTTCTTGGTATTTAAAACCTCTTCGATCTCCCCCACCTGATTAAGAATGTCGAATGTGGCTTTTTCTTCCCCGTAATTTCTTGACTAGTTTCGTCCCTCTCTTTGTGCCATTAGTTCCTTTTTCAATTATCAGCGAACGGTGGATTCTTCCCTTTTTTGACCGACTTCCTCTATCTTTGCCGCACTCGTTTATGATCTTTCTTTTTTTCCCTGCTGCGCGACCTTTCTCCACCATTTCCCCGCGGGCTTGAAAGAGCCTACTATCTTGTTGTCTCTTCCGCACCAAGTAAGGCGAGTCTCTTCTTTGCGCCCCCTTTTTTTTCCCTGAAGACTCTTCCTGTTCTTTCCCCTTGGTGCTTTTTTCTTTACGGTTCACTGGGTCCGAGCAGGTCAGGCCCCAATTCTATCCACGCTTTTTTTGTCCCCGGCCGAACCCACAGGCCCTTATTCTCTATTGGCTATCCCATCGCTGGTACTTTTCTTTAGTATCGCAGGCTGCGGTTCGTTTTCTTTCTCGGTTTTCTTCCTCCAGCTGCGCGCATGATTAATGTCTTCCCAGTGTTCTCAGGCCTTTTTTGTTCCCACTCCCCCAAGGAAAATCCCTTGCTATGGGCGCATCTTTTTTGAGCTCGCTTCTGCCTTCCGTCTCTTCGCATCCAAGCTCCTCCCCTCTGACTTTCCTCCCTCCCTTCAATTTGCAGCTCTCCTCCAAGACTTTGTTCCCCCACCCACACCCTCCCACGGCTT
>Ga0179593_1656785_pt1 | contig 11765 bp, 8 predicted proteins | sample CZODoug2_1_08_16_FD_185931 | JGI IMG/M metagenome (GOLD analysis project Ga0179593, IMG submission 185931) | Vadose zone soil fungal communities from Angelo Coast Range Reserve, California, USA - CZODoug2_1_08_16fungal (PacBio error correction) | ecosystem: Environmental > Terrestrial > Soil >... | reverse complement strand
TTTTGTTCTCCTGACCGACTACTTTCCCAACGCGTGCACAACCCTTTTCTTTATAACGTCACCTCCGATTATGGGTTAGTGTCCTAAAAGTCTGTTTGATGGTTTTCAGCACACTTTTTTTTTTTTTCGCTTCATTTTACGCTGGTTGTGGATGCCTCTCACCTTTTTCCTTCGATATGCAGTCGCTAAGCAACTCCTTTTCCATTACAGTGGTCTACCACCATCGAATTCGCGCAAAAGCGGGCTTTTCCTCTCTCGCCGCCTTCTGCTCTCCCCGACGACCTAAATAGCATTGTGCCCCCGGCTCGTTTCCTCCTCGGTCACGTGGCGGCTTATCTTGGATCTGAGATTTCAGGAAGATCGCTCCCTTTTTCCCGGAACAGAACGAAGTAAGAAATGAGGTTTCTTCCCTTCTCTACCTTTTTTTTCCCCTTCTGGAAAACCCCTCCCCCCTTCGCTCAAAATGTCATCGTGTGGTTGTCTAATACGTCCTCATGAGGTAAGCGTGGAATAAGTTTCCCCCCCCTTTTTCTCTCGCTCACCCTCTTTCTAAAAGAGATCTATAAGCCCTTTCGCGGGATTTTTTTCCTGCTTTCAAAGGTTTTTTTTTAACTTCCTACAGTCGGCTCTTTTCCCTTTTTCGTTGTTTCGTTTGAGGATTCGCTTGAGGAAGACGGCCTCTTTCCGCCTCTATGGCTCCGAGCAGTTCAATTAGACCTCCTTTTTGTCAGCAGATAAGAATGCAATCTCGCCCATTTTGATTTCAATATTCCACTGAAGGTACTCCTATTTTCCCTTTCCACCGTCGGATTGTTAAGAAGAACAGAATTAGTCTTTCCCGTATATAAGGGGAAGCCTGGAATTTTCCAGCTTTCCGCCTACTCTTCTTGCGCCGCAGGATAGGCCCCCCTTTTTCCCGTCCCCTTTGTTTCTTTTTTTTACGCACAGCTTCCAGCTTCTTTTTTCAGAGGTGGTCCCTAGGGCCGTTTCTCTGATCTCTCACCAAAGGACTTGTCCTTGACCCTTGCTTCCCGCAATTCGCATTGTGGTGCTCCCTTCCTATCGGAGGGGGCGGCGGTTCCCTCCCTTTCTACCCCTCCTATTGTTAGCACCCCCTCCTCAAAAATCTTAAGTTACCCTTTCCTCTCTTCCTACCTCCTCCCGTCCCCACAGTAAACACGTACCCTGAAACACTAGTAACACAACCCCCAACCCCAATAGAACCAGTCGACACCCCCTCTTCTTATATTTCTGCGTGATACAGCAACAAGTGGCTCTTCTATATGCAGTGCCCAACGTTGCACCCTTTTCGGAACGAACCCCCCCAACGCTTCCGCTGCACCTTCTCTTCTTTCAGCTAATCATTGACTGGATCGAAAATCTCCCCTTGACAAAATGGAAGTTCAGTCCGACAGCTTCTCCTGGCCTCAAGCGAATTCATTAGCGGCCCCCCTTTTTTCCCCCATTCAAGTCTCCTAGTTACAGTGTCGACAAGTTTTCGGGCGTCATAATAATCTCTTCCTTTAATCTTTTCTTCCTACTACTCCGTTGTTGTTTTTCTCCTTTACGTTCCTTATATATTTTGCTTTAGTGAGTCCGACTTCCAGATTCTTGTAACTAGGCTTTTTTTGAGGCGCTAATGCGGCTCCTTTCTTCATGCACCTTCTGAAATCGTATGCCTTCTCACCACGGAAAGGGGTTCCTTTTTCTCCCTTCCCCTCTTCAATGCTTCGCTGAACGTCGCTTTTTCTACCGTTTAGGTTCGTTCCGAACTTTTTCACGTTGGGCACTGCATCTCCTTTCTCACTGTGTTATTCAACGATTCCCCTTTGATTAGCTCTTATGGTTTTTTGTGGTACTAGTGTTGTCAGTGTTAGCTCCGTGGTGTACTGTTTCTGTGTTCCTGTTGCTCCTTTCTTTAACTTCATTTTTATTTCTTTGCGTCTATACAGACCTTTCCTTGTTCCTAACCGCCCCCTCCGAAATGTTCTGCTGCAACCACAATGCTAGTGTCTGCCTCAGCCCATTGTCCCGGGACATCAACTGACTCCTTGGTTTCCTTTTTCGGTTTGTTGAAAAAAACGGAGGCCACCTCTTCCCCCCCCTTCCAAACATCGCTGGAAGCGGGGCCTCCCCCCCTTAGTAACGAACATGGGCCCGGGCCCCTCCCCGGAAGGCCTGCGATTCTTCCCTTTAGTACTGGGCAGTCCAGATCAGGCTTACCTTTCCCCCTTCCTCCTTAACCGAATCTTAAGCGATTGGCCCTGCTTAGCTGCAGTGGATATTTCAGCTTCTTTTAGCCGTCCACCTGCATTCGGCTCGTGACACAAATGCGCTTCCTACTTTCCTTCTTCCGCCATCTCATCATCTTCTTCCTCCTAATCGAACGGCTTCTCTTTCGGACTGTAGGGAAGGTCTCCTTTCCATCATTCGTCCCCGAGCAATGCTTCGAGATATCCTTTTCTTTTCTTTTTTCGGCCATCGTTGTGTATCGCTTACCTCCTCAACAATAACAAGAAACAATCTCCACAAGAGGGACCCAATAACCTCCTAATTTGAGGGTAATTGTATGGGTTTCCTCCGCAATAGGGTATTAATACCCATCACGTCTTACTTTCGGTCTTCGCTTCCTTTTTCTTTTCTCTTTCTTCCTTAAATACTAAGATCACCGTTCTGGTATGCGTCAACGAAGCCGGGGGTCTTTCAAGCGCGGATCGAGAAGTTCTGCCCCTCCTTTTCCACTGTAAGGGATCGTCGGTGTCGACACGGTATGCGCTTTTCTTCCTTTTTCCCCTTTCTTGCATATAGCCTTCGCGGGATCTCGCGTAAACGCGAAATTGTTGCTGAAAAACATAAACCCCTCCTCTCGGACCCGCAGTTCATCGTCCCCTCCCGCCGCTAGATTTCTCCCGCGGTTGGGAAAGTAAGTCTCTAGAATCCGAGAACATCCGGTCCCCTGACGCTGACCCGGAACATTCCGCAAGCTTGACTGAGCCTGCTGACTCCTCGGACCGAGCGTCCTTTTTTTCCTTTTCGAGCGCTTTCGGAGGATCTAGCAAACGCTTTGGCAGCAGGTAGTAACGTACTGCCTTTTCCCTCTGTTGATCCAGTGTGTCGTTTTTTCAAACCACCCCCCCCCCCCCCCCCTCCTTTCTCCTTTCACGTGGAAGGGCGTTGGGATCCCAGAGGGAGTTGACCTTTTTCCCCTGTTAGCAGACATTTTGCTCCTTATCACTGGGTCCTGCTGATTCTCTTCCCAGCCCCTAAGACATCACTAATGGATTCAGCCGCTTTCCTTTGGGCCGGTACGGGCAACTCGTCGATGGTTATCACTAGCTTCCTCCCCTTGGTTTTGACGGTGAGCCCTCTCCTCTTTCTTTCCAGCCACCTGGCATACAGATCTAAGGAGAGATGATGTACGGCTTAGCTTCTTACAGCCGGCGGGAACATCTCTTACCTTCTTCCTCCTTTCTTGAGAGTCTTGTCCCGGTCCTGGTCGTCCCGGAAAAATATAGCTTCTTTCCCTCCCCTTTCGCTTCAGATACGAAAATATCGTTCTTCGCCCCCCGCGCCAAGGCTGGCCTTTTCTTCTACCACGGGGCGAAGAACCCTTTGGATTATTTCCCATCGACGAATCTCTGTTTTCTGGACCGGGGCCCAGTTCTTACTGAAATCCAATAGAGGACTCCTCGTCAGCGAATTCTTTTTAAGTCCTCCCACGGAGGACATGGCGGCGAACTAGATTTTGGTCATAGAGGGCCTCTCTTTCGATCCCCCTCTTAAATTGCACGATTTCATGTACGTTTTGGTGTTTCTCTCCCCCCCCTCCTCAAAGCACGCAGGTTGACGTCACTTTTTATGAAGAATTTTGAAAATGCTGTTTTCCCCCCCTCCTGCGGCTGTTTTATATTGCCTTGTGCACGGTTAAATCGTCACCTTCCCTCCCCGAGTCCGATGGAGCAGCAGGCTCTCCAGTGTTAAGGCCTTTTTTTGGCTAGCCCGGAGGCTCGGATGTCCTTCCCCTTTTTTCCCGACTACGTTCCCTCCACACTAGGATTATAACGTTTTGGCTTTCTTGGTAGTTTCCTAAAGTGCGTTTGATGGTTTCAGGCACCCCTTCTTTCTTTTTTTACGCTGGTTGTGATGCCCTCCCTTGCAGGGAGACTCAGCAACCTGATTTTCTCACCATGATATCCGCAATTTTTCCTCCATCGTTGTTCGTCTCAGTTTCTCGAATACTCTCTTCCTCACCGAGACGGATGACCCGGTGACAAAGTGCTTCCCCCCCCCGCTGTTTGCTCTGAGTCTTTGAAGGAGATGGGCTCCCTTCCCTCCCCCCCCCGGACAAGAACGAAAAGACACTAGTGCCATTCTTACCTCCTTGTGAAAACCCTTTTTCCCCGCACCGAGGCTCAACAACTTCCCCTCTTCACTAGTGTTTGTCTAATAGTCCTCCCTCCCTTGTCTTAGGAGAGTAGCGTGGACTACCTCTCGTGGCCGCTGCTCAAACAAATTTAAAAGAGCTCTTTCTTTGTCGAGCGGATGCCTTTCTAACGGAAAATTCTTGAAAGTATTTTCCGACGGTCGCCCCTCTGAGGAAGCCGATATCCTCCTCCTTGCAGCCCACATAGGGACTATCGCGCGCTTGTTCCCTTTTCCCCTTTCTTCCTGAAAGTTACAGGGTATAGAACCCGTTGAAAGAAATTCCCCCCTTCGGACCCCCCGTCGGCAATAGCTAAGATTCATTTTTCCTTTCCCCCCTCTCGCCGTGGATCGGATCTGCCCACAACGTCATCTTTTGTCAGAATTCGAATCTTCTCCCAGGATGGACATGTTCTCTCCCTGTGAGTTGTTTTACGGCCCCGCTATACTCCTCTTTGCGTGATCGATTTTTCACCACCGTAGGGTCCTTCTCGTCAAGTTATGTCCTTGACCCTTCTTTTTGAGTCGGCCCTTTTCGTGGGATGATCATCGGGTCTTCCTCTCGAGGGGGCGGTTCACTATCTCTTAGGATAGACTCAAAGAACTCCCCTTTTCACTCAGCTAATACCCTCTTTTTCCCACGTCTTCTCACACCACGTAAAACACCGTCCCTTTTTCCCCCTTCCCCAACACTAGTAACACAACCCCCCGAAAAAATAGAGCGAATTTTTTCCCCTTTGATTTTCATGTCTGAATATGAAGTCCCCCCCCCCTTTTTGTCAGCGGTTCGGAAAAGAAACCGCTTCCGCGAATCCGTGTCCTCAGAATTGACGGATCTCCTTCCTTTTTTTTTCCCGCTACCTTGCCGTGGTTCGAGAAAGTCCTCTTTGCTACGGTAAGGGCCGCAGATCCTTTCCCTTAGTTATAAAGCTCATAGTTACCTTTTTTTCTTCCAAAGCTCATGGGAGTATAATCTCACGGTAATATCTCCTCTTTTTGTGTTGTTTGAGATCGATCTCCCAGATCTCCTCCCATTCTCTGGATTTGCACTGCCTCCCCTTCTTCCCCTTTCTGCATAGGGTCGCGGTGGGGCCGCTCTTTCGAAAAATTCGATTGAGAAGATGTATTCCCCTTTTTATCGTAGAAAAGGAGATGCGACCCCCTTTCTTTCTGACCACGTCCTCTTACAAGGATGCTTTCTTTTCTACCGTTGCGGTTCGTTCCTCACGTTGGGACAATGCATAATTCATACCCTCTCGTCAAAGCATACCTTTCTGGTTTTCTTGGTTTATATTGTGGTGTGTTTCTTTTTTTCTTCTCTTTAGTGTAGATGACGGTGTTTACTTTTTTTCTCGTGTAGTAGCTGGTCAAATCCTTCCTTCTTATACAGAACGGTAGGCAGGTTCTCCCTTCCCCGCCCCCTTCCGACTCTGTGTGCGGTTAAAAATTTCCTTCTTTCCCCACAATGCGAGTGCGTTTTTTCCTTCGGACTACAGAAAAGGGTCCCCCTTTGGTTAAGCCGGCCTTCCTTCCAACCCCTTTCAGCACCTCGTCTCCCCCTCTTCCCCAAACATCGGATGGAAGCTTCCCAAAGACACGCAATCAATTTCTTCTCCCATGCGCGACACCTCCCTTCCTTGAGGCAATTCTTGTCTTCCCCTTATAGACGTTGTGTTTTTTCTTCTTTTCTACAAGGCGAATTCTGTTCCTATTAAGAGATGGAAGACGTTTTTTCTTGCTTAGCCTTCAGTGGATCTCTCCTTGAGAGCCCCTTTGTCGTCCCACCTTGCATTCGGACTCCTTTCAAATGCGCTCGATCACGATATTGAACTGCTCTCCCTTTTTCTCATCTTCGGTCTTCTCCAGCCCCCCCCTTTCCTCATCGAACGTTCCCCCCTGGCGATAGTCCGACTTCTTTTCAAGAAATCAGAAGCTCGACCCCCGCTTCGAGACTCTTTTCTTCGACGGCCATCGTTTTCCTTCTCCTTACTCCTAAACAATGTACCCCCCCAATTAGCGACTTCTATCTTTCTCCCCCAATGGGGTACTTTTTTTCCCCTTATTAACCGGTTTTTTCCCTTCTTTAAAACGTAGAAGCAACCTTTTCTCCCCCTTTCGGTCTTCGCCTGCGTGGGTTTTGCGTCTTTATCCAGGATGTTTAGCCTTCTCGTCAACGCAGCCGGGTTTCCCCCCTTAGGTGTTTTTAGCACTCTCTTACGGAGAAGATTATTCTCCCCCTTTTCGGAGATAGATGGTGGAGACTTGCGGAGAGACATGAATATCGCCTTTTTCTTCATCACAACAAGTCGGCCCTTAACTAGTCCCCTTTCCTGAAAACCATCAACGAACTTCTTCTGCCCCCCCCCCATCGCACGCCAGCCGCTAGGCGTCGCGGTTGGGAAGTAAGTTTCCCCTCAGAATCCCCTTCCGCCGGTCCCTGCCCCACCCTACGCTGACACCGGACCCCCCCCCTGCAAGCGTGAAGAGCCTGCTGCTACCCAAAAGTTGCAGAGAGGTCCCGCTAGCCGATGGTCTGGCGTATTTCCTCCTCCTGCCCATTAGTCTGTGCCAGGGTTTTCTTCCCCCTCATTGATACAGTGGGTCGTTTGGGATTCAACCACCAAACGTCCCTTTATCTTTTGGCAGGGTTTTTGAGCGGCCCTCGAGGGAGTTGACTCTCCCCCCCTTTTCTCCCTCGAGTTCGCGCAATTAACTTCTCGATCAATTGGTAATGCTGATGGCCTCGAAGACGACCTCTTCCTCCCACCCTCCTGGGAGAACTAGTCTTTTTTTCCCCTCCACCGGACGGCGCTTCGTCATGGTTATCCCTCGATGTTAAGTGGCTCTCGACTCCTTCCTCAGCCCATAGCAGCCTGGGTCGCGGTCCTTTGAATACTATTGTATTGACTGCTCCTCCGAAGGCGAGTATTTTTTCCTCTTCCGGCGGGAACATTCTCTTCCTGATGAGAGAGGTTAAGCAGGCTGTCGGCCTACAGGCATACCGCCTTCTCCCGATCCAGCCCCACCCGTCTATGCCAGTTTCGCGACAAGGATGCATATGGGCCCCGAGACCCTTTCATATCGTTGTCACCATCGAAGAAGTCCCCTTCCTTTTTCCTGGACCGGGGCACATAGAGTCTCCTTTTTTTCCTGAATCCCCCCTCTCCTTCGAGGAGCTGTCGCTCCCCATGGGTTGTACAAGTGCATCGAGACAAGCTTCCTTTCGCGTGAATGGAGGCTGGGAATGAGGCCCCTCCCTAGATTTCAGATCCCACCTCCTGGACTTGCTTTTCATTCAGTGGTGGGTTGCTCCCCCCCCTTTTTCCCGCCGCAGGTTGCCTGCATCGAATATTTTGAAAATTTCCCCCGACCATCGGCGAGCGTCTTGCTCCCTCGACTGCCTGGTTAAAATCGCAAAGGGACCTTCTTTCCTCTCTGCTCTCAAGCGTTGCATAAAGTTGTCCGGTCGGTCCCCGGTTTGGCTTAGCCAAGGCGATTTTTGAGGATTAGATTTCTCCCTCCCCTTACTTACCTCCCCCCCCCAAAATAGTCCAATAGAGGCTTGTGGCGTGAGATACTGTCTTCCCCAGTGCCTTATGTTTAGGAAACCCTTTTTTCCCTTTCCCCGGTTACGCTGGTTCTTGAAAGAGAACCCCCGGCGATATGAAGGCGCCTCACCCTTTTTTTCATAGCCCATCTTGTCTCCCCCATCGATTTCGCCCTTTTTCCTTCCCCCGTAAGCCTTCGCGAATCCCCTAGAAGTGCCCCAGGCTGGCGGTGACGCTTGTCTTAAAAACAGCCCGAACGGGTTCCCTTTGAAGCGGGAAGATAGCGGACGACTCTCCCCAACCAACGCAGGCGAAGCCCCTGGTAGTAAGACCCCCTCCCTAAGGGGAAAACCCCCTCCCCCTCAGTCTCTCCCCCCCAAACTTACCCCATTTTACTTTTGTGGTCTGTTCTAACTTATTGGACATTTGTTAGGAGTTCCTCTATTCCCCCAAACGATGGCCGCGATCAAACCATCTTTCCCCCCTGATATCGAAGCAATTGTCGAGAGATAGGAACTTCCCTACCATCTTTTTTCTTTGCTTCGATGTCAGGCCCGAGGGGACTTCTCTGAGATGGCTCGAGCCACCTCGGCCATTCGCGCATTTTTTTCCTTTCCTCCTTCAAGGTGGACGGCTCAAAAGTTTTCTTCTCGAACTATCCAATGTCCCTAAGCAAGCCGATTTCCCCCCTTCTTCCCCCCCCAATCCAGATTCTGTTTTCAGCCGAACAGACCCTACTTTCCCTTGGATCTGATCGCACCCCCAACTCCCTGTACAAGAATCCTGTGGCGCCGCAGGATCGTGCCTGTCTCAATTCATAGTGCGGGGCCCCCCCTTCTCTTAAAGCGATGTTCCCAAAGGGAATAGGCTGTTGGACTTGCCGGTCCCCCCCCCTTCTTGGGCCGGCTGAACCCCCCTATGTAATGGACCCTGAGTGAAGGATTCTTTTTTTGTGCTAATCGGGATTTTTTACACCTCCCTTTTCGGTTGGTTTCCAGATAGACAAGTCCCCTCTCTAGACTCAAGAAATCCACCCCTTGACTAAGCTAATAAAAGAGACCCAGGTCCCCCCCCCCCGCCACGTAAAAACACCCCCCCCCCCCTCCCCCATACCACTGCCACCCCTCGTAACCCCCTTTCCCTTCCGAAAACAATAAGAGCGCCTACCTACAGCAACCAGTTGCCTTCTTCCTTCCCAAAGTGCAAAAAAAAGCTTTTCTCTCCACGAACCCCGGTATCCACGCTTCAGCTTTCCCCTTTCTCGGACGTTCAGCGAAGCTTTCCTGAAGGTTATAACGATCCCCTTTTCTTTTCCATCCTACAGCTTCTCATCGGGGAATTTGAAGGTCCCCCCTCTCCCCTTTTTTCCACCGGACACTTGCTCAATCTCGTGAGAAAAGATAAGGGGCTTCCCCCGGTAAATCTCTCTCTTTTCCTCCTTTTTGTTTTCTGACTACCTTCCCCGTTCCGATTAGACCCCCCCCTTTTTCGCCAGCGGTAACCTCTGGTGGAGGAAGATAGGAGATCTGGGTCCCCCTTTCCTATGAGAAGCTGTAGAATTCTCTCCCCACTCTTTTTAGTCACTTCGATGCGACCGTCAATGCTTCCTCCTTACTCCCTTTTCTGCAGGAGGAAGCGTGTTTTTTGTTCAGAACCGTTTTTTCCGTTGGGAAATGCATATAGTCATACTCATCTTTTTTTATGTCCCAAGCATCCACATTCATTCGCTTTTCCCTCTTTTTGTGTTTACTAGTGTTGTCAGTCCGATTACGGTGTTTAGTGGTTTTTCTTTTCCTGTGCTAGTGTATAGCTGAGTCACCCTTTTCCTCTTCCTTGAGTAACGACCTTTCGTCAGGGGTATAACCTCTCTTCCCCAATCCGAAGAGGGTGCTAAAAAACCTCCCCAAATGACGAGTGCCCCTTTTTCCCTTCCAGACGTTCAAGGACATAAAAACTTTATCCGCCTACGGTGTTTGAAAACCACCTTCTCTTTGACAAAAAATAGCGGGGAATCCCAAGCCCCGACCTCCCCTACGTCATGGGCGATCTGCGGCTCCCCCCCCCCCCCTCTTGACAATTCCAGGCTTCCCCCTTCTCCCACGGCTTAAAAGGCGAACCTCTCTTAAGGCGATTGGCCTCCCCTTCCTCCCCTTCAGTTTTCTTTTTCATCCCGGAAGACGGGTCTCTCCCCCCCCTCCACCTTGCATCGGATAGCTGACTTCTAGTCCTCTAATTGAAATGTAGGTTTTCGGTATCGGATTTCTTCCATCGACCGGGCCACCGCCCCTTTCGTAGTGGAAGTTCCTTTTCTAGACCAGCATCAATTTTCCCTCTTGTTTGAGCGCTTTGGAATTTCTTCCCTCCTCTTACCTCCCCCCCCCTAACACCCGAACAATAGCGCCCCGGGACCCAATACATGGGTAATTTTTTTCCCTTTGGGGTTGTAAGGGGTTCCTTTTTTCCCTTAGGTGTTTTTTTTTTCGAAGCAAATTCTGGTTCGGAGGGGGTGGGGGTGGGGGTATTTTTTTTTTTCTTCTGGGGGGGGGGGCGGTATTGGGGGGGGGGGGGTCTTGGGGGGGGTTCTTCCTCCTTCTCCCTTTGGTGCTCTTTTGTGGGGGGGTTTTTTTTTTATTCTTCTTTTTTTTTTTGGTTAGGGGGGTTTTTCTCTGGGGGGGGGTTTTTTTTTTTTTTGGGGGGGGTGTTTTTTTTCCTTCCTTCCCCCTATTTGGGTTTTTTGTTTTTTTTTTTGGGTTCTTTATATTATTTCCTTCTCTCCTTTTTTTGGGGTCTTTGGGGGGGGGTGGTTTCCTTTTTTTTTTGGGGGGGGTTTTTTTTTTTTTTTGGGTTGTTTTTTTTGTGGGGGGGGTTTTTTTTTTTTTCTTGGTTGTGGGGGGGGAGTGTATCCTTTTCGGTATAGACTGCTCCTATATTCTGAAACCTCCCTCTCACCTTTTCCAGGCTTTTTTAAGCGCCCCCCCTTTTTCAACGCAGACCATTAGATTAGGTAGTAGGTGAGTTGCCCTAAGATTAGCGACACTCCTCTCTTGACCTCTTAAGACCTCTTTTTTTTTTTTCCAACGGTATGCGATTAGTCGATTGAGAAGGACCTCTGATTATGTGTGGCATCACACCTCCCCCGCGATGCGCAAAAACCGCAACCGGTTGATGAACCCCCCCCTCAATTTAGGACACTACCAATCGCCCTTCGTTATAACCTTCTTGTTTTCTTTTGTCCATAAGTCGTCGGGCCCCTTTAATCGAACCCATCCGCAGGTTCCAAACCGACGCTTGGCCCCCCAAACTTCCCTCTTCCCCACCGCGCGAGTTATTTCCATCGGATTTCCTTTGCGTCTTTCCTGTCATCGATGGGTTCTTACTTGACGCTCGCCGCTTTTTTGCAAGCAACAAACTCCTGCCTCTTCTTTACGGTCCCCTTCCCTTCCCCGGCATTTGATTGTAGTTGGATCCCCCCAAAACGCCCATTCCGTGGGCTTGTTTTCTCTTCCCTCGTAGGCGTTGACATGAGCCCCCCCCCCCTTTCCCCGAAGCAATTCACGTCCTCCTCTTCTTCCTGATGATTAGAGGAAAGACCTCATTTGGATTAAGCCGCGCATTTTCTCCCACCCGCCAGCCTTTCCAGGAAACCGGACTCTCTTCTCTGGTTATCCCTCCCCCTGAAAGTGGTCCCCTTCCCGGAACAGCACGGCCTGTGTCTTAGACCCCCTCTTTCCTAAGTCAATGGAAGAATAATCAGAAGGCGTCTCCTTGAGGTGGCGACAGACGGGCGGGTCCCCC
>Ga0179593_1490752_pt1 | contig 11765 bp, 12 predicted proteins | sample CZODoug2_1_08_16_FD_185931 | JGI IMG/M metagenome (GOLD analysis project Ga0179593, IMG submission 185931) | Vadose zone soil fungal communities from Angelo Coast Range Reserve, California, USA - CZODoug2_1_08_16fungal (PacBio error correction) | ecosystem: Environmental > Terrestrial > Soil >... | reverse complement strand
GAGTTTTTGTTTCTTATAACGGTAACGACCACCCCTCTTATCTTTGTGCCGACACTATCTCGACCAACTGGTCGTCTCCTCGAAGCTGTCGTTTTTTGCTTTCACCCTCCCTAGGTGCCCTACTAATGATTAAGAAAAAGAGCTTCAGTCCGGCGGCTTGATACAGTCGTTCTGCCTCCCCTTGTCGTGTTTGTATTGACGGAAATGTTCCCAAAGCCCGGCCCACGCTCGTCCCCCTCGATTTTTCTTCGTCCTGAATAGAGCGGCGGCGACTTCCTACATCCGGATCTCTATCTGCTTAGCCCCAATCGGCTTCCCGACCTTACACGAGTAGTGTCCCTACTAGCCTCAGTCACTGGCACTTTTGAAGCTCTACACTTCTAGTTTTCCCTGAATTTCAGTGTTGTGCCAAAATGTACCGTCCTTCTCCCCTCCTTCATCTTTCCGCAGTAACCCTGTGGAATACTTTCAGAAGGCCCCCTGTGAAAGTTTGTTTTTTAGGTTCTGTCCATCCGGTCAGTCAGGGGTTTTCTCTTACAGGTCCATGAGACTTCGTCCTCTCCTGCCTTTTCGTCCTCTTGAGCAAGTCCAGTTAGTCCCCTAATTGACGGGAGTCTCCCTGATGCCGGTCTACCTCTTTCCTCCCACGATCGTTTTCTTGGACTGGGAATTGTCTTTTGTTTCCGTGGGCCGATTCTTTTGGCTTTTTTTTCTTAGTATGGGCTCCAACCGCGGCAAGGACCCTTTGTGCTCGATCTCCACCCCAAAGCCCGAAGACCAAGTCTTGTCCCTGCTACATTTTCTGGGCCGCGACCATCTCCCATCCTACGTATTTTTTGTTTTGATGTTCGATTTTTAGCCAAGCATGTCTTTACTGAGCCATCTCCTTTCTTCGCTTGTGAGTTTTTTTTGCACAGGTTTTGCCTCTGTTGAGCCCTTTAAGAAATATACCTCCCATGCCCTAGGATCTTTTTTTAAAAGGGGATTGCATCTTAACGGCCTCTATCTTGATTCCTACGTTGCGCCGTCTCTTTACTCTCCTTGCCTTCCCATGGTTTTTCGGCTTTCAGAGAGGACTCTGGAGGACGGAGAGGGGGCCTCATTTACTTTCTGCACTCTCCGTTACCTTTTTTTTCTCGTTTTCTGGAAATCCCCTCACCACTGAAAACTTTTTCGGCAAGGCGTCTTTCTTATCCCCCTGGGTTTACGGATCTCCGATTGTTTTTTATTGGGTCACAGGTTTCTCGGGTTGTCACCCCCCCCTTCCTTTCAATCCCAACGATCATTTCGCTGCTCGTCCTCTGCGGAGAGTTTGTCCCTCTTTCAGTCCTGCTAATTACGCTTTTTTGATGGCAGATCCCGATTCGTTTTGCAGTCTTGAACTTACGCTCCTCTCAGCCTTTTCACATCACTCCGTCGCGGTTTTCGAGATGGTTTTCTTGTTTGTGACCATTCCGTCTCACCCGAAGCTTGGTTCTTTTCTCAAGCTTGCCTCGTCTCGTAAGCAGCCTCCGCCGGTGTGTCCCCATTAAGTCGTCCGTCCCGATCGAGTGCACATCACGTTCACGGGACCGAGCTTATGCGCCGCTGCTTTTTTTTTCTCTTTGTTGCCTTGAGCATCATCTTGCGAATTCGGGGTTTTGTCATCCGATCGCGGCCTTTTCATTCCTTGCATCTATCTGATTTTTTTAGTCTAGCGCCCTTCATGGGAGGCGCTGGCCATTCTTCTACTCTTTGCGATATTATTACCTTGTTAGACTTTGAAGGTTCTCGTCCAGGGAGTCTGCGTTTCAATAGCCAGCCCCACTTTTGGTAGGTGTTGCTCACTCGCTCTTAGCAATATGATCGATTCGTCTAGGACTGGTGTTCTTATGTTCCTCTTTTTTGAGGCTGGTAGATGGAAGAACGAGCCGGCTTGTTTTTTATTCCGTTTCTCCCTACTTCAGTCCTTTAGCATGTTTTCTTTTTATAGGATGTTCAAGAGCGAGAGCTTTTGCGACCAACAATGGCCCCCTTTCGTAGCGTGAGGGCTAACGCGGACTCCCTTTCCATCAGCTAGCAGCCGCCCCCTCTCGGCACAGGACATAGCGAGACCCCCCTTCTTCTTAACAGAGTCCCTTTGACTATTGTGGCCGTTTTGCGTTTTATTTAAGCTACTCGCTTTTTCCTGCGTCATCTCCCTTGAGCTCGCCGCCCCTCGATAGAAATTGGCCCCCTCCTTTCGGGACCTGAGGGCGGCGGGGATCCACAGTCTTCACCCACGTAATGCGTTGTTGATTTTTCTTTGGTGCGTGGTAATTTTTACTCATCCCGTATTCCTTTGGGGTGGCCCCCCCTCTCCTCGTTAAAAAGTTTTAGCGAACCTTGGCTTCTTCGCGTCGGTCCCGCTCTCGAAGTTTGATCATTGGCACCCCCTACGATCGCTTGCACTCCTCCCCCCTGGATTTAACAGGGACAATTCCCCGATTTCCGCGAGGTCTCCAATCTTCCCCCTACTTTCTCACATCCGTCTCTTGTCTCCTGCGCCGTTTCATTTACTAGACTCAGAGCTGGCTCTTTCTCCTTCCAGTTCGCCTGCCTTTTGCGGCGCACTTGCGCTGTCGTCAGTCTTTGCGTTGCGGTCTTACTGTGCACGAGGAAGTCCCAAAGTGCATTTCTAGTTGCAGAACGCCCTCTTTAGTAAGCCTCCCTCTCTCCCGCAGATCCGTAAACTCCCTTCAATAGCGTTTTCCTGTTTGCGGTGTTTTTTTTCCCCTCCTTGATCCCTGTTTACTCTTCCGGGTCAACGGTGGTTCGCGGACCCATTTGCCTCTTGAAAGATGCCTTCTATTATCATGTCGCCAGGAATATCCTCCCTGCAGGCGTTTCGAGCCTTAGTGTCGGCAGGTCTTTAGTTCTAAGGTCGCCCTGGTCTCATCAGTATTGTGACACTCTAGGCTACTTGACCTTAGTCTCTCGGAGGTACAGACACCAGGTCCGTTCGGCTCCTCACCCACCCTTGCGTAAGTCTTCAGCTCGCTATAGAAGGTCAACACCCCCGGGATCTATCGCAGCCCCTCTTCGCTCGAGTAGCGCACTGAACTGTGTCGACGTTTCTACACCTTTTCTTTCCTCTTTGTTCTTTTTTCTCCTTTTTTGTGCTAGATGCCCTTTCATTTAATTGGTGGAAAGATTCCACGAGTGCTTGGCCTTTTTTCTCCTACCGCCGGTATTTTTCGCTGCGCTTGCCCTGGCACTTGCCCCCTCTGCGCCTCCTGTCTTAGGTAGATCGTCTTGTCTTGACCAGAAACTCCGGTCTGATCTGTAGCGGCCGATGGTCTTTTTCTGTCGAGGGAGACCTCCCTAGTGCTTTTTACCAGTGATAATGACTAGATTGAGAAGCGAGTTGACGTGCGTCTATTTTCTCCTCAAGAGATTCTCGGCCTTAATGCGGGCCGCGGTGTTTTTGATCCTATTCTCCGACTTAGGCGGCTGGCCTTCTGTGTGGTCTCTGGATGTGCGGATCGTCTATATTCTCCTTTTCATTTTTTTTGTGACTAGATAGTCACGACCCTCCAACCCCCTCCGTACTCCTAGATCACTGATGAACCTTCTTCCGCACACTGTTGGACCCAATGAGGCTGGCACTTTTTCCTTGCTGGATCATCCCCTACTCATCAGTGCGCGCCAGTTCTTCCTGAGATCAGGACCAACCTTTCAGCTGGTCCCAGCCTCATTGAGTATTTCGGCATCGCGTACATTCTGAAGGAATACCCAAGCCTCTCCTCTTTGCTATTTCCATGTTGTATCATGGTCTCTAGTTACTTATCTTTTCATCGCGCACTTTTACCTCCAGTGCTCACATCCCCGTCCATGCTGCGTTCCACAGTCCAATCTATTCTGCTTCTTGGAACCCCTCTTACTATTCCTGTTCCTCGAACCAGCACACCCTGTTGCCTAGACAAATCTGACAGACCCCTTCTCCGTCGTACGTCTGTCGGCACGGCCCGAGTTCGGGTCTGTTCTTCAGGACATGTTTGTCCCCCCATCGCGACGGTTGGACCCCTATAGCAGGTTTTTTCCTCGAGCTATCTTGTTTGACTTTCCTCCATATAGACTCTTTCAATTTATAATGTGCGTGACCACGAACCCCTCCCGGGGTCTGTTTTTTACATGTTCGGTCGACTCTGCGATGATCCTGGGTTACACCATGCCGACAACCTATGTGGTCCATTTATCACTCCTCGATCGTCATTAGTAAGAAATGTCCTATCTTTCTCTCTCATCGTTCCCTTTTTCCCGCTACTTCGTGGCCTCGGTTTTCTTCGCTCGATCTCCTCCATATTGTACCCATCCACTTCCACGTTTTTATTCTGGAGTTCCTCATTCCCGTACGATTTTTTTTAAGTAATCTCTTAGTGATGGACGGGAACACAAGTTGGTGCTCGTCCTCGTCCCCCTTCCTCTCAGGCCGCTTGTTTTGCCAGACGGCGCGAGCTCAGGCTGCCGCCCAGCTCCTCTTCGCGGCAATTGGCGTCACTACCAGCTCTGCCTGCCGAAGGCGGGCTTTTCGCGAGTTCCCGCCCTGTGATGGCCGCTTCTTTCCCATGGTAGAAGCTCCTCGCTGATAGTTGAATGGTCCTTTTCGTTCCGTCTGACAGTTTTGCTCCTTTCCTCCGTTTTGGGCGTGCGCAAACATAGCCTTTTAACTTTGTATTCCTTTCACTTTGAGGGCCTCGTCCCTTCCCCTTTCGCTTTTCGCCCCCAACTTGCGAATATTTTGGGTCTTACAAATTGTGCCCTCAACCAAGTTTTGCGCCCTTTCTTAGCGAGTCACGTCTTTTCTTTTAGCTTTTCGCAGACCAGAACTTATGGCCAGCGTGTCCAATGAGTCTCTTCCCACTCGTGAGTCTTCACTTTTATCGATGAGAAATCGGAGAGTGTCTCCTTTTCACTGCCCCTGACGTAGTCCCCCACTTCCTGTTAAATTAAGTTCGCTTTCCCGCCGTGAGACGTGTCATCTCGATCGTTTTGTTGACTCGAGGTTGGTCTCTCTCCCGGAGAGCAAGGGTCGTCGCGGTTCGCGTTAAGACCTTCTCTTTGGGGCGGCTGGGTCGGCCCTATCGTTTGGCCTCATCGTGCTCGTGAAATTCCTCACTCAAGGCGCCGTCGGTCTACGCCTAAAATCCCCCTTAAAGGCGGGCTCCTCATGGCCGCAGAACCCCGTTTCGGCGGACCCATTCCCCCCCAGCCCATATCCGGACCTCGCATTTGCTCCTCTTCGGTCTGCCCCATACCTAAGGGCTGATGGCGCTTTCTCTTATGGCTTTCTGTACCTTCACCGACTTCTTTCGCCATCCTTTCGATACCTCGCGCCCTCCCAGACTTGCCTCTGCCTCCTCTCCGTCACTGCTCGAGAGATCCTGCGTACCAGATCACAGACGCGATTCGTTTCTCCCGGTTTCTCACACACACCCCCACACCAGGCATCTCGCAGAGTCCAATACCTCTCACCCCCCACCCTTGGACGCGCGCCACGATGCTTGCTTACGTTCTTTTCCCCCCTTGTTCTCAATTTGTCCATTATGATTACTCACCCCCCTAGCCGGCGGCCCTCGTTTTTGAGCCTTTCGCTGCTGCTGCCCACGGAGCTTCTGCTTTTCTCTGATAACACACTCCCATTCGATCCGAACACACCGCGAAGTCTTCTTTTCTCCTACCCGAGGCTTGGCTCACATTTGACGAACCCTTATCTCTTATGACCGTCTCCAACTTAGGTTGCGCCCTATTACGGTGAGATAGACTCTTTCCGGTCAACTGGAGAAGTCTCCCTTATCGTGGGGAATGCATTGACCGTGTGGTTTTAACTCTCATCTTCCTAACTTTTCATCGTTCGGATCCCTGTACCCTTGTTTTCTTTCGACTCCTTCCCGATTGTCAGTTGCTTTTTTTAATTTTTTGCCTCCAATCCCGATCAAGTCCGGGTAGTTCATTTACAAGTTGGCCCGTAAATGAGTCTCCCCCTTCTCCGTCTCCCCGTCAGGCTTTGCACTCCTTTTCGTTTCACATTGCACTTTGCCTTCTCTCCGATGCTGAAGTTTATCAAGTAGAGATGCGGGCCTTGTTGCATTTCGTCCAGCGGTTTACGACGATCGTGCATGGGGCGAGAGACTTTCGTCTGCTCCTGCTGCAGGCCTTCCTTGTGTTCTGAGATCACACGCCGACTTCTACCACGGCGCTCTAGCCGCCATTGCTGTTTTCACTCCCCTCTCACTCATCCTCTTTTTGGTTGTCTGGAGAGGTCTTTCCATGCATGGATTCTCAGACAGTTCAGTGTCGTAGTTTGCTTGTTTTCTCATTAGAGCACACGTGCTTCATTGCCGCGGTGATTCCCCCAGTACGGAACTCGGCGCGATTAAAGCACTTCTCTCGTAAAGCGTCCGAAATTTCCTCCGTTTTCCGCTCCTCTTGATGACGCCTCCGCCGTGAGTGCGAGAATTGAAAGTACAGGGGCGCGAGAGTTGCTCCAGCTGAGCTTTAATAGTTTTTCTCTTTTGATATTTAGAACTCATAGCTTTGCCGTAATCCCGCTTCCCCTCTCATCCTTGGTGACCCCGGTGCCCCCCTCCAGTACACTCATGATGAAAGGTGTCGATAATTTTATTACAAATTTTTGTTACTGGATCGCCCGCTTGTAACGGGCGATCAGTTTCGGTTGTTCCACACAAAAAACCCGGGACAATAAAGATTCTTAATTCGGGGAGATCTTTAGCAAAGGTGCCTAGTGTTCAATCGCGCGCTTCGTTCTGCCCTCCTCTGGTCATCAGCAGCGTGCTGGCATGACAAGGCAATTTTTCTAGACCATGCTTCTCCTTTCTTAGGAGAAGGTACGAGCACGCAGATCCGGCAGCAGACCTACGTAGAGGGTTTATTTGCCTCTTTTGTCGCGTTCAACTTGCTTAGTAAAAGCACGCGAGGTATTGTTCCTCAGAAGAGCAGCTCTAATGACAGACTTCGTCGCTATTGTGTTCGATACCTCATTTCAGTAGTGACTTACTTTTTTTTTAAAAAGACCGTCCGGACCTCTTCTCTTCTGCCGATGAGGTGTTTTGTTTTCTCTGCTCCTTTCAGAGCTTGGCATCGTTCTATGATTTCTATATCCGACAATTCCGCGGCGTTACTCACTTTCATAGATCTCTTCCGAGCTTTTTGTTTTTCGTTCTTCCACTTGGTCTAATATCCAGACTCTGCACAGCCTTAGTCCTCCACTCTTCGAGTTGCAGGTCTCGCACCGCCTTCCAGGTCTTCGTAAGGCAACAGCAATGTTGTAGGGCGCCTTGTATCTCGTGCTACGATTTGATAGAGGTCCGGGATGAGTGGTTTCTTTGGGAATCTTCCTCCTCTTCCTTGAGGGCCCGACTGAGACGGTATGTTTCTTTTCTGCTGTTTCGCCCGACTTCTCCTTAGGGAGGAAGGTGCTCGATCATTATCCCTAGCAGCCGATCCTTGACACCCGCGCCCCTAGTTTATGTCTGTCCAGGGGCCGGCTTCACGCTCCTCCTTTGTTCCCCATCGTGGCGCTCTCACATGATTCCCCCCTTCCCCCCGAGGAGGAACGCTCGGTGACAGAGTGGAGGCGATTCCACTGCCCTCCGTCTTTTACGCGATAGATTTGCATATTAACCTATCACGCTAATTCTTTGGACGCACATCTTGTCTAGCCTTTTGGCCCTCTTTCTGAGTTCCTCCTTTTAAACCTCTGGAACACAGATCTCCAAGTTATAGCCGATTCTAATCCATTGTGTGCTGCGGTTTCCTTTTACTAATCATCCGGGGTGGGCCCCCCCGAATCGTTGCCAACGTTTTTCGTTAGCGCTTCCACGACCCTGACGCCTTTGTCTCGAATGGGTGCTGCCTTTGCCCACTACCCTCGTCCGGATAACCCGCTTCCTCTTGACAAATCCAGCGAGAGTTTTTTAGTTCGACCATGTTTCATCCTCGTTTCCCGCCTGGCAGTAATCGGTTCGTTATGCCTCCGCATTTCGGCGAAATGCTGAGCGGTCGATGTCGTCTTTCATTTCTCTTTTCTTCTCCCTGCCCCGATGGCTTCAGTACTTAGTTCGTCGCGGCTTTACATTTGCTGGTCTAGGTTCCGGGCCGAGCACCACTTTGTAACTTCGGAACCGAATCCTTCCTTGGTCGTGCGCCATGCGCTCTCACATTAGAACCCCCCCCCACAATATCTTGGTCCGTTTGTGGTTTTGACTTGAACTGCGATTCGTAGTCGCACGACCCGAAGGTGAGCCGGAAATTTCCGGAAGAGATGATCTGCGCTGATCATGTGGCCGGGAATACTCTCCCTTCTGCTTTCTTCCCTGCCGCATAGTTTTCGCAGGTGTGGTCATCCTCTCCCGAGCCTTTGCAACTGGTTCTCGCATCGTCTTGGTAACAAGTCTGCTATCTTCCCTGCGCTGGACGGGAACTTCAAAAGTAGTCCTATTAGTTTTCGGTGCACCCCTTTCTATTTCGTCCCTCGCTATAGATATTCGCATCCATAGAAATGATGTGTCAGCTTCCGGCACCTACCATCGCGGGCTTTACGCGGTAAATTGCAGGTAGCTTTTTTTTGACGGTCGTAATCGGGTCGCTGCCTTTGGTGTTTCGGAGGCCCGTCAGTGAAAGAGTGTTGGCCCGAAGAATCTCCTATTGATTGCCTTAGTGCATGCATTATTTTTGGGCGCTCCTTTCCTGTGAGACATTGCACTTTGAAACTTGCCTCCCTCCTTATGGATCCCGACTACCTCCTCTTTGACCCCTTCCCAGGTCTGCCACGAGTGCGGCCCCCCGTTTATTCGCATCTTGTCTTTAATCATTGTCATACCCAAATATCTTGATTGACAAAGTTGATGATTCGTATTCATAGAAGTGAGGCAAGCCGTTTTGTGATCTTCTCCTCCTTTTTCCCCTAGCTAAGCGCGCCTCTTTGTCGGGAAGCCCCTTTCTCCTCTTCTTCCGTACGGTGATCGGCGGCTTTTTCCGGCGTTGTGGTGATTGGACTTTGATGTTATTATTTTTACTTGTTGTTTGTTTTTATCTAGTAAGTTATGCCCCACCACCCCCTCCCGTTCGAGTACACTTTACAGGCATCCTTGTTCCTGTCTTTGAGGCTTTCGGCAAGCTCAGAGCCGCTAGATCGACTCCCGTCCGTGAGCCTCCTTTTATATATCAGGAAATCCATTTTGTCCGTCCAGAGTTTTTTTTGGTGCGGGGGCGGCCCCAGCGTCCATAACGACGGTAATACCCCCTCTCTAGTGTCGACCCGATTTCTGTCCCTCGATCGCTTCTAGTCCTCCTTTCTAGGCGTCATTCAAGTTCCAGTTGCCCCATCCTCCTCCCCATCCTTCTTTTCGTTCTCAACGCAACCCGGCCTTTTTTTCCCCCGATTCCCCTTCTCTTTCACGTCCGGTTCCTCGAAAGAACCCCCGTCGCTCCCAATCTCCGATTCTCTACGTGCATTTAGCTTCTGGCGGGAGGCGGCTTCCAGTCAGAGATACTCCTATGGCTGAACTTATCGCCTCCTCTTCGTTATGATAGCAGGTTTGTGCGCGCTTCGGTTTGCCTCTCCTCCATGCTCTTTCCCGGGTCACTTATACCCTTAGGTGCTGAACCCACGCCTGCGCCGCCCCTTTTTGTGCGCGCGTCTCCCGAACACCCTGACTTTTTCTCCCTCTTCGAGATCCACGCCCCCTTCCTGTGCTCGTCCTCCCATGTCCTGCTTCCTTGCACATGTCCTCTTCACTCTTTTCCCGATCCAATTAGTGGGCCCCCCTTTTCTTCGAGTCTCGCAGAGTCTTGTTTCAACCCAACTTCCAACGTCCCCTGGACTCTTCCTTTATTTCGACTCCCGGAGCTCAGCTGGTTCAGAGAAGGCTCTTTCTTTCTTGCCAGACGTTCTATTGGTGCTCGGACTCCGTCCTTCCTCCTCCCAGGTCAGCGAAAACAGCCGCGGGCCGTAGTCCTCGCGCCTCGACTTTTCGGAGGCGTCACCTTTAGACAAAAGCTCAGTGTCGCCTCCTCTTTCGCGTATCACGAGGGATGCCCTTGGTTCCCGAGGATGAGCAATTTCCCGGAAGTCTTTCCTCTTCTCTGGGTTGACTTTTTTCCTTCCGTGGATGCTGTCCCGCTCTGTCTTCTTTGAAGGTTGCCCCCCTTCGATACGACCATCTTGTTGAAGTATTCCTCGGAGGTATTCCTTCTTCAGCGTGGCCATCTTCTCTTTCACAATACGTACTTCTGTAAGGATCCCACACTGATCCCGAAAAACCGCCCGTTTTTCGCTCCTCCTCTTGGAGCTGTTGCGCACCTCAGTGAAAAGGAGGCCCCTCGCCAAGATGCCCAGGGCGAGTATCCTCCTCTGCAGAGCTCACGGTTGAATAGGATCGCGAAATAGATAGTTTTTTTCCCTTCTCCAAGTCGGTTCTGTCTCGTTCCCAGAAGGAGCATTTTCAGCCCAGTTTGCATATAGATGCCTTATGGGGTCCTCCCTCGGTCGAGCGCTGTGATTGACCAGTGTCAGCCTTTTTTTCGTCGTGTGATTTTCGTTTTTTTCTTTCTTGATCTTCTTTCCTTCTGACTTAGAGTCCCCTTCCCTTATCCAAGCGCCTCTGAGACGCAGAACCCACAATACCCTGTCAGCCGTCGGCCTATACTTCCCTCCCTCCTGACGCGGCCCATCCTTTTTTTTCACCCTCCTCTCTTCTCTGCTACAATATACGCCGATCTCAGGTTTCACTACTACAGGCGGGCTTTCTAGTGCAGCATGGCTGTCGCTACCTGAACTCCCGCTCTTTATATTAGCATTTTTTTTCAGTTGGCTATCGACGAACCTCCAAGCAGTGAACCTCCTTTCGACCCCTCCGCAAAAAGCTCGCTCCTCTCTATGACATGTCTTCCCCCCGACTCCCGTATTGTCTCTCAGCACGTTAAACCATCATGCTATTTCTTCCTAAGATAGACCCCCATGTTGCCCCGGCGCTCCCTACGACGCCTTTCCTTTTGACGTTCAATCCTCCCCTTTTGACGTCCATTCATGGAGTACGCCCCTCTGCGCTGGTCGCTTCGCCGCCTTTCGGCCCGCCAAAAGACACTTTCTCTTTTCTTCCCTTTGGTCACCACCCCAGACAGTCCCCCCCCCCTTCCGCCCCCCTCCCCGCCCCCTCTTTTGTGTACGTTACGAGCGGCGTCTGAACTTAGAAGGAAACCTATATGATCTTGGTGCCACGGGTTCTCTTTCTCCTTCTTCACACGCATCCGAGGAGAGTCCTTGCGACAGCTCGCCTTGTCCGTGGGTATTTCAGAATTTGTTTTGACACCAGACCCCTTCCGCAAGCCCGCGTGGCATCCAGTAACCCCTTGGTAAAATGACTCGACTCCTTTTATGAAAGTGCTTTTGTGGATTTGCTTCCCAAATCCTTCTTCCCCCTTCTGGGTGATGGGCTGATTCCGAAAAAAATTCTTCATCCTCTAAGTTACTTCTCTAGTTACTGCTGCTGTAGTCCAAAGCCGCCGCTGTTCAATGTTACACGTACGGCTTCTCCTGAGGCGCACTGTCATCATCTCGGAGGATTTAGTTCGATTTTCTCACTCGGTTATACGTTTCTTGTTCCCGGGAGAGAGTCTCTTTCTTTGGGTCACCCAGCTAATTTTCATTTTTTTTTGCTCTCTTCTCCCCCCCAGCCCCCCCTTTCCAGCCACGGCTCTGCTCGAAGCACGGATGTCCAGGACCG
>Ga0179593_1479720_pt1 | contig 11765 bp, 13 predicted proteins | sample CZODoug2_1_08_16_FD_185931 | JGI IMG/M metagenome (GOLD analysis project Ga0179593, IMG submission 185931) | Vadose zone soil fungal communities from Angelo Coast Range Reserve, California, USA - CZODoug2_1_08_16fungal (PacBio error correction) | ecosystem: Environmental > Terrestrial > Soil >... | reverse complement strand
CCCCCCCTCTGGTTCCCCTTCAAGGTTCATTTCCCCCATCAATTGGGTGTCAACCCACTTGCAAATCAACAAGCTGGCTCTCGTTAAGAGTGTCTTTTATTGAGGTGTCCATGCACCCTGTATGATTTTTGTTGTCCCACCTTTCCTATCCCTATTTCTTTCCTAATAATTCCTGGAACGGCCTTCCCTCTTGGCCACCGACAAACTCGGACCCTCCACCCAGTCAGCCCTTAAGGTTAAAATTTTCCCCCGGGCCGTGGTTCCAAGAAACAATCCCCCCCCATTCCCTGGGTCTAACTTCCCCCCATTTCTCCAGAGGATAAACTGATCTGCGTCCCCCTTATTGCCCTATTATAGCTTCCCAGTTTGATAGACTGCCTTTCCACTGTATCCTTCCTTCCAAACGTCCTTTAGTACAAGGCCCCAAGTTTTGAGTCCCAAGTTCCTGGAAGTGAAGGGGTGGTTTTCCTGACCCCTCCAACTTATTTTAGTTTTACCTCCTGTGAAGCCGTCTCTGAAATGTCCAGAACGATGCACCTTGGGAAAATTTCCTAGCTAGGCCCAGTTACATTGTCTGTCTGGAGACCTTTTGGTCCACTGTAACGCATCTTGGCCATAAACACACTCCTCCACAGTAACAGGCAAGCTTTCAACCCCCTAAACCTTTTTTACTATAAAAACCCATTTTTCTGGTATTTCTTTTTACTTGCCCCACGCCCTTGGCTTACATTAACTTGTTCAAGACACCCCTTCTTACGTATCGGAGGCTTCATTCTCAGACGTACCCACCCAAGTATGGTAAGCCATCTTTTTGAAGCTCCCATGAATTGGGTCCCCCTCAGCTTCTTTTTAACATTAACCGTGTATCACCCCCCCTTCTTCCCCCTTGTGCCTTCCTATCCATATTTAACCCGCTGTCTCTGAGACTTCGCCTCCTTGCACCCCCCCTCCCCTTTGCAACAGCAGCTGCTTACCCAAATTCTTTCCTCCCTTCCTCTTGACTCTTGGGAATATCCATATGAGCTTTAACCTGCATGCAGCTTTGGCCCCCGATTTGATTTTTTTCAATTTCTCGCCATGTAGTTTTATCCCAAGTTGCTTTAGACCAGCGGATGCCTTTGCTGCTTGATCTCCCCACGACATGCCTCCACAGTCTTCTCTTTCCCCATAGTAAATTGTTCCCATGCCTTGACCCAGCACTGGTTTCCAGGTCTTAAAAGGAAATGTAATCAATCTTGCTGCTCTGTGGTAGGAGCCATTTTCTTTTTCTGATGTTGTCCCCAGTTTTTCCCGCCCCTCTCTTCCACCCTTTTCTTCATGGTGCCTTTCCAGATTCATGACATTGGCCTGATAGTCTTCTCTTGTTTGCAATGAGTACCGTCTGTTTGACCCCTCCCCCTGTGTTAAAAACCCCCACCTTGGTAAAGGTGTATTGCCTTACCCATTCCCCCCATGTTCCCGTCCTTTACAAGGATTCCCTGCCTTCAGATGATACCCACAATTGTCTTCAGAAAGAGTTTCCCGTTTTCTTTCCCTTTTAACCCTTGCTAATGTTTTGGTGTCTTACAAGAAACACCCCGGTGATGATGTCATTTTTTATTTTTTCTTCCCCCCAAGCTCCTGTGTATTCATTAACCCCTGTCCCTCTTTTTCTGATAACCTCCCTCCTTTTCCATTTTTTGTTGTTTTTTTTTTTCCAGGAATCTTTTTTGTCGGTCCCCCCCCTCTCCCTCGTTACGATGCAGCCCCCCTAGGCAATCCAATTGGTCGTCCTATTTTTGTTACACCTCACAATACCATTTCTGACCCCCAATCGTGGTCCTTTTGTTGTGACTTTCCCACCTGGTTCCCCCTTTTTAATTTCTCGAGTGTCTTTGCAAGCAACAGCATTATTTAGGTTTTTTCCACTGAGTGCCAATGTTGTTGATCCAGTCAATTTTTACTCCCTCACCCAAATGAGCCCCCTCTGGCCACAGACAGTATAACCCCAGCGAGTTGACCGGTCGGGTCCCTGAAAATGATGCAGAATGACCTATGTCTCCGGGCGTATGCCCCGTATCCATTTGTATTAGAAGATGTGCTCATAAACCTTTATTCCCACTTGATTTCAATCGCTCCCGCGCGTTACCTACAGATTGAATCTGTTATAATTCAGCCACAGTAGCAGAAATGCCCAATTGCGTGCTCGTCACCTATCTATTTTGGGGACCCATGGATGTATGTCTTTTCTTCTAAAGGCGCCATATTGTCCTGACTTTCCAACAAGTACCAACCCAGCACTCGAAAGCACTCTTTGTACTTTTCCTTTGGTCTTTGCTTTCACCTCAGTTCCCCCCTTTTTGTTGAAGTTGGATGATTTACGAACACAAGCCCCCCCCACACCCAGCTGTTTGCTATATTGTTTCTGTGATTGGTTCTGTTCTTTGCTTTTCCCCTCTGGACAATGTTCCTTAATTCCCGGCCTGAACCAAGACCCCCATCCCCCCCATGATCCACACTCCACCATCCTCTATTGCTAATAAGAATCTTTCTTGGTCTTTGTTATCTTTTATGCAACTTCAACTTTCTTTGTGCCATCATTGTCTCCTACCGACCAACATTGTCTATTTTCTCAATCTGATACCCCAAAGGAATCCTGATTTTTCTTTATCACGGCTTCTTCCCTATTGAAACCTCCCTGCTCATGTAATCAGTGACCCAATTAATTCAAATCAGCCGTTTGTCTCATCTTTTTCCTCCCTGGCTTAATTGGTCTCTCGGTCCAGCACTTGATTCTCTTCAAGACTCAAAAACCAACCTAACTCCTGTTGCCTTTGCCACTCCCCCGAGATTCAATGAAACTAAAATGTTATAAAATATTGTTCCTTCCAAACCCCCTTCTTCCCCCCCCTCTTTTGTTTTCCGATTTGTATATTGTGTTGAAACCCAACATAGGAACCCCCCCTGCATTCCGCTTCTGCATAGTATAATTTTTCCCTTTTGATTGTAGCCTATCCTGTAGCTGGAATTGACGGGATCTGATTGATCAACTAAACGGGTTTCATGATCCCATTTATGTCATCCCTCACCCCCCTGTTACCTCCTATTTAATTATTGTCTCTTCCCTACAATTGCCCTGTTCCAGTTTTCCTTACCAAAGTCCTGTTCCTCCCACAGTTCCCTGTTCCTCATGTGTGACTTGCACTGACTTGCCTTTACTCTGAACTCCCCTGCGAACCCACCCCCCATATTTTTTACGTTCTCCCGCCTCCCCCCCTTCTAACCCCACTTTTGACCACCCTCCCCCCTTGGCGTAACCCACTGTTGGTTCCTTCCAAAATGCACCCCCATGCTCTTTTTGAAGAGTACCCATACCCCCCCCTTCTTTTTTTCGGATTTAATTCATATGAAGGTTACAAAGTTGATGTTACCACCATCCATCACATACCTTTTGACCTCCATATATAATGGATATTCCCCCCCACTTTCCTCTTCCTCCCTTCCAGTATGCTCACCCCACTGCAATGTAACCATGTGCTGGTCTTCATGCATTCCCTCCATTGCACATGTCCTTTTTCTTCAAGCATCAAATATCTCCTCTGCTTTTCTAACCTTTTTTTGTGTCCTAACACTTCCCTCCTCACCAAAATCAAGGACCCCGCTGTCATTCCAATTGTGTATGATCATATTCCTTTCAACTCTGTACAAGGATCACACTGGATTCCATTGTTAATATATTTTTATTTCCCCATTGGGACTTTGTCCTTCCGTTTTGGGACTAGAAGTTTTTTTTTTTTACACATTCTTCCCCTGAAAGGTTTCATCCTGTTTCTGATTCGTCAGGCTTGTTAACCCCAATTGTTGATGGACCGATTTCAGTTTCCATAATTACCCTTTTTATCCTCTGCATCTATACTTCATCCCTTGTCTGGCAAGGAAAATGGCCTACCCTATTTATCGTCCTACATACCCAAACCCCCATTGTTTTGTTCTATTTATGGGTTTTTGAGGCTTTGTGCATGGTCTGTATGCTGTGGGATGCACAGGGTTTTGAACGCAACAGTGGACTCAAGTCAATGCAATCTTCTGACCTTTTCTTTCTCTTGTAGGGTAAGTCGCGGCCCAGTTCACGCACTGAAGTCTAAAGATAGTTGGGAGTGCTTTTCCCCCTGCCCCCTTCCTTCAAACGCCAGTTTCTTTCCTTAACACCCCACCTTCTATCTCCACCCTCTGTTTACTTTCCCCACTTGTCCTTGCCCACTACCGTTCCGATTTACCCCCCCTTTTAATTATGTAACCCCCAACTTCCCACACGGTTATGACTTCGCTCTCTGACCATATTGTCCTTATCATTTGATATTCTCCCTTTTTTCTCCACCCTGGTTACCCTTGATTTTGTTTAAGGAACTGGTATACTTCTTTTTATATTGTCTGTATTTTTTGATGTTACAATCCATATTGGTTCTAAGGACCCTCTATACTGATCTATTAGTTACTACCAAACCCCCCCTGAGGAAATTTTCCTGAACCCCCAATCCCTCAGCCACGCCCCTCTGAAACCCCCCCACTTGCCGTCCTTCACAATTGATGGTTACCCCCCCTGACTTTGAACCCCTTTATCTCTCTTTTAGTCAGCATCCCCCTGTTTTTGTTGCTCTCTCTCCCCAGGTTGTTACCCCTCTTCCACCTTCCCCAATGGTGTGAAATAATGGCCCCAAGCTGTTATCGACGTTCCGCAGTTTGTTATCTTATTTATGAATGTTCAACCCGCGGAAGCTAAGACAGGTATAATCCCTCAGCGCCAAATCTCTGACCCTCATTCTGTAGCATCATTGGCTTTTTACCCTTGACACAAACTGAACCCCACTAATTTCAATTCCCCCATTGAAACGTCCGGGTCTACACCCCACCCCCGTACATGGCCCAACTTCTTACTCTGGCCCAATTATAGACCCTTCTGCTTGATATGAAGCTGCCTTATTTGCCCTTCCTTACATCTGTCCCCCCAATGATAATCCCGCCAAACTTCCTTTCGTCCCTAACCAGTTTTGTAGTACATTTCCCACCGACAGGATTGTGGTTCCCCCCGGGGCATGCTTTCAGTACCAACCCCTTCTTATTGTCTCCGTATTCCCTGTTCCGATTTCCAGAAATACCACCCCGAAGCTTCCCGGAAAATTCTCCCTATATCTATGTACATGATTCTTTCCCTTTCTTCTTACGTGGCACCTTCTTCCCCTTTGATCAAACCCACATATTCCCCCCCCGCGCCCGACAAACCCTCTCACCCAAATTTTTATTGATGAGTCTTCAATCATTTTGTTCCATATTGACCTTGACAAAAGGTTAGCCACTAGTCTCTCTTTGTTTCCTTTTACTTCCTTTTGTCGAAGTATGCCACGGAGCCCCTTATCTTCACACTAATTGTCCCACCCTCCTGTCTTCCCCAGCAACCCATCTTCGCTGGTACCCGTGCATAAGATCAGCTTCCACCCTTCCTCTTCCCTTTTCGCCCCTTCATTCAACTTTCCCTCAGATGTTCTCCAAATCTCCCCCACCTTCAGTTGCATCAGGGGATTTCCCAGATGTTCTCTCATCTTCTCATTTAAACACATTGAAATTTCTCTTTGCAACCCACCGAATGAGTTTGACTTTTGTCTCTGTACCTTGATTTTCTTACCCCCTTTGTCCCTCCCAGATAGACCGCTCCCCTTCTGATGCTTGATTCCACAAAGGGGGACATGTAATGCCATCTTTTTTTTCCAATTCCCCCCCCGATATTTTCCCCCCGCCAGTTCGGTGAGCCACTGGCATGGACATCAACTTTTGACCCCCCAGAATTCCCCTGCTGATGTATCCTGTTTGATTGAGTCCCCATTTTTCTTTTGGATTCTTTGTCCCCCTACCTCCAAGACTTCCAACTTATATGAAGGGCACCCCATAAAGGTCATTGCATTAATTTTTCCTTTTCCTTCATTTTCTTTTTCTTTTTTTGCCATTTTTGAAACCAAAATCCAGTTGGTCCCCTTTTGTGTTTCACCGTACTGTCCCCAGCGTGGCGTCAATGTCGGATTTTCCCCCTTCCCCCAACAAAAATTGTGGTTTCAGCCTTTAAAAAATCATTTTCAATGCATTTATCCATTTCTTATACTTCAACCGAAATGAATGTTATAAACCCTTTCCCCAGTGGCACTTGGTCCCTATCCACGAAATACTTTTTGAGTAAGGGTTCTTTAGAAATGACAGTTGCCGATTACTTCCCCCACCTTGCTGTCACCCCTCAGATCTCATTCAGTCCCCCTGTACTTGGCATTGTCATCTACATAGGATACTCTCGAAGAACCAATGGTCTGTTACTGTGTTTTTTTTTCCACCTCCCCCCCCCCCCCATACCCCCCCCATCGGACCCATCGTGGGGTTTTCATCGTTTCTGACAATCCGACCCAGTTTTGTGTCCATTTTCCATTGATATGTGTCTTGACCCCAACTTCCCCCAGCATGATTTTGCCATGGCTTGCCCCCATTTTTCGATCCCCTTTGACGGAGTATCCAGACCCCCACTGACAAATGGAGGTCCCCGACCCCCAGGACTTCTTTAATTATTCTTGTCTTTCCTTTATTGAAGCTTGCAATGGCATAATCCTGTTTGAGTATTCTCCGCTATTTTCCTCCTCTTGCGATCCCATCTACTCCATTAGTGAGTTCCAAGTCTGGCAGCAGGACTAGTGAATAATGTGGCCCAATTCAGCCCCCCCCAAGCCCCCCATCTCTCTCCTCAATGAGCTTGCCCTCTTTTTTGTGCTTGTGGATCTTTTGGATTTGTTATTCCTGACTTCCCTTACCACCCATTGTTCCCCCCCCATGACATTTACACCATCCCCCCCCACCGAAGATCAAGAAGCAGCTGTTCTTTTGGGGGTGGTTTCTTTGGTGTTTGTGTTTTTTCCTCTTCACATCTTCCTACTCCTTGGTGGTGTTCGACTCCCTTTGTCCGACTCCACCCTCCCAAAAACCCTTTTGACCCTCTCTTTTCGCTTTTTGTGGATTTTTTCTTTCCCTGTTTCCCCTTTTTCCATACCCCTTTTTCCTTTCAGTCTGTCTTTATACCCCAATCAGCCCTTTGATCCCCCAAAGAATTCTGCTTTTTTTTTCCTTGGTCTATTCTGTCCTTTGTGTATCTGAATGGGAACCAATGATTAACTCCCCTTCCTTTGTCACCCCCTTCTTTCGGGAGCACTTTTCTCGCACATCTTCCCACAATCACTGACTGGTCATTAAATGACCAGTTGCTCTTCACAGACTTAAAATCTGATCACTTGCCTCAGGGAAAAGGAATCACCTCCTCCTGAGGTCTTCTTTACATTCTTTCCTACACGGTGAACGTGATGATCGATATACTGTAAGTTCCCTTTTCACTAATGCCCCCAGTCATCAACCTCAACCCATCCCATGACTTGTGCAAATCCCCATACTTTTCTGACCCTTTTCCCCACTTTCACTATTTCCCCCGCAACCACAACCCCCCTTTGGTTTTCAGTTGGTTCTATGTTATGCTAACACAACCCCACCCTAGGAAGCCTTTTTTTTTCCTTCCAGCTTTCTTGTGAATTATCTTTCCACACTTCCCTATTCCTGTATCCCTGAACTTTTTTCAAAATCTCTTAAGATTTGACTTGCCCTTCCCCCTTTTTCTTTAAAATCCCCACACATCTTCCCCTCCCATAAATGGGTATTCTGTTCCCATTGTCCCCTGGTCCCTTTGTACCCAGTTCCTTTTCTAATCACCGATTTATACCCTGTTCTTCCTTCCTTCTGCCTTTGTTCTTAACCCGAACCCCCACCCTTGTTGTTCATGTTCAAGACCAACCCCCAATGCTTGGGACAGTACTGTTCCATGATCTATGTGGTTCTCTCCCCAAATGTTTTTCCAACCTTGCTCCTTCTATCCTGGACCCAACCTTCCTTATTGATTCCACCACAAGCTAATGCTTACACTGGTTTCGTCTCTGGTTGTAAAAAACCCCGCCCCCCCATAACCGTTGTATCCTCCAAACATCGCATCAGAATGGCTTTCATTTCCACAATTTTAATCAATCCCTTGTACCTTTCTTTCGACCCCCTATCCCCTTTTCAACCCTTGCTTTTGGAACTTCCATCCGTGTCCTGCCCTGTCCTTGTGATACTCAATCCATCAAAGACGTCTCCTCTTCTTGTCTTATGCCTTTTTTCTCAATCCACTGCAGTCTCCCACTTTTCCCCTCCTTCTTGATAGGGAAACTGCTTGTTATGATTCATCTTGATATTCATCTATTTCCAGATACACCGGATGACTGAAATTGGTTGGTATCTTTTTTTAGCTCCCTCGCTTTGACTTTTTAAGGTTTCCCCCTTCGGATTTGTTGCTCGAACAGCTTCGTTAAGAGGTGTTTCTAGGAGTTTTTTTCCAGAGAAAGTTGGAGACCCCGTGACCTTTTTTTTCATGCTCATTTCCTTCCCCCTTTTGTGTTCCTATTTTTCCTCCCGCCTACTTCCCGACAAGGACATTAGATATCCTTTACTCCAATTTTCTTGCACTTTCAGTCCCTATTTATACCCAGATGCTTTTTCCCTCTGACTTAACCACACTCCCCCAGTTTTTGTTTTTCTATTTTATGTTTTTGAGTATTCTCAGCTTTCATTTCCTTTTCTTCTTTGTGGCTCCCCCTATCGCCCTTTGGCCCACGTACTCCGAAATCCTAATTCCATGTACTAGATATAGATAGCTTTTTTTCCTTCCTTTCTTTTCATTTCTATCATTTTCTTCCAGTCACAGACTCGGTTCTAACCTCTAAGTGTTGTCTTGCAGCATTTCCTTCCATTCCAAAGTCACTGTGGCTCCCCACCCTTTGTAATTGTACTAAACCTTTACTGGATCATTGTACATATGTTTTCCCCACCCCACTCTCTCCAAGAAGTCCTTAATCATTTCCCCTACAGGTCCCTTCATTTATACATGCTTTCCCAACTTGTACTCGTTGTTCCCAATTTTTCCCTTTTCAATTTTGGCTTCTTGATGTTGACTGATGTTCTGTGTCGGCTTTTTTCAGGTTAACAAATATCCAGTCATCTTCCCTATATTGATCATAGGGTCCACAACGTCGGACCTTGTTCCATTGACCATTTCCAGTCTCCCAAGCTCCCCTTCGATACCATAGTGTGGCTTTCATTCTTCCCAACCATGGGATTTTGAAAATGTCCTTGTCCTTTTGACCATCTTTCCGGTATGAGAGAGGTTCTACTTTTTTTTGTTGGTGAGATACGATGGTTTTCCCACCAAGTTTCCCTTTACCTCCCCCCATTGGTGGGAATAAGGACTTTTTCACCCTGCTTTTTCTCCAGCTTGGTTCGAGATGGTTACATTGCTTTTTCTTGAATTCCCCAGGACCTACCATCGGGTTCTGAGCTCCATCCCCCCTAATCCCCAGCCCTATCCACCCCCCTTGCAGGCTTCACTCGGGACTCACATTAACACATACAGGCACTACCCGACCCTACTTAGCACCAGAAGAACAAAATTTGTCACCCGGGCACCTTTGCTACCCTCCCCAACTGTCACCCCCCTTTTTTTTTACGTTCCCCCACTGCTTAGGCTCCCACTGCTAAGGACATGTCTGGGTTCATATGATCTAATTTTCTAAAGTAGTGGGAGCTCCTTTTTTCCTTGATCCATCATTCCCATGCTTGAGTCCCCCCCCGTACAATTTTCCCATCCCAGCAGTCTTGTGTTTTTCCTGTGAGGGTCCTCTTCTGACACACTCCACTCTCTTGTAGAGTCTTGAACTGTCCCCCTACTGATAGCAATGTCAAAGATCAACCGCCAATTCTCTATTCCCTTTTACATTTTTTAGTCCATTTTCTGTCTCCGTGGTCCCCCAAAAGAACTGTGTACATCCCCCCCCTAATACACAGTCCCCCGCTTATTCATCCACACCCCCATAAAATCTACCCCCCCCGTTTTTCGTGTTTTTATTGTTTGACCTATTATCCTTTTTAAATAGGGAACACTGCCAACTTTTTTCCCTCCCCCCCCTTGATAACTTCTCTCTTTCTCATTTCTAATGCCTTCAACGTTGTAACTGGAATTTCTGACTCATCAGTTCCTTTTCACAAAAGGAAGGTCCCCCTACCACCCAGTCACTTTTATCCCCCCTTTTTTTTCACCCCCCCCGTCCTATCCCCATCTAACACCCTTTTTTAGCTCCCTTTTCGAACCCTCCTTGCCCCTTCCCCCACATTTGACCCAGCCCTCTCCCTTTCCTCCCCCACCTACCCCAGTATCCTTACCCAGAGTGTAAATTTTCAACTCTTTCCAACATGGAAATGAAGCTTTGAAAATACCCGATGAGTTTCCCTTTTTTCTTGCATTTGAGGTTGGCCACGTTGTTTATCCCCCAGCATATGCGCTCCCCTTCTTTTTTATTTGCCTTCCCCGACAGCGACCTTGTAAGTCCTGTTTTTTCTCCATATTCCCTCCACTTTAAATTTGTCCAAGGGTTTTTTTTTTTGTAGTCCCCGACGGCCCCTTGGTATGTTTAATTGGCACACTTACTTCAATTGATTACTGTGGGTAGGAGTCCCTTTTCCGTTGCTGTATTTTGTCCCCAAGCCCGCCCAGCCATTGAGACCCCCCTCTTTCTCTTGAATGGGAATCAAGTCCTTCTCATTGTACCCTTTCTCAGCAATGGTTTTCCCATTTTGAGGATCCCCCCACCAGCTGTTTGACAATCAATTTTTTCCCCCCGTAAGGGAAAAAGTTTTCTAATTTTTGGCTTCTAAAATTTTCCCCCCACTTTGGTTTTCTCAGAGACAAATTCTCCCTGATGCCTCCCCATCGACGAAATCTGGGTTCCGCCTGAGGTCCTTAACCTTGACCCGTGTGTATGAACGCCCCAAGACTACCCAGGTCTGATCAGATTTTGTGTGAGGGGCTAGACATTTAACCCTCCCTTGTGTATTCATTACCTATTTGCTCTTCTTTCTGAAAAGTTCCCGCCTACCGGGTCTGTTGTCCCAATCTCCATCTGGATACGATTTAATTGCCCCCCCTCAAAATTTTTTTTTCCCCCCTATGTTTTTAACCTTTTTTCCCCACCCATCAACCAAGTCGAAACATAGTGGGGAAGGTGGTTTGATGACAATTTTTACTTTTGGCAAGTTTTCCCATTGTCTAGTTTCTGTTCCCACAACAGAACCCTCTTATTTGATGTGTCAATTTTTTATGACAAACTGTCCCGTCATTGCTCATCCATTTCTTCCCGTATATCTTTGGTGGACCCAATTAACTTTGAGGAAAAGCCTCTCCACTCATTTTTTCTGTGAAGTAGGTCCCTGATAAATTATGCAAGATTTTCAATATGGCAGAATCCTGGTTTATCTCATGCCATAGAGGATCTTTTGTGTTTCTCGAGACCCTTTGGGTGTGTTTTTTTTGTTTTTTTTGGGGGTTTGTGTTTTTTCCATGGGAATTCCAATGAGCCCCCCATGATGGCAGTTCCCCAACTGACTCTGAAGAGGCCTAATGCACGAACAAACGGTGCACCAGAATGATAGCCTCATTGTCTCTTTTTCCCCCCACTTTGTTTGTTGTGGATCCATTTGTTTCTCTCTTCTTTTTCCCTTAATTAATGCACCATTTTCCTTTGGCCAATCCCTTTTTCCCCCCCCCCCACCCCCCACGTCCAAGAACCAACACTCATCCCAGACCCTCCATTTGTATAGTACCACGCCTGTTTTCTTGGTCTTCCAAC
>Ga0179593_1442008_pt1 | contig 11765 bp, 11 predicted proteins | sample CZODoug2_1_08_16_FD_185931 | JGI IMG/M metagenome (GOLD analysis project Ga0179593, IMG submission 185931) | Vadose zone soil fungal communities from Angelo Coast Range Reserve, California, USA - CZODoug2_1_08_16fungal (PacBio error correction) | ecosystem: Environmental > Terrestrial > Soil >... | reverse complement strand
TCTGTCCTGTCTAGTGCAGATAACTCACCCATTTCCCCAACGGCGATTCTTCTTTTCAACAGGTTTAGGAGCCCAATCTTTTCTCATCGCATGGTGGTCGTGCGGTTCTGTTTAGCCTGATTCTCTCTCTCTTCCTGAATCTTCAGTCTTTTTTCTGATGGCTTGGCCGCTCGATTTTTTCAATCCTTCAGCCATTTTAGAGCTAGGGATCTGTTTTTTGTTATTTCTGGATTGAGAGCCCTCCTCTGCGTTTACTTTTTTCCCCCTGTGTTCTTCATCGTGGGACGATGTCTTCCAGCAGGTGCGTCGCCCTTTGGATCAGGTTTTTTTTTCCGAAAAGATGGACTTTCACGAGCATGGCAACCAGGATTCCCCACTATGGGTTCAATTCCTTTTTTCCCCCTCTCATTTAGCGTCCCTTTTTTCGTCCCCTCCGCCTAACAAACCGGTTTTGTTCGAGCTCCTGGTTTTGACAATTCTAGCAGGTCGTAGAGGCAGTCGTTTTCCTTGATTTCTCATCCCTTTTTTCCCTGGTCCCACAACCCTTCCCTCACGTTCCTTCGAGGGTTTCCCCCCCTTTTCCCTTGAATGCGGGATGTCTGCAGAGATTCCAGGATGAGTTTGAGTGGAGGCAGCCTTTCTCAGTGTCCATCCGCTGTCCCTCTAAGTTTTTACTTTTTCTTTGCACCCCTTTTCGCTTGGCTTTTTCCGATCGATCCTTTTGGCGATTTTTTTCTACTTGTTCGCTCAAGGCGTCCCCCTCCTGATACTTTCTTTTCCATCCCCCCCTTCTCTTCTTTCTCCACCCCTGTTTTCAACAGCTTTCCCTTGAATTGGCGTCGGTTTTTTTTCTTCCCGCGCCCCCCTCTGAATCAGAGCCCTTATCCCCCTCTCCCAAGTAATAGACTTCCACTTCCATGGATCGGTGAGTCATTTTTTTTTTCTGCCGAGCAACAGGGTGGCTTGTAGTTGTGCTGTATTTCGAGATTTCTTTTCTCTAATCTTTTTTTTCTTTGAAATACCCTTCCTTACTAGCTACTCCCTTCCCCTTACACCCTTCTTTGCCTTTGACTAACTGTGTGAGAGTCATGATGTAGCGGTTTCCCACCAGGTTCCTTTTGCCAAAGTCTTCCCCACAGCGACTGCTATTGAGGTCACTTCCCTCCCATTGCCTCTGTCAGGCACGGGTTACGTGGATGATCACCTTTTCAAATTTCCCCCCCCGGCCTATGCCTCGGCCATTGCCCTTTGTTTTTCAAGTTCACTAGCCTTGCGCCACCATCCTCAAGGGATTTGGTTTCCTCCTATGCTTTTTTCCTGTTTGGTAAACGGGGTTCTGGAGGCATTCCTTCCCTCCCGGAACGATTCATTCTCCCATTCGCTGGTTTGGTATTCGGTTTGCCGTTGATTTTGGGGCTGCCTCTCAAGCCTGATGTGACTAAATCCTCAATTTGTCATAATGTTTCTATTCTTTCACCTGCCTTGTTCCTTCCCCTTTTTCCCCTCCTTCAGGTCTCATTCCCTCTGGCTCTTCTTCAGTTCGGTGCCCAATCAGGGCCTTTACACCCCTGAGCCTTCCTTTTGCTGTTTCTTTCGGAATCTGCTTTGAATGCAAATGGGGGAGCCTAGAGGTGCGCCCTCTGAATTTCATCTAGTCAGGTTCCTGCCGTTTCTTTCCTCCTGACGGAACCTTCCCCGTCTCCCCCCTTGCCCAGTCCTTTCAGGAGTCCTGATAAAAGCGTCCAGCGTGTCAACCCCGCTCTCATGAGTTTTTTGAATTCAATAGCACTCTTTCGCTCCCCCGGCATCCCTGATTACAGTTTTGGCCGCGCAAATCTTCCTCGTTTGTTCCCTTCGTATCGCCCCCTTCCTTACGAAGCTTCTTTCGTTTCCCCGATCCCCCCCCTTCTCCCCCAGTAGGGTTAAAACGTCGTTTGCCCTTGAGAGTTTTCACGGGATTTTCCCCCATTGTGCATTTGTCAGAGATTACCCGGTCTTTTGACTTTTGGCGCCTTTTCTTTTTGAATTATTTTTCTCCGCTTACTCTCTTTCTCCTCCCGTGTTGTTAGATCTTGTCTTTGTCCCCCCCCTCATCCTTTCCTGGAAAGGTCCCCGTAGACAAGCTCCTCCCCACGAATTCGGTATCCTCTGCCCCTTTTCTTGATGAAAGTCCGTTCCAACGCAAACCTTTTTTCCATCCCTTTTTATTGACAAAGTTTGTTCTGTGCGATTTTCCCCCCCCACGCACCGGTCTCCCATTCTCGAGCCTCCTTCTTGATCGCCCCCATTTTTTTCCGTAGAGAGATTTTTCTCGCCCGGACCCCTTTCCGCGTAGACAAGGTCTACTTTTTTTGCCGAGTTCCTCTCTTCTTCAACCTTTTCCCTCTCTTTGGTACCCTCCTTGCCTCTCCGGTTACTCTTTGCCCCCCCTTCTTCTTGGCTGCAAGGTTGTTGAGTTCTTCTCAGGTTCGTTCTTATTCCAAGTTTCAACTTCCTTCCTTCGATCCCCCTTCCCCATTCGTACTGCGGTCGCCACCCCCTTTTTTATTTTGCGAAAGCCTTGGCATTTTGCCATATCCCAGAAAATCGGCGTAGTAGATTATACTGGTAAGGTGAGTGCCTCTGTATCGCCATCTCTTCTCTTGGGATGTCCGTGCTTTCCGCAAACTGGCACAGAGGGTGGACCTCCTCAAAGCCTCGATGGACAGTTGCGTATTTTTGTAAAATTTTTTCTGATGATGCTTCTTCCATCAACGGCCACCCTCCCCCCTTTTCTTTTTCTTTGACGGCACGTCAGTTCGTTGACCATCGCCATTCTGTCCGCTCCATGCCGGTTCCAATTATATCGTTCCTTTCACCCTAAGAACTTTTGCCTTAGATCAGCCCTCGCCAGGTCTTTTCCCACTGCCGTGCCGATGTCCCTCCCTTTCCACTAATTTCTTCTTTTTTCTGACCACCTTCGCAGGACAGACCGCTAGGTGCCCCCCCATTCCATTTTCCCAGGCTTTTGTCTCCTTTTTCCGTCTGGGTCCGTTCTTTTGTGAAACCCTACCTTCTTTTCTTTTGCCCCCATAGGCTTCCAAACAGAAACCAGTTTTTCCCCGCCTTTCGTACGCCCCCCCCCCCCCTACGTTCTCAGATGCACACTTTCTCCTAGAAAATTTGGCAATCTCCTGTCCTTTCACTACTTGCCAAGCAAAATTTGCGTAGACTTTCCATGCCTCACTTTATTTTTTTCCGGAGTTGTTTTCCAGAGCTCTTATGTTCCGGCACCTCCTTTTGCTTATGAGTAGAGTTTCCTCTCCCCAGGCCGATGTTGTCCCTCTCCTCTTTGATTTTTGCGAGGTTCTCTCCCGTCCCTTCTACGATTCAATTTCCTTGACTTTGACCGCGACTGTGTCGGCACAAATGTCACGTTTTCCTCCCTCCCGGTCTTCGATCCCATCTGACAAGCCACTTTCCGCTTTTCCCTTGTTACAAGTCGGCCCACAAACTCGAGGCCGGTTCGACGGCTGATGGCCGTCCCCCCTCCCTCACGCATCCCTTGCCTTAGCTTTTTTCTAGCCTCTCTGGAGCTTACACCTCGCTGGTACTGTCTAAAGGCTCTTTTTTTTGGGATCCCGGCGCCGGTTTTCGCTCCCCCTCGGGGGAGTTCGATGAGTGACCCTGTGCCGACACTCATGCTTTTTCACAGGCCTGCTTCGTTCGAGGACCTTTTTTTTTAGCTGATGCACTAGTCGTTTTTTCCCTCAAATGAATCCGTTTTTTTTTTTGCAGCGCACCTCTCACCAATCTGGATTCTTTTGAATCCTGTCCCATCGTTCTTCTGCATCCCTCCCCCTCTCCCATGGCCCACTCCCTTGGACTCAGCGTCGACGATTCGACCTTTTTTCAATGCTCGGTCGTCTCATCCCTAATCGACTCTCTCCCCTCCTGTATAAAGATCGAACCCCTGGATTTTATTGTCCCTTCTCTCCCCGCTTTCCCAGTATGATTCCAGCGCTGCAGGCGTTCCTCTTTTGATCGCTCTCCCGCTGATTGCCTCCCGCACTGACTTTCGATCCTTTCCAGTGGTTTCCTCCTACTTGAAGCTTAAGTCTTTTTTTTTTTGTGTTTCTTTTCTCCTAACGATCGGTATCCCTCTTATTTTCCTCTTTTTGTTTGTTTTTTTCTTTAGATACGAGCTTTAGGTCTATTTCAGATAAACGACCCCCCTTCCCCCCCCACGCCTCTTTTCTTCCCTTTTAGTAATTGAAGAGTTTCTTACCGTGCGGAGGTCCAGCCTGAGTTTGAGCTCTCCGTCTTTTCTCTGCATGCGATTTTTCACGAATTGCTGAGTTGCTTGCTTGGCACATCCCAGCCCGCACTCATTGTTCCTGAGCTATGTTATCGTTCCCTTTCTTTCTCGAGGATTGAGTTTTTCTTCCTTTAAAGTTATACGAATTTTTTGCTCTTCTCCTTGATTCGAATGGAGAGGGTGCGTTCTATATAGACGTCTCTCCGTCCCTAATGGAACTTTTCCGATGGTTGTCTTTTCTTCTGCCAAGTAGCCTCTCAGTAGGCGTCCCGGCCGAGCCCTTCCCCGATAAAAGGCCTTCAGGCCTGAGAATTTTTTCTTGTAGGTGTAGACAGTGTATATCTTTAAACTTAGTTGGGGCGTTTTTTCCTGGCATCCCACCACCCAGTGCCTTCTCCCTCCTTCCCCCCGTATTTTTTTCAAATTCGTTCGAATGCGTTTTTCTGCATTCAAGGATGGATGATTGTGATTGTTTTCCCCTTGCAGGGTTTACCCTCGAGTTGTGTCTCTAGTCATTTCCATCTTTGTGGTTTATTTTGATGGTTTCTCTTATGCCTTTTTGTGGATTTTTTTCGTCCCATGTTTAAGCCAGTATTTCTTCCCCGCGACTTTCCTTCGTCCTCCACCAGGGCGTGCTTTTTGAGGTTTTTTTCGGCACCGAGTCTCTTCCATCAGGCTTTTTTTTTTTCGTGGAATCGTCTCCGGCAGTCAGCTCGGATGACGGAACATTAGCTCCTCGCCCGTTCCAGGACGCGGGTTTCCTTTGCGTCTCCTTCCTTCTCAGCAATGGTTTTTTAACGCACTGCATGTCTTTTGCCCCTTTCCTTCCCTTCTGAATCATTGAGACGGGCCGATTCGACCCAGTTTCTGTTTCTTTTGCTTTTTTCCTTATCTCGGTCAACCCGAAATTTGTGTGTACCCCCATTTCCCACATTCGGGCCCCCACTCGGATTACTCCCCTCAATGCCCTATTTCGGCGGGTCTTAGTGGTCTCCTGCCCAATTCGTTTCATCCTTGCTAGGCATCGGGCCCTTTACCTTGCCGAGCTCGCCTTCTTCCTTCACCGCCCAAAGCCTTTGATTTTTTGCCTTTTATGACTTGCCTTTTTTTCCCAGCTGGGATCGGCGGCCTGGATGATGCCGAAGGACCGTTCCTTTCGGGTGGTCTTCGGTTGCCGTTGCTTTCTTTCTTCTTCCCTGACGATGGTGTACCCTCTCCAACTTTTTCGTTGTCGTTTTGTCTTCCTTTTTGTGACACCCTTTTCTTGGCCCGGACCTACCGACCTTATCATCAGCTTTCTCGGATCTCTTAGTCGCCCTCCCGGGACCTTACCTTGAGCTTCCGAAGCTGTTTGTTTTTTTCCTGCTTCTGCGTCTCCCCTCCCGCAGGGTGGTCAACCGAAGTCAGTAAGTGGCCGTGATCCTGGGGACTGGACTTTGCTTTTGAAGTATCCGGTTTAAACTGTTAAAACTCTACCCCCCTTTTCCTCGTTTGACCTTCGAAGGGGACCTGGACTTAATCTATGAACCCTTCCTGCAGCTGTGTTGCCGAACTCTTCGCCCTTTGGCTCACGGCTCTGCATTTGTTAGAAGGGGTCCCTTTTACCATCGATCCCCTCGCTTTTCGTGCCTCTGATGACTTTTTTCTTTATTTAGAGAGCGGCTCCTGTTCCGGTGGCCGTTATCCCAGTAGAACCCTTTTTTTTCTCCCAGTGTTGTCCTACTTGCCAATTTTGGAACAGGGCCCTTCGGCCCCCCCCTTTGCGCCTTCCCGAATTTTTCGTTTTTATTGTTTTCGACTTTTCCTTGGCAGCTTGCTTTCCTCGGATCTATATCTCCTCCCTCGTTTTTTTTTTGAGAGCTCTTCTAAAAACGATTCTCCTGCCAAGTTGCCCCTGGAAATCCCCCTGACCAACGACTCCTTCGATTCCGTATATTTCGCATTGAGAACAGTCTTCCCCAGCTCCCCCCTTTTCAAACGGATTTCCCTGTTTTCAACCTTTCTTTTTTTTTGATCTTTCCACATTCCTTGTGCATCTTCTTCGACGAACTTGCTTCCTCCTGGCACAGAAGTGAGGTTTCGTTTTTTTTTTCCCTTTGCCTTTGATCCAGTTAGCCTTTTCCCAACAGTATTTAGGACTTTTTCCCCCCCCGCTTGCATGATATCGTTTCCCCCATCGTGTTTGTTCCTTTTTCGATTTCGTTTTGCAATGTTTTTCTCTTTTGGCTCCTTTTTCGTCGGTCCGAAGATTCCAGTCCCCCAGTCGCTCCTCCCCGGACTATTGGTGCCTTGCTAGTCGCCTCCAAAGTTTTTTTTTCTTTTTAAGGCCCCTAACAGAACCTAGGATTCTCCCTTTTTTTTTGTACTGCGGTTTTTTTACTTATTTTCTGATATCCTTTTCGGTCGGCCGCCGGTCAAATTTCCGAGATTGACCATACTCAGCATGACCGTTGTTCTGTCTTTCTCCCTCTCTCTCAGGTCCCCTTTTGAAATTCCCACGGCCACCGAATCCCCCCCTTTCTTCGTTAGGATCTTTCTTTCGGTCCAGTCCCTCCTGCCCCCGTTATCCAAATCGTTCACATGTTCATCGGTGGTCCACATTTTTTGAGGACTTCTGCGTTGGACTTTCCCCCCCTTCCCTTGATTTCAGATCGTTCTTTAGAAAGACATTTCGTTGATCGACCCCTAGACCTTGAGGTGCATTGCATCTTTCTGCCCTTCAATACCAACCCTATTCTGCTTTCGCTTGTCCCAGTTGACGCCCCCCTCTGATTACGCATATTATCACCCATAACTTCTGGAAGCTGATAGGCTGCTCGGAGAGTCTCGACCTGGCCTCAGATCGAGCCCTTTTTTAACTTTTTGACGTTCATCGGCCCACTTTTACGTTTTGCTTCCCTTTTTTCCCGCGTCTTCCCTCGTTAGATCTCGGTAGGGGTCATCCTAGTCTCAGTCGAGCGGCCCTGCAAGCCCCCAACCTAGACGACCTTTTTTCAGAGACTCTGTTTCCGGTTCTTCTCTCTTTGCCTTACTATTTCATGGTTCGTCTCCTGGGTGATCGGCCTTTACTCCAACAAACTCCACAGATTCGAATAGCACCGCCGCCAAGTCTGCCCCGATTGCAATGTATCTCACATTTTTTCGCGGTATGCCTTTGTATTGGACCGTCTCCCATCCAATTCCCTGACAAGTGTTTTTTCTCATGTCTCGCGTTATTTGAACCTCTTACTGTGGTCTCCCCGTTTTCTCCAAGGCTCTTTTTGTGGGCCTCCTGCCCCCTTCGTTTTGACTCTCGTTGTAGATTTCATCCCGTCGATTCGGCGGCTTTTCGAGTATGCAATCTGTTTTTTTGCGGGGATTCCGAGTCGTTTTTTTCCTGACTGTTCGCGCAGCCGCACACCTTTGCCCCATCTTTTAGACTATTGAAACCCATCGATGTCCCATTTGTTCGAGAGCCTTGCAACCTGTTTCGGTTGACCTTTTTTTCTCGCTCAGATCATTTTTTGGAAAACTGTTCTTCCGAAATACTCTCCCTTCTCTCATACGTTATCCTTCATCGAACATCTCTGGTGTGGGGATGTTGCTCAATTTTTTAGCGTTTTGTGCTTCCAGGTGTTCGCTCTGCGTTTTTTTTGAGATTTGTCTAGCCTCCCCCTCATTCGATCTCCCTTTGCACGTTTTTCCCCCTTATCGTCCATTTCAGATTCGAGTGTTTTTTTTTTTTTATGTGGGTTCTTTTATTGCACTCCTCCCTCACCTTGTTTCTCGTTACCTCATAATTCGTTGTTGTGTTGCTCTGATTACCGAGCCCCTTTCGGTCTCTTGCTGATCATTACCCCCATTCGACCCTTCTTGCTTCATTGGCTGGCCAGCGGTTCCTGCTAGCCGCCGTTTCGGGCGGGGTTAAGATACTCAGCGAGCGCTCTCCCGACAGATCGGTGTTCCGCACTTGGATGTCTATTTGCGGTTTCTCGCCGTAGTTTCAATCCCCTTTCAGCCAATCCCATGTTCGGCGCCTTTTCGGTCTTTTCGATCGGTCTTGTTTTAGAGAAGCCTAGCCAGTTTCCCTGTTTCTTTTTCGTATGTTGACGCTGATCATTCCCTTTTCTTTGGGCAGTTCTGCTTTTAATCTCTCATTTTGTCAGTCCTTCCGGATCCTTTCAAGCGATCCATATTGTCTCTTTCGGCATTCCAGTCGCCTCCCGTTTTCGTACTGTCGGCCTCCCTTATAAAAAAGGTCTTCCTGAGCCATTCTCGACTGGAGTTCTTCTCCAGTTTCGATACATCCTCCCTCGTGTTGCTCCGGTCGGGGGTTTGCAGTCCCAACAGACCCCCTCTCCTTCTATCGTACAAGTCCTGTTTTTCAAATTTCACTCGCATGCGGATGCCCCGCTCTTCCAATCTCTGTTTTGATCTGTCTTCAGGTTCGGCCCGCCTCCTCTGCGTCCTTTCCCAATGTTGCGATGCGGCTTTCGCTTGTTCCGCGTGTGATTTGTTCGTGATTGCAGGGTCTCCTTAAACTTGCAAGCTAATGATCTTCCTTCCCCATGCCGAGATCCCTCCACCAGGCAGATGATGTCCTGCTGAAAACCCTTCGTCGGCGTCGGGTTCTGCCCCAGTCCGGTTTCGTATGCCTCAGATTTGTTGACCGGACCCCTCTTCGGGACAACTTATTAAGCTGGTTCCTTTTCCCTGATGCGCCTGCAACATGCGTGGTTTGTAGCACTTTTTTAGTTTTTGTTCACATTTCTTCCCTCCGGTCGTGAATCGAGATTCGCTCTCACCAGGTTGCTTTGTTTTTTTTACTGGTTTTGTATCTTTTTTCCCCCTCCAGGTCAAATTGCACGGGACAACACCTTTTGGCCTATTGTGGTCCCATCGTTCACCTTTTCACCCCTTCCAGGTCGATATTGGCTTTGTACTTCGTTCAATAAGGCTATGACCCCTTCTCGGATGGGAAGTACAGTCGCCGATTTTTATGTTTACCCCAACGGTCATCTCGATGCTTTGACCCCATGATGGATTCTACCTGAATGATGCTTGACGCCCCTTAACGATATTAACGACCCAATTCATGAGTTTTTGGTATTTTAGGTTATTTTTTTTTGCTGAGGCGTCCTGGCCTATACCTATGATTTTCCTCACCCCCCTCCCAACTCCCCTTTTTAGTTGATTTCTGATACCACGTATCTTACATATTGTACTGCTAGCCTAGGATTTCTCTGTATCATTCGAGTCTCTCCTTCGGACCCCGGGACGTACCACCAGTGCTTCGCATTTTCTGGAGATGGCCCTGAAGCACGCGTTAGTAATCCCCTCTGTTGGCCTCACCGCATTCCGATGTTTTTCACGCGTGACTGGAATGTTGTTGTGAAACTCGACGGGGCAACTTTTGACGCACCTCTTCCACCTGTCCTTCCCGCCTCCTACTGATCCTATCCCTCGCTTTTGACCCCGAGATCATGCATCGTTCTTTTGACTCTATTCTCCCCGATGACACGGTGATCGGACGCTTTTTTTCCCCCCGGGGTGTCCTCTACATTCCCGACCCCTCCTAGTCTTTGCCAGGTCAGTTCGTCGACTGAGATCCTGTCGGTTTGTCCCCTTATCCCATTGGATAACCAGGATGTTCCCCTTTTTTTCCCTTCTTTTTCATTTTGGACTGTGTCTCACTCATTTTTGCCCCCTACCGTTTTTCATCTCCGGCGTTGTCGTTCCTTTTTTCTGCAAGGTATCGATTTTTCATTCCAAGCCTAGTACTCTCCTTTTGTTGTTTCGAGAGATCTTTCTTCCCCCTCCCGATCTTCACTTCATTTGACCTCCGAGGTCAGATGCCCATTCAGTTTTAGCCCCCAAGTCCCTTGACCTGCTCCAATTTCCCCCTGTTTTCCCATTCATTTTCCCAATTTGGGTTTACCTTTCCCCAAAAGTCACTGACGTCACTTCTCTGCCTGGACGCAGAGCATATTGTCTTTCTATGCGCTTCCCCCTTCCGCTTTTCTCAAGTTTCTTTTAGCCCCGTCCGTGCTTAGATTCTTACGTTTGAATGATCTTCTTAGCGGCAGGAATCTTAGTCGTTTTAAAGTTTGTGTAGAGTTCTGGATCCGGTTCTCGTTCCAAGTTTTCCCCCCTTTCCCTCTTCGGCCCCCATTTGATTTTGGTCCCCTTTTCTCTTTGCAACCCACTTTGTCGCGGCAGATTCCCCGAAACTCCTGCTTCCCCTATCCTTGTTTTTTCTTCCTTTTCTTTGACTGCTTTTCCTCCATTTCCAGCTTTTTCCTCGAGTCTTGGTGTCTTCCGCCCTAATTTTGCACCTTTCCCAGAGTGTTTGACCGACCCTCTCTCTTCCTTGTGTCGGTCGTCACATCATCCTTGGTCCTTTTTCTACAAAAACTGGCAACCGATACCACCTTCTTTTCCCCCGTCCTTTATAGTTCCGTTAGTTTCCCTATCCCTTTCCTTTCCGAGTTTTCCCTCTTATCTGCGTCCCATTCATGTGTTCGTTGGTTTTCAGGCTGGTCGTGCTCCAAGTGTCATTCGCGGTCTCTTCTTGACTACTAACTTTGTCTTCGACCACTTCCGTACCGCCGTGGGTTTCCATCCAGATTCCCTTCAATATTGTTTTGGTTTTTCCGCCTTTTGCTCTTTTCCCATTTCTTTCCCCCCCTCATACATTGCGTAACTCCGAAACCCCCCTTTATTTTGGATCCTAGTTTTACCTTTCCAGGAGATTTCCCGAGCTTTTTCATCCCGGGGCAAATTTTTGACCCTTCCTTTGATCCCAGCCCTCCCTCTGTTTCTTCGATATCAGGGAGAACATGAATAGTGATTTACTTGACTAGTTTGCCTTCTTTTATGGTCCCTTTTTCCCCCCCTTTAGTTTTTACAGTCTACGCTTACTGCCTCTCACTCCGCTTACTCCGCTGGTTTCCCGAGACTCTGTTTTTTTTGTTAGTGTACCTCTGGGCAAATCCTCTCCATTCGCTTCTTTTTCCTTTCTTTAGGTCCCCTTCCCCAAGACACCCTTTCGAATCCTGACAACTCTCCCCGTCGCCACTCTTTAGGATGACAGTTTCACCCCCAATTTTTTTCCTTTTGACCCTTTGAATGTCCTTCCTCCACCGCACATCATGACGTCTAGTTCTCCTCTCCCTTGCTTTGAACCCTCGGATTTCCCTTTTAGCCAGGATTTTGGTGTGTTGTGAATTGCCCTTCCCTCCTGGCTCGCACCCATCTGGGGAAAGATCTCAATATCTACCTCCCCCGCCAAGTTTTTCCTTTTTAAGGCGATAGGAACCCTGTTGTTCTGGATGTGACTCTGTCCCTCGCCGTTTACTGCTCGCATTTCTGAATCCTCTGACTTCCCCCTGCCGGACTTCATCGTTGTCTCTGCTCACGCCCAGTGGATCTCTGTCTTTCAGCGCGTCCACGATTAGTCCAGCCACTAACGGTCTCCGTCGTGTTTCGA
>Ga0179593_1391695_pt1 | contig 11765 bp, 14 predicted proteins | sample CZODoug2_1_08_16_FD_185931 | JGI IMG/M metagenome (GOLD analysis project Ga0179593, IMG submission 185931) | Vadose zone soil fungal communities from Angelo Coast Range Reserve, California, USA - CZODoug2_1_08_16fungal (PacBio error correction) | ecosystem: Environmental > Terrestrial > Soil >... | reverse complement strand
AACGTTGTTTGCCTCCCCCTACGTTTGCGTGGGAGTTCTTTAGCGGGCCCCTCCAGAAGGCCCTTTTCCCGGTTCGGACCCGCACTTGTTTAGCCTTTGAATAGTTTGTCACAGCCCCCTTTTTCTGCCCCCCATTTTTTTCTCGTGTTGGTCCTGGGCCCCCCCCCCTAGGATGGAGTTCGGATTACACATTTTTTGGTCCGGTCACCCTTCTTTTTTTTGTTTCGAAAACTCCTCCTTATGCTTTGGTTGGGTCAGCCTTTCCGGTGCATCGCTTCCTGTTTCAGTTTTTCGTTTCGGTAATTTCCTCCGTTTGTCTCACGCTGGATAGGGTGACGGAGTCCCTACCGGTACCTTCCTTCGTCCTCCTTCTTTACCGGCCAGGCCAGTCAGGCAGGCTTCTTTTTGCCGATGCAAGGAGCCTTTCTTCAGGGCTCTGGCAGTGAGCCCGTGGTTTTCAATACCCCCGAGAATGTGAAGGCGTAAGTCGAATTAGTTGCAGTGTCCGGTGATTCCGGTAGCGCTTGATGTAAGCGGTTGCTGCCTCAGCTCTTATTTCCCTCCCGCCAGTTTTTAAGAGGTTCTGATGATACTTGTCGACTCCGCCACTCCTCTCCCGAGGTTTTGCTCCTGTCACAAAGAAGTCGGCGCTTTATTTCCCCATGCCCTCTTCTATCCATCTTTTTCGAAGTTTAGGACCTTTTTTTTTTCCCCGGCCCTAGCAGAGAGAGTTTGGATTGGCCATACAGCTGAGGATCATTTTTTTTTCTATGCCCAGTCCAGCAACCCTTCTTCGGAGATTCTTTTTTGAGTTTCTCCACATTTGTTTTACTTCTTTCCAAAGGCCCACAAGGCAGTGCAAGACTCTTTACGGGCTTACGGAGGCATTTAGTGCTAGACTTCACGACGATCAGGGGCCTCTGGTTCGCACCTTAATCCCTGTTCGCACCCCAACGGCGGTCTGTTTCCCTGATTTTTTCTGCGTAGTTATTCTGGCGACTGTCGGCGTCTGTTTCTCTTTCAGCGCTGAGTGCCGGCTTATGATTAGGGGGGTCAGCCTGAATGGTTTCGTGCCTTCTTTTCTAGGTTTTACCTCCCCTTTCCTTCATTTCCCGGTAGTTACTCTTGGTGCAGACCTCTCCCTTGTCTCCTCGGCCTCCCCCCCTGTACGAATGTGTCTACAGTTGGTACAAGGCCGTCTTTCTTTTAATTCGGAAGGTTGTGCCCCCGTTTCTCTTAACATATCCCTACAGCTCTTCTGCGCCCAGCGGTGTAAGTACCAGAACCCGGCTTCCTCAACCCCCCAATGACTATTTCACCGTCCCGTAGGAGAAACTCTCGCCTCTACTCTTCAAAAGCCTTCCTAAATTCCCTCCACCTGCTCATGCAACTTTGAGGGCAGTAGGTAGCGTGCCGTCTTTGTATTCCTGTTCCCCTCGTGGGTCCTCTCTAGACCGGTTGGCGTGATCTTTCAGTGGTCTCATTGCGGTGTCCCTTTTCCTTTCTGGTCTACTTTCGATGGTAGTGAGGCGAATGCCTGACCTTTTTTTGTGGGTCGAGTTTTAAATCTTCCCGTGGGCTTTTTCCTTTGTCTCAGTGGTCTCCTTCGAGTCCGCTCGGCTGCCTTCTCGCCGTCCGCCCGGCTAGAATCACCTCACCTTCTTTTTTCTCCCCTCATTGTTTGATATGACATTGTGTTTTTTGGTCCGTCTCCCCCCCCCCCCGTTTTGCGGCGTGACCCTTTCTTGCTCTAGTCCTTTCCCCAGGTGAGACCATGACACAAGCAAGTCCCCGGTCCTCGTTACCCCCGGCGACAACCGGTCTTTACCCCTCTTCTTCGCCCAATCGAGCAAGTTTCGACCGTGCCATTGCGCTGCGCCATGTATCCCTACCCCCCCCTTGCCAACCGTTGACCTTCTTCATTTGACTCCCTATGTGAAGAATTGGGTAGCCCTAATTCCTCCATCCCCGGAAAGTCCCTTCGTCTGTCTTCCTCTGGTTCGGTTACTTTTGACGGTAAATTACGAGGATATGTTTATCTCTGTCCCCGGTGACTGGTGTCACCTTCAAGTAATACCTGTTTTTGCCGGACCGATGTTGCTTAGTCCTTGTTCAGCGGGCCGGGACGGTTATGTCTTTCTTTTACGCTTGTGAAAAATTTCCACGACTTCCACACCTCATGACGTTTCCCCCCTGGGGCGTACGCCCTTCCCTTCGCCCATCGTCTCCGACTTGTCCTTGCTGTGCAGCGTCTAGCGGCGCTGCCCCAACCGGCCGCACGTTTTCCCCTCCGGCCCATTCAGGTTTCCTATTCAACTCCCGACTCGGGTAGTGATAGGCCACAATTGCACCTCCAAGAGGATGACTCCTATTTTTCTATCCTCCGTCCCTTAGCAGAGGCGATGCGATGAGAAACCTACTTAATATCCATCATCCCCCTGGCATAAATCCTCCTTCCATACCGGGTGACCGGCTTCATGGTGTCCCACGGAGTTCCCCTTAGTAGGATGCTTTCTTGATCCCTTCCTCAGCTTTCCGCCCGTTTTTTTCCCTTTTTTGTAGGCACCTTTCCTTCTCTCACGGTGGATTATGTCCCTAAGATCGTCGAAGGTTAACGAGTAGAGTGTGACCCCTGCGCGCTGAAGCAAGCCTTTCTTCCCTCTCTCTCCTATCCCCAGTCTTCCATGATGTTTCTCCTCGGATACCGTCTGATAAGACATGGTCGGGGAATGAGTTAAGTCTTTTTTACCTCTTAGTTTTGTGGTCGTCCTTATTCGCACCCCATCTGCGAATTTTCACACCTCTTACACCTTTCCCCCCCGTATACACCGACAGTGCGCTGAGTGCGAAAGTCGGCTCTGTTTCCCTTCACATGGCCCCCCTCCTTCGATCCGTCCTTCCCTGATTTTTTGTTAGGGCCCAAAGCCGATCCTTCCTCGCTTCCGTTCCTGCTGCCTAGCCCCCCGGTTCTTTCGCGCCCTTCAGTGGACTGCCGGGGGGGCCCCGCTCTTGATCTATGTTCCTCTTTTTAGGACGGCCGTACCGATCCTCCCCGTGTCTTTCCCCCTTCATTCAGGGGATATAGAACGGATTCCGCGGATGCCACTTCGCTCTGCCGTTCCGAGCATTACTCTGGATGGAGTGAGGCACACCCAGGGCCCCGTCTGTTTTTGGGATCCCCTGAGCTGTCCCCCCGTTCCCCCCACCCTTTTAATTTCCACTCCAGTTCTCCCCCCCATGCCTTCATGTGTCACCGCTGCAACATTTTTTTTTCCGGCCTCTGAGATAGATACTTTCTGTCTGTCCCCGCAGTTTATCATCTCTCTTTTTTCTTTCCTAGTTGTTTTTTTCGCTGATCTGCGACTCCAGTGATGTCCCTCAAGCCGCGCTTGGCTTTCTTTCTACGGGGTCAGCTTTACCTTCTATCTTTCTTGAATTGCAGGTTCTCGCAGTTCGTGGCCTTTTTTTCCACTTTTCTGATCTTTTAGTTTGTCCCTTTTGAAATTTGGAGGTGTATGGTTCAAGACCCGACAGGTGCACATTGGTTCCCCCCCCTTTAGGGCAAGGGAGGATCGCTTAAGTTCCCTCTCTCTTCCTTCTTTTTCTTCTCTGAGAACTCCCCCCGGTTCTCCATAGGATTGGGAGCAGTCAGAACCGTGGACCTCTCTTCCCTTTTGTGTCCCCTTAAGGAAAGCTGCCGGGTTCAGTTTTATGCAGCGGTGGAAGAGTTCCCCGGCCCTGTAGGCGGCGATGCCTTGCCGAGTATTTTTTTGGTTATCCAAACCTGTGCATGGCAGTTGATGGAGCTGGTTCGTTTTTTTTTGACGTGGAGGTTTTCTCGCGGCCTTCTCTGCGCAATTTTCCCCTAGTCGCTCGTCTATTTTACTCCCTCCTCTCGTTCTGTTTGACTGCCTTTCTCCGCAAGGCCCCCCCCTCCGTCCGAGGTGCGGAGAATGGTAAACGACGTCTCCTCCCCCCCTTAAGCGGGTTTTTCTTTTTTCTACTGGTGTGTTACTGCTTCCCTCTCCGGAGCTTTTTCCCTGTCGGCTCTCCTTGTCCTGTGCCTTTTCCAGTTCAATGTGTGACCCGTCTCCTTTCCGTTTCACAGGCGAGAGTTTTTCTCTTTTTTCTGCATCCCCTTGGGGCCTCAGAAGGCGCAGCAGATCAAGTTCTGTCTCTTCTGTGCCTTTTCGTCTCTCTCCTTTGAACGCCCGAGCAGGCGCCCCTTGTCCCTTCCCCCATCCTTTTCTGAGTACAAAATTGGCGTGATAGGGCTGGCGGTGTGTTTTACGGCCATCTTTTTTTTGGCCCTAGTAGGCTTGGGATCTCTGCTCAGAGATTTCCTAGTTCCTGGTCTTATTGACCTCTCCCTTTTATTAAGCCTGGTAGGCTTTTGTCGGTGGAGAACGCCTCACGTTTCCCGGCTGTCCTATAGCCGAAAGTGCATGGCTGCGTTTCCCTCGGCCTTGTGGTGCAAGCCTTTGACCTGTTCATGGCCCTTTCCCCCCGTTCCCCTTTTCTTGTAGAACGTCGACCCCCCTTGCAGACGGTTGCAACGGAGATTGCAGGTCCTGGTTTTTCAGGTTTTGTATTTTTATTTGACTGCCAGCTTCCAACTCGTCCTGACCCGTCGCACTTTACAGTAGGGTCATTTCCCAAGAACAGTAGGGCCGTTGCCTGTCACAATTTTTTTTAAAGTCGTTTCCCCTTCTTCCCCTCGTATGAAAAAAGCTACCTCACCGCCCCAGCTCCTACTTCTGCGTCGGAGTCCCTCTCTTCCCTTTCTGTGGTAGTAAATCGGCTGAACCAGGTCCAGCCCCCCCCCCCACTTGTTCTTCATCTCTTGATGTTCCACTTGTGAGTTCGGAGCTTTTTCCTCTCAGTGCTTTCCAAAGGATTACGGAAGGGTCTCTTTTCTGTGTGTCGCCCTTTTGTTTCCCCCCTTCCCCTGGCGTTTTCTGCGGGGGTAACCTCCCCCCCCGCCCTGTTTTTTTTCTTTTGAGTAACGTCTGACCTTCTCTCCCTGCTGTTTCCCGGCTGAAGAGTTCTCCTGCCCGGATCTTCCCATCTGGTAAGCTCTTTCTCTGTTGTTGTTTATAGAGAACCATTAAGATTTGGTGGGAGTCGATCCCTTTCCCTTCCTTCCGGTAAAGGCATCCCTTCCCCTGGTGCACTTTCCTACCGCTTTTTCTTACATCAGTCCCCCCCCCTAAAGCGGGGGTGTCGGTAACCTCTCGTCAAGGTGTTTTTCAACGTATCCTCTAAACGACCTCGCCGTTCCTTGGCACTCCTGGCTTTACCGCCTGTACTGCCCCCCTCTGCCCGAAACAGTTTGACCTCTCGGGGTCGCACCGCCGGTGACCTTTGACATTTTTTTTCCCTCCAAGGATTTTGATTATGGCAGTTCTTCGTTCATTATATGTTTTTGGCCTTGTTCGACTCTTCTTTGCGTTATCGCCTCCAGTGCTTTTTTTTTTTCCCTTCCTCCCTTACTTCGGGCCGGAGCTTGCCCCCTTTGACGTTTTTTAAGTTTCAGGCGGGAGCTCAGAGTTCTGGGAAGAGAGGCCCATGCCTCTCCCAACGAGGAAGGGGCCGGCTTGTTCTCTCCTCTTTCTCCATATACTCTCCCCGATCTGTCCGGCTTTCCCCCCTTCTCATTCCGCCCTTCCCCACTAACTGGCCGTCAAGCGGAAATGTCTGAGATCTCCTTCCTCGTTCTTCTCGCAAACCCGACTTCGCTGCTTCCCCTTGCTGTGCGCCTCCTTTCTTTTACTCGTCTGCTTCGACCTCTCCCTAAGACGCTGTCGAAAGCCTAAGCTGCCCAGCCCTTTTCCTCGTCTGTTCTTCCTGGATTCATGGTTGAATAAATTGGGCCGCCGGCTGTCGTCGCAACCTTTCTCTCCCCCCCTTCGTCTCTTCGCGGCACAGTTTTTCTTTCCGTTTGTTTCGTCCTTTTTAGTACCTACGCGTCAACGGTGGCGCATTGTTCCTCGTTCCGTTTTTTTCCCCCCCTTAGTGGTAGAGAAATGGAACTCGAGTTCACTTCTTTCCCTACTTCCCAGTTTCCTCCCTGGATCCGCCCCGTAACCCTTTTCCAAAGGTCGGACTCCGGTATGACTTTTTCCATTCCCTTTTTTCGGGCCGCGTTGTGCAGGCTGACGTCCCCTCCCTGTAGTAGTGTCCGTTTTTCTCTCTCCCGCAGTTTACACTCCTGACAACCGTCGGTCGCCCTCCGGATGCGCTGCCAGAGTTTCTCTTGTTTAGCGACGTTTCCCGATTACCTCGTTGACTTCCCTCCCCTGCCTGAACATTCTTTCCTTGGTCTCAACGATCTCACTTATCCTGAAGGAATGCCTCGTTTTCCCTTTTTTTCTGCGATTTCTTGAGAGAGGGGTTTTATCTGTGCACTATGCCCGGTCCTTTTTCGCCGGGTTTGGAAGGATACTTTTCCTCTTGTCCCCGGCTTTGACCCTCAACCGGAACCGTTTGAGGCTTGCATTCCCTCGTCCTCTCGGGACTTCCTTACTCGGTTTTCTTGTTATGCCCACCCCCCCTCCCTTCTTGTTGCCTCCCCCCTCCCTCTTTCAGCCCATCAAGGACTGTGCAAGTCTGGTTCCCCACGATCACTGCTCCCCTCCTTGCAAGTGCTCACTGCCCCAGAGAAATGATCCTTGTTTTCTTTCCCGATCGGTGGGGCACTCACCCCTGAGTTATCCTCATCTTCTTTTCTCCCTCCTAGTTTTTCTTTCATTTGCGCGTCCTCTTGATTCTCCCTCCCAGGAGCGGATTGTACTTTGCGGGCCTTCCCGCCGCCGCTTTTTTTCTGGCGGACCCACGAAATTGCGTTCGTCTTTCTCGTGGTTCAATAAATTGCCCCCCATCCCTTGGATTTTTCAGGGTTGAACCCCCCTCTTGATGTTTAATCGGAAAACCTCCTTTTCACATTAGGTTTGGCGGTTCACTCCTCCTTCTCTTCCTGCTTTCCGGTGACGTTCTCCTTTCCGGGCCTCCATACGAAGGTTTAACTTTCTATTTAAGGAGCCGAAGAGTTCTCCTTTCTTGATCCTTCCGGCCTCCCCGAACCTGTACTGTTCTCCGGAGATCCCCCCCGTTCCAGTTTCCCGATAGCGGGACCAGAGACTGACCCGTGTGTGGAAGACTCCCTCCCATTTAGTTGAAGGCTCTCGTTGCCCTGGTAGCATTTTACCCCCGAACAAGAGAATTTTCCTCCCTTTCGATTAGCCCATAGGGTGTTACGTGGAGAATTCATCTGTTTTCGTGATAGATGTTTACCCTCGTGTGCTCTCCCTTGTTGTGTTTTTCCGCCCGTTGTAATCTTTTTAGCATGTGAGGGACTTTCAGGGAACCTGTTCGTCCTTTCGGTAACACGTTTACGGTTTTGCAATCCGCTTCGAAAGATTCTCTTAGACGCTGGAGCCCCCCCTTTGTTTGTGGCATCTGCGACCTCCTCTTTTTTGGCTAGTGCGCTGATACCATTCGTGCACCCTCGTCCGATTTTTTGATCTTCCTCCCCCTTTCTCCCCTTCCTTGACAACCCACCCTCAGCGTTTGAGTTCCGGGCTTCCTTCTTCTCGCCGTCTCTCCGGGAAGAAGGTCAGGCCCTCCTTGTGGAAGTCGGTTTCCTACCCCCCTTCGGACTAGGGCCGGAGTGTTTGCCATTTTTTTCCTTTTTTTTTCTGGGTACTCTCTCAGAGAATGGCGGTCTGAGTCTTGGTTCTTTTGGTCAGACTCGGACTTCCTTGGGTGGAGTCCCTCCACCTTCGCTTCTATTCGCTGAAATGAATGAATGGGTTTGTACCTTCTTCGGTCTTTAATTGGACCCCTTGCTTCCCGCCTTCAATATTACCTGCTCCTCCTCTGTGGACCCCCTTTCCCCTAGGGGCCGCACCCGATAGTTTTTAAGGGGTTTAAAGGTTGCGCCCTCACCCTTTGATTTCGTTCCGGCCCTGCCCCTTCCCCTTACCTTCTACGAGTCCTTCCTCCAACCCTTAACTTGCTTGAATGGTCACGGTGAGGATATTCACCCTGACCTCTTAGTTTCTTTTCGTCCCTCCAACAGCTCATGCCACCGCTACTTTCTTGATTTCCTTTTGTGGGCGGTAGCCCCTTTTCCCCAGCGGGCCTTTTCGTTGTTCGGTCCCCTGAAAGCTCAGTTGACGGCCCTTGCCCGATTTTCAGATGTTTTTTTATAATTCTGTTACAGGAGTGCACGTCGCGGCTCTCGTATATTTTTCTCTCTTTTTACTTGATTCCCCCCCAAAATTGTGAAATCCCCCGGGGGTATATTTGGGTACCGACTGCTTCGAGTACATTTTCTGAACTTTCTGTTTCGTCCGAGTTCGAGTCCGCCCGTTTGCTAGACTTCCCACCCTGCCCTGTTTCCGATTCCCAGTGTTGTTTAGAGTCTCTCTGACAGGGTGTGTTTTCCTTTTTACGGTGCGACCGGACTCTTCCTGTCAGTCTGGTTGAATTCCCAGCGTTGTTTTTTTCTTTCCCTTTTTTTCGGTACCCCCGCTCGAGGCCCCCTTGTAATTTTACAACTACGTCTGCCCGCGAAGCCTCTGGCCTTTCTTTCCAGCCATCGAAATGAAAATCGTCATTCCCCCGCCACCCTTTTTACCTGTCGTCTAGCTGCCCCTCCCTCGGTGTTCCCTGTTATGCCCCGATACCGCCATCACCTTCACGCCTTTAGCGGCCGTCTTTTGCCTTCGTTTTTTTTTTTTCCTGCGGTTTTCCTCTTGATCGGCTTTGTGGTGATCGCCGACTGTGTCCTGGGGTCCCTTCCCTTTCAGCGAGTTTCGGTCGGTACCGCCTTTTTTTTTTCGACATTCTTTGTTCTGGACGTTAAGCTGGACGAGATTTCCTCCTCGTCCAAACTGCCTTCAACGATGAATTTTCCCCTTGGCTCTTTTTGACCCTTTTCGACTGCAGCTGAGATGTACGGGGACCCTGTCGCGGAGGATGCAACCACCCCTCTTCTCCCTTTTATGCATGTACAGGTTAGAGCCGCCCCGACGCTTTCGCGCCCCCTTCCTCCGGACTCGGCTGACGTGATTGACTAAGATCTTTTTCCGAAGATTTTCCCGAGCGATCTCCCAACCCCCCCAAACCCCCCCCACCAATAGACTCCCGTTTATCATCAGCTTGTCCAAATAAGAAGGCACTAGGTTTTCCGCGACCTTGATTTTTCCCATTTCTGGCCCCTGACGTCGTCTGCCCTTCTTTCCGGAGACCGGGACCGATCGGAAGCCCGGTTTTCTGATTTATCTTTACTTTTCTCCCTTTTGTATTTTATCTTTTTAGAGGTTTTAACTCTTCCCGCCGGTTGCACGCTGTCTTTTTAATTCCTTTAATGACTCGCCTCCCTATTCGGTCCGTTAACTTCCCCCCCTCTGCGCCTCGCAAGGAAATTACGGAACCTGTAGAGGAATCTCCCCACGTGTCGGCATCGCCTGCTTTTTTTTTCCCCTGCGTGTGCCCTTAGCTCTTTTTTCAGTCTGGAGTATTGGTCGGATGAGTCACATGGCCTGAAAGCGCTTTCCCATTTTTTCGAACTGAAGAGCTGCGAGCGCCAGTTCCAGTCGGAGTCCTCCGTCTCCCGTCACACCGTCCCCCCGGTCCCGCAGTTTCTCCTTTTTGCCCGGCGCATGCTCGTTAGGTTACCAAAGAGATATGAGCCTTCTTTCCCTCCTGGCATCTTGCTGAGAAGGAGAGGACGTGAGTGACCTTGCCAGGGGCCCATTTTTTTCTTTCTGAGCAGGTTCCCGGTGTTCGGAAGGCTTACCGAGTTTTTCAGCCACCCTCTTAGGAAGAATGAACCTCTGTTCTTTTCCCCGCCGGCGTTGAATTCCGCGTCATCCTTCCCTTGGAGTAGGAGAGGCGGGAGTTTTCCCTCCCCCTTTTCAAATTGACCGTTGTTTTATTGGCCCACTCCCTTCCTCTTAGGGTGCCCCCGTAAAAACAAGGAAGTCCGCCCTTTCCCCCCTCGTCCAATGCTTTTTCAGTGTACGTCCTCGCCCCTCCGCCGGCTGTAGGTCCCCCTTCCTAGAGACTCAGAGTGGAGGAACCATCCCCGATGTTCCCTTCTCTTTACTCCCTCATTTGTTGGGAGGTCTTTTCCCCCCCTCCCTCTTTTATTTTTTTCACGTGGCGTCTGGTATCTCTCTGAGGGCCTTCCCAGCCGGTGTTCTGTTTGCTCACACAACCTTTCTGCGCATTTTATTTTTTGAAAGTGTTTAGGCCCCTTTTCCTTTCTGTTTTTGACTGGTCCAACCTTTTTTTGTGCTTTCCCAGGTCCCTTTGAACAGAGTGGGGCCGAACCCCTCCTCTACTGCTCGGCCCCTGGCAGGCTCCGCGTTTGGAGTCGGCTGTTTCGTGCTCGTTCCTTTTCCTCCTGTGAGAACTCTGCTTTTGGGTTAAGGTTACCGCACTTAAGCTTATTACCTTTTCCAATCGAGCCTCTCGCCGGTTCCTTCTTTCGATTTTTCCCCTTTGAACTTCCAGTTTCCGGAAGGAGAGCGGCAGGAATGTTTCTCCCCTCCCGGAAGGGGCGCCGTTCCCCTTCTCCTTGTTTCCTTGAGTTTTGCGACTTTCACTGCTCGTTCCTCTCTTTAGAGGGCTCTGCTCGGCCTTTTTCTCCCTGCCTTTTTTTCCGTGGCTTGCTTGTGCGAAGAAGGGACAAGCCCTCCTTCGAGTCCTTTTTTCACGCATCCCGGCTCCTTCTGTCAATTCTTGATCCGAGATGCGCTAGAATCCGACTTTTTTTTTGTAATGAGGGCTCGGTTTTTTTTCGTCAAGAATCCCTTCCGGATCGGCCGAGTTCCCATTCTCTCTTCCCATCTTCAGGGCACACTTTGTTTACGGTTTTCCCCCTTTCCTCCTTCTGCTGCACATCCCAAGTTGCATATCCGCGTTCCTCCCCCGGCCCGCTCCAGCACTTTACTTTGCTTTGATTTCAGTTCCCTAGTGAGCCAGGTGAATCTACGCCTTCTCCCCCCTCCTTTCTTCCCCAAGACCTTCTCTTCAACCCGCCCGATGAGGGCCTGAGAGTTTGCCATTGTTGTCACTGTCATTTCCTGCCTCGTCCTTCTGGCGGCTTCCTCGGCTCTCTGAAGTTTTTTTCCGGCCGGGGTTTTAGTCCGACACGATCTTGGCGCCTGCACCGTAAGCAGGCTCTTTTTCTTTTTCTGTTTCTGGTTCCTTCGCGACAATGCGTCCAGTCCGTCACCTTTCCCTGCTCCTCTCGGGCTACCGTTTTTTTCAAGCGGCCCCTCTTGCCGGGCTTCTTTCCTTGACGCCGGTGTAGAGTCCTTTTGTCCAGTCTTCTTCATCGATTCCCCTCCCCCTCCGGGTCCTGTCCCTACCAGCTTCCGTGCTTGACTTCCCCCCGTTCAGTCTTCCCTCTTCAACCCACTCGTTCTATTAAACAGCCGAGTCCTAAGCTCATCAGACGGGCGTCGGCTTCCTCTGCCGTTTCATGTCTCTTGGCGAGCGGTCCCCCCTCGGGTCTGGGTAATTTTTGAAGTAACCGGTGCCCTTTTGCCGACGATCTTTCCTTGGCCTTTTAGTGTTTCACATCAGGGCGTTTCTTTTCGCTTTGTATGCACAACATTTGCCAAGTCCGTTTTGAGCGGGGGGCACCGGACCCGTTTCTTGGGCCTGGAGTCCTTGCTTCACTTGTCGACCTTTGAGGCTGCAGAGTTAAGCCCGCCGCCACCCCGGCTCGACCTTCCCCCCATCTACCC
>Ga0179593_1643978_pt1 | contig 11766 bp, 18 predicted proteins | sample CZODoug2_1_08_16_FD_185931 | JGI IMG/M metagenome (GOLD analysis project Ga0179593, IMG submission 185931) | Vadose zone soil fungal communities from Angelo Coast Range Reserve, California, USA - CZODoug2_1_08_16fungal (PacBio error correction) | ecosystem: Environmental > Terrestrial > Soil >... | reverse complement strand
CTCCTCGCTTTCTTTTATTTCATATCACACCTCGAACGCTCGGCTGCAGACACCCAAACAACAAACCCGTAATCAGAAGGGGTCCAAAGAGCGTGGTATTCCCCGCAAAACTTTCCCCACTCCTCCTACCGAAAGTAAACAGCTGCTAGAATTCTCCCCCACCCTGGTTCTAGTTGGTGATGCCCTGGCGTCGCTCTACCCGATGCATCTGTTCCTCTCAGAATCATCGTGTTCCCACCCCCCCCCACCCCACAGAGAAAAATCCTGAGCATCGGGGGAGCTTTCGCGAACGGATAACTCGATCCTTGAAGGAGGTTCGTCGCCCACACCTCCCCCCATGCGAGCACTTTCTATCCGACCGAGAATATCCTTAGTGAATACAACTCCAGAACGAACCCAACACTCTTCCGCGCAGAGAACGTGCGCCTCTCACCGCACTCGCTATGTTCCCGGACATTCGCGTTTGGTTTTTCCGCGCCCCTTTCGAAAATCAGATGCCCTTATCGGTTCCCACGCCGGAATCAGAATTGCCTAGGGCAACTTCGCGATCGAGGCGATTCTTTTTTGCTCTAGGCCTTACCTCGTAACCCTTGCGCACCGTCGATTGGCTAACGACCCCGCGAAACTCCTTAAGCTTTATCGAAGACCCCTTAATCGGCTCTACATATTATGATTTGTTTTTAGGATTCTTTTGAGGTTTCGCTTCCCCGCATTCACTTGATTCTGCAGCTTCAAAGCTTCGATTGCCGTCCGCGAATATCCTCGTAAGAAAGTTCCCGACCAATGCACACACCCTGCTCAAAGACAATCCCCTGCAGCGTCTACAGCTTCGCCGCACCATACGCGTCGCTCTCATTGAAGCCGTTTAGCCCACCCCCTCCAGGATTTCGCCCTCCGGTAAGAAACCATCGCCCCCCCTACACAGCCTGTCAGCCACCCCAAAATACATACTGGCACCCCCCAACTCTCTTCCCATGTCCCCCCCGTCCACTACAAGGCGCCTGGCAACACTACCCTCCTCTTTTTTTCTCTCGTGAAAAAAATTCCTCCTAGGACTATATATTGCTTCCAATAGGGATTGCCGCTGTCTTCGGTTGGCAATTCCTGCTCGAAGCTTCATCGGCATAACGTCTGTTTTTCATCCCTCAACCCCTGTCCTGCGAACAGGGTCCCCCCTCACGCCAAAACAACTTCAGAGTCCTTGCAAAGGAATACCAGCAATACATCCCCCCCAAATAGAAACAGTGCCGGCCAAGCAGGCTCTGACCTCTTAATACCTTTCATTTGAGCCATTTAGCCGGGATGGTGTTTTTCCTTCTTGGTGATGAAGATCACGTGGAGAAGTACGCTCCTCCCCCCCTACCTGATCGCGCCGGAAATCCGGCAGGCAACATTTTCGCTTTCATGTCGTGAATCGAGCCTCGCCGGTAGCCGATAGTTCCCCCACAAGCGCCTATGGCCTCCCAATTAACAGAAAACATAGCGACCACCCGCATTCCACACCGCCTTAATTTTCGAGCAAGCCCGAACTCGCCCCTCGGCAACTCTACACCTGCCCAAACTCCCAAATCCCACCCTTCTGTTGCTGCCACCGCGGTATCCGTCGAAACAAGCCAGTCTTACGGTTTCGGTCCCTTCAAGAAAGACTCCGTTCAGCACCAAGCTCTTTTCCCCTCAGAAAAGGAACCCCCCCAGCAGAATCCAGAAACAACTCTGCAGATTTGCTTCCTCGGATTTAAACTGGCGGCCTCTTGCATTTGCTTTGACTGTTTTCAAGCCAAGCTGAACGTCTTGCCTGCTGTACTTTAGTTCTCGAGTTGAGCCCTTTTACGGGCCCCACTTCGATGACCCCTATCCTTAGCAGGTTGCCTTAACCCTTTTTTCACTTTGCATTGTTTCAGCCCCCCAGAAGCATGCCCAGCGAGCTGTATCTGTTCGCGATTTCTGCACCTTGCTCCCCTCCCCCCCGTTTCTCCTGAAAACAAACACCTTTTTTTGAACGTACAGCACCCCCCCCTCCCCTACGTCCCCCAACGAACCTGATAGGCCCCCTCTCCGCGGCTCCCCCGATGGCGTCCCCCCCTTCCCCAGGAAGAGGATACCCCCCAGAGCATCACCGCGAAAAGTGCCTAACCGCTCCTAGCCGTTGACCGTGATTCGACTTACGGATCCTCCTGGGAAACGAACGCGAAATCTGTAAGACAATCTGGTCCTGTTCGTGGTACGTAAGCCCCCCAAAATAAATTTTCTTTCCCTGACATCTGTATGCCCCTTCACGGACTCCCTCGAGGCGTCAATTGTCAGCCCTTCAGAGTGCGGACCAGTATCGTGTTTCGCTGTCTCTTGGCTCGCTTAAATCGCCCTTTCCAGAGTCCTTTTTTATTGGAATCCATGTTTCTCTTATGCCCGCTTGTTTCCCTGTTGTCCCCTACTTATCATCCCGCGGAACGCGCGAACGACCGCTCCCCTGCGCGGCTAATAAAGCTCAGTCGGCCGACCTATAAGTACAACATTGGACTCGTGCGCGCCCTTTTTTTTTTTTTCCTCCTATCTATTTAGTATCAGTGACATCGGTTCCGTTTTCCAAAGTTCCGTTTCTCCTCAGAGAGCCACTCGATCGGTCGATCCTTGCGAATCGATGTACTTTCAAATCGGTCCACCAGGACCTTCTCCCTCCTGTGTGTTCCGAGTGCTCCGGACTCCAGCCTTGAACCAATAGTAGTACGTCGAGACACGCTTTGAAACTCGGTCTTTTGTTAACGCGAACGTCAGCTTCGAGAAATCCCCCTATGCTTTACAATGAGACGGCACCGATCGAGAATGTGGGTCCGAGAATTCTCATTCTCGGAGACAGGCGCCCCCTCTCTCATCCAAAATGCCCCCCCGCGTTGTCGAATTTATGGTTGATGCCGCCGTTCAGTTCGGCCCCCCCCTGACTCAAACAAGCCTTTCGCGAATAACCCTGCTATTTTTCTAGCGAGTTCCTGAAGACATGCTCGGCTGCGATTCTGAACCACACCGCAGGCGTTCGCTCTGCTTCTTAGCATTGTGTCTAGACACCCTTCAACGGCATCCCCCAGAAATCTACGAATACTCTTTTCTACACCCTCCTCTTAACCCCCCTCATAATCCGTTGTGGTTGTTGAGGTCCAGCGCAACTCACCAATCAGTATTGTCTATTCTCGTGAGTTGCTTGCTTTAGGTAAGGAGTCCAGGCTAACCGCATTCAGGCGGCAGCCCCCCTGCTGAGTGAAGCGCCTTCCAATCCTAAAACAGGAACTCGCCCTCCAATCGGCGTGGTTGATCCTCTCCTTACAAAGGCTTGTCTTTTCAGTGTTAGTGTTGTTCCGAACTGCGCCTTAGGCCTTCCAGGGGACCCATTTCCTACTCTGTCATGGATGGAGCGGCGCAAGTCTCCGAGCGAGGGACTTAGAATTATGGACCCCCCCCGATCGTTGCGTCCTTATCGCTCTCATGCCATTTCTCTACCTGCGAGAAGTAGAGTTGGGACCAAAAAAACTCGTTTTCAAGCGCCTTCTTAGGATTCTCCTGGTCAAAGTGTCCCTTCACTTCCTGCGCAATCGGCACCTCCAGCGATGAGGGGGACCACGTCCCTGGTGACCGATTTGGCCCTTTCCCGATTCGCAAAAACTCTCCCCGATCGAGTGGCATATTGAGGATGAAACGGCCTTGGCCTTATAGCGATACATCCTCAAAAAGCACTTCCGGGCCCCCCTTTCTCCCACGACCCAAGGGTTGTCTGTATATAGTGGAGGGACAACCCGCAAACCTTATTATCCGCGCCGCTTCGCTGCTTCGTATGAGAAGCCTTTTTTTTCAGCGCCGGGACCACACATTCTAAGCGGAACAAATGATCCCCCCCCAACTTGCGCGGACACCGCTGACAGCACCCCCTCCTCTCGTCCCTCCCCACTCATTACACTAAATTAACAACCTACCTCACCCACCAAAGCACAAAAATACGTAATCATTCTCAACACAACAACCAACTGCTCCTCCCTCTCAATAATCAAACGACCAACAAAACAACTTTGCGCGTAACTAACGTCCTCTTCCTCCAACTCTCAAAACCATTAACACACGCCCCCATGCAGAATCCCAAAACCCTAATCTCAACCACTTCACCTCCTACTTACCCCTACGTAGAATATTACACACCTATTAACTAACCTTCACACAATCCGCAACCTAATAACCAAAACAAACCTCCACACTGTCATTTCACATAACTAACTACCCCTGCCTACCGCCCCCGGTCCACCATTTAACCATCATATTCCATACCCGCCACCACCAGTCCCCACCCTCCAACTACTAACTTACCTCTCCTTCCCCCCCCCGATTCCAAACTCCCCTATCCATTCTCCCCCGGCTTGCAGTTTACCCTCCTTATCCACCGTCCGACACCTCACAAAATATTCAACCCAAACGAAAAAAGCACCTCAACATTATCAACAACACCCACTATCGTCGAACACTTCCCGCCTACACCCTCCAATCCCATCACCACAGCAGCAATGCAACTACCACCACACACGTTGTCGCACTCCCCCCACCATCGATCTCACGCTCACACATCACACCTACAACTACCCCCCATCCCACCCCACCGTATCAAAAACCTACTCCCCCTACCCATCTTCCACCCCCCCTCTCCCCTTCCCCTCCTCCCCACCTTCCCACAGCCTACAATCACCCTAAAATCACATACCATCCAAAAAAACCAAACCCCCTTACCCACGCCTCCACTGCTCCTCCCCCCCGCTACATTATTCCCGAAAACAGTCCTCTCCCCCCGACACCCTCCTTAACCCTCCTAACAACAAATACAACATCACCATCCATCCCGAATTCCCAATATCTCGAATAACACAATTACACGAGGTCTACTTATTACCCTGATCGCTCCGAAGTGCCTCTATATTTTCCCCACCGTCATCCCCAACACTCACCACCTACATAATTCCAACCCTACGTTCCCGCCTCCCCAAACCCTATCCACTACTCCACCCCAAATCCGTCAATTCAACCCACCCCACCCCTATTACTTACCACTGAACACCCACCCCATACGCCCTCATTTAAATTCTTACGCAAGCAATTCAATCCCCCCCCCAATCGCCATTCTCTCACCCCCCATACCCACATCAACCCCGCACACCTACCTCCACCTCTTCTAACAAACACTCTCAATCCCATAAAACAATCCCAATCTAACCCCCAACTTCATCCCACTCTCACCAAGCTCCACTCCTAACCCATAAAAACTAACCAAACCACACCCATATCAAACCCCCACCGCACCGTCACGACACCCCACCAACCACCCATACCATCTTACCCCACCCCCACCTCACACCCAATATCCACAACCCTCCGTTACACCCCCCTTCTAACTCTAATCTTCCCCCCCAACCTTACTCCTCCGACCACGACACACACACCCCCCCACCCCCCCGCCAAAACTCACAGATCGCTCCTATCTCCCAACCAACCCAAACCAAATACGTTTTCCCCACCCTAAAACCACCCCCCTCAAGCCTCCAACATCTTTCATCACACACCAAAAGTTAAACCCATAATGACACTTCCTCCCTACCCCTCACACCCACCCCCCACCCCCCCTCCACCACCCCCCCAACCCCCACAACGCCCACATCGCATTCACACACCTTAAGCCACCCCGAAATATTTACCCCACCATAACCACCATCCAACAACACCCGTTTACCAACACCACCATGAACTCCCCACCCCTCTCGATTCTCCTACCATCCACAACACACCCACCAACCTAAAAGTCTCCTCTGCATAGAGTCCAACTCATCCCATTCTCTTAAGCCCTTCAGAGCCTCAAGCTGTCTACACCAAGCTACTCCTCCTCTCTTCACCACTCAACCTCCAAAACCAAAAGCTAACCCAACCAAACCTCCTCCGCACCTCAAAAAGCCTCCTCTCAAACAACAACAAAATCCAACATCAAAAACCCGATCCCCACAACCCAACACCTACAAACCCATCCAACGCTTTTAAGCGAGCAAGACTAGCCCTCGAACCGACTGTCAGCCATTCGGCACACCACTACCTGATGGTTAGGATACGTGATGATCTAAATTACAGATTGTCTGACCAGGACCCCAGAAAATTGATTTTTGTTTCTCCCCCCCACCCACGCTCATCAGTTTTCTAAGTCAATTCTTGCGTTAGTTTCCCAATACTCGCATCGTAACGCCGGCTCTTTTTCTTCCCAACTTTTCCTGGCGCGCTTCGGAAGGTGTCACTGTTACTCGCGGTGTGATGGCCGTCCCCGTATCCTCTACTACTTGGAAGCAGGCCTTCGGCGCCATCTAATGTTCAGCGGATTGAGGGCTATCGGCCCTTGGTGGACGTCGCTGTTTTATGTACGTTGCCGCCCCCTTTGTTGTTTCCGGATCCCTGGTACAGTGCACCTCGCGACTTATAATCTATTAGCGTTTCGGAAACCACATAAGTATTGACCTCCCGAGGCACACCGGTTGCTAACGTACTATCGGCAATGACTTGGAATAGCGGGCTTTAACTCGCACGCTTTCCGGACAGCACGAAAATTCCCATCCTCCTTTGTTGAGCGCACAGGACCCCCCCCCACGCAATGCCAGGCTAAGGCCCGTGTAAAAAGATTGAGCAGCTCCTCCCTTGAACCATTATGGATTCACTTTTGTTACCCCTTTTCTGAGCATGTCTGCATGACCGCTCGTGGCTTGTCCTTATTCCGTTTACAATTGGAACCCCCCTCAGAATGGTTGTTTCGCTCCCATACCGCCGGTCCCGCACCAACGGCGTGGTGGGATCTGGGGAGTCTGGTGGCTTCCTTTTAGCCTTACTGGCATTCGGGTTTCTTGTAGCTTGCAAGGAGTGGAAGGGTGAGTCTCCGTTTCTGTTATTCCCCTGCTGAGGCATTTCGCTTCGGGGAATATCGGGCCCGGGATTCTGATGCTCGTCCTTTTTTGAAAAGCGAACCCGTCCGCCGGTTTCGGCGTGATCGGCATTATGTTTTGACGGTATTCGTACTGCTCCCCTCTACAATTCTTCCCCACCCCTGAAGCCCTCCAACACGGTTCTCGGACCCAGCGTGAATTATTCTATTAGAGCAAATGTAACACTTGCATCTGTATATATTTGGGAATGTTGCTGTGTTAATTTCCCTTGGAATCTATTTTTTTTGCTATCACCCATGACTGAAACGCAAATATGCATGGATATTCGAGGTTTTCCAAAAAAGAGTCGTCTATGCGATGTTTTTCAGCTCTAGCAGGCGCCATTTCCAACGAACTGACAGAGCCCTGGTCCAGTGCAATATCTAGTTCTGCTCGGATTAATTTTTCCTCTCTCATCTGAGCGGTCTTTGCAAGGGCTCCTTCTTCCGGAAACTTATGTGCAGTTGTCGGTGGTTTAAATATGCCTTTTTTATGGTGACGCTGTGCCCGAGATTTTTAACAAATATAAGGGACGACAATCCCCATGTCTCATTGCTAAGGATCGAGAACTGCTCTTCATCTCTCACAGTAGGCCGGCGTGGCAATCTTTCTTGCCGCCTGTCATCGCTCTCTGGAGCATCGGTGTTTCTTCAATGATGGGAACCCCTGCTGACGGAGCTTATATTCGATTATCAGCAGATCGGTGACTCTTAAGTCTTTGCCCAGCAGTTGTCAGTGGACAACAGACAGACCAAAGCCCCGACAAACAGAACAAATCAGAGACTCTACTTTCGCACGATTAACGTTCTTTTTCAACAGGGCTAAATTAGGGCGTCGCCGGTCATTACGTGCTTCCGACGGTGCGCCGTTACGAGCGTAGTTCTTTCTTGGCTGTGCATAAAAAGATCGCCTCCCTGCCTCCTTTGCCTATAGCCCCTGCTTCCGTCGTGGTGACCGCGAATTCTCTCTGGATTTTTCCTGATTGTGTTTTTTGTGTTTTCACTTTTTTACGAACAATTTTTTTTTTTTACTTCCTTGGTTATTGGAACATAGCGGCCCCAGTGATCCTCCAATCGCTTCGCACGTGCCGCGGCGGCTGTTTTTCGTTCTTCCTCTATGCATCCAGACCTTTTTAGGGCGGATACTCCCAATCCAGTAGTCTGTGTTTTGGGCGAACGACCCCTGACCTTCGAGTTATCCGGTCGATCTTCCCGAGGCTCGGTGTTTTTTATGGGTATTCGCGATTGTGGGATCACGCCATTTCTTCGCGCACTTGCCATCCGCGTTCCCTAAGCTTCCGTTAAATTCCCCCCAGGATCAGAGACAGGGGGTCCTCTTGGTGAGCCTTTGGCGGGCACCTTTTCTTACGTACATTTTGCTTTGGGTCTAACCACAGCTCCTTCGATTCGGACTTTTTTCGCGTGGCTCGCCGGCCCTTCATTTTTTGATAAAGTGACGCGATAACCAAAACGTATCCTTACCTCGTTTTGTTGTTGCAGAGGCTATCGCTTTCTTTCTCCGTCACGTGGATAGCCTTGCCGGCTTCCTCTCAACGGACCCACAAAGTCCTTAATCGAAGGGCCTCTCGGTTAAGAGCCCACAACCACAAGGGCCACCGAAAGTACCCCCAGCTGCTCCCCCAGCAAAGAGAGAACCCCCCCCCCATCAACCACCATGGGGAGAGCAGGATTAAATGGAGGCAGACGAGAGCCATGCATCTGCAGTTTACCTTTTCCTAATCAATTCTTCCCACACCTGCTCCCCCCGAGCTCACCACCAGAAAAATCCCCCCCCGAGCCTCGGGATCTGATCGCCCACGGACTAAACACTCGATACGGCCTTTTCTCCGTACCGCAACTTTCCAACAACATACTGGCCTGCACGATTGTTATTCCCCGCCGGATGACAATGAATCCCCCGTACTTTTCCAGAACGACCCCCTATTCCGCCAGCGATGGACTTTTCCCGCGATGTGCGAGGACCTCTGCTCTCCTCGGAAGCCTGTTTTTTTCAGCGCGGTCGAATTTCCTCCCCAGAGAAATCCTTCTCGGTTTTCGCCACGAACCCATCCCATAAATTGCTGACGGCAAAGGCCACGCTATCTAATACTCGATCTTTTTCTGCAAGCTCGAGATCCTACGCTCGTCACACCTTCTTTTCCCGTCGCACTCTCCTACCATCCCCGACTCCTTTCCGTTCTCTCTTTCTCGCAACGTTCCTTTCCTTTTGAGTAGAGTCTTTTGATTTGTTAGGTTCCTCATCTGTTTAGCCACCACCAGCAGCAACTTTTTTTAATGAAGCTGCCGTAAAGATTAGATCAGTTGTAATGATCGTGAACACCCTAGCGAATTCGGCGCCGCCGCCCGCCAGCTCATTGCCACAAACTCCCCAAGGAAAGCCCTGCCCTATAGCATCCAAGAGTGCGAAGAACCGCATGAAGGTCCCCCAGCTTGACCTCGCCAACTCTTTTTCGAACCCGTTAGACCATAAATTCGTAGACGTTTCCGTTTAAGAACGCTCTTTACACAAGCGTCAGCCCCCCATAATACTGTGTCCCACCCAACTTCCCAATGTCCGCCCTGGCGCCTTCCTTGGCAACACGACGCATAGGATCTCCACTGACCCCCATAATCCGAGACTCCTAGATAGGGCTTCATAGGGAGGCGCCCCTCCCTTCGGTGGCACCCTTCGCCTTGCCCAGCTGACACATCTTCACCCCCTATTTCATCCACAATAATCGAGACTCCGCCGGGCAGCAAGTTTCCCCTCCATTACCACAAAGATCGTACTGCCCAATTGAACCAAGAACCCGTCACACAAATAGCCCCCCCTCTGCGGCAGTAGTTAACACTCCTTCCAATAACCTGAAACCTCTGACCCCCTCCCCAATCAGGTTTTGTGGAGGCTTTCACTTTTCTTCATTGCCCCACGTGGAGTCCAGCCCGTACCCGATAAAACACCGAGACGGAAGCCGTACTCCGGCGGCATTTTTCGCTCTTTCCCCGGCTCCGTGAATCGGCCTCAGTCTCGCCTTATACCTTATAGTTCCACGCCCCCCGCCGAATATGCTGCCTCCCACAATGAACAGACCTTCCGACCACGCATTCCAACTACACACTTCTAATCCTCCCGCCCTCGCACACGGCCATCGGCCTCCGCACGCCACACACCCCCCAAATCCCCACAGCGCGGTTGTTGCGGACCCCCGCCCTTTATCGGCGCCCCCCCAACAAGCCAGTCGCCGGGTCCGCCTTTTCTTTCTTCTCAGCAGAAGAGAAACGTATTCGTCTCAGCCACCAGCCTCTGCAGCAGGCTCCATGAAATTGACACAATCGCAGCCCCAGAATTCAATGGTCCTCTGCTAATCGGATTACATGGCGGCATCGTATTGGCTTGGCTTGTGCCCAAGCAAAGTCTGCCCCCGAATTGCTTGATTCTAGCGTGTTCGAGTTGAGCCCCGCCTTGTCCCACTTGGCGATACAGATTATTGATCCCCTTTTTTGCGGAACGGTCATCATCGCCTTCGCAAGACGCTCTCAGGGGGAGTTTCTCGTTCAGCGACTTTTGAACCTTGGCCCGCCCCCAGTCACCTGAGGAAAATCACAACACACCGGGCCATCCCAGTAACCCGCACGACGCCACCGAACATCACTAGCCCCCCCGTGCTCAATTTGCTTTTCCGAATCCAGTCCTTTCTGAAGTATCAGAGGGACCTGGCGCCCCCCTGCAATCACACCTCAGTGAGTCCCATCTCCCCGAGCAAGTTGATAGACTTTCCCGTCGAGTTCCCTGCGAGGGTTTTTCGTGGGAACACGACCCCCCGCAGAATTTGACTTTGCAAAATTGGTTCGAGCTTCGTGATGCTCCCCCACCCCCAACCGACATTTCTTTTCACAGGAAAATCTGTACAATCTTTAGCACGGACTCCGCAAGCGGCCCGTGTCCGCCCCCCGGACCTTTGTCGCTGCCTTTTAGGCTCTCTATTAACATCCTATTTGTGGACTCATTGTTCTTGTAGTTTTTTCCGGCGCTGCAATCGAATGTCTTCTCCCGCGGACGCAGCGAAGCCCTTTATTCTCTGATAATAAGGTACGTTCCCTTTGCTTCTACTCCACGCACCCTGTTTAACTCGTGCGCGCCCCCCCTTCTTGTGCACGGAGGTTCCCCCTTCGGATTTAGTACCAGTATCGTCGTCATCCCAAGGGACGTTTCCCTCTCAGAGAGCCACTGAAATCGATCTTTTTCCATATTTTTTTTCCCTCGAGTACTGGTCCCCACCTCGGTACCCGACGGACCCCTCCCTTCTTTTTCTGTGCCGAGCTGACTCCTCCAGCGTTCTTTGACCCCCTCTATTGACGAGTCCGAAGACCCGTTCCGCTTTCTGACCCCCAGGATTTTTTTTGGTCCCGCGAACGGCCCTCTTCAGTTCGCTCAAGTGCACTGAGCGATTAAAGCGGGCAACCCCCTCCGGAGAATGTGTCGCGAATTCTCAAGTCCGCTCGGGAGCCTGCGCCCAATTTCACAGCCCAGGCGCGTTTCGAATGTCCCTGTGATTGCCGCGGTCTTTTCTTCGGAAACCCCCTCCACTGGCCAACACCCCTCCTGTAAGGCGTGGTGTGGACCCCCATGCGATTTGAGGCGTTCGGTTTTCCTGAAATACGATTCTGCCGGCTGCGATCTTGCAACTCAACGCAGGGTCGCCGCCTTTTGGCCTCTCCTGTGTACTCCTCCCCCACTTCCACGGGCACCACGTCCCCAGAATCTTACCGATAATGATTGTCTTGCTCCA
>Ga0179593_1551078_pt1 | contig 11766 bp, 7 predicted proteins | sample CZODoug2_1_08_16_FD_185931 | JGI IMG/M metagenome (GOLD analysis project Ga0179593, IMG submission 185931) | Vadose zone soil fungal communities from Angelo Coast Range Reserve, California, USA - CZODoug2_1_08_16fungal (PacBio error correction) | ecosystem: Environmental > Terrestrial > Soil >... | reverse complement strand
TCCACCATTTTCGACGCCCGTTTTCTAATCTTTTTTAGTCTTCGCCCCTTCTAATTCAAGGGCTAAGCCGGGATTTTTGCTTTAACGCGTCTTCCATCTGAACCCCTTTATATGTGATAGATTTTCCAAGATTGTCTGACCTTTGGACCGCTATCATGTCCTTCGTCGTCCGCAATCCTTCTGGTGCATCGCCTTTTCAAAGCCGCGTTGTGCCCATCCGTCGTCTGACTGCACGTACAAAGGTTCCCTTTTGCCTTGAAATACGAAGTGTCGGCCCCCTACTCTACTTCGAGAAGGTTCGTCGGCGGTTTTTCTGCTCTGTCGCTGGCGTCTCCCCTTTGCGGGTTGACGACTTGGCCGCTTTGAGGTGCTCCCCGCGGCTGGAAAACTTTAGACGTCGCACCTTCGCCGATTCCCTGATATGCTGTGCATTTTCCGCCAGTCCTGTAAATACGAAGTGAATCACCCTCCCACGGCATTCTTTTCCACGGCTCTATTGCTTACAACTGAACCATTTGATTCCCCCGAAGCTTTTTTTCTTACTAAGGCTATTTCCGTTGATCGACCCCCCTTTTCGGCGTTCGTCCGGGCGGGTATTAGACCCGAGGACTTGTGAGATATCCCTTTTCTTAGGCTCCGCCCCCCCCCCTGACCGGACGTACCAAGTCAATCGGACGATGTCGTTCCAGAGCTCGTGCTAGGTTTTTTTGAACCTCTCTATTCCTCCTCCTTTTGTTTTAGCTCTTTTTCTTCGCCCAGCTTAGAACGATCCCGGGACTCCGCCTCATCGACCTTCCTTACGTCCCGTTGCTCCTTTCCGCCTTTTTTAGCCCGATTTTCCGTCCTGCCACGAATCCTTCGGTAATCCCCTCGCCCCGTCCTCCTCCTCTCGGATCGACTCCTTTTTTTTTGCATAGCAGTCGAACACGGCATTTTCCCGTTTGCCTTCTACCAAGAAATGGCTGGTGCTTCATCCTTGACACTTCCTTTCTCCGCCTTTGCTCTTTAACGGACTCGGAACTTCACGATTACCTGCGAAATTTCGGAGAGTGGTCCGCTTTAAGAGCGCTCGTTTCAGAAATACATCTTCCGAATCGCCTCATCCTCTAGGCGGCCTCCTGTTTTAACACCGCTTCTCCACAGCAGTTAGCTCTCGTCGAACACTCGTAGGCTTTTCTCCCATTTTCCCTGTACAAATGCCTTAATCTCAGATACTGGCACCCCCCCGCAGTTTTGAAAATCTTTGCGTCCAAACCGAGGAAGGATTTGCAGTTTGACCCCCCATCAAGATTTGCTTCCCCCCTTTAGAATCTCGCCATGACTCAGGTTTTTACGATCTACTTCCCCCTGGCTGCCAAGCCCGATTTTTTGGTCAGCAGTCGGGCCATTATCCGATCATGAAACCCTTCCCTGAGAGGATTTGGTCTTGCCGTCCGGATATTCTCGAAATTGGCTTCCTAACGCCGACAGGGCCTTAATTTGCAGCAAGGGTCGAGGTTTTTCGCAGGAGATTGTACTATGTGCGTCTTCTATTTCTTGCGACAACTTTTTATTTTTGACTGGTCCGCGGCTTCGTGGCGGCGGCCTCTCGGCGGCTTTTTTGAGGCCTTTCTTCCCCCTTCGGCCAGCATCCTCATACGCAGTACGTGGTTTAAGTCTAGTTACTGAGTCGTCGGACACGCTTCGCCTTTCCTCCTAAGAACCTGGTTTCTGATCTTTGATGCCGGAGACGGCAATCCGACTGAATCCCAGAAGATACTCGCCGGGGCGTGGGCGTCCCACCCTCTTTATCCTGGGAGCCAATGTTTTTTTTTTTTTGATCTGGCCGTGCGTCAAATTCGTGCCTTCATCCCTTTTTTTCCCAATATTCTTTTACTTCTGGCTGCCCTTTCCCTTCCGTCGTTTCAGAACGTTCCGAAACTCTGGGCTTTTTTTCCCAATGGTTCTAAAAGATCCAGCAGGGGCGACGCTTAGCTCCGTACTTAGTCTTCCCTTTTGTTATTTGTGGACCGGTGTTCCCCCTCTAAACATTTACAATTTTCCAAAAACCAAAAACAGGGTTGTTTTTGCTGAGTTTGTCCATGGCCTCTTTTTGTCAGCTTTTTTTTTCCGTGAATTCGTTACAAGACTCGCCTTTTTAGGTTCCCTCCCCACTGCCGCCAGCGCCCCCTTCCGGCGCCTTGTGAGTAAAGGTTAACTGGTATGACCGGGTCGATTACTTCCGAAACCCCAAGCATTTCCCCTTTTTTTCTTACTAGACTTGCCACGATGGTCCTGTTTTTTAGGAGTCTCCTTTCTCCCCCAACGCCTTCTCTCCCCCCCTGGAGCGTTAAAAAAGGGTCGGGTATTGTCCTGTGTTCTCGAAAGAGTGGCTGGGAGTTCTCTTTCTTGATGGTCTGCTCGGATTCGCACGTCCTTTTCCCAAGATCACCTTGTAAGCTTAGATCCCTTTTTCTAAACTTATTTCCACCCCTTTCTTCCTTATTCAAAAGGGTGTACCTCCGCTGCTTCCCCCGGCGCGTTCTTTTTTTCTTTTTATCGAGGCCCTCTGTTTTTTTTCTTGTTTCGACGGGAGTACTGTACCTTTTTTCTTTATTGGTTTGAGTTGGGCCCTGTTGTGGACTTAAGAAGATGGGTGTGGGAGGGCATTGCCCCTTGGTTTGTCTTTTTCTCTTTTCCCCCCCCCTCAGAGTTATCTCTCGGGATTGAGTACCCCTTTTGATTCCTTTTTTTGCCAAGTTATGGCGAAGGCGACTGGGCGAGCGCATCCCACCGCAAACTGCTCCGCCGGAGGATGAATCCCTGGTCTTTCTCAGTCGACCACGATGCAAGACAGATTTTTTTTCCCCCAGTCGATATGTTTTTCGTCTTCCCCTCGTCCCATTATGGACAAAGCGCTCGTTCTGAGTGTTGGCTAGTTCTCTTCCCCTTCTTTCTTTTTCCCACCCCTCCGTTGTGTGTTTTTATATCCCTTTGTGAAGACTCCTTCTACTCCCTCTCATTAGATGCCAGATGTCCCCTTCTTGCCCCCCAGTTCCTTTTCGCAGCTCGGTCGTGACATCGTGCGTCGTCCACGACGTTCGTGATAGCTCCCCTTCTGCCGGCCGCCGTGCGAGCAGTTTGCTCGTTCTCCCTCTCTGAGTCTCGCCCTCCCCCGGTCTTCAGTCCCGGAAGCCGGTTTCTCCTTCCCACAGCGCGCCCTTTTTTTTAACAGAGGGAGCCCACGTACTTTCCCTTCTTTGTTGCTGCCTGAAAAGTCGCCAAAATTCAGCGGCGGACGGTTAAAATCCCCCCCCTTCCCCCCCCCAACATGATGACATTGACTTTCCACGCCTCGCCTGCAGCAAGCACGACATATTGCATCGACGGAAGCCCACGCAGTCCCCCAACTTTTAAGAGAGCAGGAAAGTGCCCAGTTCTGCCCTTCCATTAAGGGTTAATAATGTGCGCTTTTTCTCCTCTTTGAAACGGTGCTTATTCGAAAAATCTGGTCGTATCCGATTGAGACCCCTCAGTTGCCGCGCTTTTGAACCCCCTTTCTCTAGAACACAAGCTGATTCATTTTGATCCCGCCCCCGAGATGCGGTTTGGTGAGAGACGAAGAGCGCCCTGTCTTGCCAACATGGCGATTTGTTCTTTTCCGACCCGACCCGCCTTTTTAATTTTTTTTTTCTTAAGACGGGGCCCTCTGTCCTAATCGACCGCAGACACATGCTACTCCTTTGGAGTGAGCGGTTTCGTCAGCTCTCGACCTTCCCCCCTTTTAACTGGGCCTGAACGTCGACCGGCTGTCCCCCCGCTCTCCCCCCCTCTTCCCATTGGCCCCCTCTCCTCCCTTCAGGACCTGACACCTCACTTCCTTGTTGTTCGTTGTTTCCCTAAAGTTCCCTTTTTTTTTTTTCTCAAGTCCACAACCTCCCCCAGGCCTTTCTCTATTTCATGCGCCATCCGTAGTCCCCTTTAGATTCGACACGGACTAGTTACGCTTATCCGACCCCCAGAGTTTCGGACGAACGCCGGCCTTTTTCCTAGGATACAGCTGGACGACCCCTAGTTTTTCTTCCCGTACGCGAGAAGATGTACCTTTCTCAGGTTTTAGCGGGCCCCTTTCGGAAATTGCGCTCTAAGGCATTGGCGTCTCCGCTTAGGGTTATATATACTCCCGGAACGCGACCGTATCCTTAGACCCCCTGTCCTCTGATTATCTAGTCGCCGCAGCCTGATCGCTTTAGGCCGACGCCGCCCCGAAAGTGTCGACTTTTCTGCTCTTAGGATGTCCCCCACCGTGCCAGGACGGCTTTGCCTTGGCCCTCTTTTCGGTCAGCATCGCAAATCTCTTACTGAGTGAGAATCCCCTTCCCTTCCTGTCTCTCAGATTGTCGAACCCGGAGCCCCCTCTCCGTACACTCTCCTCGATGCGCCTGACTCCCCTTCAATCACGGTCGGCAGTTACGCCCCCCTTTTTAGAAGATACTCTTTTTTTTCCCTGCGCCCTTCTTCTCGCGGGTAGTCTTCTCGGAACTGCCCGTTATACCCGCCGCGTGGACTGCTTATCCCCGAGTTAGTAGATTTTGCCCCCTGACTTAGATTTACTCTTTATCCCTCAGTTGGAGATCTTTTTTTTCTTTTCCGAACAAGCCATCCGGTGAAGAGCGTGGGTTTGACCGTCGGGACGATCAGCAAGTACCCTCGAGCTGATCGGACCTACGATTTTTGAGACGACCGCTTTGATCTTTCCTCTGGCGGTGGCGCCCTTTTCTGGCGGACGCCTTCCTTGTGACGATTGATTTCTTTCACAATTGGATTTCTGATAGCCCTTTTTCCCCGGACCTTTTCAGAAATACTCTTCCTTCCCGCCGACTGTAGTGACCTTTAAGAACCCCCCTCCTTTTTCCTCGGAACGGACTTCCTCACCCGGATATGGATTGGCGGCTGGATCTTACCATCGCAGAACCCGTACCTTGGCAACGGCCTCGTTTTTTTCGAAGGCTTCTTCCCCTGCTGGGCCTGACCGCCTTCCTGGGCGTCGGGCGCTGAGTTCTGGCCGAGGGACTTAGTGAAATTTTTAGCGATGCCTTCATTTTTTTCCCGGGACGTTACCCTTCCCCGAGGCTTTCTTCGTACGGTAGCCTATGCTCGTGATGGCTGAATACCTATAGATATTTCTCAGTCCCCCCTTGTTTCTTCTACTCGTTCGACCAGCCCATAGATTTCCTCGATTAACAGGATTAGCCGCCTTCCCGATTACTGACCAGGCCCGACCCTGTCTCCAGAGCGCCGGCCACTTTCGGATGACCAGACTTCGCGAAATCCCCCCGGACGACCTCGCGTCCGTTTTGAAACTCGAATAGATCTCCCAGATCGTGTTTTGTGGGGGGGTGGGGGGGGGGATTCTGTTCCTCCCTGAATTAAAAAGAATCTAGAGGACGTATTCTTCTTCCTCATTGGAGGGCTGGCGCAAATTACGAGGCGGAACTGGAATGGCGGTTTCCCATTTTCCCTCTCCCCACCGACATGCCCGGCGAGTTTCTTCGTTCTCGAGGGGTAAAGGCTCTTCTCTGCCCCCCTCTAGTCTGGGCCTTATCGCAAATATCACGCAGGCCCTCCTTCTGCCTACCGCGGTCATAGGCTCCTCGACTCAGTCCCCGTGCGTTCTTCTTGACCACGTCGTTTGGTTCCCCGCATTGTTATTCCTCCTCCCCCTCCGAGCAATGGCAAATGAGCTTTTTCCAGTCCTCTTCCCCACCTCTTCGAGTGCTTTGTGAGACAGAAGACAAGACTCAGCTTTTGCCTTTGGTCCGACCACCTCGTCCCCTGTGGAAATTTCCGTCCAGTACCGATGATGCCGAGACGGTCTGCCGATACCCTTTGCGAATAGGGCCGATAAGACCAAACAGATGTTAGAAGGATATTTTTTCTTCATGTCTACGGCTTTTTCCTGATTTTCATAAATTTGGGTCCTTCTCCGACCGTGAAGACATTTGCTCACACGGGCTTCTTTGACTCATTCTCTTGGAATATTCTTTTTAGCTCTCTCTTTCTTGCTGAAATCTCTTCCTTAGCTTTGATCTCAGGCGCTCATTTGCTGCTTTGAGACTTCCTGGTTTTCCGGGTTTTCCGACTCGGTCCGTCCGACATTTTTCTAATTCGATCTGAACAGTGTGCACTGTCAGCTCTCTGGCACGGCGACAAGCCCTCTTCTCCAGTCTGAGGAGACGTCACCCTCCGCCGTCCGCGTAGCCTTATCCCGACATCGACCACTGGATTGGAGTACCCTTTCCCGGCTTGGCCGCGGTCACTGGCCGAGTGTCCTTCATCCTCGTTTCTCTTTTTTTGGAAACCCTCCCTCCTTACATAATTTTCCCTTCTTTTATCCGTAGTTGACCCACGTCCTTCTCCGAAACTCTTCGGGAGTGAAATAGGTCACCGCGTCGTGACCCTGCTTCCCCCCTTAATGGGAGACGATTTTGCCCGTCCGTTGTTTCTTTTTGTCCCCTGCGAACTTCTGGTGTTCGGTTTATAAACTCCAACTGACAAGACAACTTTCAGCCCACACTGGACTGTGACTGTGCATGTTTTTCTACCGGTGGCCTATTTTTTTTCCCGAATTAAGACGTCGCCATCCGACCCTCCTTTTTTAGCTTCTTTTCTCAACGCTCAGCCCCAGCGTCGTTTTATGTTGGAGTCATTGTATGACTTTGGTCTTACTTTTTCCATAAAACCTCTATCTTATGCATTTGCTTTATCTCGCCAACGCTTTAGTTCTTGTCGCTCTTCGGCGTGTGCCCTCCCACAACCGTAGCGGCGCTTTCCAACCACTTCATTTTAGAGTTTCTAGATGCTGGGCGTTTTTGTGTATGCTTCGGATTACCTTACCCTTCTAAACTATAACCTTGTCCGCGGACTCTCCCCTCTCCCCCTTATTCACACCCCTTTTTATGTTTCCCACCAAAGGGGTTGTTAACTTTCTTCTTCTCCGCTCGGCGTAGTTTTTCTTTTATATGTTGTGGCCGTGCTTGTTTCGGACCCCCGTTTGTCCCTTCCTCCTGGATTTTTCTCCTTTGTGGCCCTTTTAGTTGATTTTGGCGGCCTGAAATTTTTTATCCGACCCCCCCTACGGTTGCTGATCTTGGGCTCCCCTTCTTTGTTACCCCAATCTCGCTGGTCTATAGAGGATTAGCTCCCCTTTTCTGTTTTCGGGTCCGTGAGAAAGGATCAGGCGCGCGTTTTTTTAGCACCGCAAAATGCTTCCCGCTGGCCTTGAATCATATCCCCGCGAGAGCCGTCGTGAACACTGATCCCTTTTCTCTCCCTTCCCCTGGGGATTGGTCCATGGCTCCCCTCTTGTCTTTTACCCCCATTTCTCCCGATTTCTAGGAGATGGGCTCGTCTGTCCACCATGTTTTACCTCATCCTCTTTGTTGTTGTCGATTGATTTTGTGCCCTCTAGTAGAATCCGCCCCCCCCTTATAAGATGATTGATGGGCAGATAGGCCATTAAATCCTCCCCCCGTAAGACTTTTCGACTCTTCTTTCCCCTGACGCGCCGCAGAAGAGCGTCCCGGAACTCTTGCGGAGCGTTTGCGTGGTGCGACTTCTCTATTCTCTGCCTCCCTCACTTAGCCCTCTGCACCAAGCGGCCTTACTTTTCCTTTCTCTTCCCCTCGAGGACGCTCTTTTAATCACGTCTTTCTGCCCAAGACGCCAGTTTCGCGAACGTTAGACCGACCCACTCCCCCCTCTTACGTTTTCTCCAATGACCCCCCCTAAACCACTCCCCGATTCCCCTCTTTTTTTGCGACTCCCTCTTCCCACCGTCGGCTTCCCGCGGTTAGCGCCGAGAAGCAGGTGAGTGCTTTTCCAGCTGCACGAAATTTTTTTTCATACTTTTCTCTTTCTTCGCTGGCTTTCCCCTTGATTGAGTCCCAAGCGCGAATTCCTGAAGGACAACAGTCACGTCCAAGCAACTCGAGAAAGGACAAGCTCCCCTGGTTCTTGCTTTGACGGCAGCGTCTCGTACTCTCGTCGGACTGGAAAGCGTTTCCTTCTCTCTTTTGACGTCCCTCCCTGTCAGTTCCGAATTTTCGTCGGAATTCGACAAACCCCTGAATCCACGGGCTCAATCTTCTGCTTCTTCTGTTAGTTCCCCCTCCCCCCATTTCACCCTCGGAGTCGGGACCTCTTTTGACTTTCGCTTGTAGAGCGTACATGCCTTGAACGGAGGACCGAGAACGGCTCACCTTTTGCCTTTTCCCCAAGTGCTCCTTTGATTCCCCCCCCTCCCAACCCCCTAAACCACCGAGTCGCTGACATGATCTGGTATGGCGTCGCTCTGAAGCTTTTCGTCCACTCCGCTTTTCTTAACTCCTCTTTTGGAATAAACGTCCCCATGACCTTCGGAGAAAGCCTTGACGCCTGCCCTTCTTTTCTTTTTTCTTTTTCTATTCTCTCTCCGCCCTGTCTCGTTCTTAAGGACGTCCCCCTTTTTTTTTTTTGCGCGGTCGGCCCTGTTCCTGGACCGAACGGGTTCTTTTTCGCCCCCCGTTGCGGGCATCTCGGACTTTCCCCCACCCCACATATTTTCCCCCCCACCTCTCCCCCCCCCCCCTTCCTCTGACCTGAAGATTTTTGCTAGAGACGGTGACCCCCAGTTGATTAAGTTCAACGCAGTCTCCCCATTCTTATACGGTCTTCAGCCCTCTCTTTTCACTCCACAAAGTTACGCGTCACGTCAGGTGCTTGACTTTTATGGTTTTCAACTCCTCCCTCGAGCCGTATCTTCGATCGACATCCACTCCCCCCCCTCGGACCCCCTCATAGATGTCGCACTCCTCTCTACTAGCTCTCGATTAAAATAATGTCATGCGCTCTCCTCTTATGGACCACTTCCCTCGCTCCCCCATAGAGGATTCTCATTCCCCAGATGAGCTAGCCTGCCTCTGCTTTTTTCTTTTTAACTTTTTTTTCTTTCAGGCTACCCTCTTTTTGATGCTGGTCATAAGCGCTTCGTTCCAAAGTCCACATCCTGATAGAGTTCGCCTCTTTTCCTCTTTCCTCTGGCGCTGATCGTTTCTTCTGCCCCTACATCGCCGTCGTTGGTGTCACCCGTGGAGTGCTTTCTTTTCGGACTGCAGTCCACGTCAGCTGCTAAATATCCGACGTTTCCTACCTTTCCTTCCTTCACTTGGGTTCCAGAGTCGCTGGGTACCTCCGCTAGGAGTGCCGATTTTTATTTTTTTGAACTTGGGATCTGGCCTGAGCGCCATCTCTGGTCTGCGAATCTCGATTCCCTCCGATCTTCTCACCTTTCCGTTTCCTTTCCTCCTTCCACTTGGACGACATGAAGCTTTTCGCAGGTAAGGGATGAGAACAATCTCCCTTTGACCGAACCAGGTCGGGGACCCCCCTACTGTCGTTTTTCGTACTATATCCGTCTAACTGTCGGCTTGGTCGTCCCGGCGATGTTCGTTTTTTTCTCCGACGTCCCCCTTAGGCCCTTTGCGGCCCCTCTTTTCGGGAGTCTTTTCCAATATTTGGCCGGGATTCTTTCGTGGACTAAGTCGTCTCTCTTTTCCCCTCTTTTTTTTTTTTTTCCGTGCTGTAGCCAGAAAGATTTCCAGATGCTGTCGACTTCCCATAGTTCTGATGTATGAGGTGCTCAGTGCCGCCGAGGGAAGTGGCGAAGTCCTAGTTCGAAATACCGCCTTGCTTCCAATACCCCATTCGGATTGACTGATACCCTTTTGTCCTCCGTCTGACCACACATATTTGTCTTCTTTAGCCTTTACCCCCCCCCGACCAGAGTAGAGTTCTGGTTTTCTTCCGAATCATCTGGGCGGAGTCGCCTTTGTACCCAAGACTTTGGTTATCTTAAGATCTCTCCGAGATTTCTCCCCTTGCTCGTTAATCTCTGGCCAGAAATTCCACCTCTAGCCTCGTCCAACTTACGCCCTGTCTTATATAAACCGAGTCCGGCGACCCGTCCCTGAAGCTTTCTTCGAATTAGAGTCTTCGTACCTCCCCTTTTTTCTGGCTCAGCCGACTAATGCCCAGAAGACGCCCGGTCCCCTTTCCACACGCAAGCTTCACAGGCCCTTTTTAACACCTTACTGTAGGCTCTGATCCCCGTCTCCCTTAGCCAGGCGTGCCGCCCCCTTCGAGTTCACCCCTAGATTTTCCCTTTTTCTTTTGATGCACTCCTGCATTGCCACAGAATCTTTTTGTAGCGGTGAGTCTAAGACTAAGAGTTGCCGTGGATAACCCTCTTGGGCGACGGAATTCTATCTAGTTTGACTTCTTGACCGAGCCTTTTTAGTCCCCTTATCAACCTCCGCTCGCAGGAGATTCCAATTGAGAGTCTTGCGCTTTCCTTCCAAGTCTTTAGATTCATGGTGTCCTCCTGACTCGACGATCAGGATTCGGTTGGTTTTGGACGTTTTTCCCCAAGGTTCGGGCCTTTTTCCCGACGTTAAGTCGAGGTCCATGTCGTATCCCAAGAAGTCGTCTCCCCTTCTTGATCGCTTCACTCGCCGCAACTTTCTTTAACCCCTTCGAGGAGCCTTCATTTTCTTATACCCTCCGAGAAGATCTCGGATGCGTTTCGAATAGCCCCCTGGATGTCTTTTCCCAACTTGTTTTGGAGGCGTCACCGGTTAGCCCTTCAACCAGTATTTCTCTGTCCCTCGTGAAGACCCTTCAGACCTCGTTCCACCTCTGGTCCCCCTTCGTTCCTCCCTCCTTCATTCCGGAAACAAAATCATGGATTTGAACTGGCACCCGTTTCGTTCTCCAATCCTTAAGCATTTTTTTTTCAGATCTGCCTGGACTCTTTTCTTTGTCGTTTCCTTTCTTTTGTATATTTTCTAAAATGAAAATTGTACACAATGTCAACAAACCGGGTCCTTTTCTCTTCAAGATGAGAGTTGTCCTTTATGTGTCCCCTTCCCCCATCAGGTGGTTCTCAGTACTTTGTGGTTTTTCTCTGAAACGAAACCCCCCCTATTCTCCCCGCCACCTCCTCCCCTTAGCCTGGTGTTGTTTATCCTTTTCTCCCTTTCTCTACGTCTATAAAATCCCATTTTCCTTTTGCTCTTGTTTATATAGACTTTGACGATGGCCTCTCGTGACTCTTCTCTTCGGCCAGATCGACCCGTCACAACCTCCTCGCTGATGTACTCCCCAACGGCCGGGGAGCTTGTCCATGGCTTCTCAGATTGTGGAAATTCCTTTTTGTTCCTTTATTACACCTCCCTCTTTCCGTCCTTTCCAGACCAATTGTAAGCCTCTGCAGTCCAGAGGCCCAAAAACAGTTTCCGCACACAAACTGGGTTTTTTTCTGCTACGGGCGCTTTCTCGTTTTTCTCCTATTCTCTCCCCTGGTGGACAGTTCTTCTTGTTTCTCTTGCTCATTTCAATTCCTGTTGTTTGCTTCAGTGTGTAGAAACCGTCCTCGCTTGCCGTTGTGCTTCCTCCATTTTACGAGATAAGAACAATCTTTTCTTTATTGGGATACGGCTTCCCCAACACCTTTGTTTTTCGTTCCCGTCAGTCGCTAGATTTTCAGGGATGGTTCCCTTCCTTCTCGATGGAGTCGAGGCATTTTTCGCCCCCACAGACCTTTTTTTTTTTTTTTTTGGCCGGCCATCATTGCTCGTGCTTTTCCTTGAGAAAACGAGACCAGCCGAGGCGCGAACTTATTGATTTCATCGTTTTCCTTCAACATTCCGCTATATTCTCTTTTTTAGTTCTAAGAGGCCCACAATCGTG
>Ga0179593_1341805_pt1 | contig 11766 bp, 30 predicted proteins | sample CZODoug2_1_08_16_FD_185931 | JGI IMG/M metagenome (GOLD analysis project Ga0179593, IMG submission 185931) | Vadose zone soil fungal communities from Angelo Coast Range Reserve, California, USA - CZODoug2_1_08_16fungal (PacBio error correction) | ecosystem: Environmental > Terrestrial > Soil >... | reverse complement strand
TTTTTCCCCCCTCCAGCCTTCTTCCTTCCCCTTTGTTTTAGCCAGTCAATTGCCTGTTAGGGATTAGGTGGATACTTCTTTACGCCTTTAAGTGAAAACCACTTTTTAAGGCGTCCCAATTTTGGCGCTCCGAATGATGGTACCTCTCCGATTCTTACTTGATTTTCGCGCGTGGCCACATGGACATCGGTTTGTCCGAATTCTTACCTCCATTGAATTTTTTTTCTTCCAACTTTTTCTCTCAGAAAATCAGGTCTCCCTCCCGCTCGTCTGTTCACCCGGGTCTTCTGAATCCGACGGTCAGAGTCCTTTATCCCCCAATCCCCTCTTTCAACTTCCCGAGTCCCCCCTTCTTTTTCTTTTTTCTCCTTTTCTTTTCTACTGACTCCCCTTCCCCACCCCCCCATGTGACGCTGATCGGCACATGGCAGCATTTTTAGTCTTTTCGTTGCAGGGATCCATACACCTTTCCCCACACACAGGTTTGTTTTCCTTTGTTCCCAGCCTGTCCCCCCCCCAAGTGTCACATTGGAGTCACTTTTCCCGGCGATACTCTTTTCCTTTCTCTTTTCTCTGCTTTTTTTCCTTTCTTCAATCTGCCTCCTGCTGGTTTACTCGCACTCCTCCCTCCCCTTTTTTGGGTTTTTCTTGCTTCTTGGTGTGTATTTCCCCTGCCTCGGTCCCTTTCGAACCATTCATCTGCCTTACCTTGCCCCCATCCTGGAAGACTGCCCCCCATGTTTACACCCAACCCCAAGGACTTTCTGATTCCCGTTCTACTGGGCCTACGCTTTTTCTCTGGCTGTTGAACTTTTTGGGTTCTCTACATTTCTTCGAGTGTCCATTTGATTTGTCTTTCCCCCTTCCCCCCCCCATTGGCGCCTCGCTCCCTTTCCCCCCCCCGGTCCCCCCCCCTTACATCTCCTTAGGAAGTTGTTTTTTTTTTTTTTTCGCAAATTTTCGAGATTCAACTGCTTTCCCTGCGTAGTTCCCTTCCCCTGACTTTTTTTTTGGTCTTTTGTTGTTCGACAAGCAGAAGTGCCACTCCCCAGACATTGCCCCCTTGCCGCTCAACATTCATTCGTTTTTTCTCCTGTCACAAGTTCCTGTTGATTTACCTCCTCCATCCTTACCCTTGTTCTTCCTCCCTGCCTCTTACTTTTTTTTTCCCCTTCCCCCCCGCGTTTCAGACGCTATGTGAGGAAGGTGCGCTGCCTGTTTCCAGTTTTTTGCCTCGTTCTCAACCTTCTGGTCTTCAACCTTCCCCTGTTCCACGTTTTTGGTTTGCTTTGTTGGTACACCACTCTGCACCGCTTCTTGCTGCACATTTAAACGGCCCCTCTTCAGCCTCCCCTGGCCCCCTCGTTTGGTTCTCTCTCATCTTCATTCCTTGTCCCAACTTCACACGCAATAACTGGCGATTCTGTTTTTTTGGTTCCAACCCATTCAAAAGCCTTCCTGTTTTTCCTTGCACTCCTCACTCGCCGTGTTGCTAATGTTTTGGAAAGTTGCTGTGGTCTACCTTGCTTTCTGCGGGCTTGGGGAGTTGCACATTCTTTTTCCCCTCGTCAGGACCATTGCTGTTAATAACTAGGAACCTCCCTGTACGACTTGGTCCCCTCTTCCCCTTAACGTATTTTTTTTTTTTGATTTGTACTTTCTTGTCAGGGTTTGTGCAAGCCATTCCCCCCCACCCCTCACCGCCTTTCCCCCCCTGCCGGACATTTGACGCCTTTGGTGCCGGGTTATTAGTAATCTCTTCACAGCTTCTGGGACCGCTCGTTGGAACTGTAAGGAAGTGGACCTACTCTCCTGTGTCGGACTTGCTCCACCTCCCTTTTTTACATCTTCTCCTTTGTCTGCATTTTTTTATGGTTTGGGTACCAGAATTTCTGTCCAAACACCCACCGCCTGACAGTGTTTTCCTTTTCACCCACCATTTAAATACCCTTTTTCTTGACTAAGACCTCTGGCCCCCCCTCTGTCTTTTTTGTCCGGCTTTTTGAACAGTGACTCGTTTTTCCCCCACCCTCTTGCTTTCTCTTTGTGCATGCCTCTTGCACTCCTTTGAGCTTTGTTGTGGATCTTTGACTTCTTGCTTATGTCGACTTAAGCCCCCTCAATGCTTTCAGTGCGCGCTTTGCGTTTCCTTCCACACACACTGGACGTCCTCTTTTTCAAAATGCCGTCCTACACTGTATGCCGCCTTTTCCCCTCCCTCCTCCCTTCCCTTCCACTTTTTTTTCTATTGGGCTAGTCCGTTGTCCTAACCGTGGTTCCCTTTTTTGTCTGGTTTACCGGGGTTTCCCCCGATTGTCCCACGTTTTTTCCTCTTGTTCTGACGACCCTCTTTTTCATTTCGTGACCCCCCATAATACTGCAGGTAGCGCACCCAGGACCAAAGGTTGGAGATGACCTTAAACCCATTTGGCTATCCCCCCCCCTAAGTCTGTTTTTTATCCCCCCTTTTTGCCCAGACTTATTTCCCACACCCAAATTTTTTTTTGTGGGCTTTCCCGTCCCCCCCCGAGCACCAGGAATTTTTTTTTCTTTTGAGCCCTGCCTTGGGCGTTTGACCCATTTCTGCCTGGCCCGTCAACGCGTTCCCCTCTTTTTCCCCTTTGCGGGGTGTGAGTTTTTTTTCACCCCCCCAGTCTGCAGGGCCCATTTCATCCCTTCCCCCCCGTTCTCGTCGTTTCCCCTGGTTTGGAATTTTGTCCGCGTACGTTGATGCTTATTTCTCGGTCTGTCGTGACACAAGTTTTCCTATGGTTCAGAGCTTTATTTTGTTTGGTTTTTTAAATTAGAAACCGTTCTATTTTCCCCTCGCCCCTTCCTCTGGCCCTCTTCCCTTATTCTGTCTGTGCGCAAGGGGTTTCACTCAAAAGGACGGATGGTTTTGCCCTCTGAGCGGTTTCTGTTCCCGGAGTATTTCCCTGTTGCCTTCCCCGACATTTTTTTCTCCTCTTTATTTGTGTTGTTTCTGAGAGTGGAGTGTACACAGATGAAGGCGCTACGCAAATCTCCCGGTGATTCTTCCCTGGGACTCCCCCACACGATTCTCGCATGCCTCCCCCCTGGCATTTTCGGGGCTCTTTCGTTGACGGTTACTTTCTCTATTTTCTCGGTACCCGGAACACGGACGAAGCCTGGTAAGTGCAGAGTTCTCTATCCTAGAAGCTATTGTCCCTTCGTTCTCCCGCTTACTAGTTCCTTTCTAACATGTTCAGGGAGTGCCCTGGGTCTTCTCTCGTTTAGGAGACAATCTCGTTTTGAGGTCCTTTCTTGGTTGTTTTTCGATTTTGTCCTCCCTCCTCCCTGTTAGCCCTCTTTTTGGTCCTCTCTTTGGTTGGTTTTTTCCCCCTGCAGTGATTTTTGGCTCATCCTTCAGTTGCGCTGTCATTTTGCGCGCCAACCGTTGTCACTTTTCCGGTATTTTTTTCCGTCGTCTTCCCCCTCTACACTTTCTTTTTTGTATGTCCTGAGACCTTTATTATAGGCTTCCAAGTGGCCCCTGTGTTTTCTTTTTTTTACCCCCCCCCCCTCGTCTCCTTTTTTTTGTCTCGTGGGTCCGTCTAAGTTTGATGGTTTTTGCTTTTCCTTTCTTGAACAAGTCCCCCCCGGGATCGTTGTCGTTGTTGAGCCTTTTTCTGGGCCGAAACCCTTTCTACTCCTTTTTTGTTTTGTTGATTTTTTTTCAGGGTAACTAAGCTACTTCCTCCTAGACCACCGAGACGTTTTGAGTTTCCTTTCTGCACGTTCTTCAGACTTCTTCTTTTTCTCTGTTAATGTTTTTAGCCTTTTTTTCCTCCCCTCCCCTGTTTTTTTGCTCTTTTGTCGTCGTTGGTACGGGTCTGTCTTGTCAAGGTGAGTTCACGTCTTTTTTTTCACCCTGAACTTTGTCCCTCGCTTCCCCCTTCCCCTCTCTTATTTTGTATTGAGGTTTTGTTTCTCGGCCGTTCCCCCCCCCTCTCTTCCAACTGCATGACACCAACCGGCCGCGAACTTTGTCCCATGTATTTTGTTTCGCCTACTTCTCCCCTCTTTCTTCCACCTTCACGTCCGTTTTCCCTGTGTTGTTTATTTTCTGCCTTGCTTTGCAACTCCACTTCACAGGTTTCCCACCTCTTTTTTGGAGTATAGTCACTTCCCGGTTTTTTCATCGTTACTTTTTAAGTCCCCAGTCCCTTCCCCCTTCCCGCTTCGCTGTTGCGCCGCTTTGCATGCTTCTGTTACCCGCACCTTCAGGTTTTTAACACCACCGGCTTTTTGAATCCATTTTTTTTGCCGTGTTCACCAACCTCCCTTTGCCAGTTTTCCTTTTTTTCTTTGGCCCAACTGAGACTTATTCTCTTTCGAGAAAAACTATTCCCCATAACAGCTTTATTTTTTTTCTGTTCCCGTGTGTCTTTTATATTTTTTTCATGGGGCCTGTACCCCATGTCCCCCCCCTTCTCCTCTTACATCGACCCCTGGATACTTTTCATTACCCCCTCCAAAGCCCAGGTCTGACGGCGCTCCCGCTCTTTCTACTCCTTCTTTCTTTGACGGGTGTTTACCCTGCGTTTTCACCCTTTCTACCTTCTTCGTACATCCCCCCCTTCTTTTCCTTCTTCTTCCCCACCTGCTTTTCTGGTCCACACGTTCAGGCAGGGAAGTTTTAGTTGATTCCCCCCGTATCTCGTTTTCTTCTCCCCCCCCCTGTGTGCCCTTCCCCACACTTTCTTTCTTCCCCACGATCAGCATAATCCTCTTGGCACTGTTCTGAAGATTCAGTTCTTTTACCCCTTTTATCCTCTGTTATTTTTCTTTATTACTGGCTTGTGTCGTCTTTTTTTTTGTGATTCCAGTCTCTCCACCGGGTTCTTTCACTTCCCTCCTTTCTATTTCTTCTTTTCCGCTTCCTGTTTTTTGACGCGGTGTCGCTGCCATACCGACCAAAATCAAAGATCATTTCCCCCCCCCCATCGTTTCTCTCTCTAGTCCGCCGGGATGTCGATGTTCGCCTTACGTTCCCGCAGGTCTATGCCCCGTGTTGTGAAGTGCTGACCAGTCGTATCCCGGCACTTTCTTTGGTTTTTCCCGCCCTTTTTTGCTTTTTCACTTTTTGTGTTCTTAGCTTATAGTAGTACCCCTTGCCTGGATGTTTCTTTTTCGTTTGATCCGTTCTATTCTTATTACCAAGTCCTTTGTTTTTGATCGAGGTTATTGAGTATTTCCACGTCCTTGTGATGGTGTTGCGCTTTTTAACTTCTGTTTCCCACGAGATGTAGGCCTCTCTCGTTTACGGGCTTCTGTGAGCGGGCTTCTTGGTCGTCTTGGGGTGTGCAGCTTCGTCGTGGAGATCATTCGATCGAGCGTCCCCGTTTTCCTCCCACCCCTGGAATCCTTTTCTGTAGATTTCTTCTTCTTTATGGAAAATCTTCATGCCTTTGCCTTCATGGCTGAGCGACCTGTTTTTTTTCTTTTTTCTTCAGCACGCACTACTTCGGTCTTGCTTTCCTTTTCCCTCCTCTTATATTCCTTTCTCCCCTTGCTCCTTTTTTTCCTTTTTTCATTCAAAACTTATTTACTTTTTGCTTGGTGATGTCGACCCTACTCCTTTTTACCCTCCCACCCACTTTTTCTTGCTGGTTTTCCCCTCTCATTTCCTTCCTTGTCTGCGTTCGATCGCCAAAGCTTCCTTTACAACGCCTTTTTTCTCGTTCCTTGTCCTTTGGGTGTCTTTAATCCATCCCTGCTCTTCGGTTTTTTACGTATCCCGCGTCAGAAACCTTTTGCACTTCCGCCAGGTGGCGTACACCCCTTTTTTTTTTGACACCTACCACACGTCAATGTAACGTGAGCTAACTTACGTCACCCGCCCTTTCTTCTTTTCCTTTCTGCCCAATCTCTTCCCCTGCCAGGTATCTCAGAATGAATTGGCCCGCCCCGCGATTTTTTCCGATCTCCTTTGCTCCACAATCGTTTCTGCGATCGTTTTGTCTCAAAAGGTGCATTCGCTTCTCCCCTACTCCCCAGGCACCTGATTTTCCTCCTCTTCTGTTCCCCTTCGTGGGGTACCTCGCAGATTCGAAGTATTTGCAAATGCCCAGTTTTCATTTTATCGCCCCTTTACTCCCCCCTGCACTTCCCATTTGTTATCGGATCATACCTTGTTGACGTGCCTGCGCAAGATTGTAATTTGCCCCCCCCTCCTTGCCACACATTCCCTTTTTCCTGTTTTTTCCCTCCCGATTCTTGCAAAATATTCCGGCCCCCCTTTTTATTCGGTTACATGGACGTAGAGCGTGCTATCTGTTTCCCGGTCCGTTCAGCTCTGGTGTGACCCCTTTCTTTCTCCCCCTTTTTTTTGGCGGGTTTACCTCAGTACCCTGATCTTTCCTTTTTTCTTCTCTCTCCATGTCATATATTTGTGTTTTTTTTATTCTTCTTTAATTTCGTTTCTTGACTCAGTGTCTAACCCCCCTACCTAATGCCGATGAGGACCCTGCCTGACAGCTTGACTTTTTTGACAACATCCCCTTGGTTTTCTATTTTTTTTTTCGTCTTGCTTTCTTGTTTCTCGTCTGCTTTTCCTTTTCCTTATGTGAGCTGCGCACCGTGCTATTCGATTTGTGCCGGCAACCTTGTTCATCTTTCCTTTCTCCTATTTGCTTTATTGTGCCCGTTTTTCTGAGAATTTTTTGTAGGGACCCCCACTGATTTTTTTTCAGTTTCTTTCCCTTTTTTTTCGACCCCTGCCTTCTCGTTTCTCCACACTCCCACCACTCTGAACTTGTAATCTTTTTTTTCAAGTCATGACTTTTTTTAATCGTTTTTTTGTGCGTGCCTTTCGGCAACGTCTGTGTTGTGGAGTACTCCTCCAGCTGGACACATGTTTGAAGATTTTTTTTTTGTTTGGTACGTCCCGCAACTCCGTTCCCCTTCAGTTTCTCTTGATTCCGTTTCCTTATGTTCTTGGTAGTTTTGAACATCGTTTCATGTTTCGCCGTCTTTCCGCCCCGTCCCTTTTCTGTGACTCCCCCCCCCCCCCTTTTACACTCCCTTCTGCCTCCCCCCTTTCTTTTGCCCGTTGATCAAAAAAAGTAACCCGACTGTTTCATAGGCTTTTCATCTCTCATTATTTATTGTCCCCCCCCCAATCCTTCCCCCTCCCTTCAACCCTTTTTAGATGGAGTTCTCTTTTGGTTCGTCTCACATTAAAAGTCTTGCCTGTTTGTGTTTGCGGTCCCCCCACCATGACGCCCCCCTCACTTTTAATTGTTTCTTTTAACGTTATTTCTGCAAGTTGGTACATTTTCATTTCTTTAATGCTGGCTTTAGGACTGGGCGGAGATGACGTTGAGATTTGTTTGTGCTTACATTTTTTCATTGTCTGGATTGTAGACTTCATAACGTTTTCCTCCTTTTTCCCTGTTTTTTCTAATCCTTTTTTCCTCTTTTTTACTTGGCACCTCTCCTGTGGCCCCACACGTCAGGCCCTGTTTTTCAGTGTACGGTGGCGTGAAGTATCCTCCTCTTCATCACTTCCACCTCTTTTTTTTTTTTTGTGCCGAGTACCCTCGTATTTTTTTCACGGGACTTCTTCTTCTTCCCCCAGTCCGGCCCTTTCGCGAACTTCTGTTACCCCCCCCTAGTTTTGGCAGTTTTCTGTTCCTCACATGGCTGTTTCCAACACCTTTTTCCAGCTTTATACTAGACCCCCAGTACCCCCCCCGTTTTTCACCTATTTCAACGCTCCCCCCCTAACTTAAGCTGGATCTGGGACCTTTAGGCCTGTGTCTCCTCCTGTCTTGAAGAAAAACTCCAAGTAGGAGTGTGTTTGGGTTTCCCTGCCGTTTTTCATATGCTCAATTCTCCCCCTTCAGGTGTTTTTTTCGGAGCTAGTTGAGTGTGATTTCTTTCCTCCAGTCCCCCCCCCCTCCAACCACTTCCGGCATTTGCGTTTCATGGCGTTGGAGGATCACCAATGGGTTTGTTTTTTTGGCGGCGTAGAACCGCCACTCTCTGCACTTTCTTTCACCGAATTTTTCTCGTTTGGCTTACCTCTTACTTCTCTGCAGTTTGTTGACCACCTTTCTCCCTTCCCTGTTTTCTCTACCCTTTTTTGGGCCAACAACGTGTTGGACGCTTTCCCCAATAGTTATTTTCCCCCCCCCATCCCCTCTTTCCCCCCTTCTACAAGGCTACGACCCCTGCCCTTTTCCCCCTTCCCCCTTCTTACCCACCCGGAGTTCGTTGGTCTCTTCTTCTGTTAGAGACCAACATTCAGCCCCTCTTTTCAAAACCTCCTTTTTTGCGCGGTGGTGGCCTTGTCCAACGACAATGACCTTTTGTGTACATTTCCAGTTTCTTTATACATCCGGTCTCCCCCCCTTTTTGCACTTTGTAAATAACTTTTTGGTCCTAGTTGTCTTTCATTTTTTACCCTTCAGGTCTTTCCCACCTGCCCCCATGTCTATCTTGAGATAATGCTCTTTTTTGACCCTTAGATACGGCTCACTTTCTTCTTTCCTTTTTCCAGTGGATCCCTCCGTTTTGCACGCCCGAGCATGAGCTTAGTCCCCCGGTTTCTTGTCCATCAGAACACTTTTTTGGCCTTTTCTGTTTTCCCCCCGTCCCTGCAATTACCGTCCCATTGCCGCTTCCTCCTGCCATTCATGTGAAGGTTCCCATGCGTTTCCCCTTCGCTCCAGGGGACTAAAGACCTTCCGTCTTGCGGTTCGTAGTCTGTTTTCTTCATTCACCGTCAGTACGGCCCTTTTGACCCCCCCCCTCTTTTTTTTACATAACTCAGTTGCCTGTTTTGTCATCTCTCTTGTTCCCATGGCCGTCTCCCTTTTCATTCCCCCTTCTCACGACCTCCGACCCCATCTTTACGGCTTTGAGTCCCCTGCTTGCACTCATACTTCACTTTTTCACTGATGGATGTGTTGATGGCGTCCTGTAACCGAGCTTTCTCGGGCCCGAGTCCACCGCTGACACCTTTTTTCATAGGCTTTGTTTTTCAGTACGCCCGCAGTTGATCCTCCCCTATTTTTCCCTTCTTTGCCCTAGTCTCGCTACTTTCCCAGTAGCGTCCCTCTTGCTGAAAAGGCAGTGGAGTTAAAGCCCTGTTTTTTTTTTTTTTGCCTCTCTTTTTTTCCTATGAACCGGTCCCCCCCCCTGTAGCGTTTGGTCCCCGTGGCGGTATTCTTTGCTGTATCCGAAGTCCCCATTTTCCCTTTTTTTTTTTCTGAACTCTCTTTTTTTGTCCCATCTTTTGCCCACTCGACCGGTATTTTTACATCTTTTTCTAACTTGTTTCGTGACCTTGGGCCTCTTCCCCCCAACTTTCCGTTCCTTGTTATTTTATGTCTTTTTTCCTCTTCTAAGTCACCCACATATTTTTTTTTTTTCTGCATTTGGAGCACTATTTGGTCGTCCCCCGCCCTCCTCCTTCGTTTCTCCTCTTTGACACCCGGATCGTACCACGGCTTGTTTCACGCCTGGTGCTTCTTTTTCTTTCCCCTTTTTCCTTTCCAGACCATTCTTCAGGTTGCTTTTTTTTCCCCCAGCAGCTTGTTTAGGCGACTTTTTTTTCTTGTTTTTTCGGGGTTTTTTTCTCACCCCTCTTCCTTCTCCGCCACCCAGAGCCCGTTTTGCATTCCCTTTCCCTTATTTCTTTCCATTCAAGTTTTTGAGATCTCTCTTTTTCGAGATACTGTGTATCCCCCCCCCTCCCCCTCCCTTCACTCCAGGCTTTTTTTTTTTGGTCCTCGAGTAGTACTCCCGATTTTGGGTACCGTTGGGTAGTGATCACCCGAGAAGTGTCCTTCTTTCTAATTTGAATTTTCCCCCTCCTCCATTTTTTTCAACCTCACCTGATCTCTAACCGTTCTGTTTTTTCGCCGTCTTGACACTATTTCTTGTCCACCCCCCCTTTGAATGTCCCCCCCTTCCCTCCATTGCTCCCTTCCTTTTTCTGCGTCTTATTTGATACCCTGCCAAAGTCAAGTCATCTTCTGCCTGTTCGTGTTTTTTGTATCCCTTCTTTCTTCAACTTTTCCGATTCTTTCCCCAACCCTTCCCCACATCTTTTCAGGAGTATGCATTCCCCTGGGCTTCATCTCTTTTTCTTTCCTCCCCAGTTTTTCTCCTTCATATCATCGGGCCTTGTCTGGTGCGCCGTGCTTCCGTCATTCACTGTACCCAGCCACACCCTGGTTCAGTGAACACCCCCCCCTTTCCCCGTCGTTTTTTCGTTTTCTTTCTACCTTTTGATTTTGACGTTTCCCCCACCCCCCCCTACGGTCCCAGTTGACATTTCGGGTCGTTGCCTTTATATCCGACCATGTGATTTTATGATGTCGAAACCTCCTTTTTTTTCACCCCCCCTTCTTTGCGTTTCATTTTATTTCTTTGGTTCCCGTGTGAGTTTTGCTTCCCTTTCGTATCCGTTTGGGCGCCTTCCCGGCTGATTATAGTCATCCACGGTCTCCTTCGTCCCCTCCCCCCCCCTTTTAAGCATTTCCTCCCGGCTTCCTCAAGCTCCTTTTGAAACCCTTTTTGTGGCAGGTTAAGCGTCAGCCGCCCCTTCTGGATTTGATTCTTGGTCATCCCCCGCTCTTTTGCCGTGTTTCGGCTTCCCCTCCTTCTTTGTCTGTGTCAGGCCTTCCAGGTCAAGATTCTTTTGGTGCATTCCAGCTGTTTTGTTCACCCAAGTTTGCACCTTTTCCCCAAACACCAACTCAGTTGCTTCCTACGTCCTGCAGTTGTCCTTTTTTTTCTCACTTTTGACCAGCTTTCCTTTTCGTGAGGACATTTCTGAACCCTTTGTCTGCCCTTAGTATTTCTTTGTTTTTTTTTTTGCCAACCCATCTTGGATGTTTTCCCCTCCTCCTGACTCAGTTCCTCTCCCCGACCATTTTTTTCTTGTCCCCTTCAATCTTCAGTTTGATTTTCTCCTTCGTCCCCTGCTTGTCTCCTTTTTTTTGGTATCGTCATTGCTCCAATAACCCCCCAACCACCCTCTTCTCATTCTTTTTAAAACCCCTGGCGCTCTTCTCCCTGAGTTCCCGCGGACTCCTTCAGAAGACAGTTTTTTCCCTGCGTTTTTTTTTTTCCCCCCCCGATAGTCCGGCTCTTCTGAGGACCCGGCCCTCGAATTTTCTTCTGCACTTTGTTTTGCCCAAGGTTTTGCAGTCTTGTGGAGGACCTCCGGATCCTGTCTTTTTCTTTTTTTTTTTTCTTTTTTTTTTCCTTTTCAGGCTTCCCTTTTCCCTATTCTTCGTCCCCGTTGCCCTACGGGATGCTATTCTCCGTGATACATCTTGTGTCTCGTTCTTTTTCCCTTTCCGAGTTATTGTTTATTCTTTTTCACGTATTTTTTTGAGGGGCTTCACTTTTTTTTTCACGTTTCTGAGTTTCCGCCCCAGTGAGTTTTGCCGTCCTTTTGCGATTTTTTTTCTATAGTTAATTCCGCTCTTTCTCTGCGACCTTACACTCTTTGTGTTTTTCCCCCAAGATTCGGTCGCCTCATTGTCAATCTCTTTCATTCGTCTTCTATGCATTTCTGTCTCCTGACTTTGGGATTTGTATGCTTTTTTTTTCTACCTTTCTTTTGAAGTCATCGTCGCCTTCACCCCCCTTCCTTCCTTTTTCCGACACTTTCTCTGTTCCGTTCTCTGACGTCGGAATCCGTTATTTCAACCGTTTTCCCAGAGCGTTTTCTTTTGCCTCCCCAGTGCAAGGTACGACCCAGGTTTCTGTTGAGGATTTGAC
>Ga0179593_1312008_pt1 | contig 11766 bp, 18 predicted proteins | sample CZODoug2_1_08_16_FD_185931 | JGI IMG/M metagenome (GOLD analysis project Ga0179593, IMG submission 185931) | Vadose zone soil fungal communities from Angelo Coast Range Reserve, California, USA - CZODoug2_1_08_16fungal (PacBio error correction) | ecosystem: Environmental > Terrestrial > Soil >... | reverse complement strand
AAGATCCTAGGGCTTTCCGCCTTCGCCACAAGTTGAAGGCACCCTGTCAGTCTCTGATCCAGTTTGAAAGATCTCATTTCCCCCTTGCCGGCAGCCGTCTTTTGTCTTTTTCGTCGGTGTCGTCGGTCGAGTCTCTTAGCCGCAATGGCGCTTTCCTCATTATGTGAAGATTTTGCCGGCTCGTCGACTTTTGGTCTCTTCCTGTCCCCCAGCTCCAACCATCCAGCTTCTCCTTATCAGGTACTTCTTGACACAAGACGACGTCTCCACATTTTCGCTTCGCCTCGGAACTATTACAGTCTCTTCCTATAGTAGAGTTTTCTTCTCCTGCGCCGCCCGGCGCCTGTCTCCGGTGTCTCGGCGCCTCTTCTCTGTTTTTTGCCACTATCGGCTTCTTCTCGACCAAATCGACCTCCGACACATAGATGCTGTCCTTTGACACTTTCCTTTCTCGTCCCTCGCTTCCCTTCTCAGTTTCCCCCCCTCACCCCTCACGGGCTCCTCGGTCGATCGCCCCGTCAGATCAGAGTTTTCGGCTTCGTCCTGGCGACGTAGGTGTCGAAGAACGCTAAACAGCCCCTCCGACCGCAATATTTAACTCACTCCACTTTGGCTGCGCCTTGCTTTCCCCCTTCCCATCCGCACCTCTTATCTGAATTTCTCTCCCCTGAAAGAGTTTAGTTTGGCTCCCTACTTGATGCATGCCTAGCCGCCGCAGAGACAAATCCGGCAATATTTCCCTCCTGGCCAAGCCCTCCACCCCTTTCATGTCCTGACCTAAAAAGAGTCTAGGATTTCTCTCGCTTTACTCTCCTCCTCCTTCCTTCCTCTCAGGCCCGAGGATGCAAGAGTTCTCTAGATGGATGGAGGACACGACATATTTACCTTTCCCCTGCTCTGCGCCCCCATATCGATCTTCCTCCTCGCTTTGTCCAGCAAACAGAAAGGCCTCGAACCCACCCTCCCCCCCTTGCACGACAGCTGACCCGGCGGCAGGGTCTTTGTCAGAGAACTGCTACCTGATGGACTCTTTCGCCACCGTGTCTTTTTTTTGTACTCCCTCTAGAGGTGCTCTTTTGATCGCTGCCGGATGATTTTTTTTGATACTTTTCCTACAGTCACCTTGGTGAACTCCCACCTGTACTCGATTAAACCTTGACGTGTGGCCCTCGGCGCTCTTTCCGTGATCTTCATCCCCTTCTCCCTGGACTTTTTATCCCCCCTCTCTTGGTCAACTTCTTGATCTTTCCGCGGGCTCTGTCTGCCGGTCTCCCACCACGAGGTTGCATGGGCCTCTTCTCCGCCTTCCTCACATTACTCCTATGAAGGTCCCCCTCATTAGCCCTTGACGCTGCGGCCATGCGCGTTGACTAACTCTGAACCCCCTCTTTTGCTTGCCCCCCCGCTGTTCCCCCCCTCTGCCCTTCGGGCCGCGATACGCAACACCCCCCTTTGACGATCCGTCCCCACCAAAAACACCATTTCTCGACCATAGTCGACGCCTTCCTCCGCCCCCCTTCCGTTTCCCCCCTTCCCATTCCCCGAACTCAGGTTCTTCCCTGATGGAGCTTGGGACGAGATTACAGGCATAGCGCGTATGTTGGAGCTAAGAGCCCCATCATGTGCATCCTCCCCTTTTTTTTCCCCTCCCCCTCTTCTGTTTCTCTCCTCTGGCCCTTATGGGATACGCTTTAGCTCCACAATACTCTTTTTATCCCCTGCACCCCTACAACCGTCCGCCCCTCTCCCCCGGCTTCCCCTTACTTTTAAGCGCTTCCCCGATATTATTTTCGTTGCGCGTGAAAGTGTAGGGATTCCTTCATCTTTTTGCTGTTGATCGCGGCCGGCAATTTTTGATCTTTTTCGGCAGGCGCCCGAGATTTTTTCCGTTGTCCTTTCAGTGTTCTTACCCGTAAGCGGCAGACTTTACTTCTTCTCAAGGACTCCGACTGGGATTTCATCTTCCTTACGATCCCCTCTTTGTCGTCCAGAATTCTGTGTAGCGTTACTTTCCAGCGCAACGATCGGTGACAACTCGATAGAGGACTTTCCGGCATGGCTATTTTCATGCCAAAGGTCTTTTGGCGCTGTCTTCTCCCCCTGTCCCGGTTTAGCTGGTAGGGTTTTTTTCTTCCATGCAATCACAGGGCTTTTCCCACATCATCAGTTTCAGTCGCTCGCCTCGGAGAGACGAGAGGCTTTACTTCATTGATACTGTTGCGAACAGTCCATTACTTATCTGCGACTCTCTCCCTTGAAGAGCCACCTGTGTACGAATTAGCTTTCAGCCTTCCCCAGCGTGATTCTTTTCGTCGAGTTTCAGATGTGTTTCTTCTCCTCCCGCCCATTTTTCCGATATTTCGACCGATAAGTGTTCTTTTTTTTCCAGCTGTAGGCGGCTGACGGTAAGTATCAGCGTGGTCTCCGCCGTTCGGAGACGATCAGGTTGACCGCGCTGTCCCGCGGTCCGTCTCCCCCGACGTCTGACGGTTTTCCCAGGTCCTTTTTTGATGCGGTCCTAGTACCAAGATTGAGGATTTTTTCCTAGGATTCTTCTCTTGCTGCACCTCTATGCGATTCCGCTGGGCAGGCCGCAGATGGCAGTGCAAGTTGCGCTTGGATGCGTCGTCCTCCTTCTTCTCCCGTTTTCGTTTCTCTTCTTCGGGCGAGCTTGCTTTGTCTCGTTTCTTCTCTTCCGAAGCACCTGTAGAGAGCTCGCCCAGAGGACGGTCGATCTTATGGCCGCGTATCTAGAGAGCTTTTTGCGTGTCTTTTTTGAGAGGAGCTTCCGCGTCCTTTTTGTCTTTCAATTGAGGTACTTCTTCTATTTCCAAGTGACCATTCTGTTTTTTTCTCGCTGTTGTTCATCCAGCTCATATTTTCGGTTCTTGCTCCCTGCCCTATCCCACTGAGATTAGGGACCTCTCATCCGTCTCCTTAGCAGTAGGTAGCCGTTGAGTCAAGATGCTGACGACTCTATTTGAGCGGTTAATCCCTTTTGATGCCCAGATCTCTTCTCGTGTCTTGTTTTTTCTCCTCCTTTCTCCTCGCGGATTCGCTCTTGTTCGACGGTTCCATCTAGGTCTGCCGACGTCGATAGCCGCTTCTCTAAATTTCAGACCGTGATTTGCCGTCTCCAGGCAGAGTTCGTTCGTCCTCCCTCCACCCCTTCTCTTCTCTTCTAACATGAGGCGTTCCTCTAACTTCTCCCTCTTGCACTATAGAGGCTGCGACTCATCTGTTTTGCGCCGATGTCGGATTCTATTGGGTTGCCGCCAACCCTCCGAGCCTGTCCGTTGGAGTATTCTTTTTTCCGAGTGACTTCTCGTTCAATCCTCAGGTTTCCGGTAATAAGGTCATGCGTTTATTTCTACTGCATTAGGATTTCTCACTCCTCTGCGCCACCCCCTCTTCACGCCCCCCCTCGTCCTTTTTTTGACAAAGCGGGATCTCAGCTTCGATACTTTCTCCCGGCCTAACTCCCTTCCGCGGCCATGTCCCCGGGGCGATACGCTCGATACAATCGGATTCCTGCATGCGCTTCTTTTTTTTGCAACATTCCCCTTTGGACCCCCCCCCTTTTGAACTGCCTGTCGTGCCGAAAATTTCTTCACGCCCTCTCTCGGGAAGGTAGTCTCTTGGGTCAATTCGGACTCTCGGCTTGCATGTTCTTGACCCGTGTTTTGTATCCTCTCTTGCTTCGAAAAACAGGGTTCCCTTCCCCCCCCCTTCCTACATTCTTGTGATATGGCTGAAACCCCAACCCTGAATAACTTCCCCGGCTATGTACATTCTCCGTAACGCGCAATTCCTTCCCCCCGCCAAAATTCTCCCCCTGATGCATTCTTGACTCCTTGCCCTCTTTTCGGAATCTTCTTTGGTCAGGGTTTCTCAAGTATGGCATAAAGATTGCACAGTGCCCATGGTTTTTTTAGCGTTCTCTAACGGGGGACTGAGAGCCCGTTTCGTCTCAAGTTATGTCCCTGAGAAACGAGTGAGCTACTTCCGCCCTTCCCCCCCATTGCGTGGGTTCTCGCTTCTTCCTGTGATGCTTTCCTCTTGGTCCCCTTCGTGCTGTTTCGGTGACTCCCTTCATTAAGTGGGCCTCTTCTGCGCGTCCCTCTCTTTTTTACCTTTGTCTTCCCCCTTCTTTCAGGGCGCAATTGTCATATCTCAGAACTAGTTAAGCATCTCATTTCCTTCTTGAGTTCTTATTTTTCTTTCATTTCTAGAGATTCGCTTCGCCCATTCGTTAGTCCTGCTCAGCCCTCCTTTTGGTCCTCCGCCTATTTGATCCCGTCCCCGTTCCGTTTATGTCCCTAAAAGCCGGGTCCGGATTCGTCAGAAGCTTTCCCCTTGGCGCAGTCTGCAAAGATTCTTTGACTGACTTTCCGCCGCGTCTTCGCGAGTCGAGTCATAGACGGTCTCCCTCATGCGTCGTCCTGACCCCCCTTTCTGATCGCCTTCCCCCCTTTCCTCGGTCTGGTGCCATGGCAACTCCGACAACGGGAACCTCCGAGCTCCTTCCCTTAAAAGTCGTCATGTCTTTTTTTCGGATTGTTTTGTGTTCTGCTTGGCGGCGGTATGCTCGAGCGTTTTCCCCATCTCTTGTTTTTGTTTTCAGCCATCCTCGTACGCCCCATCTGTCTTTTCCCCTTTTTCTGTTTAGCTAAGGTCCTCCTCGAGGAAAGACTCAGACTTTCTTTCTTTACCACCGAAGAAGGCCCTGTGAAGGACGACTTAGGCTTTTTTTATTCCTTTTCGTGGTCGTCATTTCTCCGAGTGCCGAGGACCTGCGATCGGTAAGTCTCCGACTTTCTTGAATTATTGCAGATCCTGATCGAGTCGTGAGCGGTTCCCAAGTTCCTTTCTCCCTCACAGGAGATACTCCGAGTTGCAGGCCTTTTGATTGCGACTTCCAAGGGCAGTCGTTCACGCCACGGATTTGAGCTTTATGTCCGACCTGCGTCGTTCCTGGTCTGACCTTCTTTGCAATCCCTTTTCGCAACGATCGGTTTTGTCCCCCATACCATCCGCGCCGGAGGGCTCTCCCACCCCCCCAAACAGAATTACATGCGCGCGAATTGATCAGTTTTTGAACCTTCTTTTCCTTGCTGTACCTGGTCCTGCTTCGTTTTTGAGATATGAGCTGTAGGTGTCGTCGTCCTTTTTGAGCTCTATTTTCTTCCGGCAGGCATGGCTCGGGAAATCTAGCTCTTTGTTCGGCGGCCCGATTTTTGACGGAATCAGTTGCCACAGGCTTCCACAATCCGTCCGCCGCAGGTTCCTTTCTTCACCAATCCTTACTGATGGCATATTCGATGCTGGCATTTCCCCCTTAAGGTCGCATTAGTGTTTGCTTCTAAGGCGACCTCACCCTGGCGCATGTTACGGTGGTCTTCCTCCTTCGCGCTGGTCTTTTGCTTTTCCCTCACCAACTATGTTGCTTTCTCCTCCGACCAAAAATTCGCACCTCACGACATCGAATGGCGAAGGTGAACTGGAATGAGGCGATTGTCATTGCAGAAATGTACCGCGCCCTCTTTCCTCCCTTCTCTCTCTCCTGCTCTCTTCCCTCTCTGGGCCTTCTCGTGCCGCTTTTTTTCGCGTTCTCTTTGGAGATCTGGAGGAAGAGACTCGACCAGACAGCTAGATTCTCAACTAAAATGTTCGTCCGGCCGTCTTTGCGCCGCAAGCAAGCCCCTGGTTCGGCATCTCCATTGAGATTCTTCCCAGCTTTTCTTTCGTTGCGTTCCCTTTCTCCCCGATTTCGCCCGATCCTTCCGGCCTGAGCCAGTCACAGCCCCTTCCTATGGCTGACCGTTCGATCGTCGGGATTTCTAGATCTGTTGGCGCCCGTTTTGCATTTTTTCCTCCCCGTAGGCCCCCCTTTCCCCCCCTGATTGATGAGATTTCTCCCTTGACAGCCGCCCCGCCAGCCGACCTCTCTGATGGAGACTCTAGACCCAATCGACACCCTCGCCCCTTGTCCTATCCGGGTTCGCTGGGACCCTTTCCCTTCGTCATGCGAACCCCTTTCATCCTACATGAACTTCTGTCTTCTCGCCCCAGGAGGAAGTAAGGACCTCGATATGGCGGCTGCTCGGGCTGATGCTGGATCGTTCTTTTTCAAGCCCCCCACCTTTCTCGTGTTACGGAGTCTCCCCCCCTCCTCTCCCGCCCCCAATTGTTTTTTCGATGTCTGACGCTATTTCTTCTTTTGAAATGAGAAATAGATGGTCACTCTACCGCTTCTATGGCGTGATCATATGCCGTCGGCTACCCGCTGCTGGGCAGAGCGGGGCTTCTTTTCGCGTCCCGAAGCCCATTATAGATGCCTGATGAAAAGGTCCAGGGCGCCGACAATCTGCCGCCAGTGTTGAACTTCACGATCCCCCCCGCGCGCCTCCCCTCCCTCCCCCCACGCCTCCCCCCCTTTTAGCCCCCTCACCCCCCCCCACATAAAAAGCGCTACCCCAAGTTTTGCACTCAGCTCTCCGCTTGGAGACGCGAAGGCGAAGTGATACTTTGCCTCGATTCATCGATTTACTTGACCGTTTGCTTTACTCTCCTAACCCCCTTCATCGAGAGTATTTTTTGAGACGAAGCTTCACCCTTTTCTTCCTCATCTCTCTATCCTTCATCACGTTTTGTGTGTCGATCATTGCACATGAAGATGCTCCAACAAGAAGCTTTATTTCTCTCTCTTCCCTTCCCCCCCGTCCCCCCAGCCATTTCTCTCTTGCCTTGTGGTTCCGCTTTTTTATTAATGCGACTTCGCCTCCTCTCTTCGACCTCGTCGCTGTGTATCCTTCTCTTCAAGCAGCTTTTTTTTGAGATAGAGGAAGGCACTTTCCGGATCGTTTTCTTCTGTCTCCTCTCTTTTTATCGTTTGAATTTCCTGGTTTTTTTCGACGGGGCGGGCCCTCGATTCCCGGCACCCATGAACTGGAGAGCGCTAGAGCTCCGCGTTTCATTTTTTTGCCCTTATCTCCCTCGTCCAGATACGGATAGTTTTTCCCCACTCATCGAGATTCTTTTTAGCTGCTACGGTGCCCTTCCGGCCCGCACGTCCAGGTTTTTTGCTGGTTTTTTTGTCTTCAAGTCCCGATCTCTTTTTTGCTTCAGCTGACACTTTCCTCCTTCCGTGGCGTCCGCCTCCTCCCCGAACGCCGTGAGGACTGTCTTGTCCTGTGCGAAAGAATTCATGCTGACGATGAGGTCGGCCTTCGACCATGCCCCTTGTCTTCGTCTTTCCCTGCCGCGTCTTCCTCCTCCCTCTTTTGGTGAGGCTCGCCCTGATGTTCCTATTATCGGAGGAGGGACTTGCTGTGCACTTTCCTTTCGTCAGCGTTTTTCTTTCTTTCTGGGGCCTCTCTTTCCCCCCTCTCCGGTTTGAAGAGTGAAAGAGTGATCGATACTCTCTTTTCCTTTCTAGAGATGTTCTGGCCCCTATGAATCTTTTCCTATCGGTTATTCGGTTAGGGCGAGGCTGGATTACCGGTCTCTACCTCTTTTCTTCTCCTCTGGTCGCCCCCGCTCTCCTTCTCTTTCCGTCGTTTTGACGTTGCTGATTGCGTTGGTTCCCCTTTCTCCTCAGTAACAGTTGAATATGCGTCGAGTTGATGGTCAGTTTTCTTCCGCCTGTCCCTCAGTGCGCAGGCCTCTAACGCCCTGCCCCAGATTCTCTCTCTGACCTGTTACTCCCTCCTCCCCCCTTTCGAGGTTCGATTTCCGAGCTTTCGGTAGTGGGATGCCTCCTGCAATCGGGTGATCCTTTCTCCATTCCCATTCTTTCGGGAGGAATTGGTTGGGGTTGGTTCCCTTCTCCCACCATCCCAGTCCTATTTCCTTTTTCTGATTTCTCAAAGAAAACTCTTATCTCCTCGACGGCGCATCTCATACGTTCCGACCTCTGTCGCGGCATCCGAACTGCTTCGACGTTCATTTGCTCTCGGTCCGGTAATTGATTTTCCCTGCCGATCCCTTCGAAATAGCCTTGTGTTTCTTCGGCTCCTGCCTGCGGATAGCGTGTTCCGCGGGTTCAACTCAGCGGCTTGCCTAAGGTATTCCCTCCTGATGACCTCGATTCTCAGAAGCGTCGATTTGCCCTCCTCCGAGACCGCGCGCCGCCCGACTCCTTCTTCGTTACCCAGGCCGGCCGCCACAGGTCCCCACTCTTTTGATTCTCACACTTTCCCCTCGGCGTCCATGGTACCTCAATTATGTTGGCTCGGCTGTGTCTTTCGCGGGTGGGTGTAGGGTATGCGAGCCTACAAAAAAGTTCCGTTGAAGTTCTCGGATCTGATTCTGGTCCTTTGTCTTACTCTCCCGACGATTCCCGTTTGCCCGAAGAGTCACTCCCGATGGATTTACCTGGGACTAATTGTCAATGCCTCGTTTCCCCCCTCTCTGCTGGCGAGCTTTCTCTAGGATGTCTCGCGCCTTTTCCGCGCCCTCCCCCCTCCCCCCCCCCCTTTTCCCGGGCTTACGGAACCGCCTCCCCCCCGCTCCTCGTTTTTGTTTGTCTTCCCCCCTCAAGCGTTCTTCCCAATCCCGTTCCCTTTCCCTTCCCCTTTTCTAAAGCGCGTCTCTTCTCGTTCGTTGTCTTTCCCCTTCCCCTAAATAGATGTTTCATTTTGCGGCTTTGCCGCGCGTTGGTAGCCGCATGCACTGACTGATGACCGGGCGGGCCCACACGCTTCCCTTTCCCTTCTTTTACGCTCCAGGTTTTTTTTTCCAACAACCCATTACGAGCCCCTTTCTGCCTAGTCTTCCCCCTCTAACACACGCAAACCATCCCAAACCGATTCATGTATGCCGTTCAAAGCTCGGAGTTCGTTTCGGGCTTTTCCCTTTTGTCGACTGATTACTGATGTCCCCCCTCCCGGAGGGTGTCGACTGCTCTCACGTGCCTGTACGCAATTTCGTCAAGCCTGTTATCACGTTCACTCGCGGTAGATGACTTCCCTTCCTTCACATGCTTATTTTCCCCTCTTCAAGTGAAGCTATACGCCTCCCTTTCCTCCCCTGGCACGGAGTAATCGAAGGCCGTGTTGCGACTACACTGGTAAGTCGCAGTTTCTTGCGCAAAGCGATCGTGCTTCCTACATGTCTTTCCCTCGTCCCTTCCTTCTCCTGGGCGAACCCTTTTCGCCTTCCTTTCCATGAATTCAGGGACCCCTCCTTTCATAATCCTCGTTTTTCTCTCTCGGTTGAATCCTTATTGATGGTATTCAATGTTCCCGTTCGACAGTCTATGCGGAGAGGGGCATCTCCCTGTAGGAAGCCGGCTCACGTTGCGCCTGACACTTCCTCCGTTGTCTCCCCCCCCATCCCCTCCTGAGCGATGAATGCCACTGATCCTTCCCCCCCTTTTCCAAGCTAGAAGGCGTGAAATTATCTGAGTCCCCCTGTTTTTCGACTTCCTCTCCGCTGGTTCGCCGTCATAGACTTCGACCCTCCCTTTTTCTCTATTCCGCCATTTTCTCTTGCCTCTCCGCCCCCCTTGTCCGCTGGTGACCTCAGGTATTATCTTTTGACACGCCCCGAACATTCAGTCCCCTCTTTTGACAACGGCCGTTTTTAATTCTTTTTCTGGATTTTGGCGGTTTCTTTTTCCTCTTTCTTCTCGATGCCCTCTTTCCTGCTTCTTTTTTTCCCGCATTTCTAGTGAATTTCACGAATTTGCAAGCGTGTTCCGGTTTCCTTAATTCTCTCTGAATATTCTTTCCCCCTCTCCGTGACCTCTTTCTTATCTCTAGCAGGCTGACCCCCCCCCCCCCGCATATAGCGGACGCCTTCCGGTGCCAAGGATCCTTTTCTCCCGATTCGATCCCCTTGCCCGACATGAATCAGCGTTTGTCGCGGTGAATTTTTCGGATCCCCCCCCATCTCATCGCGTTTCCAAGTTCCTTGGGGGCGCCCTTTCTTCGCGGAGCGACGGTGGCAAAGGCTCTTCTTTCTCTCCTCTCGCCCCTCTTTTTTCAATCGCGCAGAGGTTTTTCTTCCCTATTTGGCACCTTCAAGAAAAATACTCGGCATGACGTGCAAAACCTGAACGCCCCCCTGAGGTAGGAGGAGTCCTTCGTGGCCCCGACCCTCCATCCCTGCGTTTCAGTCTCTTCCCCCTTTGTCTTTTCAGAATGACCACCTCCCCAGATCCCTCCCAGTCTGCGAGTCACACATATATAAACCAGCATTTCAAGTGCCATTTCTGTGATTCCCCTTCACTCTCTTGACTTTGCTTCTCGGATTTTATCTATGTCTTTTTGTGTTTAGTCGGTCGAGAGACGTATGCCTTTTCCTTTCCTCCCAGGGTAGTTAATCTCGTCATGACTCTCCTTGCCTTTTCTTTTTTCGACTTTTTCCCCCCCTTACTCTTGCAACAGTTAAATAGCTCTTCCGAGGATTGATTTTCCACAGACGTATTGCTATGTATGGTTCTTCCGTGTGGCCGATTTTCTTACCCCTTCCCTATCTTGCTCTTAGGGATATAGGCTACTCATCCCTGTCTGATGGCCCGCAGCGATTATGTGTTTTCTTCTCTACCCCGAATTATGATCTGTCTCTTTCCGACACCAGACCTCCATCCTCCCGACTGCTTGGTCCTTTTCCTTGAACTTCACGGCACTCTATTTTTATGCACCCAACCAAACTCGCGATCATGGGCTCGATCCCTCAGGAAGATAGTCCCCCCGCAGTTCTCTTCGGTAGGGCTTGCTTCCTGACGGTTGTGATTTAGTAAGACCGCGTCTCACCGCTAGTCCCTACCTTTTAAAGCTCCCACTGGCTGCCTTCCGAGGGTCCGAAACGAAACCCCTCTTCGCAGCAGCAGTGGCGACCCAGCGGCCTATTCGTTCCCTTTCCTGATCCTCTTCCCAGCCCCTCCCGACCTAAACCCTTCCAGTCTTCGGACACAAAAAGGATTCCCTACCGTGTCGCTCGCTCTCTGCGTCACTCTTTCACCGTAGTGCATCGGCTTCCCCTCCTTTTTAATCAAGATGTCCATCCTTTTATTCCTCGAACGCGAAGACGGTACCCTTGTCTTCTCCATATCGACTCTTCGACGCTCCGCCCGCATCGTCCCCCCAATTCCCCGCCCTTGCCTCCTCTGCTCTTCTTTCGACCTTCTTTTCCCCCCTTGCGGCAAGGGTCTCAGAAGAAAGGGATTTCTTTTTTCGGAGGCAGATGCGTAATACAAGTCCGGGTGCTTCCCCTTCTTCTTTCTTCCTTTTATTCTCTTGTCCTCTTTTCCTCCCGAATCTTCTTTTTTTGGCTTCCCTCCCAACCTCCACTTTCTTTTGAGGATGCTGCGGACTAACGTGGGCCGTGATCTGATCATCACATTCCTTTTTTTTTTTTCGACCTCTGCCCCTCTCTTTCCGAGGGCCCCTCTTTCTTGGATAGCCTTTTTACACTTGTTGGCGCAGCTCAGGTTCTTCCCGCTCTCCCCGCTTCCATAATTGTGGCCTTTCGGACCTGACTGAACCCGTTCCCCGTCCATCCCTCTCCCCACAGCTCCAGAACCGGAAACGCTTTCAGCTTCGTAACCCGATCCCCCATGCATCCCCCCCCCTCCGATTGCCCCCCCGCGCTGCTGGAGATCCCTAGCTCACAACAAGGCTCGTCAGAAGTCGACTTTGTCCTCTCTCTTCCTCAGGCCCTGAAGTCCTCCAACCTTCGCGGCCCTTCTCGATGGATTCGCTTAAAGTTGAGAATGAAAACATAGAGCGTTGGATGGGGTTTAAGCTATCCTTTTTCGCC
>Ga0179593_1297036_pt1 | contig 11766 bp, 10 predicted proteins | sample CZODoug2_1_08_16_FD_185931 | JGI IMG/M metagenome (GOLD analysis project Ga0179593, IMG submission 185931) | Vadose zone soil fungal communities from Angelo Coast Range Reserve, California, USA - CZODoug2_1_08_16fungal (PacBio error correction) | ecosystem: Environmental > Terrestrial > Soil >... | reverse complement strand
CCTTTCGCAAGAGTCTGACCCTCAGAGCTATGCGCAGGCCGATTTGTTGCTCTGCTTGCCTATTCGGCTCTACGGGTTTTACTCTCCTTGCTGAGATATTCGATCAGTTCAGATGAGCAATCCTGGAGATGGTTGGCGACTTCGTCTGGTTGTTTCTCAACCTGATTTTTGCGTTTCATGCAGTCACTTTTTCGCGTTCATCTATCCCTGTCTCACTAAATGATTTCCTTGACTATGTCTTTTCTCCGAAGAGACATGAAGAGCGGGGTCTTTAGCATTTGTTTATTCCACTGAGGGTTATCGACAAGCTTGCCCGTTTTGCTCTGCCGTTGCTTCTCCCTGGCTTGCGGCGGAAGGAACCTTCCTTCTTCTTCTGGCGAGGAACATGGAGATGATACAGCCTTGAGGATTGTATGAGACAACTTTTTTCTCTCATCTCCCCCCTAAACACTCAATCCGTGTGTCCTATCTCTTTACAGCTGCCGCGTAAGAGTCGCTAGTCCCCTCCGTATCATCCCCTTGTTAACGGCAACAGTAGATTTAAAAATCGTCCTGAGCTGTTTACCTGTTCGGTTAAAGTTTCGATGGAGCGCGAACATCGGAACCCCTTCTTTAGTGTTCTTCTTTCCACGGGGAACTACAATTTCCTTCTTCCTAAGAGCCAGATTAGTCAAAGCCATCGCCGTTTTCCCCCTCGCACGGAAAACCGATTCTTTTTATCTAGAAGAAGACTCCCCTGTCGCTGCCCCCATCATTCTTTGCCGGCATTGATGGGGACTTTCCCTGAACAAGGAACCTCAGAGCAAACTCCCCCAAAGTCCCGGAACAATGTTGGGAATTTTCATCTTCCCCCTTGAATTAAGAAATTTGCCCATTCTTACAACACTGGTTTTTGTCCCTTCAACCAATTTTCTTTTTCGCCTCACGTTCGTAGGCTTTTTTCCAATCATTTGAATACGCGGGGCTGAAGACACGACCTCATACTTACGATTCTTACGATCCCATTGATGAGGGTCTTCAGATCCTCTCTTTCTCCATTTCCTGCTGAATCCAATTTCTTCTTGTTGTATTACGTTTTTTTCCCTATCGGTTTCTCTGGAAAGGAGATTGGGACGCATCTTTCCCTGTTCCCTTCTGAGACGGAGACGCGACCCTCGTCTTCTTTTTTGTTTCTTTCCCCCCCCTTTTACTTGCTTCTTCTTTTTTTGGGGTCCCTTAGATTCGACCCCCGTTTACTTCTCGTGACCTTCAACGGGGCGGCTTCCGTTATTTCTCTTTTTTCTGACTTCTCCCGCACGCCACCAGTTTATTTCTATACCGGACCCGAACTAGAACAAAAAGTCTCTCCATTTTTTTCTAAGTGCTGGGTATTTACTTCGACCTCTCCTCCTCCAATTTCCACTCGTCTGCCAATTCTTCCCCCCGTGAATTTTTTCATTATTTGGGGATGCCTATATACGGAATCGTACGGTTCTCTGGGCTTGCAGGGCTGCTACTAACACTCAGAGGCCGTTTCTGCCCCTTATTGGAGAGCCTATTTCGCCCCATTACGCTTACCCTGTCAGTACAAAATTTTTCCTAACTCCCCTTATAGCAATAGCCTGCCATTTCTTCTGATTTACCTCCCGAACAGTAGTTAGACCTGCCCTCCTGTTTTTTGTTAGCCCTGCCGACGTTTTCAGCTACTCCTTCTTTTGGCGTTCAACATCTGAATCAAGGATGGCAAGACCCTGACTGGGTTTTTTCACCTGTCCTTCCGTATACACGTTACATCTTCGGCTGTCTTCTGTGTTGCTACATGCCGGCGCAGGACTGGTTGAAGACCAGGTTTCCCGACCATTTGTTCGGAACCAGTTTTAAGCTTTTTACGTACATACTTTTCCCCCCCTTTGAGGATGTGACTTACAGATGTCAAGGACGCGTTTTTCCCCGGTGGCATGGAGGCCCTAGCAAGTTGAGCTCTCTGGGCATTCTCGCTTCTGGAAAACGTCTCGAAAACTCCGTCTCCATTTTCTAGAGGAGGAATCAGGGATACCCAAAAGACTTTCCCTTGTCCTTAACTCACATGTTTCCGATCCATTATGTTTTAACGGGATTCATATGGCCGGTGAACAAAGCTGGCCCCCGCAGCGCTGGATGATCTGTTGAATAGACTGCAAGGCCTCACGCCGCGGCCTGCTACTTTGCTTAGGACACTTAATCAACCACGACATTAAGGGGAACCCCTTCAATTCTCCCGAGACTTTTGCCTTTGTAGTCGTGCTTTGCTGTCGTCCAAGATGGACGAGTCACCTATTGTGGACTTTCTTGTCCTCTTTAAAATCCTTATAGCAGAGGGTTCTTTTCTCAGCGAACCTAACTCAACCCTCGAATTTTATGTAGAACTGATCAGGAAACCAGCCCTCCATTTTCGGACTTCGTCCTGAACCGCGCCGAGTAGACCTGGAATTCCTGGCACTTTTTCTCTCATTGGCCGGCACTGCCGTGCCTCTTTGGTACTTTTGGATGCGGCCAACCTGCTGGGCTCCGAAGAGAAGTTTTGGAGTGGGCACACCGCTTCCGATGTCTGGTTTTTTGAGCTTATTTCTGAGGAATTTCCTTTTTAGGTCCCTACTTTCAAGACGTAACGAGTTAGTATCCCACTGGCGCTTCCCCCAATTCCCCTTTGTTGCACGGTAGTCGGAAAACGTCTCCTATCCAGGGAGCCTTTCTCTCCCTTCTTCCGTCGATATGAAGTTCTTACCATGGCAATTAAACTTCGGTTGTGAAAATCCTCATCTCTGATTGGGGATTCAGCTCGGAATACTTGAACGACCTATATTGAAACTCTCTCTCCCGGGATAGGTTACTCTTGTCCTGTGCACATGGCTAGTATGATTTGGAACGCTTCTTAGTGTTTTGCCTACTGATGATTCTCATAGATTTTTTACTCCTCCCTTTTTTTGTTGGTGTCGATCGCCTTTAGCACCAGCAGGTACTTTGTCCTTCTCTCGATCGTGCCCGCTGCACGTCCTCTCGCTGTTCCCCTCCCCCCCTCCTTAGTTGGTTGTTCCCCTTTTCTCTGCAGGGAATTTCATAGAGGTCGTTCAGATGGCTGCCTAGTCTCATCATTCGTTGCTTTCCCCTCTTTAAACTTTCCGTGGGCCATGTCTTTCCCCCAAGGCGATAGAGCCTAAATTTGGAGCAGAAACGCTCTATGCTTTTACTTTTCCACCCCAACGTTTTCCTTCCAGAACGATCTCCTTTCTTACCGTGACTTAATACCTTCTTTTACTCCACTTCTGCCTCCCCTGAGTCCCTCTACCTTCTGTTAGACTTCAAAAAGCCCCTCTCTGATTTTTTGTGCCCCACATTATTTTTCTTTGCTCTCATTAGCTACCGCATTTTTTCCTCAATCCCTTACCCTCGCATATCTTTTTTTTTGGAGGTTTCACCATATTTGAGCACATGCTGCAGGATGGTTCAACGTGAGAAGTCTTCATAGTTTTCCCGCTAAACTTCATCGTCAGACACCATTCGCTGTTTCTTCTCCATTTCGATTAGATTATAGAAGTCGGGAAGATTCTCCTTCGAGAATAGATAGCCTCACTCTTTCTCCCTGACCGCCTTTCCACTCGGTTCTTTCCAGATAGTTTAGTAGCTCTCCCCCTTACTCTACAACCCTCGCGATCCTCCTTTCCAAGATGCCCCTTTCTTCGTTGTCTTCCCCCTTTGGTCTTTCACTCTGTACTTTCTTTTTCCCCTTTTTTTGCCTATCCCCCCTCTTCCCATAGATTCATCCTCGCGTTCGTGGGTGCGTTGTTCCCTCTAGAGCATTAAGGGGGGGAGCACATAGACAGGGATCGTCAGCAGTTGCCTCGCCGAGTACATTCCCATAGGTCTGGCATCCTTCTCCCTGACGACATCTTTTCTAGCCTTTTCCAGATCGACCCAATAGCATGCGCAAAAAGCGCTATCTTTGCGCCATGCATCAGGAACGCGGTCTCCTGCTTCTTCCCCCTACTAGTTTCTCGCCTATGCGCTTTTTCACCCCTCTCCCTGTTTTGCGCTCCTGTTCGTGCACCCCTCCCGATGGTTTCCACCGCGTTTGCCTGCGGCCGATTATTTCAATTTAACCAGTCTAACAATCCCTTCCCTTGTCGTTAGAGGAGTTTTGACCCCTGTTTTCAACCCTCGCCCCCCAGTTTGCTTCCCCCCCTTCACTCTGCGCTTTGTTTTTTTCTGAAACTGCCCCAACCCCCCCTTTGGACGTTTAACGTCTGGTAGATGGCTAACAAGGTTCCTCTCCCCCCTACCTTACGTCCCCCTCCCTCCCCCCCCTCAGTTTAGTCCTCTTGTTTCTCTCCTTTTCCTTGTCTCCCAATTTGAACCACTAGAGGCCCCCGGAATTTTGCTAACTTTCTCCAATCTTGACCCAGTCCTTACTTTCTGTCGTTCCACCGGCCAAGCACTTCAAGCGACCTCTGAACCGTTTCCTATTCCTCATTTCCCCCACACCCACAAAAGTTCACTTTGGACAGTTGCAGCAATTGACTAACCCTTTCCTGGGTGTGATTATCTTGACATTGTAAAACTACCTCCCTTTTCTCTCCACAATGCCTTGGATTAGCTTTTTGTTCTCTTATAGGCGGGGAGGTAGAGGAAAAGGGAAGTTGGCTTGATTCCCTCCGTACTAGGTCCTCTACTGCCTAAGACCTTGACAGTTCGACTTTAGCCGTCGCGTGGCGTCGTCCAAAAAAGAGTGAAACAGGAATACCGGAAAGAATTCTTTTTTCATTCCCGCTCGAGACCTTCTAAACTGCTATTCCTTATTTGAATTCTTTGGCTGAAACTCTTTCATCACCCCCACACTATGTCATCCTCATTACAATCAGTTCAATCATCTTCGGCACTTCGCGCATCATGGGCATTCCTAGAGAATGGACGCGGGAACCCCTCTTTTTTTGTTTTTTTTTTTTCCCCCTCTTTCCCATCTGGCCCGCCGAATCCGGAACGTCGCTGATCCACAAACCCCGTTTTTTTGGATGATTTTTGTGCCCCCCCAAAAAACCAGCGCCCCACCACTCCCCAAACTTGTACTTGGATTGGACGCTTTTTCTGCCGTCGCGGTCGCCTGAATGTTGCTTAAGCCCCCTCTGCGCGTCCAGCCTTGCTGGTGTTTTTTCTGCTGTGTGGACGCGAGCTAAGTAATTCAAGTCCCGCTGTCCAGTGAAAAGGTCTTTTCCCCTCCGATGAGCCTCTCCCGAAGTCCATTGTCGTGACGGTTGAACTACGAGAACTACGCCTGATTTATAGATGCTTGAATACTCGCCCAAGTTCACTCCCACGCTGTTTTCCACAATTTCCGCTTTTATGTTCCTCTTTTCTTACCTCGACTTTCTGCCCTAATGGTGTTTTCCCGGGGACTCTCGTTTCTTGCAGGCGGATCCCCTCCCTCCCTTATTGATGTTTCTTTCTCTTCGCGTCACCAACTTTGTTTCTCCTCCCCTCGATTTTCTTTGTCTCTCCCCTTTGCGTTGTACGAATGGTTCGCGCCAGACCGAAGAGTAAAAATTTCTTACGTGCCGGTGTTTTTCATCCCCTTTTGAACTCATTCACGCGGCGCCGTAACGTCATTGCCCTGTTGAAAATCGCCCCAGGTGCAAGAACGTTGCAGGGGTCCCCTTGCTCCCTCGGCCCCTGCAAATTGTTCTCGCTCCTCGTCCGCTATTTCCGACGCTATTAACTCATAACTGTTTGCTTCGAAAAAAGAGAGGCACCACGTTTTTTATCAGAGGACCCATGCCTAGAATATCTACGAGAACGTCTCTTCTCCTCCATGTTCCTCAGGCACTCCCCTTCGCGCCCCCATCTCCCCCTCGTATTTCTCGTCCAAACAGACGTTCCTATTTCGTCCTCCTACGTTGTTCGAGACCCCTTCTTTGGGTGAGACTCGTGAGAGACATATTATCCTTCTCATTGCAGTCTTGTCGATTTGTTTTTCTCTCACTTCTTCCCCCGATAGTTCCCCTTGATTCTCCCCTATTCCGGCCGCTGAGTCCCTTTTCTGTCTATTTTTTTTCGCCTTCATTTTTAGTAAAAAAGGATCCGGAGTGGAGGGCAGTTCAATCGAGGCCCCTCGAGTCCGTTTGAACCGATTTTCCCGGTCTTCTTTCTCTCCGGTGGCCTGCCCTCTTGCTGTTCCCTTTACGCAGTTCATCTGTTCCCCTGCTCGTTCGTCTGCGCTCGGTTCGAAGATTGTTTCCACTTGCAGCGGCGTTCAGGACCTCTTCTTCGTTTGGCTGACCCTTCATCCCGAGCGGTCTCTTGCACTCCTCTTCCCCCTTTCTCCTCTGCGACAACCTGAACCACTCCTGTGTTTGAGATCTCGCCTGCCAAGAGCAGCGCGTATCTTCTCACCCTTCTCCAGCAGTTTCCCCCCCCCCCCTTTTTTCTTCAAAGTCGCTTTTTCTCCCCAAATCGTCCAGTCGGCACCGGTGCGAGTGTTAGCTTCTTCCCCGCACGCGCTCGGCCCAACTTCTTATCTGATAGTATTCCCCTTCCCGCCCCCATTCCTCTTCCCTAGAGCAGCTCTTTCGCCTAACCTGCCATTTTCAAGCCGTTTGCAATGGCGCCTTCGTAGCTCCGCTTCCCACACCTCCTTCCACCCAGAGTTCTGAACCATCGCAGTGGGCTTCCAAGCCTCTCGGACGTCGCCACCCCGTCAACTAGTTGAACATTGTGAATGCCCGTTTAATTTGCCCCACCCTCCAGCAAGGCCTGGGACAACTGTTTTCTTCATAGCATTTTCTTATTAGGAGTGTCCTTTTTCCCCCTCCTTTTGTGACAGCCCCCTCCCTGCTTCCAGCTTATTTTCTCTTCCTCTCTCGATGATGCGTTCTTTCTCTGCAGCGCTTTAAGGCGGTTGCTTGAATACCTTTTGGCCCTTCTTTTTGGTCTTTTTTTTCATACTTTTCGACCCAAAGAATCTTCTCCCTCCCTTTCTTTTGGACTGTCCTCTTATTATGAGCGAATTTGAAGAATCGGTAGTTCCCTTGTTTCTCTTTCTTTTCATCTAGAGCCCCCCCCCCTTACTGGCGTTGCCTCAATTCTTCCCTTCCCGTATTTGGACCGTCCCGCACCCTTTTTCCCGTCCTTACCCCGCAACTAAAGTGACCCCCCCCAGCGACCAGTAAAGGCTTTTTCGACCCTTTTGTTGTTCCCCTTCGTATCATTTTTTATTTTTCCCCCCGTGAAAAAGTCGTCCACTGTCTTTCAACTTTTTCCAAAGTTACCGTTTTCTTATTTTTGTTGTTTTTATCTTTCTAGGAATAGACGTTTCGCTGGCAGTTACCCCTTAACGAACTCTTATGCAATTTTTCCGGGACCCTTTTGTTATTTTCCCAGTGTAACTCTTTTTGCCATTCCCCATTGGAAATTTACCCCAATCCTGGCGATTAACCTGCCGATTATTAGACATCCTTCCCGTTGTAGAAAGTCAATCGATTTCCCCTCTCCTTCAGTATTTTTTTCGTTCACCCCTGAACAATGCTGTCCCTCACACCCTTCGTCGGTCCATTTTTTCCAGGAGCGAAAGGGACTTTTTTCTTTTTGGGTGGCTGACTGCTCTGTCTCTGGCACTTTCGTGTTTCTTCATTTGACATCGAGGTTTTCAACTAACTTGCGTCCAACGTATTTTTTCCTTCTTCTATCGAGCGACTCTTCTCGCTATCCCTAGTTTTTGCTGAACCCCCCTTTGACTTTTGATTACGCGGACTTTTTTTTCCTGCCTTTGGTACTCTAGCGCTGGCAACCCGGCTCTCCCCTCTTTTCCCCTTATCTATTCATCGACCCAGTATGTGCAACTTGTTTTAGTATCTCTTCACTGCTCCTCAACCGGATATTCGCAGAGAGATGGCTTCGCCCCCCAATATGGTACCCCTCGAACGGTGGCTTCTCTTCTTTTTTAATCGTCAATCTTCCCGATCACTTTTCCCCCTCGCCTGTACCTTTTACTTTCCCTTTGCGACCCAGACGAAATTAGAGGGGCATATGAAGGACGGTTTTTAGTTTTTGAGCGGTTTCTCCTTTTCTTCTTTTTTCTCCGACTTTTGACGTCTTTTGAAGAGCGTCCTCGGACCTCATATGGCCGGACGCATATTTCGTCGAGAAACTCTTCCTGATGGAGCGTTCTCCTACCCGTCAACTGAATGTTTTCTTCCTCTATGACTTCTTTTCTCCCCCTGCACCCCTAGCGGCTTTCTCGCCCGTTAACCCATCCTGGGGTGGAGCCAAACTCCTGCTTAGGATCTATTCATACGGGGTATCGTTGTGCGTTACAACACTTTCCTGCCCTTTTTCCAGTTTTTTCCAGCCTGGTTCCCCCCCTAGTTTTTTTTCCCTCCTGCCTGATGATTGAAGCAGTACCCCTGGTGTTATGGCATCCTTTCCGCGGAGCCCGACGGAAGACCATTGACGTCTTCCGCCCTTTTCTTACCCTTTCCTCTTTCCTCCCGGCGTTTTCGTCTCGTTCATAGAAAGCGATTGCTCGAGGGAAGAGGAACATGAACCGGCTGTAAAATCATTCCGGGGGTGAAAACTCCCCCTCCCTTTGCCTGACCCTGTTTTAATATTCACTTAATAATCGTTTGTTCCCTACCTATGACTCACTGCGTGAAAAGGTGAGGCTATTTTTTTTTCCTTGCCACCTCTTGTTCCTCTCCGCTTTTAAGTAGTCGACGACCTCTCTCCTGCTCTTAATCATCACTTTATTAAGCTCTGTAGGAGTTCTCTCAGCCTAGTTCCTCGTCAGAACGACCTTCTCTCATTTGCAAGTCCCGCTACTCTTCACATTTCTATAATATCCGGCGTTTAAACGAGGATGCCCCTGCTTGACCCCCCCCCCCCCTCTCGATCATTAGATTGTAGCCTTTTTACCGTGCCCCTTTTCTTTTTCCCCATGCTCAGACCTCTATTTTTGATCCCCTTCCAGGATCTATATTTTCCGAAGCCCGTTCCACGACAGAGCCTTCCTTTCAATACGCCATCTTCCCCTTCATACCTTCTTTCCTCCACTTAGTTTTCCCCCCCGTCCAGCATAGTTTTCAGAAAATGCTTCATCTGAATAGTTCCCCCAAAAAGATTATTTTTACCCTCCCTCTATTCTTCTCCCTCCCCTAATTGGTTTCCTTCAACTTCACGCTTTACCCCTACCGACCTCTTTGCTTCTCCCTAATTCCGCACCCCCCCATTGTCAGGATGGTCCACCTTTTTCCTCTCCTAGTCCTCTTTTGCCGTATGACCCTTTCATAGTTGAACACGGAAACCTTGAGATTGTTAATCAGGGACGTTATTAGTACGTGTTAACTATTTTCTCTCCTCTCGCTCCACTGACCATCATAGGCCTGTCCTTTCCTCTTCCCTTCCACATAGGTGCAGCTCGGTGATGCTGAAAATCGAACTCCTGACACCCCTATCAACCTCTTTTTACGAGACCCCTCCTTTTTTCATTCTTTTTCGGCCAAATTTGGATAGAAATTTCCATGCGTCGTTTTGTTTCCCTATTATATTCCCGAACAAGCGATTTCTCTGTGGCCCAGTTTTCGACAGTCATTAGATGTGAGTCCTTACAAATAGCCTGTTTTGATTTCCCCGCGATAACATTTCCTCCGGATGGCTCCATACCTATGGAAGCCCCCTACCTCCTTGCTAGTTTCTCTCCTTTACCCCCGAGCTCTTTCCCAAAACAAGGCCCTTTCTCGTCGTACTATTCAAGGCGCACCTGTTTCCCCCCTACACTCGGTCTACCTTCCTGATAACACCTCTTTCTCCTCCCCGACTTTTGACCCTCTCACACTTTTCCGCCTCCCCTTTTCGAAAAGTGGCTTTTCAACAAGCGGTTGGCGAGGCCGTTCTCCCCCCCAAGATTACCCCGCTTCCTACTCTTCTTTTTCCCCGTCCGTCTAGCCCCCTTTCAACCACGTCCCTTAGGTGTGTTCTTTTGAATCCTTAGTGATGTAGCCGCAAAAAAGGGACGGATCTGTGTAACCGTCTTTTGATACCCACACTCTTTTTTAGGTTCCCCCCGCTCCTCGCCGCCCCTCCCTTTCCGGTTTTTCCTCTCCTTTTCCGGTGAAAAACCTTTTTGAAGGAGCGTGTACGAACTTGTCTAACGAGGCTTCTCCAAAATAGGCCCCTGTACCCGAATTCTATGGTTTTTTTCCGTTCTTCCTTTCCCAAGCCCTCCTGAGCCATTCCCCGTAAACCCTTCACTCTTCCCCTTTTCGATACTATCCCCAACAAAGGTCATTTGACAGTTGAAGCATTGCCTATGACTTGGGAGTATTTCCTCGCGGACCTGGCCCCCCCCACTAACCCTCTTCCTAACTAGCTTCTTTTTTCTCCCCCCTTTTTTTTTAGTATTGCGTGGGGCTTTAGTTTTGATTCAACGTGGAGGAAAGGCGTTCCTTTATCTTGAAGACAGAGAAGGCCTTTTCCGCCCTCTTTTTGAAAGTTCTGAGCCTTTTAATAAAGAGTTTTGCTGTGAGGGGTAGAATACGAACGAGTTCGAACAGGAAGCACTGGACCGCGTCGCTCTCTCGGAGACCCTTATCTTGTCCCCGCTTCCCTTCCCCTTGGCTGTCCATTTTTTTTTTTCCCCCCTCCCCAATTCCCCCCCCCCCCCCCCATCGTCTTCCCTTTCCCCTTTTTATTTTCAAGCAAGACGAGGAACATTTCCGTGCATCAGAGCCCTTTTCATCGATGTCTGTTTTAAAATTCCTCTTTCTCGCGGTCCTCCCCCGAGGCTTACGGACACTCCGAATCCCGCAACGTCTGCGTTTACAAAAGTGGTCCGCTGCCTGGTTTCCATTTGCAAAAACCTCAGTTCCCCCCTGTTCACGTGGACTTTGATGTTTTTCCTCCTCCGGTCCGCTATTTTCTCCCCCACCTCGCGAAGGCCCAAGATGTGGTGGTGCTTTTTTCTTTGTTCCTTCAGCTCGCGATTGTGCGTGAAGGCGATGGGCTTTCGAAGCAGCTGCGCATTTTTCCCTGTCCGGCCCCATTGTTTGTTCAATAGATCCTACTGGCGCTTTTTCCGATCCTGCGTCTAGAAGCACTGCCTCGTTCAACCGCTTGGACGATTTTTGGTAATCGACTTTTGCCTGCTCTGGTCTCTTCCCCCGTCACGATTCCCGCTTGCAGGCTATCGGCCGTCCAATGAGATTTAGGTTTCGCTGTCGACCCCTTTTCCCCCACCTGCTTAAACGCTGGAGCGACCGCTGGGCACGCATGGTCGTGCCAGAATCCGTTCAACTTTTTCTGAAGCCCTCCCTTTTTCTCCCCTCCGAATGTTTTTCCTGGTATACTATAGAAGCGGGCATTGCCCCTTTGGGAACTGCGCCATTTCCCCGCCCCCTTGCAGTCCGACTTTTTTTCCTACTCCCTTTCCCTCCATATTTTCTCGCGCCCCTGCCGGCCATGCCGATGCTGATGAACACGACGACAAGTCTCCAAACAACATCTTCGGCCCCCAATCTCCCCCGGCCCTTCTCCCTCGGCATGACTCCCTTTCAGATACCTATCTCTTCCCCCCCTTTCATCCGGCCAGCCTAATGGCATAGAAGTAGATATGGAGACTTCGGCGAACAGACGGTTATATATCTAATCTCTCTGTTGATTTTTTGTTGAGATCGATTCACCGTCTGGTGCGACGTGACCCTTCCCTTTCTCCTCCTCCTCTCTTGGTTTTCCTGTCTTTCTTCGAGAGCGTCTCTTTTTGAGATATTT
>Ga0179593_1809485_pt1 | contig 11767 bp, 6 predicted proteins | sample CZODoug2_1_08_16_FD_185931 | JGI IMG/M metagenome (GOLD analysis project Ga0179593, IMG submission 185931) | Vadose zone soil fungal communities from Angelo Coast Range Reserve, California, USA - CZODoug2_1_08_16fungal (PacBio error correction) | ecosystem: Environmental > Terrestrial > Soil >... | reverse complement strand
CCATTCATTATCCCCTCCTTTCGTAACCATCCCCGATTTTTATCAATTTTTGTAGTCTCCCCCCCTAGTCACTTTTAGGCCCCTCCCCCCTCCTCGGTGTCCCTTGAGAATTGGTCTGTTCACGTAAACTTAAGCGTTAGGTTTTTCTGGAATTCTTTACCTGGCAAGCCCCCCTTCCTCCTTTTCGCTTCGCGATAAGACTCTGATCCTACGCGATACAGCCAGATAGTCGCCTTTTGAGCCAGCGTAGCGCCCCCCGGAAAAACTAGCGCTAGTTCCCCCCAGGCACGTTTTGCTTCTGCGAGTGATTAATCCTTCCTCGAGGCTCATTTTGAAGGTTCCAATATAGAAGCTTTGTTCTCTTCAGTACTTATCCAAGTGGCGGCGAGCAGGAAGTATTGACCTCCGCTCTCCGTCCCGTCTTGTGATCTTCGAAGTAACCCCGCATTGGTTCCGGTCCAATTGACCAATACTCTTCAGCCCAAAAGTGTTGCTTCCAGTAGCTCCCAGGCTGGTACGCCCCTTTCCCCTTGCCTTCAAAGAGGCGGCCAACGAGAAGCTGCCGGAGTACGTGCCCCTTTCTACCGTCCAGCGAAATTGGCTACTCCGCAGGAGCACGCCCCCCTCGGCGACTCTGGCCTTCGTTCTTAAGAACACTCGTCTGGGAACTCCTCTGATCGGCGTCCTCCTTTTTTTTTTTCCTCGTCTCCCCGATGCGGCACAACACGCTTTTCGGCCCTGTGGGTGTCATTACTTGCCTGTCTGTCGCGCGTTCGACTCTTACTAAATCTTTCAAAATGCGCTACCAACCCTTTTGTGCGGCCATCCCTTTCTTTTTTTTCTTTCTTAAAGTATTCCTGCTCTGTTGAGTGTCAAAGGTCGTGTCCCAGTCTCTGATTCCCATCTGGCCGCACACTCTTTAAGCCAGTCTATCTGACCTCTCCCTTCTTCAGATTGGAGGACTCAGAGAGTCAAAACGCTCGGTGAGATACCCTCTCCGATTACTCCCCCTCCGAAACGTATTACTTTTCGCGTCGAGGCACTCCCTCCTTTTTCTCTCCCTTTCTCTAGGTATTTCTTTGTTCTCCGTAAAGGGTCGGATTCATGAGTTGGTCCCCCCAGAAAGTGCTTTTAGATCGGGAATTTCCTTCTTTTTCCCCCTTTGATTGATTAAGAAATCTCTTCCCTAGGATTAGAGAAATTCCTTCCTTTTTTCTCCCCCTAACCATTTGTCCCAGCCAGTTTTAATAGCTTTCATTCCTCTGACTAGCAACAACGAGTTCTCTGTGAAGCAGTAGTTCTTTTTCTCTGGACGCCCCTTGTTGTATCCAGACTAGGATTTGGGTGACTTTGATAAGAGGAGATGCCGGCCTTCTTTGGTAGACTAGTGGGCGTTTTAGCTCGGAATAGGCTCCGGCAGTTTTCCTTCCCCTACCTTCTTTCTATGTCCCCCCCTCCCGGCCCCCCAGCCCAAGATAGTTCGATGTCACGTTAAGTGCCGTACGTTCGAACTCTCCTTATATCTTGTGGTTAGTAAAGGCGGAGACCCCTTATCGATGGCTTCCCCTTGGAGGCCCCGATTTTTGCTTCGTCTTGAGAGGAGCATAGGAGTCTGCTCCTCCCTAAGTGACATGACGCCGTAGCTTCCCCCCGGGCCTTTCCAGCTATCAACTCTTTTCGTTCCCGCCGATGTTCTCATCGGGGACGATGTCTCCCCCTTTTGTTCGAGGATCTGACGGAAGACCCCTGGCTCCCTACGTCACCCGTAAGCAGACTCCCCTCTTTTTCTTTTTTCCTTCGATTCCGCCCCTACGTGTAATGAAAGATGGTAGATAGACAACTCTACTACCGTTGTTTTCCGTCAACTCTTTTTTCCCGCCTCGCCGTCAACGCTTCCGCCACGATGCTCGGGTTTTTTTTTCAACTCGTTCTTCTGGTATGACATGGACTGTATCTAGTTTAGAGTCCTGCTGGGCCCTTTTTTTTATTGGATTTTGATCTTCCTCTTTCCTATCCCCTTTCCTTTTTTTTTTCGAGACCGCGTTTGCCCTCACTTACCGAAGAGAATGGATCTCCCGCACCGACGGATCTTCCCCACTTGCTTTCCCTTCTCCGAGTCCCTACAGCACTCCTCCGGTTGGCTAGTCCGAGTTGTCCTCAGCGTCGCCGGCCGCCCGTGTTTCTTCCCCCGGCCCCCTTGCCCGGTATGCTATCCTCCTTCTTTCCAGGAGGTACACCGTCCGGCGGCCCTTTCGTCGAATAGTTTTCCTCCCTTTTATAGGATCTGCGATGAAGTAGGAGACTTGGTTTTTTCTGATTGACCCAGCATCGCATACGGGAGTATTCCCAATCCCCCTTCGGACCCCCCCGATGTTTCACGCCTTTAGATTTTTTTTTTTTTGACGCGATTACCTGACCGGGTTTCTCATGACTGAATTTTACCCTGGAGGCAGCCTGAACCCCGATCCTTGTCACCGGTACGAACGTTTTTTCCCGGACACCAGGTCCGCCTGCCGTGCGACCATTTCCCTCTTCTAAGACGATCGCTTTTCCCTAATTCTCTCCTGCCCTCCCCCGCTCCAAACATCTAGTCTATTCGAGGTCAATAGAAGATAATTTCCTCGGATCCCTTCTTCCGATTAAGCGCCCCTTGACTCCCCCACCCCTGAGTCGTCCAAGAGAGCCCAGAGAATCCTCTGAGAGTTAGCCATGAGTAAATAAGACAGTCTGTATAACCCCTCCCTCGTCGTCCCCAAGCCGGGACGGACGAAACCTCCAGTAAGTGGCCGCACTCCCCCTAAACACCTGATCTGCCCCTCCCTTATCCGGATCGGCATCCGACGCTTGAATGCCCCACAGCCCACCTTTGAGGAGGGGTTTGAATTTTTCAGAGTCTCCCGAGGCCCTCTGGTGGCACAGAGATAGGCAGTCTGAGGCACTCAAATCCAGCCCTAACCCATACCTCTTCTTCTACCCTTTTGTTTTTACTCCTATGCTCCTTAAGTAAGGTAGGTTAACGACCTAACCTTCCATGGTGCATCTTTGTCAGAATCCAGCGCACTCTCCGCCAACGATTGAGTTTTCCTTTTCTTTATTCTCACTCCTCCTTTTAAAGTTTCTTCAAAGAAACCGCCCCCCGCGCGCGTTTACCCTTGGCTGATGGATTTTTTTTTCCAGCTTGTTCAGAGTTCCTCCCTCAGCCACGTTCACGCCCTTTTTTGACCAAGAAGCTTGTTGGCCACGTGCCATCCCTAGGCGCCACAGTTCTTGGCGCGTGTTCTTTCCTTTCTTTCTTGCCATACGCTCTTAAGAGGGAGTACCCCCCCCCCAAAGCCTATCCGGCCTGGTGTTTCTACTCTTGGCCGCCTTTCTTTTTACTCTTTCGCTTCAATCGTAAGATCTGAGTTGGAGGACCGGCCCCCTTTCGTAAGGAATACTGCCTACCGTCCGAGATTTCTTTCTCGCCCCCCCCCTTCCGTTTTGTCCGAAGCTCCGGAGATCGCCCGTTTTAGGGTTCCGCCTCTGTCTTAAGCGTCATATCGTTCAGCCCCGTGTATAGCACGCGGTCCAAGGCTGTTGATTAAATCCCCCCCCGTTCGTCGCCTCCTTTTCCCCCCCTGCCTGGTAAGATTTCTTCCCTTTTTCTTGGCCCCTCTTTTCAGCTTTTCACTCCCGCAGGAGTACTAGTGAAAGACATCATTCCCTCGCCCCCTGGGCTGTGGAGCGATTAATGTGATTGCGCGGTCTCTCTCCCTTTCCCTTCTTCTTGGAGCGTCTTTGTCACGTTCTCGCTTCTCTGTTATCGGGGCTTGCAGAACAACAATGCTTAGGCCCCCTACCGATTGTTTTCCAGTACTGTCCACTCCCTGCCGACCTTTCCTTTCCCCGCGCTCTCTTCCTGCGACGCCTGCCCAATCGATGTTTTTCCCTCATGAGTTCGCCTCTTAACACTAGTTGAATATACTCCCTTGGTTGTTTTTCGAGGATGATCAAAAGTCTCCCCCCTCCGTCGTCCCCACTCCCTATGTCGAGTTACCCCTTTTCAGGTAGCTCGTTTTTTAAGGCCGCCTTTCCCACAGGTCGGAGGTGAGGGTTTTGGTGAACCTTCTCTTTAAAAGAAGCCCTAGGGCGCCTCGGCCCTTTTTAGCGGTTTCTTCCCCCCGTTCCCTCCCCCCAGCCGCGATCAAGGCGCCCGTTCGCACGCCAGCGCGCTGATAACCCCTTGCGGTCCAGCCGCGACCCAGTACCTTTGTTAACTTTTACTGAGGAGGACAGGAGCTTGACAGAGGTTTAGGGACCCTTTTTACCCCCCGTATACGACTCCGCTTCCGAGCAGTACCTACAAAGAGTTGGAGGCCCTTTCTGCCGTTCCGTTCCCTGACCCATCTCCTTCTCCTTTTGTAGGTGCGAAAGAAGAGGGGGAATTCTGGCATCGAAAGTTCAGAGACGGTCGAGCGAGTAATAGTGGGGGCACCACGAACGAGCTCATCGTTCTTTGTTCCCCCCGGACACTCCCCCGTGTGGAATCTTCGACTCCTCCACCGAAGGCGGAATCCGTCTTGACGACGTCCTCTCCCGGCCGGCGCCTCTCGTTCTTCGCATTCCCCTCGCCCCTTTTCCCAGACGAATCTTGCGGCAAAAAGATTCCCGAAAACACCCTGTTAGTTGCTTTTTTTTTTGTTTTTGAGTAAGCCCCGTAGCCTCTCTCGTATGCTTTTCAAGAGCAGAGATCGTCCCCAGACATATCCGGAGGAATACCCGGGCGGGCACCTTCCCCCATTTCGGAACTGTCTTTTTTATTTCTTGATTGAAATGATACCCTTTACTGAATATTTTTTTTCCTCAACGCTTGCCAGCCCCTGAATCGCGCTTTCTCCAATGACCCTTATCGGCCAGGCTTGCTCCTTTACGCAGGGGTCCACTACGGTTGAAAGCGCCCTCTACTTGCCTCCGCTCTTTTATTCCTAGATTGTTGAGCCTCCCCAAAGTATCTCCCCCCCCTTCGGTACTTTCGGTAGACCGTGAGACTTTGATCAGTAAGTCGGCCATTTGCTTCGTTGTTACACCGACCTTTTGGTTTTTAGGCTCCGGTTGTTCTCGTTTCGGTTTAGGGGCTGGCCTCCCTCCATGGAGCTTTGCTGTGCCCCCCGCCTCTGCCTTCCTCCAAACAGAACCAAATAGAAAAAGTGCGCCCGTTTTGCCCTTCGAGCGCTCTGGAAGACCAGGACAGCGGTTTGGCTGTACCCTTTGGTAATTCCCGGTCCATTTTTTTTCCCTAGCCCCCCCTTATTTTTTATTGTGGACGATGGACCCGCCGAGCGGACTTTGTTCTGTTGCTCCTCGTTTTTCTGTTTTCCGGATTTTGAGATCTTGAAGCCTAGGAGAGGATTGCAAAAAGGCCCCCCCGCCTCCTCGACACGCGATCTGGTCGCTGCCCTGGTTCCGTGCTCTTGCCGTACGTTTCAGCCATGCTCGCTTCGGATAATCGGATTTTTAACGGATTGCCTTCTTCCTTGGATTTACGGGCCGACTTCGGTGCGCGGACTCTTCTTGTGTCTCGATAAGCGAAGGGCCGACCAAGGAACCCAAGTTAGTCCCTGTTACCGGGGCCTTACTAGACTGAATTAGTTTCCCCTTATGATCCTCTCCTTTTTCAGTCAGCTTTCCGTGGTGGGGGGAATCCCGTTTTCGAGTGCGAAGGAGTTTAGGCAAGCCCAGAGGGAACACCTTTGCCTTCACTGCTTCTCGTCTCGGTAACTGTGTCCCCCCCCGAGAGGAATAAAGCGTCCAAGAATCTCCCTCGACCGTACATTCTGAGGAGTAGGGCTTCCTGACTCTTCTTCCACCGCCCTGGAGCCGGATCTTCTTCCTTTAGTTCCAGATCTTTACGGAGGGAGGGCGTGTTGGACTCTACCGTAGATTGCGCTCATCTCCTTTCGTTTTTTCCTAACCCGGTTTTTCCTTCTAATCCTCCCCTTTTCTGTGTTCTCGAGATAAATGCGAGCCTCTTACCCCCCCACAGAGCTATGCCGCGAGCTAGACGTTGAGACGTCCATCACCCACTCCCTACTTTTTTTCACCCTCATATTGTGCCATAGAATGAGCCTAGATTGGCTCTCCCGCCTTCCCCCCCTCCCTCCGATTTTTTCAGACGCACCACAATGGACTTTTCTTTCTGTTGATTCTTCGACCTCTATTTCAGGGACAAAGAGCATGTCCTTCTCAGTTGGACTGATTTCCCTTTCTAGAATACTCTCTGGAATACCGCCATTGCTGGCCTTTTGGGTTTCTGTGTTGTTCCTCATTTCCCCCTTCAGGTCGTTTCGTCCCTTTTTCCTTCTTATGGCCAAGAGGATCATCAGCCCCTGACTTCTTTATGACTAGAGGAAACTGGCCCCCCTGGTATCAGAGCTTCTTCCCTAGACTTCGTGGGATATGCAAACCGCAGAAGCTCGCGCCATCCCTTTTTTTAGTACGAAAAAGTTACACTGGCCGCCATCCCCCTCGAAGGCCTGACCGTCAGAAGATTTTTTTCAGACATCGATAGGTTTCCACGTACCAGCCTCGCATGCAGCATAGAACAATTCTTTCTTCTGCGGGACTTCCGCTCCCTTTTTTTTCCGGCCATTCATAGACGATTCCCTGCGTACAAGGTTTTACCCTTCTCCAAAAAGAGCGACACGTAACGCTCGCGGATTTGTTACCCCCCCCCCCCCCCGCTAGGTGTCTGACATCAGGGAAAGTGAATGCGCCAAGAACGGGTGACTTTCTTTTCCTCCCCAGTTTCTTGGGAAGCTAATACACAGGAAGGAACGCGCCGTTTACCGGAGGGGGTGACTGTGATTAAGCGAGACGCTGAGGTGCTGCAGATCTCTTCCTTCCGGCTTCCCAGCACCGACAATATTCCGTAAATGCCAGTCTATCAAAAGCACGTTTCTGTCATCCAAATAGAATCCCCCGGCTCGTCGCCCTTCTACCTCTGACCCTTTTTAGAGAATTTCGGGCCCCCAATCCGAGAGGCCCAGATGTTCCTCGACCCCTCCCGCTTAAAGATGTACCATCCCCCTCTCCGCTCGCCCTTCTCCTAAGCCTGATCGATTTTTCGAAGACGTTTTTTTCTTAAATTTTTCATGTAACTACTTCTCCTAGGCAAGTTAACGAATGGCCCAAAGAGCCCCTGCCGAAATTTATCATGCCTCCGTTTTCCCATAGTGGAGATGGGGGGGAAGAGTATCTAGAGGAGTTGTTTCCTGAGCGTACTTCCCCCAAAAGACTACACAGCCTCCAACCCCCCTTTGGACCCCTTCTAGTTTGGCCTAATGAGGCGTAGAACGAGACGGGAGAAAGATCCTCTTTTGATTCTTTCTCCTTCTCTAGGCCATTCACGAACTCTTAGCATCCTATTTTGTGCTGCAATATAAAGTGCTTAGTGGGAGACCTGTCCTTGGATGTAGGTACTTTTCCCCTTCGACTCCCCGCCGTAGAGTACTCCTCCCGCGAGACCTCAAAGATATGTCGGCTCGATTACCAATACTTTGGAGGCCTCCCTTGCAAGACGGCATGAACCACAATAAGATCCTTTCTGCTCTGAAATTCTGTCCCCTTTCCCAGAACTAGCAATGCTGCTGATGAATTCCACTAATGAGATACTACCCCCGTGTTTCCGCTTATGGAGGGCTCGGGCTCTCTACGCTTTCTCTCTGAGACTTCTTGATTAGGCTCTCTTCCCGTGACCCCCTCTTAGAGAGGAGAAGGGCTTGCCTCCCAAGACGGAGCTGCCCTTTAAGATTATTAAAACCTCTGTCACCAGTACCTTTTTTCCTCCCTTCAGTTACCATTTCGAGGATGACTCTCTGACCCTTTCCTCCCCTTGGAACCCTAAGTTTTTGAAAGAGAGGTTTCTAGTTCCATCAAGAAGGTGTTTGTTGAGGTGTGAGAGACCTTTCTAACTTCAGTTCAAAAAATCCAGATCCCTTAGGAAAGGAGTCGCCCCTTTAGGCAGGAAGCGCCTTGTCAGCCGCCCTGCCCCCTTCCGGCTGAGCTTTCCTGCGTGACCCCTTCCTTTGTAATCTGTCAGCTATAAGGAATGTTTCGGAACGCCCCGTCGCTTCCTGAATCGCCCCCGTCTCCTACTCCGAGATACAGGCGCCTCATGAGAGTCTCTCCCGAGTTTCTTTATTTTGACCGCAGACTCAAGGCTTTAAGCAGACAAGTATTTTGCCGTCGCGCGTGGCTTCCCGACCGCTTCTGTTCTTAATTGGGAAACTCGTTTCTTTGGAATCCCAAGGAACCTTTTCTCCGAGTGGCGCTCATGCTTCAGTCCGTTTTTTAAGGGAGAAGCGACAAGACCCCCTATTGGTCTTCTCCACTGACATAGGGACTTCCGTGCTCACTCCCTCTTACTACTGCGGGCATATACATCCTTGTCCTCCTCTCCCCTTTCGCGCAGGAAGTTGCACCCCCCCCGATCAAAGCGGTCTCCGCACTTAGTGACCGGCTTCCTTTCGACCTCTGTTTCTTTGACTCAACTAGGGGCCGCGACATGTCTGCCCTCCCCTCGGCTGAAAAGATGGATAAAACACTTCTTCCCGACTTTTGAGTGCTGTGTGAAATTAATTTTTAGGAAAGTTACTTTACTCGCAGAACAGATAGTTCGTCCTTTGCACCCCTTTGGAGTCAACCGGGGTGGCATGCCGTTTCGGATAGTATTGCTTCAATTTCTTCCTTACAAATCTTCCTTTAATATTCAAGAACGAGCCAGAACGCCTAGCTTCTTTTCTTTAGTAAGTGTCTCTTGGTGCGGGACTGACCGTTTGTCGATACGAGCCAGAGCGATCTTCTCAGTACGGGAGGAAATATAACTGCCTTTCTCCCCATGTTCCTCTTCTGGAAGACGAAGTTCCTTTTCCGGAACTTCCCTTCAGTCCCAAAGTGAAGGTATATGGCGGAGCATTCTGTTTGATGGCCTCCTCCATTCGCCCTCCTCGGCGTGCCACCCCCTTAAGAGTCTACCCAAACCCCTCCCCCCCCTCCCTCCAGTGATGTGGGGACTAGTTTGAGCTATAGCACGAATGAGGTAGACCACCTCTTTCCGTTCCTTCCCTGACGTTTGCCCCCCCTCAGTTATTCCGATAGGGATTTGGTTGAATATGGAAGCAGCTGAGAGGATACAGTTTGACTATAGTGGTCTATCGGTGTTACGCTCGCGTTCCCTTTTATTTGCCTGCCCCACTAAAGTCCGATGATAGAAGAAAAAGGAAAAGCGAAGACGACCCCTACCTTTTGGCGCTTAACTGGACTCGGGATCCTTCCTGCCGACCCCGAGATTACGTAGTGCTAATCGTATGGCCGACACTTCGTCTACTCATCGACGAGGATGACCGTATGCTGCCAGGAGGGAGGCGATAGAGCCCCTTGGGTGATTCAACGAGAGTGTAAAATTCCAGAAAACGTCTCCCTTACCAGGGCGCCCTTTTTCACTCACTTTCCCAGCCTGTGAAGCCCCCGCTTTACTAATCTTCCACGACGTTTCAGAATCACGAGTTGTAAGTTAATCTTCTGGCCACTGGGCTCCCCCGACTTCCCCCCGCTCTTTTTCTTTATCCGGGTGCGCCGCCCCCCTTCCCATCGATGGAAAGCCCGCGCGCTGTTCCTGACCGAGTCGAGAATTCAAGCTTTCATCCAGGTAGCACCTTCTGATCTTCTACTCCTTCGGCCAACGCTTCGAAACCGGCAGCGCGAGAGTTTTTTTTTTTAGGCGTTTCCGGTTTTCTTTAGTATAAGTTTTTTGAGTATGAGAGCAACTGCTCGGTTGTGAATGAAGAGGGATCCTTTTTTCTTCATAATAAAGTGTGTTTCTTTTGACCTTTTCTTTCCCCCCACCCCGGACACCTCGCGATTCTAGTGGACGTGAAATTTTCAGTACGTCCCTCACTCCTCCCCTCCTCTTGTGCCCCTTGAGGAACTCGCATCTCATTTTTTTTTTTTAGATTTCCTCCGAGTTAGAAGTCCCTCTGCTGACTGGTTTTCTTCGCTTTGAGTTCCTTGATAGTTTCATCAAAAGTCCCTAGGCTTTCCCTTCGCCCGTCTCCTTTTTGCTACTGATCTCCTTTCCACGTCTTCCCAATTGGAAAGCTTTGAAAGTAAGTTCCCACCTCGCCCGGTCTCCGTATTTTTTCGGCCTTCTGAAGAGGATCCCCTTAGCATTCTTTCTTTCTTATCGGGACACATCCACTGTTTTTTTTTTTTTTTTTTGATTTAGACAGGTTTCGTGCAGTCCGGTTGATCTTCGTCCCACCGTTTTTTCTCTACCGCTTTTCTGTTCCCCAGGAAAATTCCGTAGACTTTTTCGAACGTTAGACCCGCCATGATGAAAATTCCTGCGGTCAAAGATACTTCCCGCCAAGCCCACTCTTTATCCTTATCTCGCGTAGTATTCTCCCAGAGAGTTTTTTGTTCGTTTTCCACTATCACGGCTTGGCACTTCTAGAAAGGGCTTTTTCGAGGCCAAAGCTTCTAGAGAAGAGCGCTCCGTTTTTGCACAGAGTCCACACCCGACAGAATCGTTTGTAATGGCATGTTCGCGTCCTGTGGGGAAATCTCCCTCCTTCGGTCCGACTTTGCAAATCTCCCGTTTTTGGGTTTTGGTTGTCGACTGATTTACCCGTGGCACAGCCCCTGGACGATGGGCGGGTTCCTCCAGACGCTTTGCCCCTTGCCGGTTCGACCCGACTTGGCCTCCCTTTCCGTCGTCATCTCCTTCCTTCTTCGATACCCTCGGACTTTGGTGCTATACGGCTCGGGACTCGGCCCCTTATGGAACGCTAGGCGGCTCTCTTCGTTCTCTGCCCCGAGCCCTGATTCACGCCCCTCCCCCCTCTTTTTTCGCTTAAGGGAAATATAGCCTTTAGTTTGCGGTGCCCAGCGTTTTTTCCGATGTCTCCCTTCTTTAAAGATTCTCACTGCGCCCTCTCCGACCTGACAGGAAGCCATTTTTCGATTAGGTCCCATTTTTTCGATGTTTGCCAGAGGACTATACTCGCTTTCAAATACATCCAATCGCCGACCCGCTGTGTTTTCCTCTCTTCCCAGAGGTTATACATGTTTTTTTGCCACGATTCTCTTGGTTTTGTTGGTGTCGTTAAGCGGACGGCCCCGAGAAAAATTCTCCCAGGCCGCCGCGCTCTTGGAGTGCGCTAGATTCGCTTTACCCTTTGAGGATAAGACGAGGATAGAGTCTCGTGTGTTCGAAGTAGGTATCTGCCGGTCGTCATTAAGAGATGTCCCTTTTATTCCACAGAAGACCCCCAACACCCCCCCCCACCCCCCCCCCCCCCCCACCCAACGCGGAAGGTTAACCGTTGATCCCAAGCCAGTTCTCGTCTGATTTCACATGCTTTAATTCCTTCCTACTGCATCTTGGTCCGGTCAGGAGCTAGATTTGATGCTCGGCAATCTCCCTTTGTCCTCTATGCTGATGTAATACACTCCTTTCTCTACAGAATTTTCTTTTTGAAGCAGTCCTGGTTGAGAGGGTTTCCCTCGCTAAGATGGATAGAGCCCCTTATTCGGAGAATGGAGCGCCTGATATTTTACGTTATCTCTTCCGCGAGGCAGGGTTTCCTCCACCTCAGTTGCCATAAGAATCCGACTTCAGGTTAAACCTCCCACCCTGTCACCGTCCCTGACTTCCCCTTCTTTCGGACTGAGTTCTTCTGACGACTTTGCCTGTAGGTTTTTACTCCTGTATTTGTCACGAGTTCCCCCC
>Ga0179593_1576354_pt1 | contig 11767 bp, 12 predicted proteins | sample CZODoug2_1_08_16_FD_185931 | JGI IMG/M metagenome (GOLD analysis project Ga0179593, IMG submission 185931) | Vadose zone soil fungal communities from Angelo Coast Range Reserve, California, USA - CZODoug2_1_08_16fungal (PacBio error correction) | ecosystem: Environmental > Terrestrial > Soil >... | reverse complement strand
TTCAGGCCCCGGTTGCAGCCACGATCATCTCTTTTACGCAGTGCGTTCTAGATATGGCTGGCTGGACTTGGCGGTATCTTTCTTTTCTTTCTCTCCCGATTTTCTGGTGCCTGGTCCTATCCGATGCCCGCCAGGTTGGGATGTAGGGATTTTTTTTTCCCTCTTCCTCCCCCCTACCTCTTTTTCTTCGCCTTATGCCCCAGTGATAACGCTAGTTAGTTTTTTCTAGTTTACGTCTTCTTTGTGGACGCCCATGCCTTCTATCTCCCTTTTTTTTAATCATTTTCTAGCCCTTAGTAGTTGAACATAACCTCAATGATGGATCGTTTCCTTCCCTCTGCCCTGTTTCGTTGTTCAAACATGTCGGCATTAGACGGACCTTTGATTTTTTCCTTCCCTTCCCCTCGTTCTTTTCCCATCTTCACCATACAATTCGCCTTGACCTCCTCTCCCCTTCTGAGCTTAGGCAGTTTACCGAGATGCACTCCCTCTTTTTTCCTTGGTTCGAAACGCACTTTGATCTCTTGCTCGTTTTGCCGCTTCTTTCTCGAATCAGCGAGGGATTGTTTTCAGGAAACCTTCTCTTTCTCTTTTCAGGCCCGGCTCAGTTAACTTCCTTTCGTCCGCTGCGAGTTCCTGCGAAGAGTTAACTTGTCAACTTCCCACTTCCTGGACGCCTCAATCCCGAATGATGGCGTCACCTTGATCCTTTTCTTCTTCCTTTTCCCCTTTTTCCCCTCCATCATATCTTTTACTCCTAAGTTTGTTGTGAGAGATGTTCCGCTAACCCTTACCCCCGTTCCGCTTATTGACGGCCGTCATTCCGGGAGTCGCGATTCCCCCTTTTGACCCCCTTCATCCCTGGAAGTCCTCCGGTTTGAAATCTTCATCAGCATCCCACCCTCCCATTCTCCCCAATCCTTCCCTCCCCGTCGCCACTTTTTTTTGAACGAACTCCAGGTGGCTCGCACTATATTTATTTTTTCAACCACCCTTCTCTAACGAGAGAAACCACTCCTCTCTAATCATGGTCTCTTATCTCTTTTCCCAATGCTTTCCCCCCCCTTGTTCCCCTTTCTGTTGCATCTCTTCTTTTGAACTTGAGAACCTCTATGGCTTTCCGGCGAAATTTTTGGTCCTTTTGTTCCCTTTTCATGCCCGTTGTCCCGTGCCTCCCCCCGCCGTATATGAGACTTCCCCCTTCACTTTACACCTTCCACCGATTATCATTGATGTCTTTTCCGTCTTCCCCCTTCGGTGTGAAATCCTTTTCCAGTTGGCGCATGTGGTCGTCGCAGGTGACCCAAAGCAGGTCTCCTTACGCCACTGATAGTCGATCCAGGGGTCTACCGTAGCGAGTCAAGGCTATTGATTTCTGTAGCTCACAAGGCTCAATCAACGACATCCAACTTTTTTGACCCTCTTTCTCTCCCCCCCCGGCCCTCCTGAGCGTAAAGATCCTCACGGCGGCGTTTCCCCCTCCCCGCCCTGAATTTTTAATCTGAACGCAGTCCCCATCTGTTCAGATGAGCCGTAAAAAGTTTTGTTTTCTTCCGGGCATTCACAGGCAATTTCCCCCTACCTGAGAACCTCCCAATTTGTTTTCGATGCGGTTCCCCGGTCAATTCCCCGTGAATGGAAGTTTAAGTTCCGCTGCCGTGGTAAACTACCGGCCGTTCTCCCCTCTGAACTTCTTTTCCTTTTTCCCGCCCGACTATCGACAATTGCCTTTCTTCCTAAGATTACCTGATTTGCATTCTTACGCTTAACATCCCGTTTTTCTCTTTAAACTCCCTGTTCCTTGTTTGAACCCCAGCCCTTCAACCGACGGCGAGGTTCTTCCCTTTCTTTTTTTGACCGGATTGCAAGACAGTGCTGCGTATCCAACGCGATCAAACCCCAGCAACCCTAGCTTCTTGCCTTTGTGTTGTTCACCACTCGATCCGTCTCGATTGCGGAGCACCTTTCCCTTTCGTCGATACCCTTTTTCCTTTTTAAGATATCCTGATGTCCCCCTTGGGAGCCCTGCTTGCTTTTTTTAGGATCTCCGCTTTTTCCCCCTTTTCAGGCATCATCTTGAAACCTGGCAGACTTTCACCCTCTTTCATCCACCTTGCTGCCTTCCGGACACACTACAAATTCGCGTCAGCTCCTCTACCAAATCCACTTTTCAATCCCGACTTCCCTCCGTTGTCTTTCTGATCGTTTAAGTGACCCCGATCGTTGTCCGTGATGTGGTCGCCGCTTTTTCCCTCGTCAGCCCTCCTATAACCAGGTCGTGCTCCCCAAATGGGACGATCCCCAAATTCCCCCGCACGTCTCCTTCCTTACCCCTCTTTTTTTTTTTTTTTTTCTAACCTCTTCCTGATTTTTCCTCGAAGGCCGCCCTTAATTAGGGATCGGCCGCAAATTTTTCTCTTCCCCCCCCTCTTTCTTTTTTCCTCACCTTTCCCCGAAGCGAATCCCCCACGCCAGCTAAGCCCACCTCGGTTTCCCAAATCCTAGTTTTCTCTTAAGGCTCCCATGCCGCCGAAGTCACGATGGAGCTTTCCGCTATTTTCCCTTTTTCTCTTCCCCCTCTCCCTATTTTCCTCTCCCCTCAAGGTCGAGGCCTCGTGGTGAGACGAAGGACTCCATCTTTTTTTCCTTTTCCTCTTCACCCTGGGGATGGCGATGAGGGAAGAGCCTTGTCCTCCTCTTTTTTTCTCGGTATACGCCTCATGCGGTTTTTTTCCTGAATGCTGGACGTTTGGATGGTGGAATTTTTCGTTTTGGTCGTTTGTCCATTCTTGCGTCTTCCGCAGTCCTTTTCGTGATAGAATGGAATTTTCTTCCCCTCCTTTCCCCCCGCTTGAGCCCTCAGGTCCTCCCTCCCTTATCGCAGCATTTGTTCGGGGCGGCGTGAGATCCGATTCTCCCCGCCTTGACTTTCATGCCCTATCACGGACCCCGCACGCGGACGTTGAACCCTCCCCTCCTCCCCTGCTTTTTTGATCACCTTTCCAGCCTATCGTTATGACCATCAAGACCCCCGCCCCCCATCACCCCTCATGACCCTAATACGGTACATTCCCATCCTCTCCAAACCCTGTTTTGAAAGCCCTTCCCTGCCTTTTGTCTGTCATGCAGCGGATCGAGCGAGGAACTTTCATTTGCCGTTCTTATTCCCGGAAATTCAGCCTCAAGCCTTTATCGCTGTGACTTATACGAGTATCCTTTTCTCTTTTCTTATTAGATCCCTTGATTTATTTCCCCTTTTCGGGTACCCCATAATCGACCATCTTGCGGCAATGGCTTTCATTTTTTCTGAAGTTTGCATATTTCTTCTCAAGTTATTGGTCTGCGCGTCCTCCTTCGCTTTCGGACTCCTCCAGAGATTGCCTCCCCGCTTTTGTTCTTCTGATCGCGCCATCTTGTCTCTTCCTCTGAGAAGCGAGATCTCTCTCTTTAAACCCCTTCCCTCCGTTGTGTTTTCTTCATTTTTTTCCACGCACCTTTTTCCTGGTCCCGCCTTGGTCTCGAGATGGCGGCGCTCCGTGGGTGGAGGCAATTCTGCTATTTCGCAGCTTTACGCGAGCTATGACCAGATGCGCAAATTCCGGGCGCCGCTCAGCTCCTTTCTCCTTGCCGGATGCTTCTCCGCTCCCCCGCCCCTCGATGCCGCCGAATAAGAACCTGCGCCACCGTTCCCATGACCCTTCCCCTAGAGTCCCCGTTCTCACTTCTTCCCTTTTTTTCTTTACTTCGGGCCGGCACCGCCTTTCCTCTCGATCCCGCTGATCTCACACCACGCCCGCCCTTGCGGTTTTTTTTATTGTTCATGCTGAATTGTTTTTCATGTGTCACTTTTCTCTGTCTGTTCGTTTTTCTTATTTGTCTTTTCTCCCCCATGATGCGTGATCGGAATGTCTTTCCGCTTTGCTTTTCTGACGCCTTTTGTTTTCCACCTCGCGTTCTAGTGGTTATGAAATCGGAGACCCCCCTTACGTTCCTCCTTTTCTGATCCGGGCACCGAGCCCTCCGCTTCGAACTTTTTCTAGCCGGAGTGGCCTCCAGTTGCGTCGGCTTCCGGTTGTCCCAGAGATGACAGGGCGACCGATGATGCCTCTTCCGCTTTCACGTTTGCTCCGGCCGCGACAACTTCAACATTTCCTTTCCTTCCCTCGCATTTTGAAAACGATGTTCCCCCCGCTTTAGCTTACAGCCCAGTCCCTTCCCTCCAAGATTCGTCCCCCCCCATCCCTGAGAGCGTCAAACTAGAGCAAGATGTTTTCTTCCATTCCTTCCTTTTCTTCCCCTCCCTGCAGCCCTGAACCTGCGTTGCGCGGATCTTGTCAACTCCTGTGTGGGTTTTCCAATACTTTCCCCCATTTTTTAAATCTTCGCCATCCCCCTTCTCATTTAGGGGAGCTCTGCGTCGCCCCTTCGCCCCTTTCGTCTTTTTATTACCCCAACCGATTTCGTTGTGGTCTGCTCCTTTAATCTTTCCTTTTGTTTTTGCCCTCAAAGCCTTTTTTCTCGCATAGTTGAGGCCCCCTGATCTTTATGTCTTCCTCTGAGGACAACACGGAGGAATTTGTCTCTCTTTTCGTGTTTACTTGGCAAGGGCGACCCATTTCCTAGTGGGCCTTCCCTTTGGTCTTGCCGATCGAACCGCCGATGATTCCTTGTCCCGCAAAACGCTGGCGACACATTCGATCGCGAGTCTTTTCCAGACCCTTTCGAGACGCTGGCGATCGCGGGGATTTATTTTGTTATTTTTTTCCTGTACCTTTCTTTTTGTTTCTTTGTTCCTTGCGTTTTCTTCAGCTCTCCTCTTGTTTTCATTTGGCGGAGTCTTGTCCTTTCTTTTTTCCCCCTCGCCGGCCGACGACATCATCGAGAGCGCGCGCCTTTTAGGAAGGATATCTTCCTTCCTTATACTTGCTCTTTTGGCGAGCTATTCCCTCAATCTACGGATCTTTTTTTTTGAACACCAACATGTTACAGATGCTCGTCTCTGTTTGTTTTAACCTTTTCCTCTTGTCTATACTTTTTAGGGCCGGTCTTCATCAGGCGATCTTAATGAACCTTTCATTTTTCCCTGAATGCTTATGGTGTTTTCAAAAGCGTGGCTGTCCCGGCCACGGGGGACCTCTCTCCCCGACTTCCTTTTACTGCACTACACTTCGTAATCCCCCGGCGAGCTCAGGCACTTTTCAGCTTTCTCTTCCCGTTCTAGTACTCCTTTTCCTGCGACTCTTTGATCATTACGATGCAGCGGCAGTTTAGATGCATCTTGCCCTTCCCCTCCTCTCTCAAACGTTCACGATTGGATCATCCGCCCCATGTGACAGGGTAATTTTTTTCTCTGCAGGTTTCTTTCTAGTCTTCAGGTTTTCCTTGACTTCTGGTGAAGACAGCTTCCTTCTCCTTTTCAGCATTTTTTTTTTTCCTTGATATTTTGTGTTTAGCCGCATCCTTGTTTTTCAGTCTTAGTACCCCGTTTTAAGGGTACGACCAACGTGTTGAATTCTTTGCTTTTCCCCTTACATAGCAGACCTTTGATCCCCCGACGCGGTCACTATTGCAGTGATCGAAGTCAGCTTTTTTATTTCTTTTCGCCCCGGATTTTTTAAAATGCGCCCATTAGTCTTGATTTTCACTGCCTCTGAATCCCTCCTCGCTATTTCACTATTGAGATCGTGTCCCTTGAGAGCCGCACCTTTAGAAGTTTCTTGCCGAACATGTCTTCTGAAGGCTTTCTAAATGCCTTCACTCTACCGGAACTTGTTTTCTTTTTCCCCCCCATACTTTCCTCGTCCCCTCCCAGGACTGGTGACATTCTCCGAGCGCGACTTGATCTTGTATGACCGTTCAAACCCCCTTCCTTGACGTCGAATCGAGCCGCAGGCGCGAGCCCTGACGCTCGCTCCTCTTTTTCCTGGTTCCCTCCTTGCGAGCTCTTTTCTCCTTTGGTCGCCGGTATGGCCCGCTTCTCTGTTACCTTTTTTTTCCTCTTTTCCCCCCTTTCTTCATGATTGAATTCCTAATTTTTTTTCACACCTCTAAGGTTTTTATTTTTATCGAAATTTCCCCTGATGTTTTCGGCTCGTGCCCCTTTGACCCCCTCTTGTGCCGTACGTTTGCTATGATTCAATACTCAGTTGTGTTGTTTAGAGGATGCTCTTCCGTCCACAAAGCCTTGTCACTTCCTAGCCCCTCTCCAGTTTTCCCTTGCGACTCCCTGGTGACAGACCCCTGATCCCACTGAAGGATTCCATTATCACATGTCCACTCTTCATCCCTTTCTTTCCAGACACTGCCTGGCCTGCAAGACCTTTCCCCCTGATCTCCGTCGCCAACTCAGTTCGCAATTTTCCCCTTTTTTCGAGACCCAATCCGCTTAGAGCGAAGGTCCCTGATCGTTCCTTTTTTACTCTCTTCCGGCTGCCGCGCCCCGGACCCGCGAGGTGCAATATTCTCCCCTCTCGTCCTGTAAGCGTTTCCTTTTTTCTTTAGTGACCTTCCCCCTACAGGTTCTAAGTCTGTCGTTTGTTTCAACATCCACCTTCCTTATTCAGTCCCGACCCGAAAAACGGAGACAAGGGCTTTTTCTCCTCACCCTCTCTCCTTCCGATTCTACGGCTCTTCCTTACGAAACTTTCGGTTCCCATGGGGATGATCCTCTCCCTTCTTTTGCATTCTCCCTTTCCCCCCAGGGCGCTCCCTTACCCTTTTTTCTATCACCATACTATTTGAGTTTTCTGTTGAGAGAATGTTCTACTTTTTTTTTTTCCTTTTATGTCTCCTTTCTATGATTTTGGAGATCGCCCCTGGGTCATCCACTCATAAACCTGGCTTGAACATTTCTTTTTTTTTTTCCCCTAACTACTTTCATAGAGGCTGCAAGATCATAACCGAATTTCTTACTACATCCCATTGTGACTTTTTGTGTTTCTCTCTGTTGACGATGCATCCTTCTTCCACCCTGCTGTGTCTGCACAGGACTTTACCCGTTCCCTCTCCCATGCCTTCCCCTGCAAATGGGGCGGATGATACCTCTTTACTCTTGCTTTTCTTTTGTCCTTCTCTCGGCCTTCACTGAGTCTCCGAAGCCTCCTCTGTGGACAATCCAGGCCATTCTCCTTTCGTCAACTCCTAGGATGTTTGACGCGCCCCGATAGGAAACAGCTGAGACCCTATCCTTTCTGCTGCATTCGGATAAGCTGACCCCTACCTGTTTTTTCTTTCGTCCTTTGACCCTTTAACATCCCGTCTCTCCCACCGAAGGCTTGTCGCCCGCTACGTCTCTCCACCTTCTTTCCTGTGCTTCTCCCAAACTCCCCCGCGCCCCTGTACCAGCCCCTAGACTCTATCTTTCCATGTACCCCTTCGATTGCCGATCTCGCCTTCTGAGATTTTGAGATTTTCGACGAGCCTCGGAAGATTTGTTCTACTCCGACTTGTAGTTTTTTTCCGCCTTTTTTTCTTTTCTTTTCGCACCTGGGCCAGGATCGGTGACTCATCCTCCTTCCTGGTCTTATTTCAAGATTCTCCGCGGCCCTCCCCGCAAGCCAATCGGGACACCTACAAATCAGATTCCTCAATTGCCCCCCCCCCCTCAATTCTCCTCTCCGTTTTTTGATTTTTACTTTCTGATTTGGCTTTTTCCTTAGTACGATTTTTGATTGATTTCGCTGTTTGCTCGCCCGATCTTTGCTGTGGTCTTTTCTTCAGCAGAATGTCCTCCCCAGGGCCCTTTTTTTGTGCTATCGACCAAAGGTCCCCCTTCCCCAGACGCCCCTTTCTGTTTGCCCTGCGTTCGGAACTCCCGTTCTTTGTTTTAACTAGATGCCTGCCTCACCTTCTTCCCCCTTTTTACACCTCTCCCAAAAAGCTTTATGGCTTTCCCAACACGCGCAAATGACCCCTCACACCCTACGCTAAGCCCCCCTCTGTATTTCCTACCCGTACTCTTTTTCCGTCTTCTCACTTCTCGCAGACGTGGCTAAACGATGGCCCCAGCAGCGCTTTTGGACTTTACTATGATCCTTCCCCTCCCGTTAGCGGCCCCACTTGGTGGAGCCTCCTCCACCCCCGATTTTTCTTCCTCTTCTCGGATCTGTCTCTTTTTTGGACGCGCGGCTAGAGTACTGTTCTCTCTACATTTTTACCCCGCGCCCTTTTCTTTATTTACGGCAGGCGGTGGAAGTTGTTTGCGGCGCTGATCCTTTTTGGTTCCATCCTCCAGACTTCTCCTCCATTTGTCGTCCAGGGCATTCCTCAACCGTTCCACCTTCAGCACCTTTTTTTAGATGTCTTGCTCCATCAGGCGAGCTTGCTTACTCTGTTACTTTTCTCGTTTCTCTTGTTCAGATCTTCCTGATGAGTTGAGCCGCCCCCGGTGACGGCCACAGAAAATTCTTCGGTGAACTCTTTTATCCCTTCTTTCCCGATAATGCCTTATCACCATCATGGTCATTGAAAATACCGCCAATCCTTCCCCCCCCTCCCTTGCGGATCCGTACACAGCATTCCGTAATGAACACCAATCATCTTGGTTTCCCTTCGTGGTGTCTTCCTGAGCTTGGGATCGAGAGATTTCTTTTCGGTGCCGGGCAATTCTTTTAAAGCCCTCTTCTACGTCTTTCTCTCCTGCAGCTTTAAGGGTGTTTTTTTGCGCGTTCTAGAGCGGCATCCCGTGGGCTATTCTGGCGACATCCCGACCGCCGACTACTTCTCAATGTGCTCACCTTCATTTTTTCGTCATGGTTGCAGATTCCTCTTCTCTGCACGTCATAGGGATTGCGCTTCTTTTTGGCGATCCTTCTCCGCCTTGCCTTAGCGTCCTTTTCCAATCTCGCGTTCCCTCGGCTTCTTTTTCTCAGATCGCGTCTGCTCTCTATCTTTCCTCTCCTCGTGTTGAGAGTTTCTATCTCCTCTATGACCCTATCCGTGGTTCCGCTCTCGCGATAACAAAGGCGGAGGCAAGAATGCTCTGTTCGTCAGCTGCTTGCGTCCTTTTCCGCCTTTTTTCCGACGCTAGATCTTCTTCCCCTCCCCCTTCCCAGGAGCGCTTCCTCCTGAATTTTTGCCCATCGCAAGGAGGAGGAGTCTATTATGTTTTCCCCTCCCCCCCCCTCGCCTACCCCGCGCCACCCGAAATGACGGCGAGAGCCACGCCCAAAGAGCTTTTGGTTAAAGGTTTTTTCGTCTTCTTCTTCGCGGGCCCTACTCTGATCGATCCCTTTCCTTCAACCCTTCGCCCCAAGATTCCCTTTTTCTCTTTTATGGCATTTTACTCCGTTTTCCTGCTCGCAAGTTCGTAGTTTTTCTGGTCGTGGTAGTTCTTACCCCCTTTTCCTGTGCTGACTTTTGTTGAGTCCTCTGGTCTTTAACCGGCAGCGTTTTCGTGCCTTCCTCTAGGCGCCCCTCCGGGTCGAAACTTGTCTCCCCAGATCTCGATCCCTGAACGAGTTAACCCCCTTTTCGCTTAGAAATGTCTCTCGGATGATGCTCCCCCGCGTTGGCAAGTGGTCCTTTTGCAGATTATGCAGCGTGACTCCATGCGCCGAGTCTTTCCCCCAGATTCCCTTCGACCACTCCCCTTTCCGTAATAAAGCACCAGTTCCTTTTCCCACCTCTCCCTTCACCCGATATCCAGCAGGAACCTCCTCGCCCCGCGTCTTCCAGCCCCTTGTTACGATCTCCCACCTGAGACACGATTGTATTGCTTCCAGGATGTTTTCCGTCCTCCAATTCCCTTTTTCTCGGTCATTGGTGTACTAATCCATGTTTTCCTAGCGCGGCGCCACTTAGCCATCTAAGTTCGCTTTTTCGTCCCCCTATGGTTTTATTTCCCCGCTTTGCGGAGAGAGGTTTGTTTTTGGGATCAGTCTTGGGAAATTTTCACTCCATTAATGTCGATGCAGAGTTGGCGTCTGAGCCCGACAGTACTTCTAGGTCCCTCGTGGTAGCCCTTTTCGAAAGCGGTCCACATTGCTTTTTCCCACGTGCTGCGTGCTTTTTCCCTGACCTTTTTCTTTCTGTGGTGCTGTCCACTCGACACCGTCCTTGATGATGCATTAGGGTGACTAGAAAAAAGATTTTTTTTCCCCCCATTTCCCCTTAGTTTGCTGACCCCTTTCTCCTCCATAACCCGATCAGCCCTTTCGTGTCATAGAGGATTGCGGGTTTTGCGAGTTCCCCCTCCAGGATCGTTTTAATTGATTGGTATTGATTTTTGAAGCGATTTGTTTCTTCCTCTTTCTTGCTTTTAGGTTCTTCCAAAGCCGGGCCTTGTTTGACCCGAAGTACATCTCCCCTGCTAGAGAGCGATTTTTTTTTGATCTCCTCTCTCCTCTGCTGTCAGGCGAAGGTCGAGATCTAAGTTCCCCCCGACTCTCTTGTGATTCTCACCCCCCCGATGATCTTCTTTTTGTTTTAGGTTATTTTCTCGTCTTTCTGCTTGCTAAGGCATCCTTCTTAACCCTTTATATTAATCCGGAGCATGGAAGCCCTCCCCTATGCATTTTTTGTCGTTGGCTCTTTTTCCTTTTGAAACTCTTTTCCAAGGTTGTTCGACTCCCTTCAGGTATACGAATGTTGCCTCATCACTTTAAGTTCCCTTTGAGCCCTCTCAGGAAAGTCCTATAGAGGGTTTCTGTAGTTACCCATTCCTCCTCTGCCTCCTTTTTGCACTCTCTCCTTGATCTCCGAGCATTCCGGGTATCCTCTTCAGTCCTTCCCTAGATTGATTAACGCCTCAACGTATTTATTCCCCCCCATGCCCCCAGTTGCCGGGAGTTCTGTCTTGGCTAGGTGCCCCTATACCAGTTCCTCCCCCGAGCCATCGATTTTTTTTGCCTCACTTTCGCGTGTCGATCGATTCATTACCCCTGGTCTTTCTCTTCATCCCCCCGGCCGTGAGGTGATCTTGCTCTATGCGTTGCTGTTTCGATTCCCTCTCTGGATTCTTCATTGCCGACTTGCTACTCCCCTCGACATTTCATCCCTTCGCGTCCCCCCCCCCCCACCCCCCCCCCCCCCCCCCCACCCCCCCCAACCCCCCCCCACCCCCCCCCCCCCAAACCCACAACCAACCCAACCCCCAACCCCCCCAACCCCCCCCCCCCCCCACACCCCCCCCCCCCCCCCCCCCCACACCCCCCCCCCCCCCCCCCCCCCCCCCCCCCCCCCCCCCCCCCCCCCCCCACCAACACCCCCCCCCTTCTTGACTTCACGGATGCCCCCTTTCATTTTTTGGGAATCTTTTTTTTTTTAACCTGAGATCCCACGTAAGTCTCCCTTGCAGCCGAGGCATCACTCGTATCTTTTTCCCCAAAATCCCCCCAATGATGAGCGTGTCGGCGAGCAGACACATTTCTGTTTTTTTTCTTCCGACCTTTTGCCGTTTATTTCCTCCCTTACCTCGACCGATTGCCATCTTCCCTCTTTTTTTTTGCCGAGAAAGACAATAGCTTTTTCTCCCGGCCCTCTCCTCCGATTGGTTCTCTCCCGGCAGTGCGGGTCGATATCGAGAAGCATTCTGCCCTCTTTATGCAGATACAGACTTTCCTCTCTTTTAAACCCCCTGATAGTGCCGCCGACCTTTGAGCGGGCGGTCTACTTTTTTTTCGTCCGCTGGAAATTTTCGGCAGGAAGTGATTTCTACTTTTCTTCTAATTTCCCTGATTTGAATATCACCTCTGGTTCCGGGTCTGTCGCTAAATCCCCGTGACTGACGGTCTTCTCGTGACAAGCTTGGCAGTCCGTGACCCGTCGC
>Ga0179593_1447329_pt1 | contig 11767 bp, 12 predicted proteins | sample CZODoug2_1_08_16_FD_185931 | JGI IMG/M metagenome (GOLD analysis project Ga0179593, IMG submission 185931) | Vadose zone soil fungal communities from Angelo Coast Range Reserve, California, USA - CZODoug2_1_08_16fungal (PacBio error correction) | ecosystem: Environmental > Terrestrial > Soil >... | reverse complement strand
CTTACCGCACCTCCAGTGCCTTTTGACAACTGATACTGAAGCCTTTCCCTATAAACTGCTCTGCTCGGCACTGGCCCCAGTATAATCGGGATCAAGAGCGACCAGCTCCCTTTCCTTTTTTCTCTTTATTCCAATGCCTTTTCTTCGTGCTTCAACTGGACTGCCCGCCGTCTGGGCCGTTTCCAGCTGCTCCTTCCCGCTGCGATTACTGATGACCTAATTTTCGACGTTCACCTACTCGGTCAACATGAAATGTAGTGGTAGACTTTTCCTGGCATGTGCCCCGTGTGTTATTTTCTTTCCTTTCCCGCTGCACGCTCGTCCTTGCCGTATCCGGCACGCTACGATTTTCGTCTTCAAACTTTTATTACATTTCGTGCCTTTTCAGACTGACCTCCCGTCACGTCGTTCGGTGATGGGCCGCACCTCGCTTGTCGTCTTGACCGATCGGACGGGAAAAAACATTTTCCATTCAGTTGCCCCTAGTCACTCTTATTTCTTCTTTGCTTGGCAACACGGGATATTGCGGCAACCTTCCATATCTCTGATATTTCATTTATGTACTCGTGCATTCCTTTTTTGAAGCCCGTTGATTTTTTCCCACAAACCTCTTGTCCGCCAATTCTCGCGACAAAACCTGAACCACTGATCTTGACCCGCGACTCAAAGATAGGAACTTTGTCTCCTTCCTGCACAGGAGTCGTTGCAGGATGATTTGTGTCAGATTTGTTGGGTTCATGACACTCCTTGAGCACCCCCCCCTTTTTCCGCCGGTGGGGGTGGGGGGGTGCATGCTGCGCTTTCGTCGCCTTCCGCATTTAGAGGTAACTCCCCTCTCGAAACCTTTTTTGAAGTCTCTCGCTTTCGCCCCCCTTTAGACGTTTCCTTTTGATATTTTTTCTTCCGCCTCTCTTCTTTTTCTATAGAACGAGGGCGCACTAACAGTTCTCCTCCCGGGTTTTGCTTCGTCCCACTGTCGCCCTCGAGAAACCTGCTCCACTCTATCCCTCTCTGTTACCTCTGCTCGATCGGCGATAAGTATCAAGGTTCAGTCCGTTTGCGCAAGCAGCATTCGGCGTGGTCCGAGTTTTGCGATTTGTGTTGTGCACCGGGCTCCTTATCGGACGTTTTTCCCCCGTGCTTCCTTTTTTTAGGTAAGCGACGGTGGACTTCCCTCTTTAACACCGGCATCCTTTTGAGGCGCAGCGGGCACCCGTTCAATCTCCACGGATTCTTCATCCGTCACCCCAGGTCCTTTGGTTTTTGAGATGACTGAGACCGAGTCTTTCCATGTCATTGGATTCCGGCCCGTTCTTTGTCGTTTGCATCCTTGCCTGTGATTTCCCCCCCCCCCAACCCCGTCCTTCCCTTGAGACTCTCTGTATTTAGTTGCTCTTCTATAACCCCCGCAGCCGACCCTGGTAGCTAACCGCTTTTTCCTTCAGGAAGGCGCTCTGAGAACTTTTTACCCCCACTCTACGGCCCTAGCCCCTCGTCTTTAACCCCTGTGCTATAGAAGCCGATGCGGCTTTTGACGTCGCTTCTTCCCCTCGATCATCGGTTTTTGAATTGGATTCTACTACGAGTCTTGCGGGTCTTTCTTGTAGTTTCATTTCCACGTGTCGCGAGTTTTTTAATTTTACTCTCGGAATATTCTTTCTCCCTTTGGTTGTTGTTTGAGAGTCTTGAAGAGGCAGCCGATACACGCCCGTCCTTGCCCTTCTCGTAATACCCACCTCTCCCCCATATGAACATTAAGTCCCCCTATTTACTCGTTCTTCGCATTATTTCTGGCTCCCCGTTGTAGTTTCTTCCACTCAGCCCGTCCTGGGCCTTTGTTACTATACATTCCAATTTTTCTCCCGTTAGTACGTATAATGGTTTTTTTTATACCATCTTCTCTTGCTTTTGATATCCTGATGTTTTGATAGGTTTATCTCCATTCTTGTCGCGAGGGCTCGACTCCTACCTCAGCCTTTGTAAGAATTCTTGGGTGCACTTCCCGTTTCTTTCTGCGACCGCGACCTTACGGTCGAACCCGGATTTCCCTGTTCTTTTTTCCCCTTTTTTCGCTCGTCCTCATACCCGGACTTGTGACTTTGACTTCGAATATTCCTTTTCCTTGTGGTAACGCTCCCCGCTTTCTCTCGTCTCCTGATGTTCCCTCTTCTTTCCCTGTCTTCTCTCCGAAAAGGAAGTTCTCCGTTTTCCGTGAGCCCTTTTACCACCCTCTCCACTAGGACATAAGACCGTTATTCTCTTTTCCTTTTCCTCTTTATCGTTCGCTGACTCTTTTTTCCGCAACCATTTCGCAGGCGGCTCTGGTTCATCGGGGCTCGTCCTTTTTCATTGTATAGTCTCTTTCCCCTTCGCCTTTCTCCATAGCGTTAGAGTGCGACTCTTTTTTCTGGTGCTACCTTCTTATCTCCCCCTCTAGGTAATCCACTGCTTTCTTATCAAGCCTTACCTCAAAAAGGTCTGCCCAGTCCTTTGTGGTTCCGCCACACTTCTGAATAGAGTCGCTCTTTCCTTCCTTTTTATAAGTCAGCCTTCTGCCTGAAAGCTGGTGGCGTGCATAGCCCCTGGATTCACTTTCTCGCCCTCTGCCCGCAGGACCTTTGACGAGCTTTTTTTGTCCACGTCCTTCGACAATTCCGATTTGCTCTGTTCCGGCCGATCTCCCTGTGGAACGTGGTTTTGGTGATCATTGCGGCCCTGGTGAAATCACTTTCTTTCCCCGCTCCCCATCGCGAAATCGACGATATCTTGCCCGAGCTGGGAATTATTTGCCTTGGCCTTCATGTAAACAAATTTCAATCGTGCCCTTGGCACCTTAAGGTACCTTTCATTCCCTCGTCCTCTACGAATCAGAAGGTTTTAACCCCCCCTCCGCGTTTACGATGCCCGTCGCCCCCTCCAATGTCCTCACTCAACTTGGTTAGAGCGTCTGGACTGGAATACCTCTCGTGCCTTAATTTCCGAGTTTAGTGACTGCTTTTTCTCACTCCCCCCCAAATACCTTCCTCGAGCTCTGCGAGTGGGTTTTGATCTCCTTCCCTTTTTGTGACATGCCCATCACAGTTAAGGTTTGTCCGCGGCGTCTTTTCGTCCCGCCTTTTCCGCGGAGACCCCTGCCGTTCGGATTCTTCCATGCCCACCGACGAAATAGCTTGTTCTTCTCCCCCTCAATTTAGGCTCTCTCCCTTCTTGATCAAGAGGATCATTTTTTTTCTGGCCGTCCTTCCGCGCTGTGATCTCGTCCTCTGAGTTGGACTGGTGTTTGCGGCGGTGCTTTTTACTCCCTAAGCGTATAAATCCCGTGCCCTCAAGACGGATCCTTTCCCTTAGTCAGCGTCCTCCAAACTCACCTTCTCCGCGCCCAGATCTCGGGGGGCACTCTCGATTCATTACCTTTACTCCCATTTTCAAAGAGAGATTTCCCGACTTTTCTAAGATTCTTTCAGGATTCTTTAAAGAGTTCTCCAGCCCCCAAATATACGTTTTTTTTGAACGCTTTGTTCTCTCTGCAGGAACCATGAGATACTTTTATGGAGCCCCTTTTCGCGACACAATCCCCCGGCCTAGATAGGTGACATACATATGGCACGTCTTTTGTAGTCAACATTCATCTTAGAGCGCTTCTAGCTCGCGTTACAGCGCTTTCAACTTTTAAAAAGATGGCCCGGTGTTTTGCAAGTGACCATCCCTTTAACCCCCCGTTCACTACTCCCCTTCTTTCCTCTAGCTCGAAAAGGGTGTCTCACTGTTGTCCCTCAACCTCGAGGTCCCCATAAACTTTCGAGATCGATTGCCATCTTTTCGTAATCAAGCGCAGGCTTTCCCCTAGTTGCATTTTTGGTGACTTTTTCTGGTTCTTCCCCCGAGACCCTCCGCAGAGACTTTTCTCTACGCGTAACAAACTTCAATTCCGTTATCCTATCCTCTTTCTTTCCCTAATTACATCGGGCCGGTGACTTTCTCCTCCTGAATTTGACGCGCTTTTCTCTTTGGCTTTTTCACAGCTTAGAAAGATCTTCATGTTTCAAGCGGGAGACTTTTACCACAGAGACCCTTCTCCTCCATTTTGCCTTTATCAACTCCACTCGACTAGGCCCTCTTAGTAAACGTCGCCGTAACTGCCTCGGTCGCGCCCTCTTTTGCCTTGTGACAAGCTCTCTTTCATTACTCTTTCTTTTTTTATGTTCTCGTTTAAGCTCTTCTTCGCTTCTCCCTCATCCCGAGAGAATGAGGTGCCCTTATCCTCTCCTCTCCGCAGCCGATCCGAGACAGCGCGCGTACAGCCTTTCTCAGCTTGGTTTTGTTTCTCGATATAATGCTTTTAATTCGCGCCCTTCAGGATAGTATGCGCGTCTAGAGCAATTCCTCCTATTCGCGCTTCTGCTCTCGCGACGCTCTAGGCCCCCTTTTCCTCTTGCAGGTAATCGCGGCGTTAGATCCCCTTTGCGGGTGTCTCGCATTTTCGCTTCAGGATGAGCAGATGTCCTTCGCGGTGGCTTTTATTCCTAGGTGCAGTCTCTTCTATTGGTTTTTTTTTCTGGCTTGGAATGTCTTTTACCCCTTCGCTGCCGCTATAAGATATCCTTTTCACCTTCGGAGTATGAGGGCAGCTCCGCTTTTTCTTTTCGCGGCCTTTAGACGGAAGGACTTTTTTTCTCTCTCTCTTTCACGGTTTTTTTTTCGTTGGCTGCGTCTTGCTCCCGAACCGGGAAAAAGCCACGAGGCCCTCCTGGCCGCTCTCCGTACCGTCAATCCCCGCTTCCCCTATGTCGGTTTCTTCATAGTAGATTTTTCGTCTTTTTTCTTACAGTGCGCGCCCCTTTGGGGCACTTCTCTCTCCCGCAATTTATTTTGGTTCATCTTCTTCTGACCTCTTAGAAGTTTGCAACCCTTTTTCACAGTTTTGCAATCAGCTTCCCCTTTTCTACGCGCGCGGTTCTTCATTTACGTTCGCCCGCTGACTTTCCTCTTAGTAAATATGCAATGCCTCCTTGGTTTTTTTCAGGTCCCCAGATGTGTATAGGGTGGCCGGCCTAGATTTTTTCCCGGCGCGGTCCATCCATGAGAATGTGCGTTGTGTCGTTCAGATTTTCTTTCGCCATTTCTTACCTCTCCGTCTTAGAAAATTGCGTCGCTGTCAATCTATTTTCCTTTTGCCCAATATCAGATATTCATCTCTTTCTACTCGCTGGAGGCGCTGATCGGAAATCCTCTATTTGCTATTTCCCTGTTTTTTGAGACGTTTCGTTTAGATCCCCCTTTCACCCCCCCGACGCCCATCCCTAATGACCCTCGTACTCGGTCCTTTGTCGTTTTTGTCAGATATTTTTGATCACGAGGCGTAGAGCCTTTCCTTCGGAGATTGAGAACCTTCTCGCATTCGTCCCTTGCTTGCCCCTGTCAGCTACCGATTCTCGAATCTCTCCTTCTATCCCCCCCGCTCCCTTTTTTTTTTTTATGGCATGCACGCCTCTTATTAAGTTTTCCCCCTTTGAATCCCGCTATGGGAGATCTCCTGATGCTCCCGTTTCTTTTTCGAGCTGATACGGTAACCGTCTTACCTCTATTCAGGTGGAGGAGGTCTTTCCCATTATTCCCACATTCTTTCTTCATTTAGCTCGAAGCACCTGTCCCCTCGGTTGATGGGACCACCTTGATTCTTCGCACGTTATCTGATTTACCGGACGTTCCCCCAAAATTGAAATTCAGTTTCCCTTCCTTTTCTTGTAAATGTGTCCCCAACGGCTCCTGACCCATTTTTTTCATCTTAAATATATATTGCCGCCCTCTGGTAGCTTGTTTAATTTGCCCGTGAAGCACGGTGATTTTCAAAAATGTCGTTCATGCTCCCTCTTCCCCAACAGTTCCCTCTCTCTTAACCCCTTTTTCGTAAAAAAGTTTTGAATGGTCTTGCCAGTTCCAGTTTTTTCTGTCGGTTACCTTCTTGCTTCTGAGGAGAGAATCACTCCGGCTTCTCCCACCATTTGTGGAGCGCATGAAGACGCGCCCCGATGTCGCTTCCTCCTTCTGGTCAGTTTTTCTTTGGGGTTTTCGGACAAGCCTTCTTAGAGTTACCCAAGGCTCGGTTTTAGCCTTGGCCTTCGTTTCGTTTTTCAATTTCTTCACCACCCTTTTCATCGACAGTGGCTTATCTTGATCCCCTTTTTTCTTCGTAAATTTTGCCGAGCCGATGACCTCTGCGCCGCTTTCTTTTTGTTTTTTTTTTTTTTTCTGATCAGGGATACTTTCTCGCCTTTCTCTGGTCCCTGCGCTCCCAATCCGTTCTTATGCCGATTTGTGTTCTGATTTTTTTCCAATGGTCCCCTTATTTCTTTCTTGCAGTTCATTCTGTCAGCTCTTTGACTGGTCCGCTTGGATAGCAAGAGGGGCGGGCCATGTTACGTCCCTTGACACGGATTAGAACGTTTCCCGTCACCATTCCTTTTGTATTTTAGAATTTTTCTTTTTCCCCCTCTTGTTAATGCCTCTTTTTTCTTGGCACTTTCGTTCATCTTCCTTGATGCACCCAGTGAATTCTTACCTCATTCTTTTCTGAGTAGTAGAGACCCCCCCCCCCCTCTCTCCCCTGATGGAAACTCTTCGTGTTTCCGGCCTGTGCTCTTACTCCCTTCTGTAAAAACTACACGGCCACTCTCCACCTTAGGGCTCAAGATTTCTCTGATTTTTTTCGGAGGATTATTCTAAGCTTTTCCAAGCTCTCATTTTTCCTTTCTATTTCTATGCTCCCCTCGTTTAATCGTGCTCTTTTATTAGTCTTCATTCAAGTTGTAGCGGTCTTTGATCGCGTCTTTTACATATCTTTTTCCTCCTCCTCTTTTGTGTTCTAGTCTTGACTCCCGACGGTTCCTCTTTCCCCCCCAAAGCCCGTCTTTGTGTCGTTCCACCGTTCTTCCCCGCACCGTCCTCGTTGTAATCTCCAGGAGCCTTATGCTCTTTGGCGCAGAGGCGTTTTCCGCCAACCTCCTTTTTCAGGCGTATAATACAATTGTCGCCCTGCCGCTTGGCGAGGGAAGTTACTGGTTAGCCCCCCCCCCCTTTTGTCGTCACGTAGCATTTCCGTGCCCTCGTCGTTGGTTGGGGTTCTTCAACCTTCTTTTCCGGCGTTTTTTACTTTCCTCCGACTTGACAGCCCGTTCCGCATCCGTTTTGATAACAGCCAAGGCTGCCTACCTTCAGAGATGTTGTTACTTTGAAAATGTCAGAGGACCCCAGGTCACTCGTTTTCGTCCTCATACCCCCCCTTTTTCATTTCCACCCATTCGACCCCCGTGTTTTTTACTTGACTGCCCTGCCTCCGTTTGCTTTGGATTTTCTGTTACCCTTCCCGTTCTCTCCAGTAATGACGGCAAATTTTCTCCTCCGTCTCTAAAATCTACAAATGACTCAGCTTGGTTGCGGGACATGCGGCTATCGTGACCCTGACTAGGGTACTCCCCCCTGCACGACCGCGAGTCATCAGGTTTATCTCGGCGCAGGCCTCTAGTTTCCGGGAATTTTTTGCAATTTGCCCTTTTTTCTCCCCCCAGTTTTTGGGGCTAATAGGCTTAACCGATGCACATCTCCCGATCTTCGCACCCCGGTCTCGCAAGCCGCTTTTTTTTCTGCAAAACGTCGAATGTTCTTTCGCTCCTCCCGCGCATGCAGGCTCTCCCTCTCCCTGACTTGTTTTTCGCTCAAGCTCTGAGTTCCCTTCGCCCTGCGTGTCAATCCTCTTATGCTTTTCCTCTGGCCCCTTATCTGTTCTTCGCTTTGTCTCCTCTTGGGACCCTGTTCCTTGCTCTGGTTAGCGACGGGTGGCCCATCACCGGTCTTTTCCTCTCCCATTCTTTCCCTCTCTCCTACTCTTGAAAGAGATTTGTGCCCGTGTTTTCTGCTTGTTGTCCTCCCCCAATCCGCCTCGTTCCCTTTTTTGGCTTTGTTTTTTTTCCCTCTCGTTTTCCGCCTTCCTCTTCCGAATTTTCCTTTGCGCCCCCCGCCCTAATTTCCCCCCGGCGTTCTCTCTTGAACCTCCCTCTCGGTAGTGTAATATGGCACGCTGTTGTTTTTGGACCTTTTCACTTCTTTCTCGTTACCGGAGGTATCACTTCCCCTCGTTGATATCCCCCATATTCTTTCTCTCCGGGTTTCTCTGTTACTTTAACCATTTCCGGGAGAGTTCTGAGGATTTTCTTTTCTTCCCCGTCATCTCGAGTGCCCCTTTCCAGCTAGCCATCCATGAATCAATTTCCTAGATTATTCATCTAAGACTGCCCAGGTTTACTCTTATTCTTTTTCTATTCCTCCCCCCTCTCAGCTCATGTTCTTCGTGGGTCCTATTTTAGCCTAGTTGTTACGTCTGGTGCTTGTCCCTGCCTCCCCAAGACGCTCCCCTCCATGACAATAGTTACCGAGCAGGCTCCCCTATCTCAGCCTGCCGCACATTTACCGTTTTCTCCTCCTTTTTATCCCTCCCTAGACGAGGGTCACATTCGCCAGCTCCCCATTAACCACCTTGGCTCCTCGTCTGCTCTTTTCTTCTGGAGAACTCTCTCTTTGGCTCCCCCCTTTACGATATCCTTTTATAAAGCATACTTTTTCTCCGTAGTTTCCCAAAAACTTATGGTCTCAGGTTGGGCTCCCCCTAGGATTTGCTTCCTTCCCTCCGTAAGTTAATTTCATTAGCCTCGCTCTCGTTACTGCGCTTGCAATCCTTTTTATAAGAGTTTTGGGCAATTTTTTCAGTCTAAGTTTTCCAGCCTTTTCCCCCCCCGATAAATATATGCCTTTTCCCTTTTCTCATCCGAAATGGTTGCGTTTCGCTCGTTGACACCCCCCTCTCCCCTCCTTTTTGGTTTACGAAAAAGTATTCCATGTGCCGTCCGTCAGATCGACGTATTTACGCTTTTTTTTTTCCACAATTTTTGTCCACCCACACGTGGGGCATCGTTGTCCCGTTCGCGCTCGTCCCCCAGCCTCTATGTCACATTCGTCCGCAGACTCGAGTTTTGCCCTTTCCTCCTCTAGACGCTTTTCCCCCCTATCCTTCTCGGGAGGCGACATGCTTCCATTCCTGGATTTTTCCAACACTTTTTTTGCTAGCATTCATAGAGCCTTTTCGCCTCCCTTTTTTTCCATATTTTATAACCCCCCACGACCGCGAGGACCTTGCGTCCACCTGCCGCCAGACACTGTCTGTTTCGAGTGACCAACTCTGCGATGTTCCGCTCGGGTTTTTCCCTCGTGGCCCGTCTTCTCTTGCTAGAAGACGGAGATCTTTCCTCTTTTTTCTCTCCTTCTCTTCCCTTTTCGCAGTAAATCCGGAAGGCCCCATCTCTCTTCCAGCATTACCTTTTCCCTCCTTTTTTTTGAGTTCTCGAATTGATGTACGTTTTTCCTTCCGTTCTCGTCGAGTAGATCCAGCCAGATCCGCCGCATTATCTTTCTGACTCAGTTTCTTTTCGAGGGCCCGTTTTTTTTGCACCGCTCAGCTCCGCCCTCTCTGGATTTAACTCTAACCTCTTCTTCCGATGATCGCATGGGGAGGTTTTTAGGCTCCGGCCTCGCGTTCTTTTGTCAGCCAAACTTTTCTACTCTCTTTGTAAGATCTCAGTCTTTGCCAATTTTGCTCTTGAGCAGCGTTCTCCATTCACCAATTTTTCTGGCGACTCGAGCTTCGGAAGGTATATATTCCTTGCTTGTGTTATTTACGTTATCGCTGAATTTCTCGGTTCGTCCCCCCTAAAGTTTTTTTTTTTTGTGTTTTTCCCCAGGTGACACCCCAGAGGCCCGGCTTAGAAGCTTGCTTCTTAGCCTGGGTCTTCTCCCCTCGTAGATTTTCTCTTGTTTGTCCAAAGTTAGAGTTTTTTTCCCCTTTTCCATCTCCTCCCATGGCATATGGGAGGTGAAGTTTTTCCCGGTGCCCCTTAGACATGTCCTTTTGTCCACATCTTCCACCCCTTTTTCCCTTTGTTACCCTTCAGGCTTTAATCCGAGGTGAGTTCTGTTCCCTTCGACGGCTTGCCAGAGTAAAGATTGCCCCCTGCACTTTTTTGGAGTGAACAAGTCCTCCCCATTCTCCTGGTGGTGATTCTCCGCCTCTCCCGGGAGTCCGGTAATCCCACTTTGTCTGTCCGGTCTACGTTAGTTTTCTAGTCGGTATTGAACTCTCCTCTGATCCTGTTAGTCTCGCTAGGCCATCGCATCCATATATCCTTCTGGATGCGCCTACAGTTCATCTGGCCGGCCAGGTCTCACTCTCCTGTTAACCAAGAATATGTGCGAATATTTGTGTTGCTCGCTTCTTTTTTCGGACCACTCCAGTACCTTTCCCCCTTTCTGATTCTCTACCGCTTCCCCTCGCTCCAATTTCTTTTAGCAGTATCGGGATCACGTCGCCTTCTGCCTCGCCTTCTTTTCTTTCTCCCAAGCATAGACTCGTCTTGCTTGCTGGACTCTCATCCTTTTGTGAGCTTTTATCGGGTGTTTTTCGGACTGGTCTTACTCATTCCGCCTAGTAGAGGTCTTTTTCTTTTCCCAGTAACTCAGGGGTAGCCGTCACGACTGTGTTTCGTGATCTCTCCTTTTTTCCCGACGATAGTTCCACTTATCCGGCACTCCCGAGGACCGCAGGAATACTACATGGTCGGATTTCTTCTTCCGGATTCGTCTTTCTTCGGGGGGTTTCGACCTTTTTTTAGCGGATCCTTTCCGCAGGCCAAAATGCTTCCTGTTCATGGTTTTTGAGCATGATGTGCCCCCCTTTAAGATCATTTCAACCATCCTATCTTTACCTGCTTATCGACGTGTCCTTTCCCTGAGTGGTGATCGGGCCAATGTTCGCGACAAAACCCGTCCAATCTTACTTCCCTGCCGACCCTCAATCTCTGGTCCTTTTTTCCGCCCAACGCAATAAGCGCGGTGAAACTTTCTGTTCGTGTAATGTTACGGCTTGAGAACAACCCCTTCTTGCTCCTCTCCTCATGTGCAGAGCGGATTCGGCTTCTCTTCACGCTGCGTCCAACGTTTGTCCCGTCCTTACAAGAACTCGGTCTTTTTTCTTTTTCGACGTTCTTCTTTGAGAGCTTGGATTCCGTTTTTCGCGATAATTAGCCCCCGACGGCGTTCAGAGTTTCCTTCCCTATTCCGGAATGCTGATCGGCCCCTTGTTTTTTCTCCCTGATGACCTTTTTCCCTATTTACCCCGCGATCCTTTACAGTCTTATAGGTAATCGTTGCAGCAGCATTAAGCTTCTTTTATGCAGTTTGGGTTTCCTCTTTTTTTTAAAAAGGGTCTATCGGCCTGAATCTTTTCCTGTTATTCATCGAGGGTTTTTCTGTTCCTCTTTCCCAAGTCCAATAGAAGCTTTGAGGCGGGACCATGCTCACATTGCCGGATCGACGTTCTTCAAATTAGGAGCCTTCTCCCGCTTTTACTCCTTTTCGATTTTCAGAAGGCAGCCTTCGGGTATCTCCTTGTTTCCTTTTTGATGACCCTTAGGCTTACGAATGTGAATCGTTTCAACCGCGCCTACACGCTTAGAAACCCTCTTCCTTTCATTAAAGGATCTTGGCTGGATTGTCTGGTCTACCCCATTAGACCCGGACTCGCCTGATTGAACACTGATGGATGTTATAGCAGGAGACGTTTTTCTCTGAACAGTGGAAGCCGACCCATTTTGGCTCATGGGTTTCCACCACACTCCGACGTGGGGCGCTTTGGTCTCTTTTTAGGTTTTCGTCGTTCGGTGTC
>Ga0179593_1357157_pt1 | contig 11767 bp, 21 predicted proteins | sample CZODoug2_1_08_16_FD_185931 | JGI IMG/M metagenome (GOLD analysis project Ga0179593, IMG submission 185931) | Vadose zone soil fungal communities from Angelo Coast Range Reserve, California, USA - CZODoug2_1_08_16fungal (PacBio error correction) | ecosystem: Environmental > Terrestrial > Soil >... | reverse complement strand
TCTCTTCTTCTTTCAGTTTCAGCATTCCGGTGACGGCCAATATTCGGTCTTTTGATATATAACTTTCTGCCATTCAAACCTTCTCACCCATCCATTGTCTTCACCCTATTTTCCCGTTGTTTAATTCTTTGAGTATCGCCAGCCCTGTCCGGAACTGTGAATGTTGACTTCAGATTCTTTCCCTGTAAAACCGCGGCCCTCTTTTTTGTCGTTGCCGTTCAACCCCCCTTTCCTTACAACCCTTTCCTCCCTCATTTATTCATTTTTGTTCTTTGGAACTTTTCCCGTTTCAGTGTTTTACTCCCTCTCCTCCCCCCCCCAGGCACTGTGCCGTATATTGCTTCTGCTGAATTGTGAAATGGAGCCGTCTCAAAGAGCCTGTTTCTTTTAGTGTCTGCTGTTCTTCCTTTCTTTCGTTCCCTTATGGTGATCTGAGGCCGAGTTGCTTTTTGCCACCGATCGGAAATTGTTAGTGGTCCTTCACGGAGACACGATATCAAGAGAACCGCAAAGACTTGCAATTCTCCGGGCAGTATTGAGTATCAGTTTCTGATTTTTCCCCCCCCCTTAATTTTCCCCCCCCGTTCTTTTCTCTTTTCCCATGGTTGGTTCTTTCGGGGTCGGTTGCTTGTTTTTTTTTTCCCCCTCCCACCTTTTTTTCCCCTTTTTCCCCCCGAATTCCTCAAAATACAGACGCGCGGATTACAACCCTTGAAAATCTTGGCTTGGAAATTGTAGTTTTTCCAACCAGTTCTCTCTTTCCCTCGCTCTGTCCTTCACCTATTTTCTTTAGTATTGCACAGTTTTTTGTTTGTTAGTTTTCTCTATCGGTTCCCCTTCTTCTCCCTCTTTGGATGGTTAAAGAGGATGGCCTTCTGAGGTGCTCCTCTTAAAATGGCCCCCCCCCCAGTCTCCCCCTTTTCCCCTGGATTTTCTTTCTGGTCCTTCCATTTTCCTTCCAAAGATTCGTTATCCCTTTTACCCTCCGCTGCAATCTTCCCGTCACTAATTCGGCAGTTGTATGATCTGAATATAATGGGAATGTGCATTTTCTTTCTTCCCCCCTAACTTTCCCCTTTCTTTTTTTTTTCTTTCTTCTATTTGCTTCTTTTCTTTCTGGATTCGTTTTTTCTAACCTGCTCCCCCCTTCCAATTCTCCCTCCTGGTGCGCTCCCCTCTTTCTCTTATTTATGATACGACAGAATTTCCCTTTTCCGGGATTTGTTAACCCCACTTTTTGGTCACGGAAATTCCTTCACCCCCCCTCCTTGCTTCTCTTTCCAATTCCTCTTTTTTTTTGATTTTTTTTCCCTGCCTTTGACTCCTTTTCCATCGACGCTTTTTTCTCCCCCCCCCTTTTCCTGTATAGTAGCTCGAAGAATCCCATTTTTCCCTTTGCTGAGGTATAACTCTTTCCCCATTCCTCCATACCCTCATTGCTTTTCCCCCCTTATATACGATTCTTAATGGAAACTCCATTGTTTGGAACACAGACTTTTCTCTGGTATGATCAGGACGCAGCCGCGTCACCCCCCTAACAATACCCTTTTTATACCTTTTTTTCCCTTTTTATGAATTCCGAAGTCTGAGGCACAAAACAACCCTCCCTATATCCCGTTACCCTTCCTTAATCAACCCTTCCTCCCCTCCCCCCCTTTTACCGTCGGAGGGTAATAGAAGATCTTAAGGTGGAGCAAAGATCATCCGTCCCTCTCTTCCATAGAGACCCTTCCCTCTCCCCACCTAAAGAGTTGCTGCAAAAGATTACTTCTCGAACCTGAATCTTCAAAGCTTCCCCTTAATGAAATTTCCTTATGCTCATGTCTTGTCAGGTTGGGCGACACCCACATTGGTTTCAATACATTTCCTACTTATCTCCCCCCCCCCCCCCAAATATTGTCACCTTACTCAGTTGTTGTGTTAGATCTATCCTTTTCTGTTCTGCCCCCCTTTTCTCCATTTTTCGCCCCCACAGCACGCTAAACTCCTCACTTCCATGGCACTTTCTTTCAAGGTAAAGAATTATACTCCTTTCTCCCACGCCCCCCCAGACCCCGCCCTTTTTCTTCCTTTTCCCTTTTCTCTCCGTGTGCCCTAACTCTCTTTCTCGTTCTAACGCATTTCTGATTGAGTTCACTCTACCCTACTCGGTTAACATCCTTCTCGCATGTTGAGGATTGAAGGATCCCCTCCTTTCGGTTTCTTTCGTTTTTTTCCGCACTCTTCTTTCTCTTCTGCTCCCCTTTTTCACAAACATCAGATTGATTTGTTTTCTTCCCCCTTCTTTTTCTATTGTCCGACCCCACCCATAAAAGTCCTTGACTTCACCCACCGCTGTCTTCTTTTTTCTTGCTGGGAAAGGCAGGGAAATTGAATCCGTTTCCCCAAATGCCCCCGTTTTCTTTTGACATTTTTTTTTCTCTTTAGACTCCGTCCGTCCACTGCTCCGAGCTACCTCTCCCTGACCCATGCCAAGGAAACACAGGCCTTGCATCCTTTAGCCGCCCAAAAACCCCTCTTAAAGGGCCTCCAACCCTTTCCCAAAATTTCCAACCCCCTGACTCATTGACTTTTTCCCCGGTCCCGTTCCAACAAAAAGGGAGGCACCTAGTCCCCTTTGCAATGGCACTTTCTTTTTCCGTCCTTTCCTTCTTTCTTTTCCCCCCTTCCCTCTCTAAATCTCCCTCTTTACTTGCTCTTTTCTCACGTTTTGTTTCGCTGATAAAAACTTATCCCATCCCCGCATAGCCCCTTCCGTCCGGAACTCTCCTTTCCTCCCCTAACCTTTCACCCCTTTTCCCTGTCCACATTTTTCTATCCCGTCCTCTTAGATTTTTTCTCAATAAAAACTTCCTTCTTTCTTTCCTTTGCGGGCTTTAGCCAAGACTCCCCCTCCCTAGTTTTCATGCGACGTCCCTTTTCTCCACCATGACCCTCTCTCCCTCCTTTCCCCTTGTTTTTTTTTCTCAAAACCAAAGGCATTTTTCCCCTCCGCCAGACCCAGCCTCCGGACCCCCCTTTTTCCTTCCCCTTCCCCCAGACCCCTTCCCTCCCCTCCTTCAAGTCTCCCCCCAACTAACCCCCCCACGTGTTTCCTCCCCCCTCCCTCCTTCCTGACGAGGTAAAGCTTGTCGCTCGAACGGTGTATACTCCTTTGTGTTTTCTTCCCCCCACTACCACCCCTTTTTTCCCCTCCGACTGTAACTGACTTTCTCGAGAGGTCCATTCGCCCCCTTCTTCTCAACCCCCTTGATTTTAATGGAAATTCCGCACAACCCCCTCTGTTCCTCCGAACATTCACCACATCCCCCCCACGACCCAGTCCCAACCTCCCCCCCCTATTCAAACCCCCCTTCCGATTGGACACTCATGAACCCTTCTCACCCCCCCCTTCGTCTAGTAGTCCAATCTGTTTTCTTTATTCTGCTTTTCTTCTTCTCAGGACACGGTCCCGTCCAGCTTCCCAATTTTACTTGACAGATTTCACATCCAACCCCCCTCCTAGTGGAAACTTCCCTGTCCCCCTACTTAAGAAACTTTAACTCCAGTCTCCCCTCCCCTTCCTCAAAACTTTTCCATCTCCTTTCCTTCGGTCAACTTCCCCCCCTCGCCAGTGTCCCCCACCCCGGCACGAAAACATCACTTCCCCCCAGTGATGGGTACTTCCTCTCATCCTTCAACCGGCCTCTCTCCTCTTGGTATTCACCCCTTTTCCCTCCTTCCCCACTGAGCACTTTCAACCTCAATTTTGGTGTTTTCAAATCCCCAGGTCTCACCCAGAAAACATTCTGTTCGCCGTCATTTGTCCCTTTTTTTCCCCTTTCCCTTTTCTACCAACTCCCCTTTTCCCCCCCCCTTTTGACCCGCTTGGTATACGACACCCATTGTTTTTCCTCCCCCAGTTCCCCTATATTGAGCAATCCCAGGAAGGGTCTCCCTTTGCCCCTTCCCCCAACCTCTTTATCCCTCCCCCTTCCCCTCCTTCTTCGCCTTCCCTTTTCATTGCCCACCTCCTTCCCTCTCCTCCCGTTGGTGGTGAGAGATCTGTCCTTTGCTTGATGATAAGGACCGGCGAAAATATTCGTGGTCTATATCCCCCTGTTATGCCCCCTTCACCCTTCTCCCCCTTTCCATTGCTTTTCCCCCCCTCTCCTTTTCACGTCACTTCCCTCCCCTTTTTTTGAAGTATATTCTTTTCCTTTCCTTTGAAGTTTTTTCCTACCCTTCTTGAAAGGCTGTACGCCCTGCGACCAAGCCTGTTTGTTTTCTTCCTTATCCCCCCCCTTTGATGTCCCCCCCTTTTCCCCTCCCCTAATGTTTCGGTCCATTGCGTCTTGGGTCCGCTAATCCCCGCTGAGCATTCCCTAAGTGGCTTCGATTAGACCATGAACCCACGTGAAGTGGATCTGTTGATTTGGCATGTTTTCCCCTCTGGCGCCCTCCCCCCTTTTCCTCTTCATCGCTTTCTTTTTCTTTTCTGGATGTTCTACTTCCCTTTTCTCTCTTTGGTTTCACTTTGTCTTTTCCATGGAAGGTCCTACTCGTGGGGGAGTTGACAGATCAGGAAAGGGGCGCGTGGAACGGCCCACTGGCCGATACCCGCCTATCCTAGACCGTCCCCCCTCTTTTGCCCCCCCTCCCTTTCCTCTCTCCAGGTTTTCCCATCGTGTTTGCCCCCCCAAGCGGTTTTTTCTTTCTGGGTTCTTTTTTCAATTTTCTTGGCGTGGTCGGCCCGTTCTCTTCCTGCGTGTGTTTGCGTCCACTTCCCCACCCCCCCCCCCCCCCCCCCCCCCCCCCCCCCCCCCCACCCCCCCCCCCCCCCCCCCCCCCCCCACAGTTCGCCCTTTCACCAATAAAGTCCTGATGGTCCTCCTCCTTGATTCCCCCCCCTTTGAATTTTGGCATTTTTTGAACCTTTTTTTTTCCCTCTCCACCCTGCCTAAACTAGAAACGCAAAGGCCCCAAGCCTCAGTCTAGTTTATTTTTCCCCCCCCCTTTGGAGTTGGTGAGAGATCTTGCCCTCTTACGTCTTTTTTTTTTGATTTTTTCCCCCCTTTTCCTTTGTGCCCTTTCTTTTTCTTTTTCCTCAGCTGTTGAACCCTTTTTCTTTCCCCACGGCCACTTTTCTCGTGTTTCGTTCCTTTGCGAAATGAAAAATATTTAAGGTTTTCCTTTCACGATGGTCCCCTCCCCTCTCATGCAGGACTTTTTTCTTCCCCCTGCCTCTTCCCCCCTTCCCTTCGTCAATGTTTTGCCCATTTTTTTCTATTAAAAGACTACTTTCTTATTTTCCTCGGGGAGGGGCTTTTTCTTCTCTGCCTAAGCCCTCCATCCCCACCCCGTGTCTCCCAGATGCTCCTCCCCCTCATCCCTGATGTCCTTCCTCTTTTTTTATCCAAATTACAAACGACTGCACAACTTGGATTATGTGCCTTGACGGTTCATAACAACCATCATGGATTGTTTTTTCCCCCCTTCATACTTTTTCTTTTCTAATCCCCCCTTCTTTTTTGGTCCTTCTTATCCCCCTTGAGCTGCTTGTTCCCGTTTGTATAGAGCGATGGCGCCAGACATTTTCCTTCCCCCCCGGGGCCGGTTCTTTAATCTTCCCGAACCATTCCTCCGCACCCGTTTTGATTCCCCTTTCTTCTCCTACAGTTAAGGCCCATAAGTCGTTTTTTGCAAAAATTCTGTGGTATATCCGGTGCACCTCCTCCTCGCAACACCCCCCACCCTTCCCCCTTCCCTTACTTTCTTTTTTTCTTAGACTAAAGAATTCTGCAACCCCATCCAGTCCACCCCAGCCCCCTAGTCTTCTTTCCGACCTCCCCCCCCCCCCACCATGCCCTCTCCCTCGTTACCCTCTGAAGTTCGCTTTTTCCCCCTTCTCCTTTTTCCTTTTTTCGCTCGCTTCATCGGCCCCTTCTCATTCCCGACTTCCCAGAAAAGTCTTCTTCAGGTAAGGAGGCGCACGGTGACGTTCCTATCTTTCCTTGAAGGCCTGTTTTTCCCTTTCTTCCCCTGCGTTTTGTTCCCCTTTCTTCCCCTTTGCAACTTGTTATTCTTTATATATTTTTAAATCTTGTTCTATAATTCGGAAAAACGGTTTTCCCTTTTCCCTTGCCTCAACACCCTCTCAATCATTTTCCCCCCCTCTCCTTCCTCCCTCATCTTTCTTAACCGGCGGACTTTATTAGATTGTTAGCACCCTCTTCCTCTTGATAGATTGCCAGATTTCCTTGATCTATTTCGCCCCGCCCTTCCCCTTTCCTTCTCTGATGAGACTCCCCTTTCCTTCCCTTTTTCCTCCTCTAGGAGGTTTTCGGTTTGAACTAGTCTAGCTTTTATTTTTTTCCTGGTACTGTTCCTGAGGTTTTTCCCCCCCCATTCATCCCGGTTGGTTTGTTAGAGGATGATGTAGTCTTCTTCTCCCCCAACCCTCACGTCTTTTCAGGTTACAAAAAGGTTTCTGGCCTGTCCCTTCCCTGAAATGGATCCCTTTTTGCACCCCTTTCGGTTCTTCCCCCTTGTTCCATTCAGGTGTCCAATTACAATTCTGCGCAATCGAGATACCTCTACATCCCTTTTGTGGCCCCGTCTTTTTTCCATCTATCTCCACAAGCATTCCGTACTACCCCCCCAAAACCATCTTCCAACCTCCCTAAAGGGATTTCCTTCCCCCCCCCCCTTTGTTCCCCCCTCCACCCCTTTCCCTTCCCCCCTTCGTTTGCTGTGGCAAATGAACACATTCTTCCTTTTCCGTTATCTCACGGGTTTATTGCGCTTTAGGAGATCTAACGCTCCCCCCCCTGCTAGCACTCCGTCCTCTCCCCTCAACACGGTAAAACAATTCCCAATCTTAGTGAGCTTTCCTCTTCCCAAAGGCCGATTCTATTTGGAGTTACTTCCCCTTCTTCCCCCCAGGTAGCACCTCCCTCCCCCTTTTCCTTTCTGTAAACTGTCTTCCCGATAACACCCTGGATCATCCATGTTTTTTTTAACCTAATAAAAGAAAGCCGCGGCCCAGCCCTTCCCCCCCCCTTTCAACCGGAGCGTTTTTCCGCTGCCCCCTCCCTAGCTTTACCAAAACAATACAAGTGGACAGCCCCCCCCCCTTCCTTGGCCTCCCTCTTGCGCCTCCCCTCTTCTTTTATATTCTTTTTTGACCCCCCCGTACCGGCATCCCTTTTCCTGCCGGACCATCAGTTTCCTGGTTTGCCTTAAAGGCTGTCCGCTTTTTTTCCTGTTCCCCCCTTTTGTTTTCCTCTTCTCCACCACACTTTTCCCCCCTTGTCCCCACGGAACAGAAAGCAAACCTACGACCCCTCCAATGACCACTTATATGGGGGCAAATTACAAATATCCTCGAGTTTAGTTGAACCCCTTCCTGTTCTCTTTCTCTCCCCCTTATAAGAACGGCTCCTCCACCACCCTTTCATTGGGGACACAAATCCGTCCCGGGACCCTCACCTTCCCCCGACGCCACCGGTCTTCTCCTCCCCTTTCCATCCTGACGGAAAGAGCCATTTCCCCCACTTCAACCTCCGGACCTGACCCCCTCCCTTCCTGTTCCTTTTTCCCCTCCCTCCCCTTCTTTAGCAGCGGGTCCCCCCCTGGTTTTTGCTTTTCCCCCAAAAGAGAGTTCCAACGCCAACTGCCCTTACTTTCTTTCGGTCCCCGGTGTCCTCCCAGGTGTTCTAATTTCCACTTAAAAATTCTGTAGGGCCGGACATGTGACCTTCCCCCCCCTACTTTTTATTTTTCCCCCCTCAACCCTGTTTCGTCGGGTAAATTAAACTGTCCCGTCACCCGTGCTCTTTCCATACTTTCTTTTTTTTGCAATTCCCCCTGATATATATCCCAGCTGTCCTCCCCCCTTTAATTGGACTCGTAAACTTGTGTAGATGTTGGCATCCATTGCATGACTTTCTTCCCCATATTCTCTTTTTTTCCCCCTTATTGCCACGCCCCCTTCGCAACCATTTCCCAACTTCGTTTCTTTTCCTTCAAATTGTGTTAATTTTCCAGCGGACCGTATTCCCTTTTGAAGACCCGGTCTTTTCCCTGGTCCCTTGGCTTCTCCCCCTCCTTTTTTTTCTGCCCGCAACCCCTTTCTCAACGGTCCGATGTGATGTTGTTGTCCCTTGCTCTGGTTTTTGCCGTGTCCACCCCTCTTTGTTCGGGAAGTAGTCGAGTGATAGCCAGACACCTGTGCCGTGGCTCTTTTTTTCTGTCATTGGTACCTTTTGTTGCTCTTTTTTCCTGCCCCGTTTCCTCCTTCTTTGTCTTTTTTTTCCTTCCCTTTGATAGGCCGGGGAATTCTTGGAAGGAATCGTGTTTGCGAGTCATGAAATTGTTTTGCGCGTCTTTCTCTTTTCCATTGAGCCTCTTCCCCCCCGCTATCCCGAATTTAACGTCCGGCCGCCCTCTTTTTTCCAACCCTGCATTCTTTTTGAGAGGGTCAATGTGCGTTCGGATGTTCCTTTTTTTTTCTCACTTCCGCCTTTTTGGCCCCTTCCCCAACACAGTCCCCTCCCCTTTCTTTCATCCCCCCAACCTTTTTTTTCGCGCCTTCCCCCCCCAAGTGTCAATTTCATTTTCCTTGGTGTTCTTTTTAGAAAAATTATCGAGACACCGAAGCGTCAGCCCTTCTGAGTCGTATGTGGTCCCACTTTTCCTTTGTTTCGTCCCTTCCTTGCATTTTTTTTTTCCAGTAGCTGTCAGTACTGCCGTTTTTTTCTGCGGTGAATACTTCCATAACCCAAACCCCCCCCCCCCCCCCCCCCCCCCCCCCCCCCCCCTTCCCCGGCCATGAGCCTTCCTCTGTCATAGGTTTCCCCCTGGCCTTCTTTTTCCCCCCTCTCGCAAGCTTGGAACCTTGTGGAACGCCCAAGTTTTTTTTTATGTCAATCGCCGGGAATAACTGTCCTTTTTCCCTTTTTCTTCCAACAGATTTTTACCCTTCCTTTCCCTTCTTTCTCTCTGCTTTTTCTTTTCTTGGGTTCCATTTTTCAAAGACGCAATCACCAATTTTCCCCACATACATCCCTATGGCATTCTCCCCCACATTGAATCTAGAAAGGGTCATTTCAATTGGATTATGTTGCACCAATGTTTTGGTACGTTTTCCAACCCCCCTTTTTCTATGGTCTTTGAATTTGTTGCCATGGCTTTTTGCTTCCCTAGGAGAGCTCTTTTTTTGTTTTTTGCGGGAGAGTGGAGCCGATTGTATTGGACCAGGACGGCGCTTTTATCCTCTTCCTCCCCAGGTCATCCCTAATATTCTTTTCTTTCCCATCCTCTCTTATCATGTCCTTCCCAGCTGTTTGAAAAGCGTTGTCTATCCGTATCGCCTTAGCCGCTCACACCACCCTTCCTCATTTTGCATTTCCCCCTTCGTCGCGAAGACCTACCCCTACACGAAATCGTTCCCCTGTCATAACTTCGTAAATGCTTCTCTTTTTTTTTTTTCAGGAAGAGCGGTTGGCGAACTGAGCTCGTCTGGCCCTTCGCGCAGGTCTTTCCAAAGACGGGTTTTTCTTTCTTAAAAGCATCTCTTCTGAAGTTTATTGCATGGACGCCTGTGCTGGAGGAGTTTTTTTTTTGGACCTCTTAACAAAGGGTTCGTCCGAATTAGTTATATTTGAATCCTTCCGGGTGTGTTTCTCTCTCCTCTTGAAGGTTCGGCCCACTTGTGACCCCTCTCCTCACCCCTTCCTCAAAGGGATGCCCTCCCCATTGCAAAGTATTTGCTCTTGTACCTCGTTCCCCCCTTCGGGCCCTCTCTCCTTTTTCACAGACCTTGGACTGATTGCCTTACGAGTGACAGAACGGAATCGTCGAACCTTTTCAGCGCTTCCTTGCTCCTTCCCCTCTTTCACTTCCTTCCTTCCCTGGTTTCGGCAGGATGTCCCCACGCCGAATGTTCGTTTTTTTTTGTTTAGCTCAGGCTTCTTTCGTAGTTGTAACAACCCTTCTAAGGTGGTGGGGGGTCTCTTTGCTTTGAGAAGGATTCAACCCAACTCCCTTTTCTTGGGACAGGGATGGGATGCTCCAGCGCATGCCCTTTCCCTTTGGCCGTCCCCTCCTGTTTTGCTGACCCCTGTTCTCCCCTTCGCCGTATTTAAAGCCCAGAGTTGCGCGTACCGAGACAGAACCTGCCCCGTTTCCCCCCCCCGGTTGCTTCTTAGCCCGTTTTCCCAAGCATGGAAACCTGATCAACCCTTTCCCAAAAAACCGTTTCCTGAACGGTATGGATTCCGTCCCAACCCTTTTCCCCGACTCCAGTCCTTTTTTTTTTGCGGCCATAATTTTAGGCATAGGACATCTGAGGGGTGCTATCCATTCCCGTTTGTCTTTTCCGGCAGTCTCCTACCCCCCATTTATTCCGCCCTTTTCAGAGCAATACTAAGAACAGTCCTTTCTTTGAATAAACTGTAGTTCATTCCCGTCTCCCGATTCCTCCCACCTTCCTTCGGTCATCCTGTCATCCAGGTAGCCCCCTTGTCTCCATTAAATGGATGAAACCATGACCCGACGCAACCCCCCTTTGCGGATGTTGGCAGCTGTTTCCGTTAAAACCTGGGCCCCCCTGGGAAACATAAAAGACTACTTGAGCCGTACCCTTGACCCTCCCAGATCTCCCACCATCCCGTATACTCCATGTACTTTTTTTCGAGGACGACCGTTGATAGTGTTATACGATCCTGGGGTTTTTTTTCTTCGGCCACACCCCCTTTCAATGTCAAGCCTTTGGAGCCTTTGTTCCCCCTTTGAGGGGTTTTAAGCGGGCGTTAATTTTCCCCCCTTTGTTGTTCCTTTTTTTCCAAAGTGGCTACCCATTACCTCTTTTTTCCCGTTCCCCCGTTTTTTCAGTTTTAAGTAAGTGGGAAAATATTGCCCTCTACTCATGCCCCGGTTTGTGCACACCTTTCTTTTTTTCCTTTTTTTTTTCCTCTTTGTTGAGCAGCCGTTCCTTTCCCTCTCAAAACAAGGCATGCCTCACGTCCCCCCCCTTTTTTCATAATGTCCGCCCCATTACAGATCCACGTTTCCTTGCTTGGGAGGCGCCACTTACCCCCGTGGACACCATTCCTTTCAACATCAAGCAGGGTTATCAATCAGACAGCACGCCGGCCTTAGCGCTTCAGGGAACACTAGTCCCCCTCCTTGAACAACCACTCCCCCCCCCCCTCTTCGGGACCGTTGCATCCCAGGGTAGACGCCGCCCATTTGGCTTGGGGACCTTCAATGTTTTTCCAATCCCCACCTTCACCGTGCATAGCAGATACTGCGGTCCCACACGTTTTAAGTCCCAAGACTTTGCTCCTGTTTGGCAATAATTTTTATACCCGTTTTTTTCGGTAATTGACCATGAAGACCCTCCCTTCTCTTTTTCTGTTTAGGTAGTATTGCATGGATCGGTTTATCTATCGCCGGTATGGCCCCCTGCATTTTCAATTTTCTCCCCCCCCCCCAAGTTCCTTCGCTTTGACGTTGTCGCTGTTGCCCAGTAGACTATAAAGGCGGCGGTCTTTTCTTTTAGAACAAAACAACACCCCGAATTTTTTTGGGGGAAACCCTTTTCGTCCTCGTTTTTTCCGTTGTTCTTGAAAAAGGTGACCTCTTGAAAAGTGTTTCGTTCTTGGTTCAGCATGAAAAGTGATTAGAGCGGTAAGGGCTTCGGAGGATTCCCTTCCGGGCACCCTCTTGCCCTTCCTGACCTCCCTTTTGCTCAGAGTTCTTCTCTTCCGTGTCTCTTTTTCCG
>Ga0179593_1287923_pt1 | contig 11767 bp, 18 predicted proteins | sample CZODoug2_1_08_16_FD_185931 | JGI IMG/M metagenome (GOLD analysis project Ga0179593, IMG submission 185931) | Vadose zone soil fungal communities from Angelo Coast Range Reserve, California, USA - CZODoug2_1_08_16fungal (PacBio error correction) | ecosystem: Environmental > Terrestrial > Soil >... | reverse complement strand
GTCGTCTATCCCCCTTCCTTTTCCAGCCCTTAGCGCAGTTTTTTCCTCGTCACTTCTTGGCCTCCGAGCGTCTTTTTCCTTTCCGTTACCTCTCGTTTGGTTTGCCTGTCCCCCCCTTTCAAAGGGAAAGGTTTTTTTCCATGTTAGACGTTTCCCCCCTCCCACGCCCCTTTTTTTTATTCCCATGCGGCAGGTTTCCCCCTTTTTTCTTTTTTAACTACTCGCACAGTGCCGGGGAAGAGTGGCTACCGTTCCCCTTATGCCACTTTGTGTCTCCTGAGTTTTTTTCTCTTTTTTGTCATTTCCGACACCTGCAGTCAGCGTGTTTTTCTTTTTCTCCTTTGCATGTCGTTTTTTTGCAAAATTTTTAGCTTCCCCCTTTTCATCCTGACACTTTGCCCAATGTGAGGGCCCGTTAAACTTTTTATCTTCATTTCAGTACGAACTTGATTTTCCTTGAGTTATTTTTTGAAACGTAGCGATTTCCGATTTTTTATACCCTCTCCTCGCATCGAATCCCATTCGGATTAATCGTTCTCTCTTGATCTTTTCGTGGCTTTTCTTTTCCCCACCCTCTCCACCCGATTTTTGGCTTCAGAAAGAAATTTACCAATTCTTGTGACGAGGCCCTGCGCCGTAGACGTGGTCCTTTGCATTTACGTAACAAATGCAGGGTTGCTGCTTGAGGCGCCGCTCTCTTCTTTTTCTCTGATTTTGTCTACGGTTTTTGTCCCCCTTTTTCCCCCCGATTCGGACGGAATTGTTTGTTTTGCGAAGGTCACCTAGTCTTTTTCCAGTTTTTGTCGTTACTCCCTTTTCAGTCTTCTCATCCGCGTCAGGTACAAAAGATTCGTGAATTGTTTTGTCCCAGTAAGATTTGTCTTTCGTACCTTTCTTGCGTCCAGGAATAGTATTCTTCTCCCCTTTTTGAATGATTCTTCTGTCTCGGCGCGCTTCCGTTCTTCCCCCTTAGACCATTGATTTTTTTCGCGGACGTTGCCTTCCCCCTTTTTGTAAGACCGATGCTAGAGCGAGGTTTTTTGTTTGTGCTCTTTCAATTAGCCCCTCCCATCTCCTTTCCATCTAGTTCCAGAGCCCTTTTCTTCTTTTTTTCTTGTTTTAAAAGCTTTCACGTTTTCCTTTAGACGCTGACCATTCCTCTTCTAGTAAAGTAAGCGAGGTTCTTTTTTAGTTGAACTCCCGTTTGTCGAGTTTTGCCTCCCCGTATATCCTCCCTTAGCGCTGTCCGCCAACGCTAATTGCTTTCCGACAACAAGTCATTTCTCTGAATTTCGTTTTCCCTTTTTGTGAGTTCACTTCTTCCTTTCCCTCCTTTTTACCTCGTTTGTCCAACCCCGTACGCCCGAGGTGCATTCTTTTTTGTTCCACTTCTATTCTCGTGACAAAGCCGCCCCTCCCCCTCTCAGTTATTCCTATTTTCTCCTTCACCACCTTTCCTTCCCCTCTTTTGTTGGGGTGGACATTGGGCCCGCTGTTTTTCAAATTGAACGGATCGGGCTCCCCAAACCTAGAAAGCGTGTTATTTTTCCTCTAGTGTGTCTATTGGTTCTCTTTTTTCTCGTTCTGCCCGACCTCCCCCCCTTTATTCCGTTGTGTTTGAGAAAGATCGTCGAGAGCTGACTACACCCCTTCCAATCCCGGCTCTCATTTTTTACCGTTCTGTGTCGCCCCGATCCGTCTTCAGTCCTGAAATCCCCTTTTATCCCCCCAAACATGAACCTACAGGCGCGGCGTTGGGACCGGGCCCAATCCTTTTTCCCTCTCATTTTGAGAGGCTCAATTCCTTTCCGGTAGAATTAACCTCCTTTTCCCCTTACGAGTCCCCCAATTTTGCGAATGGGAACCCCGTTCCCACGGACACACTTGATGAGCTCGTGATTTTTTTCTGCTTTGTTCTTCCATCCCCCTTTCTGAGTCGATACGTGGTCCAACAAATCCCTGTCCCTTTTCCTTTCACGCCCTTCAATCGCTGGCTTTTCCCTTCTCCTGGATAGCGGGCATTTTCCCCGCTCTTTGACGGTATTTTTTTCTCCCCACGTTTTTTTGACGAGCCCACCCTCCTTTTCCTTTCTAATCGGGCAGATCTGTTTTTTTTAAACCTATCTTTTCTCTTCCTTCTCACCGGCGATTCCCGCGCTATACGATTCTTTAGTATTGATGCTTTTTTTTCCCTTTTCCGGTTTCACTTTCTGACTTTCATGACCCCGGATCCGGCCTTTTTTTCCTTGATTACGCATTTTTTTCTTACCCGTTTTTTCAATAACCCCTCCTTGACTTGTAAGGCAAGGCCGGTGCCCCCCCAGCAAGCTGACTATCTTTCCCTGCATCCTTTTTGCGACCCTGGAAGAAGAACTCTCACCCTTTTCTGGGACCGAATTTTCACGCTGGCAGGTGTTTTCTGAGGTCCAGACCGCGCAGGTCGCTGTTTGGATCCGCAAAGGCCTTTTCGTACTCCAGAGCACCCCCTCCCTTTAACACGCACCTCCGCATCATCCAAGCCGTCATTTTTCCCTTTTTTTTTGTCCTCATTTTTCTCTGCGAAGGCCGCTTTTCCTCTTCCTTTATTCTCGATTGACCAACATCGGTTGCTTTTGTAAACCCTGATCCTTGATCGTACTCCACCCACCGTACCTACCGCGCTTTCTCCTCTGGTTACCGCCTGGTCTCTTTTTCCTCGGCTAGTTATTTAATCTCCTTCGACTATGCTTTTCCAGGATCCCTTCCCCCTGGGAACCCGGCTTCTTGAATTCTTTGTTCTTCCTCACCCCCCTTCCCCCATTTCTTTTGAGCTGGATAAAATTTGCACGACTCACCCTTTTCTCCCGTTGTTACTTCTTTTTTCGAGCAAAAACTCACACCCCCCCCCCTTCTTTTCCAATACTCGCTATTACACCAGGCGCTCACCCATTCCGCCCCCTTTTTGTTCCCCATGACTATTTCCTCCGACCTCCTTTGTCGTCCTCGAGTGCCAACTTTCCATCTTCACTCTCCCTGGAACGCTTGGTTTTTTTTTCTTGACAGCGACTTTTTTCTTTTTTTTTGACATCCCTATCGCATCCATTCCTTTTCAAAAAATTCCTCGAATACGCGGTATGTGGCTCTCCTTCGATCAGTTGCATCCTCTTTCCCCTGTTGTACACATATCTCTCTTTTTTCCTCTCCCCTCCCTTTTGTTTCCTTTTTCTGTAAACTTCTTTGGATGATTGCGCGCCTTCGCCACACTCGACCGTTGGGTTACATCACGTACTGATCCTCTCTCGACTATCTTATTTTTTCCCTTCTCGAAAAGATACGTCGTGGGTCGGCGTGTCGACCCGTTTTTCAATGGGCGTGATCTCCCTTCCTCAAGTCCTGCAGACCCCCCGCTTGTATTCCCTAAGGTCTTTTCCCAGTTTGTTGCCTTGCAGACCGACGTGCCGGTTCTCGTACCTTTTTGAACCTTTTGGGCAATTTTTGGACCGAGGTTGTTTTTTTCTTTTCTCGCAAAACTCCCGTAAGCGGCCTCGCCGATCTTAGCTTTTTTGAATTGATTGTTATAGAAGTTATCGGCTCCCCCACCCCCCAAGTCTTTCTTGGTAGGGGGCGATTGGTTAAGGGCACTCTCTTCTTCCTTCCGTGACCTTCCTCCTGCCCTTATAGGAATGCTACTCCCTCTCCGATCCTTTGATCCCGAATACGATACTCCCAGCGCCATTTCTTCCCTTCTCGCTCTGCCTTTTCTCTCCCTGTTGTACCTTCGTTGCTCGTTTCCAACAGTACGACCACTTGTTTCTTTTTGAAGCAGACCTTTAGGTAGTGCGGGGCCACTTTTCCTAGTCTCTGTCCATTTGTTTTCGGTACACGGTCCAAGCGGAGTGCTTTGTGAGATCTCGAGTGTATTCCCTTTTTTGAGGGAGTATTTTAGGTATCGTGCGGTTGCTCTTTCCGCAGTCCCTTGCGCTTGCTTTTCGACGGAGTCGAGCACCCCCCTTTCCACCGCGTTGAGATTTTGTCCCTGTTGTTCCTCTTTCCTTTCTGTGGTCGACACACCAAATTCGGCCCCTCTGATAGGTATCTTTTTGTTTTGCCCGGCACCTTTTTTGCACGTACCGGTTTTTTCTCTTATTTTTTGATTCGTGATCCCGTCTTCCTTCTTCGATGGATCCGGCGCTCGCTTTCAGTCAGAATTTAACGCTTTTTCCCGTGGTTTCCTCTTGCGCACTCGCTCTTTATCTGATCGGTTTTTTTTTAGCGGTTTCCTTCCCCGTCGCCTAATAAGTGGTTAGCTCTTCTTTCAAAGGTCCTGTCTTCGTTGTAGTCCATACAGCTTCCTTTCCCCGGGACTCTATTCTCCTTGTCGCCATTTACCCGTCGTTTATTTCTTCTTCTCTTCCGCCATTTTATTTGAAAGGAATTTCCCCCCTCCTCCCCTCTGTATCCCCCATGAATGGTTCCTGGCCACAGAGACTTTTTGTTTCTCCTTTTCCCGTTTTCTCTCTGTGAGTTCCCCCATTAGAAGTTCCTTCTCTCCTGTACAACGTACGCCAGTTGATTCGACGTTTCATCTTTCTTTTTCCAGTTTGATTCTGTTCTCCCTGCCGCGTCATCCTTTTGATCCCTTTTCCCCAACGCTTATTTTTCGGTCGTTGGGTTTTGCCTCCCCAATATGCATGATGTCACTTCTGAATCTTGTCTCCCCTCCAGCGCGTTTTCTGATCGAGAGTGTGTGTTGCAGTCTTCCTCTTTCTCCCTATATCTCTTTTTTCATTTGAGAGAGATTCCTTCTCTTTTTCCCATGCCATCCCCAAAATCACACGATGCATTTCGACCCGATCATTCACTTAGACCTTCCCTTCCTTTTCCCCCCCCCACTCCTCATCCTCCCCCCTTCTTCTTTTTGTCAAGGATCAAATCCGGATTAACTTTTTCTCATGGGGAGATCTTTCCCCCCTGTCCACGTCTACCTTTTAATTCATGGATCTCCCCCGTTTTCTCCCTAGTACGAGTTCCTTGAAACACACCTCATTCTTTTCCCCCCGTAAGCGACAGCTCGCTGCCCATTCTGTTGACTTCCCGTAATCCTTTTGGTGTTACATCGTGGTCTCCTTCGGTCCCCTATACGTGCGGCCACCAAGCTCTCCCCCTCTTTTTTACTTACATACGTCCCTTCGTTTACGGATTTTGGTCCTCTAGTCTTGGGTCATCACTCGCCTACGAGCTTCGTATGGGGATCCAAAGGAAGATTTTCCTTTTCTAGTATTGCTAGTGCTCCCCTACTTCGGTTTATCCCCCCGGCGCTCCCCCCCTCCTTTCTTACTGTCTAGCTATACGAGAGGCGGACCAACTTTTCCCCACTTCGACTCTTTTGTAGGACGTCAGTCTTCCTAACTCTTCGCGAGGGAGTCCCCGCTTTCAAAACCGTCCAGAGGACACTAATACTAAAGTCCTTGTAAGGACCTTCCCTTTGCCTACAAGCAATATTTTTTCTGCGCCATCCTCCTTACCGACGTTGACCTCCCTATTCTTTTACAAGGGTCGTTTTGGGGGTGGCAACGAAACTCCCCGCTTTTTTTTTTTTGGCTCGTCAGGCCTTGCTCCTCCCCTCGACCACTTGGCCCGCCGCGGTTCCAGAGAAATTCTCCTTTCTCGTTTTCCCCTCTTTTTTAACAGCCTTTCTCTCCCTCTCGATCCTTTTTCCTGCCCCTGGCCCGACCCTTCTCTAGGCGCTTATGGTCATTTCCTTTTTTACTTCCTCTCTCTTTTCGACAACAATGGGGGTCTGTTTTGGAAACGATTTCAAGCCGATGCCTACCACCACTTCAATCTCGGTGAGCCTGATGCCCTTTTCTTTTCCAGATATAGGTTCAGATCAATCTATCCCCGTTCCTTTCTAGACTTCTTGTTCGGATCTTTGTACTGGACCTGCCCTCCTTTCTTAACCGCTGTTTTCCCACCCAATTAACTTCTTCCCTTCCCGTCTATTTCCTTTTTCACCCGGCACCCCTCTTTTTTCTCCCCGGTGATTTCCCCCAGGGTCGGAGCAAATGAGCCCCCTTACACCCATCCACTTCACCCAATTTTTTCTCGGGCTCCCACTTTTGCACGTTCCGCCTCTTTTTAAAATCCCCCTCTCCCCGCATGTTATCTCTCCCTTCTTTTTTCGACCTGGCCATCTCCGACCTTGAACGGTCCATTTTTTTTTTTTTGCTGACAGACCTAACGTGAGGTCTTTCGCCGTTGCGAAATACTATCTCCATTTTCAAGATCGCAACTCATCTTGATGTACCCAACTCTCCTTTCCCACGGGCTTTTTTAGAAACTTCGCTTCCTGGTGCGGCCATATCCCTCTTTTCCCTTTCGTTGTTTTTTGTTTTCTCTGCCCGATGACCGGACGGGCGATGCACCTTTTTCCTCCTTTTTTCTTCATACATACCCGAGTTTCGTTCTGTTTTGTTTCCCCCCCCTTTTTCCTGATTGTTTCTGTATATATTCGACACCTGAGTCCCGGGGCTTTTTTGTGCAGCCACTTGTCCCGTTCCACTTTATTTCCTCTTTCCCTTTGAGCTCGCCAGTTTTTTTCGTTATCCTTCTGCTTGGACTTGGCCTTTGTCCCCCCCTCTTTCGAACGTTGCCGGAAGAGTACCCGCCCATTCCGGAATTTGGTCTGAATGAGGTTGTTTTTTTTCATACCGAAAACCTCCTTCCGCGATGGCTTTTAGCGTTCCTCTTAGCAGGAGGGTTAGTCGGTTCCCTTTTTATAGCCGTTTTCATGCATTGTTTCTGGGCGTTTACACGGTCGGGCAAGAAATTTTCCTACTTTCCGGATCAGGTACGTCCTTCCCTCTAGCGCTTCCTCCTTTGATCTGTTCTCTCCGACTGCCTCCCCTTCAGGACCCGGTAAGTTTCCTCCCCCCTAGGTTATATTGACGTGTTTTTCTTCGGTTGCTAGGTTTTTCCCCCCCCCCTCTCCCCCCCCGAGGGTCGAATGAGAGAAATTGCCCTCTTCTTTCCCCCTTGCCCGCGACTCGGGATTCTTTTCCCCTTCCAATGTTTCTTACTCCCTTCCCTTATACCCCACCTTCTCTCAGAGGGCGCTCGCTTAGATTCGATTGCCCTGCTTGTTGCTGTCCCCTTTTCTTCTTATTTCTACTTGTTCTTTTGCGGCGTTACTCTTTTGCTGCGTTGATAACGAGCCACATCTCTGAGTCCCGCCCCGTTGAATGATTCCTACGTGGGAGGTTCGTACCAACCGGGCATTCTCCCCTACTGATTTGCTTTTTCAGGCATTTTTCTTCGTTCCTTATTATTGTTCCTGACGTATTAGTGCGCTCGGAGTAGTTAGTTTGGCCTTTCTTTTCTGCTTTGAAGCTTCCTCCTTCCCGTGGCTTATCTCGTATAGCGATGAGACGCGGTGTTCTCTTTTTCCTTTCCCGTATTATCAGATCTGCTTGATTCCCTTTCCTCCCTTCTGTGCTCTTTTGGTTTCAAATCCCCTGCGTCGGCGAGTTTCATGTGCCACTGCCTAATCCATCTCTGTAAGGCGAGGCCGGTAGCTTGAGGACTTCTTTCTTTTTACCTTTCACTTATTCTCACTCCGCTGTCCTCAACGTTTCCTCTTTCCCCTGCCAACCACTGACCTCTCTCTCTACTAGTTGTTGATCCGTCTTTTCATCCGATGCATTCTTTCCAACCTACTCTCCTTTCCCCCCTTTACCCTCTAGTCCACTGTGAGGCCTGTTCCCCCTTTCGATTTTTTATTCTGATTGAGTTTTCCAACGACTTCCTCTTTTCTTTCGTTGTAGACGATGTTAGTTAAAGAATAGTTGTTTCTACCCTGACAGCCGTGTTTTTCTCGCTTTGTTTTCGTGTTTTTCCCTTTGAGTTCAGCTCTCGAGAAACTCTCTCTTTCTCTTTTTTTTTCTCTCTAGAGAGAGTCTGCCTTGGCCCGCCACCACGTTCTCTCTTTTCCTCCCCTCTGATTTTTGTCGTTCGTTCCTGTCGCTTTTTTCCCATACCCCCATTTCCTTTCCCCCAGATTGAAGGAGTTTCGGTGAACCTTTCAACAGGTATTTAAAAGTCATTCCTTTTCGCTGCTTTCCCTTTGTCCCGCTTTACTTACTTCATTTTCCTGGAATTTGTTCCGAGTATTTACCTTTTGGAAAGCCTAACCATCCTCTTTGCCGCCTTCAAGTAGACGCTCTCTTGCTTTTTGTTGCTTGCTTTTTATTTCGTCGTTGTTGTCCTCCTTTTCCTGAGTTCTCTACTCACGCTCGACCGACGGGCGTTCAATCTCCCTCCTTCCATCTCTCATGACCGAAGCTGGCTCCGAGCCCCCCCTTTTTCTCCCCCTCTCGCCGAAGGAAGTTGTTTTTATAAACCGGAAGAGCCATCCGGTTTCCATTTTCTCTTTCTTGAAGATCATGTTTCCCTTTCGGTACTGTTCCTTCCCCTTTTCCACCCCCCACGATCATATACGAGATGTCTTAACGGTCACCTTTAAACTTCTTTTCTTCACTGCCTTGAGAGTAATCTATGCCTTGCATCCTTTTTCAAGAAAGAGAGCTTCCGCCATAATCTCCATCTTCTTAATCTACAGATTTCTACGGCCCCCCACTTCCCTTTTTCCCTCCTCAGCCACCCCTTCTTTCGCGCGAACTCTACTTTGCCACTACCTCTCTCTAGAGTCTAAATCGGGGCGTGAACGCATACCTGGCCGGTGGGCTCTTCTGACTAGCAAGAGTGCAAGTCTTTCTTCAGCCAGAGAATGCCGGCACCGCATTTTCTCTTTCGAAACGCCCCCGTCCAACCTAAGTTCCTCTCCTCTACTACTACCATACCGCAGATTGGACCTTTTTACCTCAATCCTTTTTTTGGATTCAAGGCACGCGGCCTTGGACACTTCTTTCTTCCCTCTTTTCCAACCTGGTGGCTTGTTTTGGTAAACGATCACCGCCTCTCCCCCCCCCAAAATTCAAACTTCGATCGTCGATATGTCCCCCTCCCTTTTCTTCCTCTATCTCGGCGTGGATAAAATCTCCCGATCTTTTTCCTCTTTTCAATGATCCAACTACTGGGACCCCTTTCCTGTCCCTGAAAGTCTTCAAGCACCACCCACGTTCCCCACCCCCATTTCTATTGTTTCTTTTTATACTTTCCTCTTCCCCCTTTGACCCCCCTTTATACACGCATGATTTTTTTTTATGTTTTATTTTCTTGGCCCTCCCCTGTCTTGTCCTGAGGTTGGTAGACCTCCCCCCCCCCAACTCCCCCCTCCCTCCCCCCCCCTCTCCGTTCGGTACTCTCCCCCGGCCCCTTTATAGTTCCCCCCTCACCTCAACGCTGTTACCCCGTCAAGGGTCCCCTGACCCTCTGTGCTGTTTTCGATGTCCCCTTGCCCCTCTTCTTTCCTTACTGTACTATGGTGCTGCATCGTTTTCTTCGGTTTCAGAGGTTTCGCCTGTTTTCCCGCATCCTATAGTAGGTTCTATATCCATCCTTTGCTTGACCACCCGCTTTTCCGGGTATTTCTTTCTCCTTCCTTCCAGGGACTTAGGGGTATCTATCTTTCCCCGTATTTGTTTTTTTGAGAGCTTTTTAATATTTCATTTTTGCCGTTAGGCTCCGATGATGCCATCCCTGTTTTATCCCCAATAATTTTAGATTTACTCTTTCCATAAGTACTGCTTTCTCGTCCTCGAGAATCTTTCGTTACCCCCCCCCCCTCCTCCTCCCGATAACGTCGCTGGTCTTTATTCCTCCCCCCCCCCATCGTGCCCCTTTTTTTTCCATTTTTCTCCCGGCAAATTTTTATCCCCCCTCTCCCGTTGACAGCGCCGATTATATTCATTTGCGTTGGGAGTTTTGGATTTGCGGAAATATGGCTAACTTTTGTTTAAGATGGAGAAGAGGCAACTCTTCCTGGAATTGTGGTTTTTCCTCTGTTTGGTTTGCTCCTTTATCGGACCCCACCTCCATCCCGCTGGCCTCGCAGTCGGCAGCGGCGTTTTCCCCATTTCTTTTGGCAAATGTGATAGGTATAGGCTCTTCGTCCTTTTTTTGCCCTTGGGTGATGGGTTTACACGGTCGTCCCTCTCAGTATTTTTTAATTTTCTCTGGACTTATTCGTCACTCTTCTCGTCGCGATAGATGTGATCCAATATCCCCCTCTCCTCTAGTTTTATTAGCTTTCTCCTCTTTCCTATTTCCCCTTTTGTAGTTCTCCTGACTCCCAGGATCCCGATTTTTTCCGAAATCGTGCCCTACAGGTCAGCTTATGGCCTGCCGTTCCCCTTCCCCTAGTCTCTTGTCGGTCCAAATCTTTTTTCTCTTCGTCGTCGTCCCTGCTTGCTTTCTTTTCTAGTCCCCGGTTAACCCGGCCGGGATTTGAATAGTTGGATTGTTTTGTCCTTGAACTGAGACACCTTGAACTCCTTGATTACTGTTCACGCCCTAGATCGATTTTTTCTTCTTTCCCCCGATTGCATTTTTTCTCTCACGCCTTCTTTTTTTTTCTTTCCCCCTCAATTCCCTGGCTAGATGTATCGTGTCCAAGCGGCGTTGTTAGCTTTCCGTCCGACCCTGGCAGCCGTTCCTATGTTCCAGTTGAACGCCTTTTACTTTTTTTCCCTAGATTCCCTTCGTATTTTCGCTTTTTTTTCTTTTTTTTTAAGTAGCCCTCCCATAGGGTCCATAGATCTGCATGTCTCGTCTTTTTGCCCGTGGGGTTTCCACGTCCTTCTCACGTAGTCGTCTTCTTCCTCCCCGGCAGAGCAATTCGTACAGTCAGTGATCTGTGAGGTTCCTTTCTTTGCACTCCACGTAGTCCTTTGTTCCGCTTCTTTCCCTCTTTTCTTGTAATCCCCAAACTGCCCCGGCCAACAAGACCTCGCGGTCGCCTTTTCGTTTTTTTCGAATAGTGTGAGTCCCTAGCTGTTCTTCTTGACTTACTCTCTTTAAAACCAGTACTCGAATTTCCTTCTCCCCTTCTCTAGTGCAAAGTCCAGTCTCTTTGAGGCGTTCATAAGGATTTGAGTTCCACGCATGCTGTCTGTGGTGTCTTCTTTTTTTCCTGGAAATTTGGTTATGGTTTGCAATGCTGGACTCACCCCTTCCCTTTTAGACCCCCCCGCCTCTTTTTTTTTCGTAGCGTGTTTTGGGCATTTTGTGATTTCGAAAGATCTATCATCCGTTGTTGTCTTATCGTTCGCGTCTTCTTTCGCCCTCCACTGCCCCACGCCACACTGCTCCTTTTCTGAAAAACGTGTGGGTCGCCCGATCTTTCTGTAACATACCCATTTCTTCCCCCCCTCCTTCCCCCCGAACTTTTTTCCCCTCCAACCTTTTTTTGGCGGGGCCTCCCCTTTTTACCCTTCCTCCCTTTTTGAAGACACCTTCGGGTCTTTACTTTTTCAGATCCGAGTTAATGCGAAGTTTCCCTCCCCCCCCCCTGATGACCCGGGTCCCGCTCCCCCCCCCTCCCTCTGTTGGCGTGTCCCTCGGTTGTCCCGTGGAGTCGATCAGCTTGCTGAAAACAAGCTCGACCCTTTTTGGGCACTCCCCCCTGTACAAGCCCTCCCCCTTTTTAATACAGCTGGCCGTTTTTCCATCGCTCTTTATCCTTGTATTTTATTCCTTATCTTCCACATAGACCTTTTCTCAGCAGATCTATTGGAACTTTTGTCGGCTACTGATCCCGGCTCTACGACGCGCTCTCCCCTCTCCTCTCTCCCTATTTTTTTGAAACCCGTCCGGCGTTCAACTTCGCCGC
>Ga0179593_1703530_pt1 | contig 11768 bp, 12 predicted proteins | sample CZODoug2_1_08_16_FD_185931 | JGI IMG/M metagenome (GOLD analysis project Ga0179593, IMG submission 185931) | Vadose zone soil fungal communities from Angelo Coast Range Reserve, California, USA - CZODoug2_1_08_16fungal (PacBio error correction) | ecosystem: Environmental > Terrestrial > Soil >... | reverse complement strand
CCGACTCCTCCTCTTCCGAGGAGCGGTCAACGAGAACGTGCTACCAATGAATGGGAACCCAACACCTGGCGCCACGAGCTGCCCTTTTCCACCCCGTATACTCCGCGGAATCCCGTTTTCGAGTGGTAGACCATAGGTAGTCTTTACCACCAACCCCCGCGTCCCACATCCATGACCTTGCTACTTATCTAGGATCCGCAAGATGCCAATGATGCGGTCAGCTGTTCTTCTGAAACTGTGTGGTCTATCCTTTTTTTTCTCCATTGAGCTGAAAGCCGCTGGATCACACACTCATTCACCTTGCCAGAACTCCCCGCTTTGGGGTTCGCCCCTTTAATTGCGAGGACGTTCCTGCTTACTATGCGTTAAGTTCCGTCCCAAGCCAAGCTGATCTTTACGTCCGATCTTAATAGTCCCTGCCGTCCCCCTTCGGAACGCCTTCTCTTCTACTTTTCTGCCCACTGTTATTCGAGTCAGCTTTCGCAAAGTCTCTTAGTATGCTCCCGACTTGATGGCCGGACGGTTTTGCGGCTCTGTTGTTTGACTGAGCCTGGTTATTGCACGGGTCTTCCTCTTGCCAGAGCTCTTGCGAATCCCCAGGAGTCAGGAGCTAGTGCTTTTTTTTTTAATAAAGGGACGAGCTTTCTCTTTATGTCGGAGATATCGTGACGCCCCCTCTAGTTTGCGCTTGTCCCCAGCGGGTCTGAGGTGCAATCGCGTACCCCTCCTTTTACTCCCTTTCCGCGGCAACTCATTTGCGGCCGAGCGTTTCCCAAAGAGGAGCACGGGTAAACTTTGGTGGTCAGATGCAGGTAGTCCGTAGCCCCTCAGAGATCTTACGAATGTGGATAACTATCCTTGAAAACCATGATGATTCTTTCCATTCGTAAGCTCGAAGGTATGTGCCAAATTCTGTCCCTATAAGAATAAAGGTTATTCCTGAGAATGTTAGACCCTTTTTCTTTTCTGGCTTTGGATCCCTTTTGTCCCCCCTTTTTTCTTTCCTGCTCCTCTAAAAGAGAGTTTTAAGAGTGTGGATGGGGGATCTGGGCGGCGAGGTTTCCCCAGTGGTCTTGATATCCCAAAGATTGAAGAATCTCTTCTTGCTTCGGTGGAGCTCCCTACTCCAAGACACGACCCTTGGTACTAGTAATGGTGGTTTGAGCGTTGTCTGTAGGTCCACATCTCTTCCCCTTGAAGTGACTCGAACTCGTTTCCCCCCTGCAAGAGTCTGTCCTATGCCCTTTGACTGCACGTGTACCCTGAAGACCACTTCAGCCGTTTCCACCCGCTTTTTTCTGATGCTTTCGTTGCTTACACCCCAGCAAGTTGGGGAAATCCCGTTCAAGACCCGAGGCGAAAGAAATTTTCAGCCCGAATCAGGATTCGACCGTGACAGATCGGGTCTAACCATTTTCTCCAGCTAGTCGTCCGGCTTGTCGGGTTTCGAACATGCTTCCCTCCCCCCACACACCTAAAGATTCCCTTGCACGTGAAGTCCCGGGGAGAGACAGGCTTTGTTTTTTTTTCCCCTCTCCTCACGGCCCCTCGCTAGCATCTCATGTGCCGATTTTTTTTCTTATCCTTTGACCGCCCCCCCCACCTCCTTCCAGTCACCTTTCCTTGGCCCCTGCGGTTAGACCTGTCGTTATTTAGAGCCCCCCCCTCCCGACTCCCCATGCACTCGCACCCCCCCACCGCGGGAGTAAGTGTGGAGATCCATTTTTTGGGCGTCTGGCCACGGTGGTAACATTGTTTCTTTTTGACCCATCTCCGAGTTTCTTCCTTCCTCCCGATGACCCCCCCTTGCAACACATCCCCCCCCCCTTTCTTTTCAAGAAAGCTCGAAAGATGACTCGTGGGAGCGCAGCTTTTTTTGGTTGCCAGGTCCTTTGATTTGGTACATTGTCTGCGACCTTCTTCTTTCTTGATCCCTGCGGCGCCGCTCCTATTTCCGCCCACCAGCTACCGACACGAAGTCTTTACCACCGGAAGGAATGTGCAGTTATCGGCCTTCCCTGCAGCCGTCGCGACCCCCCTCCCCGGTCTCAGCCCCCTTTCCCTTTCTGCGCATCACGTTTCCCCCTCCCCCCTTAGTTTCAGATAATATAGCTCTCGCGAGAGCATCAGCCACCCCGAGTGCGGTAGCGATCTGCCACGCCATGGTAGAGTTGTTCTGATCCCCGAGTGCTCGCAAAAACTACCCCCCCCCGCTTATCTTTCGTTTGAGACTTTTTCTCTTTCACCCCCAGCCTTTGCTCCTCAGTGTGATGATGGGCGGTCGTTTTGAACGAGCCCCAAGTGGTATCAACCATCCCTTTGATTTCGTTCCCCTCTTCGCGCAGTCCCCTATACAACTTCCGACCCGTTACTGCTTTTATTTCTATAGTTCCCCCTTTACAGTTCTTTTCCCCTGAATCCAGTCTTCCTGAAAATAGCAAACGACGTATTGGCTTTTCTCCCGTCCGAAATTCGTCTTCCCTGCGTTCCCTGCAAGTCAATCCTTTTTTTTTAGAATTTCCTCCCCCCCCCCCCAGCCGTCCTTGTTTTCGTGAAGGGTCTGACGCTGATAACGCTGATTTCCCCTCCCCCGTTCTGCTCCTTTTTTCGTGAATTCCCAGACAAAAATTTTTTTTTTCGAGCACATCCCCCCAAACACCTTCACCCATCCTTCAACCTCCCCGGCGTTCTAGGATTCTGAGGCCTCAACGCCGGGGATATCCTTCTCGAGAGAACCCCCAAGCAGATAAACAGTCCCTCATCAATTCCCTTTTCGCGTTCTTTTATTCCCGGCTTCCCCTCACTATTTCAATACTGACTTCGTTTCCTTGTTGGAAATTCCCTTCCTCAAGAGCTCTCTCCCCTCCCCTACAGAGGGCTTTTTCTTCAAGTAATTTAGCAAGCCGAGACCCCACGGCAAACACGGAAATCGCGCCAACCTCCCCCCATCTTTTTCTCCCTGACTTTCTTCTCTCTTTTCCCCCCCTTCCCGTTTTGGTTCTCTTTGTCTTCCCCCTGCGATCTTTTTTTCTTTTGGCTCTATTTCCGCTTGGACGTGGACCCCTTTGTGATGCGGCTTTCCCAACTTGGCATCACCCACCTAAGATGTCTTTTTTTATCTTGCTCTTGCAGAGCAAGTTTTCAAACCAGCACTTTGGCCCCCTTTTTTTTTTGTTTTTGGTTTTTTTTAATATTATTCCCCCATTGTTGCCCCTTTTTTTTTTTCGACTCGACCTCTTCTTTTCGCGCTGATTATGCTTTGCGTCTGCTCTGAATTTCTTCGTCATTCAATTTCTCCACCCTCTCGTCCAGAGTTTCTTTTTTTTCGTTTCCTTTGATGTGAATCTTTCCCCTTGCTGCGCCTACGACAAATACTCTACTTGCTCCTAAGAGAGTCGTCCATCGTTATCAATCGTCTGCCTTCACGGTCGTCAGTTCCAAGGGACTCGCTTTATTCTTTCTCAAGGTTCTTTCCCTCAAGGTTCCTGATGCGACGTGGCTTTTTCCGTTCCTTCGTCCATCTTGCTACAGAATCTTTTCCTCATCTGGATTACCCTTTTACCTGTTCCTGTACATATACCCAATACCTTTCTCGAGGTATCCTGTTACTTTCGCGTCCCCTCTCCATGGAAGTCAACCAAACTCTTGGGATGGTTGTCAACAATACTTTGAGTCGGACTCCGACCCCCCTTCTACGGCTGAGTCAGCCCTTATTTCATAGCGGCTCTTCTTTTTCCGCTGGAGTTGGGTTATTTTTTGCTCTCCTCCTAGCCCTATAATCACAACTATCCGGGGCGCGTGGCAGAGCTACAGTTCTTTTACTTTGCTCTCGCTCGATTCCTCTCCTCTTTCACTAACTTCTTCCTTTTTATGCGCTCATGGAAACGTCTGGCTCCCCCGTGATTGTCGCTTCCGGCCGGTTCGATATGCCTTTCCTTTCTTTTCACACCCCTTCTTGGCAGTTTTATTCCGTTCGCCGCCCTCCTCCGAGCGAGTCGCCACATCGTCCAGCCAAAGCCATGCATGTCCTGCTTTTGAGCGAAATCGAACCTCGTCGCGCCCCCAGGATGCCATTTTCTGATTTTATTTCCTGACTGCGTTGCTTTTGCGAGGCTCTTTCTTCTCCTCTCACTGACTCCAATGCTGTGGCCCATGTACGCCAGAGTTCTGGAATCGCCGTTCCCGCGGCTTGTCAGGCGCTCTTCTCCCATAATCTTTTTGTACGCCGGTGCCAGAATTTTTCCTGTTCAGGCCACCGGTATTCAAGGAGTCTCTAAAAAATCAGGCGACGCGGCGACGGCCTCGCGGGGCAGTTTTCCGTGACACAGCACTGTTTGCCTCGGATCTGGTCGCGGTGTCTTTTTGAGTCCGGCTTCGCCTTCGAATTCGGACCCAGAAGCGCCTACTGTTTCGTTCACAGTTTATCCCCCCCCCCTCCTTTTTCCCCAGTTATTCGGAGACTGAGAGGATGGTGATTTCTCTTTTTTCTTTTTTTCGTGACCTTTCAACTGATGGGCCCCTCCCCCTCGACCAAAGCCGTAGACCGAGGCCGTGTTGGAAAGTGGGTCAGGACCGTCACATTCTTCAAGACCTCTTGCAGTTTTTTATGAGAGTTCTCGGCGGCCGAAGTCTTCCTCAGATACGGGCCCCATCCACGACCACGCCACCGACCCATGGACTTATTTTCTGGGCCATTTTCTTTCTGAGTTATGAGTGCTCACTCCCCCGTGCGACGTTTCCCTTTCCCTCTCCGCTTTTCTTTTTTCCTCAGCCCCTTTTCAACTTGGGAAAATGCGCAGACCAGAGGCCCCCCCTCCAACGCCTTTCGATGGTTTTTCAAGCTTTGCCCCCTTGAGCGATGCCATTGGCACCCCCCTGAGGTTTTGTTCCTAACGGAAGTTCCTTCGTCGGACCTGGAGGCGGCGCTGACCTGGACCAGCCCTCGACTTTTGGCCTCATCGCCTCCCCACCCTCCTTGTTCACGGTAGCGTTCTTTGCACATTAGGCGACGCTTTCTTCGGAGCTACAATTTTACGCGTAGCCTTGCATCGGGTCCTTTTCTTCTCTGGTCAATGGTCCCCTTTTTCCGGGAAAAGATGTTTTTTCAGGGGGGAGCCGTTGGTCTCTCTTTCTTTCGGCACCTCGCATTGGTCCAAGTCCCTCTCTGTCCTCCGTCGACGATCCCTTTGGCGCTTAAAGATCCTTACGACAGATCTCTGGATGTCTGGCTCTGTGTGCGAGTGCGTCCGACTTTTTTTCTTCGCATTCGCAAAGTCTTTTCTTTCGTCCCCGCGCCGCACGACGATCTCTGGCCAAGAGTCATGGAGCACCGTCTTCCTTGTCTCTGCTTTTTCGCATAGTACTATTGCATATGATAAGATCCTGCGCGTGGCAGACCCCCCCAACCTGGACCAGGTAATATTCCCCCCTGAAGTGAACGGTGCCGGCGCGTAAACTCTGGGGTCCTAAGGCCCTGCTTCTTGTCATCGGATCTGCATTGCCTAGAGCCCTTTTTTATCGGAACCCTGCGGGTTCGTGATTCCTTGAGCGTTGTCCGCCTTTTTTTTTTCCGTATGGCCAGCTGCGACCCCCCTTCCTTGATCTCTCCTGTCGTGACTAGACCCCTGCAGAAGTGGACCGGCTAGGGGAGCCGTTCCCCTTTTTATTTGGTTTCAGTATCGTGTATTGTTGGGAGTCTTCACTCTTTTTTTCCCACCGAAAAGCTCTTATGAGCTTCAAAGGCCGGACTTTGCCTTTCTACCCTCGCCTGCGACCTTTTTTGGCGTTTCATGAGACCTTCTGGTCAATTAATGCCTCGCGGAAGTTCGATATATATATTTTTCCATACTACATTTTGTTTCTTATAGAGATCCGGCACGTCCCTCTCGAGACTTCCTTACCCGAGCACCCCGGATAAAATGAATGCCCCCGAAAAAACTCCCTTCGTCGCCACGAGGATCGGAACTTTTCCTTGCCTGTACTCTGCTAATTTTCCGCGCCGGTTCCCCCCATTCATAGGATGAAGACACCCAAACCTCCCCCTCCCTGCCCCAATTCTCCCCTCGAGAAAGTTTCCTGACCTGCTCACTTTCTTTTTTTCCCTCGGCGACCGGAGATCTTGGGGGGCTCGGCCTTTATTGGCGGGTGACTTCGCCCGGCTAACACCCTGCCAAAACGGAAGCAACGAAAAAGTCTCCGCAGTTCTGTCTATGCCGCTGGCCGCGCTATGCTCTCTTTGCGGTATAAAGAGGCCAGTAGGCGCTTATTTTTATTCCAGTTTCACCCTCAGCACAATTGCAACTAGGCAGCTCGCTATAGCCCGATGAGGCACTGCTCGTAGTTAATCGCGCATCCGCCGATCCGCCAACCAGATTCTTCCATGACCTCTTTGGCGCTCCGGCGGGTTTTTTCCGAGCCTCTTGGCATGGCCCTTTTTCAGGCCGCGGCACAGATCGGCGAAAGCACGGCCAGGAAGATCGTGCTATCCCTTTCGACCGAGAGGTGGTTTTTCTTTTTTTTGAGCCAAACATATCGTCGACGTTCGGACCATCTCGGTGCCCAGCGGGTGCCATTTCCCAGCTCTCCACTCAGAGATGCGACACCCCGGTGTGTACCCCGCGGCGAGAAGTTCGGATGACAGAACGGGCTGCAGTATGCATTGTGTCTCTCCGAGTAGGATTTGCTAACGCTATTTTACAACCCAGTTTTCTGCGGTGCTCCAAGATAGTATTAGTGAAGGCCACTTAGCGGGCGGCTGGTCCAGGCTCCACTTTCCCCCTTACTCCCCTAATTACTTACCCACCTCATGGTGCTTTTTCCCCCCTTGCGTCTGCTGATCCGTCCTCGATGGGAAAATCCTTGTTTTCCCCTCGAAAGCGAGGGGAACTTTTTTTTTTTTTTTCTCCTCTGTTTTGCCCTTGAGGGCCTCCCCCCCCTCCGGAGCAGACCCCCCCTGCAAGGGGCCCCGATGAGACAGATTGTTTTCAGTAACATCACCATACCACCTCCAAGCGGATCCTAGTGTCGTTTCGTGTTGTTGTTCCGGTGGAGTAATTTTCTCTCCTTGTTTTCCTTCGAACGCGATCCTTCCTCAAACGGTTCAAGCTGGTAAGGCAATTGACCCCGCCTCAGTTTTCCTGTCCCCTTCACCCTCCCCAACGCCCGATGGAGTCGCTTGAGGGTCGATGATGCGTGAAAGTTTTTCTTAGAAGCTCCGAGTCTCCACTTCCAGCCCCCCCTCAGCATTCCCAGGATCCGAACTATCAAGATAGAGCTGAATACCACATCCTTTCCCTGTCTAATTAGCCTGAGCGGTGTCCCCAGAGTCCCTTCAGTGTCCCCTGAAAGAGCTCAACGCGCCCGGCCCGTCAATCCTTTGCTGACTCCTGAGGCTGTGTAAGTCCTCCTTTCACTACTTGCCACGGGCTGCTTGCAGCGCAGTCGCCGTGTAGACCTCTCTCCTTTGACGACACGAGGTCCCCCCGGTCTTTTTCAAATTTTGGGGCATCGGTCGGGCGAAATTTGGATGGAGAGACGTCTCGCCAGCACCCCCACCTTCTTTCCCTTCTCTTTCAGCCCAACTGAGGGTTGGGCAGCGGGTGGACCTTTTCTCTTTTACCTTCCATAATCGAGTGAGAGTTAGGCGTTAAGGTCGACCCATTTTTCCAAAGCCTTTTTCCCTGACCCGACAATCCCTTTCCAATCCTAAGATGTTTTTCGCTCGATGCCGTTACAGATGTGTAGATCAGTGAGGGACATTGCAGGTTCTTTATGTATTCTACCTCAATCTTCCTTTTCTCGGGCGCCGGAGCCCCTCTTTTCCTCCCCCCGACCTCTCCTAAGTAGTCGTAGTGTGAGGACCACGATTTAAGGTTTTTTCCCTTTACTACCTTCCCCCGGAGCTAACCCCCCACGCATAACCGTTTCAATGCCTTTCCCCCTCGTTTCAAGTTCCTGTGAAGAAATACTTATGAGCGAGAGAGCCAAGCCCGACATTTTTCGCCTTCGGCCACGCCGCACCGATCTCCCTCTGTTGTGATGATGACGCCTCTGCTTCTTTTCAACCCCCCCTCCCCAACCTTTCAATCCATCTTCTCCTTAGGGCAGAAGGTCCTTGGACCCAGCCTTAGTCAGCTTGGTTCGTTTCGTGCCCGATCCCCCCTGTCCATCCCTATTGCTTTCGTCCCCGTGTTTGCTGATGCCTCTCTACGTTGTCCTCCGTTGATTCTTTGTGTAATTGCTGTCTGGTGACCATGACAGTTTTTTCCATATTTTATTCCTTTTTTTTTTCCTTGGTCTGCTGGCTTCCCCTATCCTAACTGACACACCACTTGTGACAGTATCTGTTTTGAGACTGCCCCCCCCACATCTCATGGCGCCCCCATCCTCTGTCGCCCGTGGCGATCGACACGTGCAAAGGACCCGCAGATGGGCCCCCGCATGACACTCAGCAAGCTCCGCGAGTGATTTTTCTCACCTGGGCCCGCTTGACGCCGTGAGCAAGTGGCTTATTCAACGAGGATGTGCCGCTTCGTCGGAGGCTGGTCTTTTTACGCCGCAATAGGCCCCCACTCCTCACCCTTCAACGAAAAACTTTTGCTTCCCCTATTGCTTGACCCGCTTAGATTTGGCTCCTTGTCTTGAAGAGGGATATTCTGTCGAAGCAAAGGCCTCTCCATTTCATCACCCCGCTTTTCGTCGCCAAGTTTTTTTTTTCTTCTTTTGGTTCCCTTGCCACCACCTTAAGATAATTCATAAATTACCTGGTTTTTTTAAATCTAATGATTTTGGTTGAAGCCATCCGTCTCCGGCAGCTCCAATTATCACAGGCCATAGGTCTGTGGACCCTAACTTTAGCAAGCGAGACCCCCCCCCTTCCCCCCACCTTAACGGAACCAGCCCCCAGACCAGACATCTTTCTCCGGATGGGACGCCAATCTATTCTCCTTCCTCCGTGTTGTTGTGATTTTCCCCATCCGGCGCAGACCTTTGTTGGCTGCGACCTTGGCCGTTCACTTGGCTGTCTTTTCTTTTACTTGGCCCCCCTTTTCGCGTCTCTTGTTCTGAAGGTTCCCTCTCCCCCGGTCCTTCCCCAACCAGAATATAGTTATTTCTCTTCAAACGAAGTGATGAATTATCGTATACATGTTGTTTTCCATCTTGGAGACTTCTCTCGGATTTGATGCCTCCCCCTGTTTATATGGCTTTAGATTTTCCTCTATACCTTCCCCGAGCCAATCCCCGCGGGAAGAGCATTTTTATCCATTTCTTTTTTTTTTTAAAGGTGTTCTTGGAGAATGTTCCGATCACTATTTGCTGGCTGAATATACTCTACCTTTCCGCCTGAGCTTTCTTCTCCCTCCTCGTCTCCCCTTCCCGTTCTTCACGGAGTCCTCCCTCGGCTTTGGATTCTTATTCACTCCTTGCTGGACTTGCATTCACCGAAAGGAATATTTCGTGGCGGTCGTTTACCCCATCTTGCCCTATCCTTGATTTCCATATCCTCCACTTTAGTGCCCCATAAAGCACACTTCTCGGGTCGATCCGGTATATGGATTTTCTTGAAATTGGACGCCCACTCTTGTGCTTGATTCCCATCTCTTTTCGTTTCCCAAGTCGAGCCCCTCCCCCCCACTGAAGCTAACCTTCGGTAAAGAACATGCCTGTCTGCCTTGCTCTTTGCCCTTTGCTTGAGTGTTTTTCTTTTTTTTTTGCTCTCCTCATCACAACTCGCCTGCTATCTTTTCTTTGGCACTAACCGCCTCTCGGCGTATGATCGAGCTAAGCTATTTATCTTCAATAACTTGAAGACGTGGATGCGGCCTTTTTAAACGTTCTTTCTTCCTTAATTTTTTTTCGTAGCGATCCTCCCCTTCACGGTTCCTTCCCCCCCCCCCACTCCCTGTCGTCGGTATTTCAGGTTTCGGAAATAGGGGATCCGAGACGACCCTCACGATAAGATGTCCCCCTACCCAGCCCCCCTCGCCGTGATCCTCACTCTGCGTCCTCCCCTCCCCAACCTCGCGCATCTTCCCTTGCTTCAAGTAACCCTTGATGTGTGGCTGGGATAATCGAGGAGGTCTAAGAGATATTCGCGGCTTTTCTGCCCCTCCATGGGAACCCCCCAGCCGACTTTCCCCCTTTTCTCAGCTTTGACGCCACCGCTTCCTTTGGTGAGTTGATGGAGAACTGGATCTCACCCCCTTTCGCCCCTCCAGCCCTATTTTGGACCCGTTGTCCCATTTTTTTAACCCCTTCTCTTTTGATTAAAACCCCTTAGGTCCGGAGGATCGCCATTCGAAGAGGGGCAGCTAGTACACCGGGTCCCTCAGTTTCTTCTCAATCTTCGACTCCTTGATTTTTTGCCTCCGTTCCTTAGCCCCCTAGAATGATGGGCCAAGCCTAAAGAGCTTCCTTTCTTTTTTCACCGTACCCCCCAATATTCTATCTGGCGGTAGTCGGCTCCTGTGCGCTTGTCCCCTGGGCTTTCTGGTTTCCCCTGTTTGATCCCTTTCCCATCTACTTGTTCCAGTCAAGTTCGCCAGCCCCCTTTGCGGGGGAACGTTTTTGTCGGCCCTGTTTATTTTTCAAGGGCTCGACTCCTCCCCTTTAGGTCTCTCTGCCCGGCCGGAACTAGATCCTCGAGGACTTTTTGCCTATAACCTCCCACTCCTACCTGACCTCCCTCTGGCTTTTGCTTGTCTTTTCTTCGGGGTGATTCCAAAATAGACCGAGACGTGCGCCGTATTCCCCCGGTGTGGACCATCAAACAAACTTGGCCATTTTCCCGCAGCCCAGCCCTCACCATCAACCCGTCACACTCGCTTCGCTTTGGACACTCAACGAGGGGCCGAGGCGGATCGCCTCCTTTGGCACCAGCCCCCTGGTTTTTTCCCCCAAGGGATTAACCTGGAGGATTTTCCACTTTACCAGACGACCTAGAAGGGGCTGAAAGCTACTCTTTCTTTTGTCCCCTCCTCTTGCCCCTTTATCTTCTGGGCCTTCTTTCGCCGTCTCTTGGAGGCTACATTCTAAAGCGATTTGCTGCAGCGCCTGCTCTCTTCTCCCTCGTGGTTCCAGAGATCTGCACCCAGCTTCCGGTGCTTGTTATCTGGCTCGACTGATTTAACTCACCGCTGGGACACAAGCTCCTCTTTGTCCCGCCCCACTACTATTTGCTCTTTAGACTCCACCCCTGATTACACAAGAAGCTAATTGAAGGGATAGAATCGTGCTGGCAGCCTGCCCCCGTCCCCCCCTTCGTCGATACCGCGAAAGCACTTCTTCTCGGCCCCCTCAGCAGTCCTGTAGCCGCGCATATCCCTGGAGGAGTTCCTTGCGGCGCGACACGACGTTCCCATCCCTTTTTTGCTTCCCCCCTAGCTAAGATGCCCTTCTTCTTGGCCCCATGTAATTAGGAAGAGTGTAAGGTTGCCCCTCCGTCCTGCCCTTCCTGTTCCATTTGGAACCTTCTTCTACCATGCATTCCTCCGGCCAGGAGGTGTTTTTATTGCTGCCGTTTTGTTGGACCGGCGCGTTGCTCCGCACCGACCCTTCGACCCCCTTGATAGTCTCATTCGGCCTCGAAAAGAGCAGTGGAGCTTTCATGGCAGCTTCCTTTCTCTCTTTGCCTTTGGTTTTTACGGTATGTTTTCATACGATGGTCCACCCCTCCCACCGCTTTCCCGCTGAGGCAGCCTTCAGAAGGAAGGTGATATGGCGCCGCTCTTTTCGCAGTCTCTTCTGTTAAGCTTTCCTCTCGCCCCCCT
>Ga0179593_1691794_pt1 | contig 11768 bp, 16 predicted proteins | sample CZODoug2_1_08_16_FD_185931 | JGI IMG/M metagenome (GOLD analysis project Ga0179593, IMG submission 185931) | Vadose zone soil fungal communities from Angelo Coast Range Reserve, California, USA - CZODoug2_1_08_16fungal (PacBio error correction) | ecosystem: Environmental > Terrestrial > Soil >... | reverse complement strand
TCTTTTCCTTCATACTTGCCCCCCCAATCACCAGGGGCAGGCGCTTATCCCGCAATCCCTTCCAACCTTTGGGATCTTTGGTGATTTCCTTTTTTTTCTCACTAGAACGAGTGTCAGCTCTGAATTGATGGCATTTCTTTGTGGCAAAGCAAAATTCATAACGCCCCCTTTTTAATAGCTTTACCACTTTTTTTCCCCCTTCCGTTTGGGGCGCGGTCCAGGTATTGGCCTCAAAGGGAGGTTGGTTCTTTCTTACTTTGGCGGGGACTCCCCCCTCCCAACAAAGGCAAGGCGTTTCCCCCCTTTCCGTCCCACAAACGAATGATTCTGGGTTTTTCAAGCTTCTTTTTTTCCCGATGCGAATGGGACTCGAGGGGCTTTTTTTTTTGCCCCCCCGGTCCTCGTACCCCCCTAAGGCGCCGTTTTCCTTTTCCCCTTTTGTTCCCCAGCGTTTTTATTTGTTTCCCGCGGCTTTTTCCCGGTGAATTTTCTTCCATGATTCGCGCTATGGATATGTGTCTTTTTTTTTTTTTCTGCGAGGTCTCCAAGCCCGTTTTTTCCTTTTCTCCCCCCTGTTCTTTACGATCGGTGAGCACATTTTTTTCCCTCCCCCATACCGGGATTTGCGGAATTGCAACCAGCAAAAATCTCTCCTTTCCCTTTTCGGCTGGCTTCTCTGTAAAAGTTTCGTTCCATTCCCGTTTTTTCTTCTTTGCGGATTTTATATGCTTTTCTACAAGGTTTGGTTTTCTGTTTCTCTCCACGGGGGGCTTCGTTGTGGCCCTCCCCAGTTGAAAAATTCATTGGCGACTACCTCGAAACCCTTTCCTGGAGACATGGGTCCCCTGTTGGGTTCCGACGAGTGAGCGGTGCTCCCGCCATCGTTTAACTCCTCTTAGTCGCGCTCATGCACCCCAGCTCACTTTCCCCCTTGTTCCCTAGTGATCCAAATTCGGTTCCAGGCCTTTGCCCCTGACAGATGTTTGTCATTCAATGTTCACTTTTTTTTCGTTGAGCATTGCCCCCTTTTTCCCCCTCCCCTGCAGGGGTTTTACTTTCACGCCTATTAGCCGGTTTTTCTTTGGACTTTTTTCAACCTCACTCCGGCCTGAGTCTTTACCTCGAACCAACGCCTTTTTTTCCAAAAACCAAAAAACCAGCACTCAACGTCGGGAAAAACTCTCTTGGGCAACTCTGCCCCCCCCATAGGGGGTCCTGTGGATTGCACGCCTCTGCCCTTGGATTCGCTGGGTTTTCTGACGAGTTCTCCTCTTTTATAGATTCCTCGCACATAGCGGGGCCTCAAAGCGGTTGTGGATTTCCCCCCCCCCTCGGTATGTCTTTTCCTGTGAGCAGGACTTTGTCAGTCTGGTGGCACGGCTTTTCCACATAGTTAAAAAGGGCATGGAGGAACTTGAGTAGCCTTCTCCACCGCCAGGAATTTTTCCCATTTGCAAGGTCCCCCCCTTGCTTCCAGAGCCATGAGGCCATTTTTACCGCGCGGTTCCCAAACGGAGTGTGATTTTCCCCTTCCCCGTTTTTTTTTTGTCTTTTTTCCTTATGCGGGCGAGGCCCCGAAAAATTACTTCCATCCGCTGCCGCCTTCTTTTTCTATGAACAGATTCCGAAAGCGGGACTTTTTCTGGCAATCTACGCCAGACTCCTTCCCTTGACCTCCCTGCCCAATCGGCGTTTTGAAAAAATCGTGACCTCTGGCTTTTTTCTTTTCGCCCGGCTCTTCATCTCTTTTTTTTTTTGAGAGCTTTCCCCTTTTCCCATAGCATGTCACGTCTCCTTTTCAACTGCAACCCAAACAACACCCGATGAGGGCTTTTTTATGGCGTACTGCCCTTCTTTTCCCTTCTTCTGAAGGCAGGGTTTTTTTATTTCCTACAGCGGCCGAGGTGGTCTATCCTTCCACCTTTTTTTCCATTCACCTTTTCTGCGCGTCCCTCTTTTAACCCGACATGGTCAAACACGCTCGCCGCCGTGCCTTCTTTTCTGGCGCGCCGGCGTATTTTTTTTTTTTTGCTCTGGGGCGCAGATTGTTCCCCTTTTTGGGAAACGGCAGGCCGTTGCCGTTAGGGGAGTTGCTGTGGATAAGCAAAGGAAGGCTTAGGGTTGCCCTCCACTGGACATTTCGTCGCCCCAGGCTACTTTTCCCCTCTGGTCACAAACGAGATGCCAATGGCCTTCACGGAAGATTTCATACACAAAACCCTCCCTTGTTCAAGTTAAAAAAAACTACCCCCCCCCAGCTATTCCCTTTTATCCGTTTCACACCTGAAGACCTCTTCAGAAACCCTTTTTTTTTGACAGCTGCCGGTTTTCCCCTGATCTTCTCCCAAACCTGTTGCAGAGTGCCAATCTTTTCTTCCCCCTCCCGTTCATTGGCTTTTTTGGATTTGTTGTACGAGTGAAGTGTCCAAAATCCGCCGGTTTTTTACCAGTCCCCCTCTCTGTCCCCCCCCTCTTACTCCTTTTTGTGTAATAGGGGCGAGCCCTTGAGGGACAGCCAGACCCTCTTTTTCTCCCCTCCCCCTCCTCCAGTGAAATTCGCTTGCGCACCTCTTCCGTTCTTGGAACGACTTTGTCTTCCCCCCTTGCCAGTTTTGGGAAGTTTTTTTGGAGCTCGCCTCTTCGTTAAAAAGATGAGTCTTTCAGTCTCCGCCGCGGTCTCCGCGTTGCAGTCTTTCCCTGTTTTCGCTATGTGTTTCTATGACTCCGCCAACGAAACCAGGGTCCCCCCCTTTCCGTTTGAGTTTAATCAAACCTTCTTTCGCAGATACAGATTCGATGGTCTCTCCGGGCCGAAACCCCGCCCAAAGCTTTTTTTTTCTTAATTACTAATCCCTTCGTCCCCCCTTTCCTCGGCTTTCCTTTTTTGTCCATCACTGGTAGGCGGCCCGAATACCTCTACTCGCCGGACCACAAACACCCCACATTTCGCGTACCCAATTAATAATCACCCCTCCTTTCCTTGGACTATTCGCGGTACGCATTTTACATGGCAGGATTACGGTCTTGGCCTTGGGCCCCCCCTTTTGACTGTCGGAGTCTTGAAGATGAGCGCCCCCCCCCTCCTTCTTTTTGGGCGAATTGGAATGGGACCCCCACGCGTTGGTTTTTCTGAGCCTCCACTGACACACCCCTTTTCTTCTTTTACCCCCCAACTCCTGTTAAGCGGGACTCCTCCTTTCCCTTTCAGCCGATCCACGTGCCGCTATGCGCTCGATGAATTTGCTTTTTTTCTCCGCCCCCCCGGCAAAGGCACGGTTCCCCCTCCCCTCTTCTACCGACTATGCACACAACTTTGAAAACTCTCCGATTGGATTTTCCCTCCGGCACTCCGAGATTTTGGATTTGGGGCAAGTATGGACTTTTTTTTTTTCCCCCCTCTCTATTGACGCTTGAAAGTTGTTGTTTGAGAGAGGATACTCTCAACAAATCACCCTCAGGATGAGTTCTTTTTTTCTTCCCTCCATTAAAAAACTCGGGCAAACTTGTAAGGTTTTCAACGTTGGGGTTTTGGTTCTTTTTTACTTATAGATTCTGCATCTTTTAACCCTGGCTGGGTTTTTGTTACAAGAACCGGCAACATTCATCGTCCCCCATAGAGTTCCACGTTGCCTACCATTTTTCCTCCCTTTTTTTCAGAGTCAGTATTTCCACCGACAGGGTCGGTTTTTTTCCTTTCCCTTTTTTCGCGATTTCCCCCCCTTTCCCTGGCGGGTTTCCCCCCTCGTTTCCCCCCAATGCCTTTCGTTTTTACAAGCGTTCCTTTTTTGGCTGGGACTCGAAGCCCCCCCCTTCCCTTATTGGCAAGGCCAGCGGAAACCCCTGCAGTCACATCCTGCATTGTCCTTTATTTGCGAGGTTCCAGCGCCTTCTCCTTTCTCATGATTGGATATGTTCATGGAACTGTGTACCCCGGCGCGTTTGCTGTTTTTCTTTCGGGGGCTTTTTTCCCCTGTTGAAAACGATAGGGTCACCCTAGAGACAGGGTTTTCCGGGCAAAACATCGGTCTGTTGTCAAGTACGCAAGTTTCCCAGATTTTTTCCTTTTCGCCCTGGCCCTTCTCTTTAAGGATTGTTGAGAGTCCATCGATCTGTACTCTTTCTTTTGATAAAAGGTTGAGGTTACCCCACGGTTCCGTTCCTTTCCTTTCCTGCACTCCCCTTCTTTCCTTGAGCATAATAAAACCCCCTTTGTGAGCCTGCGGGAGGTTGCTGTAGACGAGGTCTCTATGAAAATCTCCCTTCCCCTTTTTTCCCTCCTCCTTAGGAGAGCTCATGCACCCCCTTTTCCACTTCCCCCTCTACTTTGTTTTTTTGAACCACTTCGTAGAGAACTTACCTCTTTGTAAACCAGGACCCCCCGTTTGTTTTCTTTCTTTTTTTTTTTTTTCTTTCTTTTTTTTATTTTTTTTTTCCACCATGAATGATTGGTGCGCAGTTTCTTTCTTGTTTCCCCCCCTTTCTGTTTTCCTCTGTACGAACTCTTTCCCTTTTTTTCTTTTTGTCCGGGCGGAGTTGCGGGTCCCTACTGACCTGGTTGGCCGTCTTTCCTCGGGGACCCGTTTCAAAAACAAAACGTTCGTTTTCCCTTTTCGGAAAGACTTGCAATTTTCCAAACAAATAGGGGGCAGGAAGAATCTTTCCCCCTATGCCGGTCTCCCTCGAGGTTTTTTTCCCAAAGGATACGGTTTTCTCCCCTATCGTCCCCTCTGGTTTTACCTCCTCCCTCAGCCGGTTGTGGATCACCGCTTCTTTCAGGGACATTTTTGTCGGGTCTCGGGTGGCCCTGAGTTTAAAGCTGGCCGAAGAAGGTCTGGATGGAGCCTCCTCCTCGGGCCCCTTTTCACCTTTTGAACTTTTCTCCCCCGAGGAAAGGGGTTTTTCTAGCGCATTATGCGATGCCCCCCCTTTTCCCTTCCATCTTTGCCGTTGAACCATGTCCCCCGAGCGAACCTTTTTTGTGCCGGGCCGTGAACCTGTCATGAACCGCGGTCTTGGACCCCCCAACGTGACTAGTCCGCATGAAACTCTGCTTTTTTTCCACGCCAGCCTTCCTTTTCCGCCCCGCTCATTTCCTGACTTCGTGACGATGTCCCCTTTCTCCTTTTTTTCTTCTTTTTAAATCCTTCATACGTGTTTCTGCGGTGAGAGATAATCCGGCGAAAGTCTTTCAACAGCGACAACCCCCTATTTTTCCCCCCTGTTGTCGTGGCTGTTTCTCCGGGGCTTTCGAGGCTTTTTTTCCCTTTCTTTTCAGTAATCCAGAGACGAGGTCTTTTTCTTCAATTCCTGCACATTTCGCTCGTCCCTCTCCTGGGTAAACGTGCCGGTTGCTCTCTTTTTGGCCTCGACAGATGAGCCTCCCTTGGATTTGGAGCATGCGTTTTTCCCCCTTTTGAACGCAGTCCTGGAGTTTGATGGGGGGGGGGACTCGCGATTAATAATTGTCTGCCTTTTTACTATTCGTGTTTTTTTTTTTTTTTTTTTTTTTTTTTTTTTTTTTTTTTTTTTTTTTTTTTTTTTTTTCTGTTTTTTTTTTGGTTCCCAAACGCCGGGCAGCCACCGGGCCCCCCCAAGGGTCCGTCACCCGGGTGCCTCCTCCCTCGTGTCATTCTTTTGCTGGAGGATTTCCCCCCTTCTGTGACACCGCTATTCTACAGTCCAGTTGACCGAGGACTCGTCAGAAAACCCCCCCCCCCGGGCAAGAGGCGGGCGGTTCTTTTTTCTCTTCCTTGCCCATATGGGCTTTCTTTTTTTCTCTTGCCACCTGGCTTTCCTTTTTTCCCCCCCTTTTTCCGTTGGCGAGGGGAAGTTGTAACCCTCTCCTGGCCGGTCATTTTCCCCCCCCGCAGTCCACGCCCCCCCCTCCTTCCTTAATAGGGTTCTTTGCGTGAGGTCCCCCTTTTTTCCGACTGCATGCTCCACTACCCGACGTGCACGTTGACCCCTGACGCACACATTCTGTTCAGTTTCCCCTGGAAAGATTTTTCCCTCGGCAGGGGGAAGTGCTCTTTTTTTCCTTGTAGCTCGCCATAAATTGAGGCTTTAAACGATGCGTCTTTTGTCGGACCCAAAACTTTCCTTTTTCTCCGACCCTTTGGTTTACTATTGGCCCTCCCCTATTTTCAAACTTCCTGTTCCACGGCCCAGGGGAATTCCGTGGAGTACTCATTTCTCCGCAAGATACTTTTTTTCTTTTACAGAGAGGCCTTTTCTCCCTCCCTCTCCAAAATCTTTTGCTGTTTTTTTCCTAATTCCTTTTTCTGTTTCGAGACCCCTTTCCGAAATTCGTTTCCTCTTTCCCTTTCTGCGCCCGACTCTCCCCCCTTTGTCCTTGTCCACACAGCTCTACCCCAAAAATTTTTTTTTTCAGATCACATATTGCCTCCCCTCTTCCCTTTCCCACCGACGCGGGTCTAATTCTGCTTACACGCTTTACATGCAGGTCTCAGGTTTTCTGCATGTCCTTTTTTCCCCTTCCGGACATATTCCCCCCTCTTTTTTTCTTCCGCACACGAAGTCCTTTTTTGTTCGAAAATGGTCCTTTTTGGGCGTCACCTTGAAAGGTTCTCTTTCCCCCAACTCCTGTTCTTGAGACGGGGACCGGGGCTTGGACCGGTCGCTTCCCCACGTGGCCCCTACGAAGATATGGGACTGTCTTCCTTTTTTTCTCTTTTATCAATAGGCTTGCAGTTCCTCTGACAGTACCCGGACTTACTCCCCACCGTTGACCCGGTGGCAAGTCCTTTTTTCTTGTGAATAAGCCACGGCGGGGCATGGCTGGTTTTCTATTGAGTCCTTCCCCTCTCTTTTCCTACATAACTTGAGATACGATGCACACCCCCCTTTTCCCCCCAATCCCGTGTCCCATTCGCGGCTTGGCTTCCTCCCCAGATTGCACCTTGGTCCTTTTTTCCCCCTTGGTTATTCGTATCCTCCTCTCAGGGAACTTTTCCCTCTTTAATCTGCGGAGCATTTCTGGCTGATGCTCTCCCCTTTTTCCTACGTCCATTTCAGGTCATTGTCCCCCCCGTTGGATCGCTTTCCCTCTTTTCGGCTTTCCAACGAACAGGATTTTGTACGACAAGCCGTTATTTTGGCCGCTTCTGTCCAACAAAGCCTTTTGCATTCGCCCCCCTTTTCCCCCCTTTGCGTCATACCCGGTATGTGACGACGTGAGTTTTTCCGGAAGGGGCCCTGCCAGGGAAAACCCCCTTACTGGGGTCCCGCGCATCCTTCATTGGTCAAAAGCGTGGTTTCCCGGGATACTTCCAGTAGCTTTTTGGATTTCGGATATGTATTTCTTCGCAATGTTGTTCCCGATATTTTTTGTTTTTTCCGGGCGCCGCTTTTTTTTTTCCCCCAAAGGGAAGGCTAATTTAGGTTCCCCATTGATAACAAGCACGAGAAACAGGGTCTCGAACATCCCGGGATGAGTCCAGCCCCGTCCCAGCAAAACCTTTTTTTTCTCTTTCCCCTTTCGGCCGGCCTCCGGTAAAAGCGAGAGTCCATTGGATCTGATCTTTTGAGTAACTTCCACGGTCCCTTTCCCTTGCGTGGTCCACTTATTGATTCCCTTTCCCTCAACCCACGTACTCCCTTCTTTCGAACATTCTCCGAGCGCTTTTGCTGAAAAACTGAAGCACCATGTACTCTTATTCCCCTCCCTCCACACAAGATCACTCCCTTGCTATTGAGTTGCACCAATTCTTTCCGAAGATTTTTTTCCGTCAGTGTTTCTTTTTCTTTCACTGCGATTATGAGGCCCTGCCCTTTTTTTTCACGCACGGATGTTTTCCCTTCATTAACGATTTTTTATTTTGACGTAGATTTTCCCCCCTCAATGTGACCCGGTAGGCTCTTTTTGTACACTTTTGATTCAAGGGCCAATACCGTCGGTGCCCCTTTTTTTCCCCCCTCCTTTGTGCCCCTCTGACCAAGACACTCTTCCGGTTTATCTCCGATCGGACCCCTCTTTTTTTTTAGCTATCTTTTACGAGTCTTCTTTGCAAGGACGAGGGTCACTCCTGGTTTTTACTCTCCCCTGCAATCGGTTGTGGATTTCCCCTGCGCGAGTCTTCCCCGGTGAGGTTTTGTTCCTTTTTATATTTCCCCCAGGCTTTTTAACCTTTTTTTTGCCTGTTTCAGAAAGGAAGCTTTCCCCTTCATTGCCACTCCTCCTTCCTTTTCCCATTTTGCACTTGACCATTCGCCCCCTGAGACGGGCCCTGTCGCAGATTTCTTTTTCCCCCCCCTTCCTGGCGATCTACACATGTACTTTTCCTTTGAGGGACTGAGCGGAAAACTGTTTTCCTCCTCCGCGGGGGGCTTTTTCCCCGCGTTTGATGGAACCTTTTTTTTTCTCCCGGGAAAGCGTGGCGATTTTCCCCTGCCTTCTCCTGCAAAGTTCGCAGATCCCCTCCTTCTTGTGTTGGTTTTCGTGACGATGCTATCTTCTTTTTTTTTCCCCTCTTTCCATTCCTCATACGTTCGAGAGATACGGGCCCGGTCCCCCCTTCTTTTTTCTGCACGGAGAAAAAAAAACTGAGTTTGGCGGGTCCTTAGGAGTCTGGCGTAGAGTCCTTTTTTTCCTTTTAGCCGGGGGTACATTCTTCATTTCCTCCCCTCTGACGAGGTTTTTCCACTTTCGATCGTACCTATCCCTTCCTTTTTTCAAGTGCCAGGGTGATCTCTCAGTTTCCTTTCAGCAGTATTGCTCCCCCAATCGCCCGCCCCTTCTTCTTTTTTTCTCAGTCGGGCCCTTCCAGGGAAGGAAGGAGTTTTTCGTTGGGGCAGGGTAGGGGGAAGCCTTGATAACGCAATTTTTTCGGGGATATAGATCTTAACTGGTTACAGGAGCCAATCCTTTTTTCTCCCCCCCCCGGCTTCCAGAGGTTTTTTGCACACCAGAGGTCTGACCCCCCTGGTTTCCTTCACAGGAAGGACTGTTAGGCTGGTTTCCTCCCCCACAAACCTTCGTTCAACCAGGAGGGACCCCTCCTTTTACAGTATTTTTCCCTGTCAGAAAAAACCCTCCCTTTTCTTTTTTTTCCCTCTTGCCCGGAGTGCCAGATCGTCTCCTCACCCCTTATGGGGGCTGGTGCCTTTTTTTTCTAATGCACCCGGACGTATTTTTTTTTCCCTTCTGTGGTAGATCCTCAGGGCCGGTCATTTGTCTCCCCCCCCCTTCCGTCAAACCAGGACATGACTTTGTTCCTATTGGGGAGACTCTTTGAGGACAAAGGCCCCGGACTTCTCCCGCTCAGTTGGACCCAAAATCTTCCGTTCAGCCTGGCCTCCCCCCCTCCCTGTGGCAGGGGACAGTGATCTTTTTTTATGTTCTGTGCTCGCCTAAAGTCTTTATTTTCAGGATCCTCCCTTTTTCTTTCCCCCCAACCGGAGTGTCTAAGGGGACGCTTAGTGTTTTTTTTCTTTTTTCCAATATTTCAACTGCCTCCCACTTCCCATGGAAAGGCCCTTCAACCTTTCGCCGTTCCTCCCCGATACGTTTTTTTTTTTTTTTTTCCCTTTTACCAGAGAGGCCTTTTTTTCCCTCCCTCCCTCCCCCCCCCAACGATTTTGGGCTTTTGTTCCTGTCTTTTTCCCCCTTCCCCTCATCCTGAGCCCATGTTCCTTTTTTTCCGATAACCTCACGACTATACGGGCTTTTTTCCCCCCCCTTTCCCCCCCCTCGACGGACCACAACCTTCCCCTCCTTCCACATTCGTGATCACATATTTTCACGGTCACGAAGAGCTTGGTCCTTTTTTTTTCCACGCTTACATGCCTTATTTTTTAGAATGGCCTTTTCCCTCCCCGTCCCGGATAGCAGTATCTTTTTGTCCCCATTCCTCTGTAGGCGCCACCCTTTTGCGACCCTGGAATACCCCTGGCCTTTTGGGTTACGACTTTTGGACCCCTCCCCTCCTTTTTCCCCCCTCCTGTTCGTTTTTAGACGCCGCGGAAATCTGTTCTGCGATACCACTTTTTCCAAACGCTATGACCAGGATGAATTTTGCTTTTTTTTTTCCTCCATGGTCCTTAGATTCCTCGCTGCACTCTTCTACCCGACTACGCCCTTTTTTCAAAATATCCCCCCCCCTTTTTGGCAGATTGGTTTGAGGGGATTCCTTCTCTTTGCTTGTGAGTGAAGTTCTTTTCGTCATCGGTATATCCCCCTAAGGGTTTTTTTCGTTGTTGTTGTGACTCTAGCGAGATGATTACTCTCCCCCCCCCCCCCCAAAAATCCCAGGTTTTTTTCCTTGGCTGCGGCTTACAAGCTTTTGTCTTTGTTTTCATTTGAAAATTGTGGTTGTGCGTTTTTTCAGTAGTCTCGAGATTTTCGCTCTGAATCTCTTGCTGATTGAGAAAAATCCAAGAAACCTCCCGCGTATCAAGTCTCCCCCTTTGGGTTTCTTTTCTTCCGTGGCGCTTTGCAACGGGACAGGTTCTTTTTTTTTTTTTTCCCGGAAGGTTTTTTCCCAGGCGTCCCTCCTCGCAAGGGGCCCGTTTTTCTTCCCCCCCATTCGCCCCAAATGTTTTTGCGCTACAGAGTCCTGGCCCCTTCTCTTCTTCTCTCCCGGTCCGGCTGCCACCCTTCCCCCATGCTTCCTTTTTTGGAAGACGTAATCCCCTTTTTTTTTTTTTCTTTTTTTTTTTTTTTTAAGGCGTTTTTTTCACCAGCGAGAGTCCCCTTTCTTCCTTTCTTACCGTGGATTCTCTTCAATGTGTACGAGCATTTTTTTCTTTTGACCTTGGCTGTGGCCCCGTCAAGTCTTCTTCGTGGGGCGCGGTTCACCACCCGTCTTTTCCGGGGGAAAAGTCCCCCAAGGGGCCGAACATCCGGTTTGAAAGCCCTGTGCCCTCCCAAACAGACTTTGTTTTGGTGCCCCTTTTGGTGTGCCCCTGAGATCTTTTTCCCCTCTTTTCGGGGACCAAAAAGGTTGGAGTACCCCACGGTGGGGCCTGTTCATTTCTTTTTTCTTGAAATATTGCTTTTTTTTCCCTTTCCATAAGAACCCCCCCACTCCTCCGCTGCGGGTACTTAGTGGGGTCTTTCCGCTGCTAGCTGACCCCCCTCTTTTTTTTTGAACTCCTCTTTTTTTTTCTTCCTTTCCCCCACAACACCCCTTTCACTGCCATGCTACCGTTTTTTTTTGACAACCACCCCTCCGAAACGGCCTTCTTTTTTCCTTGATGTCTTTTCCCCGGCCCATTTCACTTTTTCTCAGTGAGGTTTTTTGACTTGTCATCCCTCATGTCCTTTTTTTCCCTATTAAGACCCCTCCGGGAGGATTTGGCAGTTGTCCCCCCTTCCCCTTTGCCCGGCATTTGACACTTTCCTCTTTCCCCCTTTGTACAAAACAAAATCCCCCTTTAACGTCGGTGCCCTTCTGCCCAGCACCATTAGTTTTTTTTTTCCCTTTTGCGCTCCGATATGTCCCCTTACTGCCGGTTGACGGTGTATGACGTGCGTCTTTTTTTCCCTCAAACCCGTGATACTTATCTTTTTTTTTTTTTTCCCTCCCTGGTTTGGACAAATCCTCCCCACTCGGTTTTTTTGACTTTCCTTGATGAAGACTTGTCCTTTTCGGCTTTTGTTCTCGTAAAGCATGGGCGAAGCCCTTTTTGTATGTTACGTTTTTCGCCAAGGCAAGGTCTTCTTCCCCACTTTGGCACGGCTCGTGAAATAAGCCCAGGGGGGACGGCTTTTTCCCAGATTTTCCCCCCCCTTCTGACGTTTGTTGACC
>Ga0179593_1683416_pt1 | contig 11768 bp, 5 predicted proteins | sample CZODoug2_1_08_16_FD_185931 | JGI IMG/M metagenome (GOLD analysis project Ga0179593, IMG submission 185931) | Vadose zone soil fungal communities from Angelo Coast Range Reserve, California, USA - CZODoug2_1_08_16fungal (PacBio error correction) | ecosystem: Environmental > Terrestrial > Soil >... | reverse complement strand
TGTTTTCCCCCAGCGTCCCCGGCGTCCGAACGCACCCCGACGATCGTCAGGGACTTTCCCGGACCCCTAAGTTCCCGGAAGGCGCTCTTCCTTCGCCGTTATGACCTTAGTTCCCCCCGTTATCCTTCGTCAGCGCCGCATCCAGTATCTTCTTTTTGGGTTCACGTGCCCCCGCCAACCTGTGAAGGGCCGGCCTCTCTCCCCCCCCCTCGACTGAGATCGTCACAAGAGTTCTAGTTTTCCCTGAACGTCCTCCGCCCTGGTTCTTTTTCAACCCCAGTCCCAATTTTTTGAGGCCACCTTAGTCGGAAGATCCTGATCTAGACCTCTTGGTCATCCTCGGCTTTTTAGCCTCTAACCTAGCATAACCCCCAAACTTTTCTCCCTCAGGCGCCTTTGGACTTTTTTAACCGATTTTCTAGAACTCAGAAAATGCATTTTTGCCTTTCAATTGTGAAAGCAGCCGATCTCCAACCCCTTGGGGATCATGTTCCCCCACCCTTTTTCTTTAGAGGCAGGATTATAATAGTTTTTTGTTGTCTTATAGTAGGACCAGATTGTTCCGATTTTTCCTACGTTCCCCGCATTTTTCCGATCTGCCACCGTCGTCCCAGTTCGATTCGACCTCGATCACCGCCTCTTTTCACCCCCTTCTTCAAACAGGAGCGTCCCTCTCCCCCCGAAAGAGAGGCGCTTGGGTTGAACGCCTGTTTGTGTTTTTCTCACACGATTAGTCTATCCTCTTTATGGATCTGACTTGACTATCTAACAATGAACTTTTTCCGGACGACTACGTCGCCCCTCCGCCTTTTTCCTGTGTTTTAAGGTCGTTAACGAACCGCTACTCAACCCCCGCTACTTATCTTCACACTCTCCCCATACTCATCGTGGTAGCCTTCTATAGAAGTGCCCTACAAGAGAAGGAAATTATTTTCCCTTTCTCAAGCGTTGCTCCCCCAAATTAGGAAGAGATGCCCTTTAAGGGTTGCAGTACATTCCCTCCTTACATGATCAGATGCTAAAGAAACTAGAAATCTCCTCCCCGTGCTCATAGTAAGATAGTTCTTCTTGATTCTGTCTAGACGTTGTATCGATTACGGTGTTACCCTTCTTCTATACAGCTTGCCTTTTCTGAAAACTCCCATGACGAACCGGATCCTCTCTAGAGAAATGATATCGAATTCCCAGCGCGGGAGGTTCGGCTACGTGTTAGGAATGGTTAAGGAACGACTCTCGGACCTCCCGGAGAAGAAGACTTCATCTTTTTCTCTTCTCAGATGTTCTCGCTTTTTTTTTCCCCTTCTTTATAATCGATTTTGCCCATCTGTAAATTGGAATGGCCACTTCATGAAAAGAGGGGACCGATCAGGAAGGCATCTCCCCTAATGGAGGGGCACTCTCGAAAAGGCATTCCGCAAACCTAAACCCGCGTACCACTCCTTCGAAGACCCTCACAGAAGGTGTCTGAAGTTCTCCCTCGCCTGGAGACCCCCCCCTTGAGCCCTAAAGGAGGACACCCGTACGGAATTTCCAATTCTTTAGGCTCCCCGAGGTACCGGAGGCGTTTAGAGAGGGCGCTCGACTACCGAGGATGCCAGGGGGGGGAACGCTGTTTCGTTTTTTGACGCCCGTCTCCCTTCCTCCCTCCCTGGCTCTCCTCAGTCCTTGCGTGAACACCTTTTTTTGTCCGCTTTTTCCATCTCGAGACGGCAAACGGAACAGCTGTCCACCTACCACCCGTCCTTTCACTTGTCATTCTACCATTACGTGAAGGGTTGTCCTACCGAAGGTTTTATTTTGAGGTCTATCCCGGGTCTCTTACAAGAGCACGGACTCTTGAACGCCAAGCAACCATTACAGCAGGGAGGCATTCTTCCGCTTCTCCTTCTCATTCTCCCAAACCCCGGCTAGTAGATTCGGTCCCATCGCTGAGAATTTCCTTCCATTTCAAATTCTCCCTTTTTTTTCTTATTTCAGATCCAATGAAAGAATTCTATAGTAGGACGTTTTTTCCCGAGGCCCAGAAGGTCCTTTTCCCACTCCTTTGGGTCATAGAAGAAATAGCCCCTCAAGTCCCCCCGGTTAGTCCTTTTCCAGGCTTTTTACCCACCCGTGCTCAATTTCGTTAAGTTTTCCCCATTTTTTCTTTGTTACTCTTTCATCTTCTTTTTTAGATTCCCTCGCGCTGGACCGGGAATGGCATGCCTGACCGGCAGGGAGGGGGATCCTCTTCCAACTCGTTGCTCAGACGCGCCGGTCAATTCCTCCAGGCCTCAGCAATATTCTTGACGACAGACGCCAGTTGATAGGATCTCGTTTGATACTTTTTCTCCGTACTACGTCCGAGGGCCACTTTTTGTTTCTCCAGCCTGGCCAAAAATCTTCTAACCGCACCCCTTTTCTATGCTGGTAGGTCCTTCTAGTCCCCCTCGTGACTGGACTACGTGGCCTATTTTTTTTTTTTTAGTTTTTCACGGCTATCTCCTTAGGAAGAATTCTCCCTTTGACCTTAAGATTTATTTTATCTTTCATTAAAGCAATGGTGTGCCATTTTTGGCCTCCTCTCGGGTTATGTTAGTAGAGATATCCTTCCCCACTCCCCTCCCCGAGAGGCATAATGGCGTCCACCACTTCGATGTGACGCGGTGCCTGCTTCACGGCATAGATAGTTTTTTGGCTTCGCCGCCAATAAGGGTCAAATGGGATGCGTTGCGCGATAGCCGTTCTCCTAGGGTTTAGATAGTTTCCTACTCAGTGGCGGCTGGAGATCCGATCTCCGGGTTTCCGGCCGTCTACTTTAGTTATATAAATGCCCCTACGGTTTTTTCTGTCTCCCCAGACTTTCTCCGTCGAGGACTCCCTCTTAACTATCCCCCCCTTATGACATAAACTAAAGTCAAAAGTTCGCGAACGCATTGGAGGCGACCTCCCCCCCCGGACTTTCGATAGATCCCTGCAGTCCATTCTCACCTGTGGTTATTCTTAATGCCTTCTCATGAAAGAAATTCATTCGTGAACTGAGCCCCTACGCAGAGGAAACGCTCTTCCCTTGCCTCCCTGGACGAAATTTTACTGCTCTGGCGTTGGCTCTCTTCTTTCCCATAAATAAGCCTCATTAGGCCTTCCCCCGCGGCCACAGGGCCTTTCTCCTCGTCGTTGATCTGTTCGGCCCCCCCCCATTCGGTTGCTGCGTCCTTTTTCGCCGTTCTATCCGACGATATCACTAGGCCTGGACGTTAGTCTTTCATTTAATTTTTTAGACTTACTTCCACAGCTTTTTGCGTTAGGTTGACCCGGTCTTAGGCCCCGCTGGAATTCTTCTCCAGCCCCCCCCATTACCGGAGTAACCTACGCATTACGGCGGCGGCTTACAAATCTTTTATTCTTCATGCAGCTCCCCGCCTTCCCAGTCCGTTTTCTTCAGCGCTGGCGTTATTTTTGAAGTTCTTCCTCCTGCCGGCTGTCTTTGCCCCATTGCACGCGCCATTTTGATCTCGGTTCCATCATGCACGCATCCCCCCCGTTCCCTCCCATGCCTTTATATACCGGTCACCGCCTTCCCCCCCTCCGTTGACAGGTTCTAATTGCGATTCTCCGGCAACTAAACAGATATGGTCCCTAATCCCGCTTCATTGCCCTTGCCTTAACTTGCGTACAGCACCATTTACTTGCCATGAGCAGAGAACAACCTCTGTCCAAATCTTTCGTCACCAAGGGTTAATGAAGATAGCTCTTTTCAGTCGGAAGGCGGCTGCCCCCCTTGAATACTTCGATTCAATGCCCTATGGCTTAAGAAGATTCAGTTCCATTCGTCCCCCTTCGAGACAGCCATCGCTACTCGGCCTGCGATTTGCTCCTTCAGGCCTCAGTTAACTTTTCTGGGGTTCCCCCATTCGTGGGAGACTTCAATCTTTCCTTTTGTCGGATTTTTTCTCATATAATATCTAACAATTGGTGTTCCCCCGGCCTGTTCCCTCCAGTGTTCTAGGCTTCGCCGGTGCAGGAACCATACGTTTCTTGCTGGAAGCGTAGGATCTTTCTCATCTCTCCGCATCTGGGACCGATGTTCATAAGAACACCACTGTCCTTTCTTAATATGTCTCCTATGTGCAAGGTTTTAGAAGGTCTAGTTCCCGGAAGCTAGGCCAGACCTGCTAGGTTTTCAGGGTTCGGGATACCTTCATTGAGTCCCCAAACCCCGCTGTATTTTCCCTTGAATCTTTCCGAGTGGTTGTCCTTTCCGTCCTGTAAAGAGCTCCCTACTCTTACTTCTCCCACGAACTCCTATCCTTCCGTCCCCCCCCCCCTACCCCCCCCACTTCTCTCCTTTCTCCGTGTCCCTCCTCGTCCCCCTTACCTCCATTGCCCCATTCACTCTCTTACTGTCCTAACAGCCCTTGTTCACTTGAATCTGATAGTAGCCCATTTCTTTTAATTTCTTCTGCCGTCCTCCCGTCGCAACAGAGGCCTTCATTCAGACACCGGTTACTTCCCCCTTTCTCCACGTAGGCGGCCTTCAGTGGACCCGGTGGGCTTTCCTCGGTTTTCGAGATTCCGGACCTTTCCTAGACACCCGTCTCGGAATGGCCGCGAGCTCTCCCCCCCGGAGCTGACTATTTTGAACACGAATTAGATGTTCGGAAATCCTCAGATCTGTTTTTTCTTTTGCCTCAGACCTGGGCCCAGAGCCCTCCTCTATTCACACGGCACTTCATTAATGGCCTTCCCTGGCGAAGTTTTTTCGAAGAGTCCCCCCGATTCGAGCCGATAATCGGAACGTCTCGGTTTTCTGTTCAGGATGTTCAGTGAACATGCCTTTTTTCCCTCTCGTCGTATCCTTCTTTCTTCTGACACGGGGAGTCCGGTCATTCTCTTAGAGCGTCAGGCGGGCAACTAGCCAAGCCGAATTCCCAAACCTTTTTTCCCACCTATCTTTCTCTCCGCGCCCTTTTCGCCACTATAGGCCTTTATCTCGGGCCCCAATCTTTGCCGCCGACGTAGGGTTCCATGTCAATCGTCGCCTGGCTTTTTGGAGAATCTTCCATAGCGGATCTCTTATCCCCCTCTCTCCGACGCCGTAGCTCGGAAGCCAGCAATCTCACCACCGGTTTTTTTTTCCCTTGTACCAAGGGTAACTGTTGCCTTCTTAAGGCCGTACCGGGCCCAGCTCGACATATTTGAAAGATCCATCTCCTTCTCCTCTTCGGTTACGCAGTAGCATTGAGATGCGGTCCTCCCCTCAGCCTATAGGACCCATCACGACCAGAGGGTCGCCCCTTTTCTGCCGCCCGGGCCCTTTTTCTCCCTTTTATGGGAACGTTCCTTCCTCGGAGGGCTGCAGCTCGGCAACCTGTTTTTTTTCTTCGACCATCTCTTTTGCACCCTCTTCGTCCTTCCGGTTTCTCGCCTGCCCCGCAGAGAAGGAAGGCTCTAGCGTGCCTTTCTTCCCCCCCTTGATTTTCTCCGACGTTAGAGACGGTCCCCTTATTCCTCTTTGAAAACCTTCCGCGTTCGTCGCCTTCATGCCAGCGGCCTGGTGTCCTTTTCCCTATGGGATTTCCTCGCCCCTTTAATCTACCTATTGGTGTTTTGAGAGATTCTTTTCCCAGCGAACTGCCTAACGACGATCAGCATTCTCTGACTTAGTTTACTTCCTTCCGGCCGGCAGATCGGCAAGGTTAATACCCCTTTTTTATAAAACAAACTTCATTTGGGAGCTCCTCAGGACAAGTAGTTAGCGCTTTTCGTTCTGACTCCCCCACCTTGAAGGCTTGCTTCTTATTCCCAACTAGCGGTTATTCTAGTTCCCAAGTAGTTTCTTGCGTCTCCACTCTAAATTTCCCCGAAGATGCCTCCTCCTTAGTCCTGTCAGCTCATACCTCCCCCTCTGGTCTTGTAAAGAAGAGGCTAGAGTTAAACGCAACCTAGAATTTTTCCCAACTTCTCGATCTTTGTATTTTTCCCCTTTTCCCCCATGGTAGAGCCCTCAAGAAAATGTCTGCCGTTATCCTCTCCCGCAGAGCATTTAAAAGTGTTCTTCCTTTTTTCCACATTCTGTTTCCGCTATTTTCGGCAGTGTAGCCGTCGTTGTTCTAGTCCTCATTCGCTCGAAGCCCGTGGGACAATCGTCTCCCCCCCTCATTTTCCCCCTTTTTCCCTCACCCTTCTCTGTTCTAATGTCCGCATTAGACCCGTCACGTCTTCATCTGTTTGCAAGGCTTCCCGATTCTCTACCTCTTTTTAGACCCCCTTTTTTGGTCCTCGGTGTCTGTCCCGACTTCGAGGTAGTTCCTTCCGGAAGGGAACGGGGGGCCGCCTCTCTGTCCCCTACTAGTTGCTTCTCCTTTCTAGTTCAGGGAGGAAGACCCCCTGAACTCCCTTTCTATACTTCCCCGAGAAAATTAGCGTTTCTACGGTTCTCCGGAATTCTCCCCTCATTCCCATTTCCCGTTGAGATTCCGAGGATCCTCGATTCCGTGACGTGACTCCCCCTAATTCCGTCGATAGTCTCAATAGGCTATCGTATCAGTTCGACCCAACTTTTCGCATGCGCCCAACCACTTCCACAGTTCACTCCCCAGCGTCTTTCTTTTCGAAGGTTCTTTCCTAGACCGTTGTACAGTCCTTCTGTCGGACTATTCCCCCCTCTCCCCAACCTCATGATGCCCGGCCAAAACAAAGAGTAGATAATTCGACTCACAGAGAGGTGATGGCGGAGCTGGACACATTCCCTTTTATTCTCCCCCACTTGACCAGTGGATCACTCGGCGTCCCGCAGCTCTGCTCTCCCTGTAGCAGATTAATAGAGTGTTTTTTCGTATTTTTTCTTTGTTCTCTCCTGTCTTGTTTCCAGTCTCCAAATCGCGCGCCCAGCGCCGTCATTATCCCCCCTTTTGAGGTCCTACCAAATTTCATCTCCCCCCCCCCCGGGTTGCCCTCTCCGCACGGTTCGCGCGCCGCCGAAGGCGCCTTGAGATCCCTGGGACTAAGTGATAACAATCCAAAGAGGTGGATGGTCTCCGCCATGTAAGATGGCTTTTGGCCCCTCTTGATCTTTCCCTCCGAACCGATGCTGCCAACTTAACCGCCGAGAGGCGATGCTCCACCCCCTTCAAGTGCCCCGGCGACTCACGTACTAGGATTGAACCCCCATCGAGTGTTAGTTCAGATGACCGGGCGACCAGTGACCGCATGTACATCCCAACGACCCCCCCCCACCTTTTTTCCCAGGGGGCCTACTCATGTTAGTATCAGGCCTGGTAGAGCAGGTTTGAGAATGTTTTTTTCCCGTGTTCTTCCTCCCTAAATCTACTCACGTTCGGAATGATCCTCTGCGAGAAAGAAGGGGATTCTTGGTTCCTTTCTTTCAGCCTTCCCTTGAAAAAACCCACTTGCGTAGCTTATTGTCTCCGTGCCGGTAAAATAAGTCTGGTCTCTCGTACATCAGCGGAGGAATGACCTCCGTCGCGAAGACGTTCTCCGGTCAGCAACCCCCTTTTACGCGTCCGAAGAATAGACCCTACAGGCCTCCGTCCCCCCTTTCCCTGATCTTCAGTTCCTTTCACTGCCGGTCCAAATGTTGGTAGTTACCGACTTCGATATTCCTTCTTGGTTGCTGGGAATGGAAATTCTTTTTCCCCTCGGAACTTCCACAATCGACTTGCACTTTTTCCGGCTCCAGACCTCCCTCGGTCCTTTTGAATGCAGCCATCTTATCCCTACCACATTTTAACGCACGCCGCCAAGTTCCAGTATATTGAGATGTAAGCAAAGCAAGTTACCTCTACCCCTCCGCAGGCATTAAATTTTTTGAATTCCTAAGTACCTAATCGAAAAAATCCCCCATCTCTCTCCCCTTAATTACCTTGTCCGATGTGCCCTCTTACAAGTCAGTTGAATAGTTTGTCTCACTTCCTAAGAAGACAGAGGCATTGACTCCCTAACCCCCCGAGAAGCCTTCAGATCGAGTTAACCGGCTCCCGTGTTTTCAAGAATGAAGCTGGCCACATGTAGTCGAAGATCCAACCCTCCCCCTTCGTGAATTCCGTCCCCCTTTTTTCGTAGTCTTCTTTCCCCGCCCCTGTTGGCCTCTTTGGCTTCGAGCCCTTACGCGAGTCTGCGCTGGTAATGAATATTTTGACATACGTCTTGGGATCTTGATTTTTCCTATGCATGATCGCCGTGAACTGAGTGTTTAGACTTTTTTCCCGGTTTTTTTGAGAGCGGAATCCTTCTCGTTGCACCTGCCGCGTCGCGGCAGGCACCGTCGTATTTTTAAGAATCATAAGTTGTTTTTGTTATCTCTTTCCCCTCTTAGCCTTCTCCTTGACGCCGATTGCCCCCTATCAACTTATTCCTCTCTCATGACACGTAGAAAGACTGATAGGAATGTTCCCCACAAATTCCCCTTCTTACTAGATCCTAGGAAAGTAAGAAGCCATTTCCTCTCCCCCCGCTTCCTGCAAGTAAATCATCTTTGCGTCCTCGAACAATCCAGTAGGAAATAATTAAATTGTTCCTTCCCCCTTATTTAGATTTCTCTTCTTCCTCTAGACCTGGAAGCTCGTCTTTCCCCGGGCTCATTCATGATCGATCTGTCTCTAGGAAGGCCCGTTCTTGCGGGACCCCCTTTCTTCTCGGCCGTCGGCGTTCTGATCCCCGCGTCTCAACCACACCAAATTCCCCGGCTTTTCAGTAATGTCCACAACGTGCCGCGAAACTCTCTTGTTTTTCTTTATTTGCCCCGTTCTGACATTTTCCCAACACCTCTCAGTCGTATCGGTCAACCCCGCCTTGGTCGTTAATCTAGAAGATCTGACCGGGTGTTCAATTTTCTTCCCCTGGATTCAGGACGAGACTTTTGACCCGTCTCCTTTCAATTTTTTATTGTTGAGTACCTCCGGTATAACCCGTTGCCAGGCCGGGCAGAAGGGGCAGGCTGAAACCCTTAGATAGCACCCATGTCCTTCTTTCCACTCCTTAAGGGACCTTCTTTTTTTTTCCTTAATCAAGGTTCGCGCAGAACGCAAGTTGCCGTAAGTCTAGCGAGTTTTTTTTTTCTCAAAAAGGATTGGCCTGTCCCCGAAGAGTATTCCAACTTCGAAAGAGTCGCTAAGTCTTGATCCCCGCTGCCATTCTCATAACCTCGATGGGCAAAGCTTCAGCACGGATATAGTCCTTTTTTTTTCCTTAGAAGATTTTCTCCAGGAACTCCCTTGAATCTTTCCCGCCCCTGAGGCAATATGGTTATGGACATCATTTTCCTTGCGATGTCTTTACTTAACTCTATTCCTCCCCAGCTCTTTTCTGAAAAAGCCTAGCCTCTTCAGGCCCCCGTGAATTTGTGGTTTTTTTGACTTCGGGGTCCGTTTTGTTGCCGGCTCGTTTCTCTCTCTTCACAACATGGTTGTTTACGCCGCTGACGCGCGGCGATTCTTCTTAGAGGCAGGTGCTCCTGGGGAGGAAGACCACTAAAGAGGTCCTGGATAGCTTGTTTCCTTCGATCTTAGACAGCCGAGGGAAAAGTGAATCGCCGCTTTTTTCCCCAGAAAAATGCGATTGCCCTGCTGCCTAGTACGCCTGGAGAAGCCCGGGTTTTCCAGGATTTCAGAGGACGTCCCGCCTAGCTAAACAAGTGCTAGGCTGGCATGTGAGGGCTGGAACGTTGAAAGGTAAACTGGCCCCAAGCACCGGTCTGATTCGGTGACCTTTTTTCATGTTCGGTGGGGCGCCCGTTCCGTTACGGCAATGATTTTTTGGCCACGCGATTATCTGAAAGAGCAGGAGGCGTGCCCCTTCTTAGATCTGACTCTTCCGCAATGGAGGACCATTGCCCGTCGGCCTGCAGCACCCGTGAGTTTCGTCTAGGACCCTATAGCCTGTAACGCGATAGCGGGTTCGTCCAGTTTTAATTTTTTTGCCGTTCATAGAGGCCGGAGCATATCAAGTGAGAACCCGTCCCTTCCCGCCCTGACTCTCCCCTTCCTAAACGCTGAAGCTGAGCCGACTTTTTCTCACATTCTTCAGTGAATCCCTCGAGCGACGTGTCTTCCTTGTGTCCTCCCTTTCACCACCCTGTTCTCATCGCTTTGAAAATGACGATGATCGTGGCTGTCTGGTTTCTCCGATCACAGCTAAACGATTCGTAGTCCTCAAGTTCATCTTATTCTAGGGTTCTGGATTGTAGTCCCCCGACCCTCCGCTCGTCCGTCCGACGATCTTTCCCAAAACTCTCCCGTCAGGCAGAGAAAGAGCCAGCCTCTGGCGTTCCCTAATAGTCATGCCAAAACGGCATCACGTTCTCAGTCCGGGTTTTCGTTCCCCTCCCTGTGTTCTGACTCGATGTGTGTTAGGGGTCAACGTCTCGACCTTCTTATATAGGTCCATCGCGCATCGAATGGACGATAGTCCCCCAATGTCCCTTTTCCCGATCGTTCGACACAGCATCTTTCAACATTTCCGCCCATCTGTAACGGCGATCTGGGCTTCCCGGACATGGCCTTTCAGGGGCGGATGTCCCCGACAATATGAACTCCCCAGCTCCAGCCCTCCCAATAAGTTTTGTGGTTTGCGCACGGTATCGGACCATCCCGCGGTTTCGCGCAGTCCTTTTCGACAACGGGAGGATCCAGCGTGCTGTTGAACGGGATCTTTCTGATTTTTCCCCCCTATCTTTTTTTGAAGCTTGACCAGGCGATGGTTGACCTCGAGGCCGGAAGCATACTCTTGACGAACCCCCTACTTTCTTGCCGATGCTGCGCCCGCTTCCGGGGTTCCGAAAGACGGTTCCTCTCTACTAAGTCCTTTTTTGAACCCTGTCTTTCGCCTTATGCCGAGCGTGTCGTGCCGCGCCCTTAAATCGTTGTTGTTAGAGAGATGAACAGCAGCGCGGTCCCCGCCTTTTCCTGAAGGCGACGCGACGGTCACCGGCAGGCTTTACCCTTCCCTATGACCCCCAGTCTCGTTCCAGCCTTCTCGCTGGTGGGTCTCCCGATCGCCCAACCGTCCGGCCCCCCTGTATTTTATACAACAGCTCACGCTTCCGTCTCCTCCTTCCCCTCCCAGCTCTGTAGCCTCCAGTTAGAACTCATCAGACAACTTCCACGTTTTTTTTATATAGTCCCGATACCGCAGCGACCCCCTCCGGGCGCCCTCCGGCTGGCGCTATGTATGACATCCTCCCCTGACCGACGTTATTTTCTTCCCCATCCACCGTGGGGCAGAATTTCAAAAACATTGATCTTCGTTTATGATTCTCCGGCGGGAGTGTGTCTTCATCGCTGCTATCGATGATGTTTGCCTCCGCTAAGAACATGACCTACGTGTTCCAGTCCACATCTTTCCCCCTCCCCGCTTCCTATCGCGCACCGGCGCGGCCGCTCCAGATATCTTCTGGTTGATATCTTTTACGCCTGAGATCTCGAGGGCTCTTAGACCAGACCGGATATTGAAGACGATGATAGTTTTAATGTTACCTTTCCACTTCCTGTAACCTCCGTCCTCCCCGATACCTGATGCCTTCCTTCTTTTAGATTTAACCGGCCATGCGCCCCATTCATCGGACAGATTCAGACTCTCTCTGAGAGAAGTTGGTAACGGACTCCTATAGATCTTTTACAGGATTTCCTACCATTTTATCCTTTAGAAACTTTAGAGTAAGATAGTTTATGATTTCAGGATGGATCGACTCCTTTCTATGACTGTGTAATTACTCCCGATAAGCCCGGCGCAAAATTCCTTCTTTTTTGAGCCTTATCCCCTTCTTTTCC
>Ga0179593_1630824_pt1 | contig 11768 bp, 21 predicted proteins | sample CZODoug2_1_08_16_FD_185931 | JGI IMG/M metagenome (GOLD analysis project Ga0179593, IMG submission 185931) | Vadose zone soil fungal communities from Angelo Coast Range Reserve, California, USA - CZODoug2_1_08_16fungal (PacBio error correction) | ecosystem: Environmental > Terrestrial > Soil >... | reverse complement strand
TCTAGTCTGACACGTGCAAATAACCCTTCTTACCTTTTCAAATAGCATCCCCCCTTTGTCTTCCCTTACGTGGTTTCTTTTTTTCGTTCTTTCCCTCCCCCCTTTCCTATCTCCTCCCCGCAAATCAGTCTCGAAAGAACCCTAGATGAACTCACCTTTGCTTTCTTCATGGGTATATGAGTTACGAGCATCTCCTACAACTTCCACCGCTCCCCGACACGATGCCCAACTGGTTCGTGCTTTTCGAGCGCTTGGTTTTCCCTCTCATGACTGCCGCTCTTTTTCAATGAACGAACCGTTTCTTTGTCATTATAGAAGCTCCTCTCCCTTTGTCTTTATCTCAGATTTCCATGTCCTCATCTTCGGGCGCAATGACTTCCTGCAATATTCGATTATGTGGTTTCTTCTCAAATCAAGTTCGCCTCTTTGTCCCCGCGTTCCTCGCTTGATCTTGAATTCCCCCGACAAGATTTCAATTTTTTACGTTTGCACCGCACCGCGTTACATATCCCCCGATCTTTTTTCATTCTAGCTCTTTGAGATTTCCTTTCCACGGATATTGAAGGCATGGGCTCTTTCGACCTTTTCTTTAACATGTCTCCTCTGTTTGGATTTGGAACATTCCCGTTTGAACCCCGCAGAAGTCTCCACAGATGTTCACGACCTCTCCATCTTTTCCTCAGATCTCATGAGAATGGTGTGGCTTTTTTTTCCTTTCCGCACCCCTTCCAACAACAAGCCGCCTTTTTCGCAAGCTTTTCCGGAATAATCCTACAATATCCTTGAAGGCCGGTCTCCCGTGTTTTCCTTTCTCCCTCCTTCGTGGTCAGCTTCTGTCCTTCAGGTAAGCCAACCATCCTTCCCCTCCACGTGAGAATAGTAAGCTCGTTTCCCCCTTTGGAAACCAGGCCGAATTGACTCGCAACTCCTCATTTCCAACTCCCCCCTTTCCTTAGTATGAGAATTTTTTTCCTGAGTCAGGACTTACAAAAGAATTCCTCCTCTCTATCATTCTGACCTCGCTTTCCTGCTTCGAATGACTATTTAGCTCCATCTTTGGTTTTCCTTTTGTTCCTCTCCGGTTTGCGCATAAGTCGAGGTCAACGCCAAGACCGCTCTCTCCTCCGCACGGTTTTGCCACCCTAGTGTCGTTGTGTGTTTCCTCTCTACCGCCCTCCCCGAGACCCATCCTTCCAGTCCAGGTGTGAAAGAGATATTCCGTCGTTCTTTTATGCTCTGGCGTGTGCAGGCTAGGCAACCTTTTTTTCTCAGACCCTCTCTCTTTTGACGCCGGGGAAGATCTTTTTCGCTGTTCACGCCCCCCAGTTTATTTCAGCACTTTCACGTCCGCGTTCCCAAGTTCCTTGTTAAACGTGTTGGTAAGGTGGCGATGTTTCCTCCTGCGAGGCCTTTTTCCCTGGTCGGAGTTGTAGGGTTTTTTTCAAAAGGGGTTCCCCCCCCCCCCAGAGCCCGTTTTTTCCTCGTCAGATTGCGTCACCTTTAAATCCCCTGCGAGTTTATCGATTCCGCCCTTTCTTCCCTGCTTAAAGATTTCATTGGTTCCCCAAGTCTTCAGAAACTCCGTTTTCTCGCTTCGGAGACGACTTTTCCTTGTTCCTAAAGATCGGAGGTTGCCTCCCCCCTGAGCGTTCAGAACCGAACTTTCTTTCTTCCATCCGTCGCCTCCTGACAAAGGCGACTTCCGTCCGACTTTCTCATTTGAAAAACTAACCTTTCCCTTTTTATAACTCGTTCAACGTGCCTTGAAGTTCGCAACCCTCTTTTGACGAGTCCGTCCCTATTTTCATGAGAATGTGGTTGTCTCTTGACTCTTTTCTCTTGTCCCTTTTTGAATGGATAAGAGTCCCCCTCTCGAGTTCAAAGGAATGACCCCGCCGCCGAACCCTTCTGATTAGGTTGCGCCGCAGGAGTGCGTCCTTCTTTGTTCCCCCCCTCGCTTAAGCACGTAGTCCTTAGTTTCAAAAGAAGAAAGGTTCTGACTTCTTCTTACTGATTTCCCATGATGTTAAGAGAGTTCATTTCCTTGAAGGCGACCCCCCCTCCGGGATACCTGCCCCTCATTAGCTCCTGATTTATCCTAGCAGATATTCCCCCCCCTCCCTATCATAATTTTTTCCGTCCCCTCTTAATAAGATGGTTTGGATTTTATTCTATTCTCAACATTTCGGAGTAATTAGAATCTTTTTTCCTTCTTTCATTTTCTCCCAAACCACTGGAAATGGCTTCTAGGCCGGCGCGTTTTTTGTTTGTGCCGTCCCCGTTCATTCATCCCTTTTCCTTTAATTTTTTTCGAAGCTGATATTTCTTTTTTGGTTCTTGGAATAGTAAGCGTTGTCTACTCCCCTCCTGAGAAATCACCTCGGAGGTAATTTTTTTTAGTTACTGTGATCCTCTCCCATTGCCCCGCAGCCGTGCAAGCCGTGAGTTTCCTTTCCCAATGTTTCTTTATCCAGTCCGAGTTTTATGCGAACACCATTTCTCCCGCTCTGCTCTCACTCCACTGCCATAGAGACCACTTTTTCTTTCGGACTGCGTTCTTTTCCTATTCCAATTCTCCGTATCCTTTTTGAATACGCATGCCGGAAAACGCTTTCCTTTCCCCTCTGATTGCGAGGATAAATTGCGTCCTTCTCCCAGATTTCAAAGCGAGTTTCCTCTCCTTGAGACCCCAATAGAGCGTCCCCTCTTTCTTGCCCTTCGATCACCCGCTGCGAAGCTGGTTACCTCGTGGCCAGGCCTTTGACTTTCCTTCCTCTCGGACAAATCTCTGTCGTGCAAAAGCTTTGTGCCACTTTCCTTTGTCGTTTTAGCCGAAGGTTTTTTTTCCGTCCCTAAGGATTCTAAACCGCTGGCCGCTCCTCAAGTTTACTGTACGAGACGGTCTTGAATCCCATCCCGATGTCTTTTTGAGTCCAAAGATCTTAGTACCTCTATCTTTTCCTAACATACATTTGTGGGATATCTCCCGTCTTCCTTGGCCCACTCTTCTAGGCCCCGGCATGGCCGTTTTCCCTTACCCCTTTTCTTTTTCCCGAGCGGCCGTTGACTGTTCTTGCAGCCTGTCGCGTGACCACCCTGCTGTCCCCTCCAGGTCCCCATCACGCTTGGCACTAGACCTTTCTCCCTCGTTCCTCAGGGCGCCATGACCTTCAGATAGACGGGACGATTTACGTTATCCCTCATTCCCAAGATGAACCCCTCGGCTTTCCCTATCGCTTCTTGTTTGCCAAGTCTCAGTTACAACCTTGTAGAGATCTGGGTTATCTTTCCGTTCACTTCTCAGCGAAATCAGTCCTCGTGTGTTTCTGACCTGCCTGACTTTCTCCCTTCCCCCGCCTACGAGCGAGATTGGAAGCCTCCCGGATTTCGCTTCCGAAGAAGGTTCGTGCCTTTTTTTCCCCGATAAGCGTGAGAGGTTTATGTTTTTTTCCCTCGCTTGTGGTCGCAGAACTCTTTTTCTTTACTGCTTCATTTCTGAGGAGGACCCACTACCTTGCTTGGCCTTTTTTTGAAATGGGCCTTTCGCACCCTTTTAACCCTGGCGAAACCGCTTACCGCATTTTTCTTTGCTGATCTCTCGAAAGAATCTCTCTTCCCATCCCACGAAAGGGACATGATCACTCATTCTCCACAATTCCTTTTGGAAAGTTGTCGCCATGACGGGGGACCCGACACTCCCGGCTCTCGCACAGGCATGGGGTGTCTCCCTCCGTCCACCAGTGCAATTAAGAAGAAGGAAATGGTCGCCTTCCTACTCCCTCCGAAAGATTTGGAATAGGGGACGATAGGAACCCACAGTTCTTCGCTAGGATCTGATACTCTCCCTCGCACTCCCTTGGCTAAGTACTTCGCCAACCCCTTCCTCTCTTGTTTATCCTTTTTTACGCGCTAAATAATGAAAATGATCTCCTCTCCACTTTTTCTCCTCCCTCCCCCCCCCCATTCTTCCCTCGCTCTTTTCTCATGAGTTTGTGAGCCAAAAGCTCAGCTGGACCTCCTGCGGCGAACCTGTCGAGATGGTTCCTTTCTTCGTCTCATTCCGATCCCTCCCCCCTCGACGATGCTAGTTTAGACATGCATTCGTTTGAGCACTGCAAGTCCCTCACCCCCCCAACTTTCCCATCAATCTTTTGATTCGTCAAGCACTCGCGTTTTTTGAGAAACTCCCAATCCGTTTCTTTTAATTTGATGGGTAGGGTTTCGTTTTTTAACGGAAAATTCCTCCTCTCCATGTTCGACAACAGTCTTTCGGCAGCCTGATCCCGACGGCCGGGTCATCGTATTCCCCTTTCCCCCCCTCTTAACCTGTCTTCCAACAGAAAAGTTTTTACTTCAACGGACCCTGGAAGAACTCCCTATTCAGTCATGGATCCCAGTCCCCCAATCCCAGTAGTTGCAGCGCATCCAGGGCTCTACCTCCCCTTTTTCAGCGTGCGTCCACCTGGTGACAATCGAGAGAACCCCCACCGTATTTTTTCATTGGGCTTCGTCACAACCCCCCCGCCCCACGACTGACTTCAGGTAGATCCTCTCCCCCAAGCCGTCCTCGCTTTACCCGAGGGATCAAACCACATTACACCTCCTTACTTCCTTCTGTCTTTTTTTTCGAGCCCGTGAAATAACCTTTGCGCTTGACAAGGTTCCCATTTTTCCCCCCCCCCCCACTAGCTCCTTCTCCTGTTCCCCATGGGGGAGGGAGCTTATCCCCCCCTCCTTCCCCTCTCTCCATTTTTCCCCATTCGAACCCCCCCCTCTCCCGGCTCCAACTAATTTCTCTTTCACACCTTGCTCTGCTAGGTTTCCTTCTTGCATCGTCTCTTCATACCTTCCCCCCCGACCTGTTTCACCGAAACGGTTCTTTTTTGGTTTTCCTTATAGATGGCTTGAGTGGACCCTCTCCTTCCTTCTTTCTTTTTTTCTGAGTGTTCCCCCAAAATGCCTCAAACCACCGGATTTCGCGCCGAGGCCTCTAGCCCTTTCTCGCTTTGTCATGTCTAGCGTCTTCTGCGTTTACTTCCGCTTCGTGCAGCACTTTTGATCCCACTCGATATTCGAGGAGTGGGAATGCGTCTTTGCGTTTAAAGGTTAGCCCTCTTGTTGCCATCTACGATTAGCGAATTCTAACCCCCCCTCCCTTTGCAGTGGAGTTTTTTTTTTTTTTTCTCCCAACCGGTTACAGATCAAGAGAGCGGCACTTCCTTAGCATACCTTTCCGTGTTTTTTCCTTCTTTAAGGAGATTTCAGCATGTGCGCGTCGAAACTTTACCGCTCTGCTAACCCTTTTTTTTTCTTTCTTGAACATTTTCCACAAAACGCCAGTTTTCCCCGCCCCATGCTCAATGACTCTCTCTCCTCTCCTCTTTCTTTGTTTTTCCCCGAGATGTCATGCTCCTTCTTTTGGATTCGCGTTTTTAAATGAATTCGCAAATCCGTCTCTGTTAGAAGCGGTACGTAGTGACCCTTCCCTGCTCACCGAGCGGAAGGCCGTTCTTGCCTTCTGTCCCCCTCCTTCCCGTGTGATTTTTTCTCTTCAACTGGTGACCTGGGAGAATGGCAACCACTTTCCCCGTTTAAGAGTGGGTGAGTCAATCCCGCTCAGCTCGTAAACTCGTTTCAACAAGGATGCGAAATTCCTCCCCCCTCCACCCCCCTTTATTGACTTTCCCAAAAATTGAGACGGGCACGTCTTTACCTTCCTCCCTGCATTCCTCTTACCATGAGCGTCCCCTCTTCCTGCTTCCTTTCTTATTTTTCTAACATGGTGTTGGCCATTCCAGCAGCTGTTTGCGCAGGGCAGGAACCGAGGCCCCTCCTTGACTCGCAGCCGCACCCCCTTGGAAGCAAAGGTTTCTTGAACCAATTTCGTCACCGGTTCTTCCTCGCCCCCTCTTTCATAGAGAGGTCCCACTCTATCAAGCAAGGTGTCGAAGATGATATTTCGCTTCTTTTATTTTGTCGAATTCTTCTGGGTGAAGGGAGAGACGGTCCCATTTGGAGTTTATCTGCCCCCTCCCCCCCTTTTCCTTTTGATCCTTTTTTAAGCTATTTTTTCTTTCCCCGCTGGTCGCTTGATAAGCACGTTCATGATCCCTCTGGCCAACCCGTTTTTCGTTTTCTTGCGTGTTTGTTGTTCTCCTGCGTAAAGTACCGCCTCTCCTGGCGATTTAGTGGTAGGTGTTGTCCTGGAGGTGATGAGAGCTTCCCCTCCACGTGGTGACTTTTGATTCCCCTGGGTTAAGGGATGTAAAAAGGCTTCTCGATTTCATTCTCCTATGCTTTCGATTGATTTTTCATTTCTCCCTGTTTCTCGAGGCCGTTGGTTCTTGCCGGCAGAAGAAGTGCGGTTCCCCCTCCCCAGATCGGCTGTTCGAGACTTTAAGCCCCCCTCTATTTTCCTTAAATCTTCTTTAGAATTGTTTTCGCAACCATGGGCGCTGCGCATTTCCCGTGACGACCGTCTTCCCCCCCCTCCAAATCTTTCCCTTTTCGAAGTTCGTTCCAGGATGAAGGGCGCCCGAACGATTTTTCCCTCACCTAGCCGGGTCTCTGATGCGAATTTTTTGTCCCCTCCTTCCTTGTATCCCCCCTATTCCATGTGCCTCTCCCTCTAGAAGGACCCAGATGGACTGAGGCCAGATGAACCTAATTCTCCCCTAGACCTCCGAATGATATTTTCTCTTCAGGATGTGTCTTTGGTGCATACTTCCCCTGATTCCTTGCAGTGGACTCTTTGACCGCTATGATGTTTTGACCCCCCCCCCAGCCACTTGATCGCGGTTGTTCCTTTGCGTGCATGAGGTTAAGACTCCCCCGTTCCCGTCCAGGCCCTTTTTTTAAAAAAAATCGCCATCCGGTCCCCTAAGTCCCTCCCCTTCTTTGGCATTGCCTCTTCCCCTAGATAATCGCGTAATAGAAGTGTTTGTTCTCTCCCAATTTCCCTACTCTTTCCGGATTTTCTCTCGACAGGTTTTTCAGGATTAAGCTTTTTTGTGAGAGCATGGAGAAACACAATGCCTTGAGCTCTCTGCGAGTAGTTTTGACCGTCCCGTTTTTTCCAGAATTGAATTGTTAGATCTTGATTCCTTCCCCTTTCTTGTCTTGGGCGTCGGCAAGGACCTTTTTTTCCTCTAATCTGCGAAATAGCGTTTTGTGAGACGTGGGAGAAGGAGGGGGAGCTGACTGAACCACGCCCCGCAATTTTCAAAGATCCCGCTTCTAACACCTCTCCCCCCGGTAAGCATTAGAAAGAAGGGTGTTTATTTTTTTATTTTTTTTTCTGCCCCCTGCCCCCTCATCCCCTTCCCTCGCCCTCTCGCCCTTCCCCCCTCCCCCTCTCTGTCCACACCTCCCCTCTTTCACCCTCGCTCCTCCCCCTCCATCCTCTCCCCTCGACTTCCATTTTCCGGCTCTCCCCCCTCCCAACTCCCCCCCTCTTTACCCACCCCCCCTCTCCCTCCACACCCTCCGCTTCCTTTCTCCCACTCTCTCCCCCTTCCCCCCGCACTCGCCCCCCTATCCCTAATTCCCTCTTCCACCCTCGCTCCTGCCCCCTCCTACCTCTCCTTATCTTTCCCCTCCCCCCCTCCGCCCACGTTTACCCTCCCTCTAAGTTTCACCTTCCCATCTCCCACCCGTCCCCCTCCTGCTCCCGCCCCCGCTTCTTCTCATCCTCTTCCAGTTCAAGCCCCTGCACTCCCTTTCCCCCTCCCTATACCCCCCCTTCCCCCATCCTCTAACCTCTCCCCCCCATTTCCCTATTACATCCCTCCCCCCCCCCCCCTCCTTTCCCCCCCTCCCCCATTCCCACCCTTTCCATGCCTCCACCCCTTTCCCCCCCCCCCCTCCTCCCCCTCAGTCTCTCCCCCCTCTCCCCCACATCTCCCTCTTTACCCCCCTCCTTGCCACCCGTCTCACCCCCTCCTTTTTTCCCTTCCCCTCATCGCCTAACACTTCCTCCTCCCCACCCCCCCTTTCTCCCCCATCCCTACCACCGCCCTTCCCCCCCCCCTCTCCACCACCCCACCCCCCCCTCCCAACCTCTCCCTTTAGAAGTACCCTCCCCCCCTGCCCATCGTCTCCTTCCATCCCTTCCCTCCCCCCGCTCTCAGCCCTCCCTTCCGTTATTCCTCCTTTCCTCAACCCCCCACCGGCCTTTACCCATTCTTTTCTCAACACCCATCGCACCTATCCCCAGACCCCCATCCCCCGTTCCCTCTACCCACTCCCCCATACTCGTCCCTCTTTTCCCCTCCCCTTACTCCTCTTAATCCTCCACCCCCACCTCCCCGCCTTTACCCCGCCATGCCCCAACTTCCTTCCCTCTCGCGTCATCCGTCTTTTCTTGCCCCCCTTAACCCATTCACCCCATCCTCTCCCCCTCTCACTCTCCCTCCCCACTCATTCTTCTCCCCTCTCCCCCCCCCCTCCCTTCTCACCCCCCTTCCCCTTCGCCCCCGCTTCAACCTCACCGTCTCCCACGTTACCTCCCTCACCCCTCCCTCCCCTACCTCCTCCCTCACTCACTACACTCTCGTCCTCTCCTCTTATCCTATTCCCCCTCTCCCACCTTCTCTCCTCTTCCAACTAGTCACGCCCCGCAACACCCCACTTTTTTTTCCTACCTCTCTCCACTCTTCACCATTTCCCCTCCTCCCACCCACCCCCACACCCTTTACGCCCATGCTCCCTATCCTCCTCTCTTCCCTCTCTTTCCCTCACCTTCTCAATCCCCATCCCCATTTTCCTCTACATCTCCCCCCACCCTCTCACCTCCCACTCCCTCTCCCCCCCTCACCCTAGCCTCTTTACCTTCCCCCCACTTCCCACCTTCCCATCTCCCCCCCCCCTTAGCCCCCCCCCTCCAGGCCCCCCTACTTTTTCTTCATTTTCCTCCACGTGGTGCTTTCTCTCCCCGCTCTGCATTCCCCCCCCCTCTTCACCTCGCCCCCCCCCCCCACTCACTCTTCCCATCCCACCCCACTCTCTTATGCCCCCACCCCCCCCCTCCTACCTCCCCCCGATTCATCCTCCCTCATTTTTCCCCCCCATGTTTCCCTTCCCCCTCCCCGCCCCCACGCCCTCCCACCTCTCCCCCCTCTTACCTCTCCCCTTTTTTCTTTTCTCGCTGTTTCTTAGAGTTTTCTGCGACACGCGGTGCGAGCTTCCCATCGATATTATTTTACTGCTTCGAACCTTATTACGGAAGAGAGAGCCACCCCCCCCCCACGGACTAGCCTACCCCGGTATCTCCCGAATACGCATGCCGGGATTTCATCCTCCGATTGAGTGTCCCAATTTCCGAACTCCCTGTGAAGCCGAAAATTTTTCGCGCCCCCCTCTTTGTACTTCTTGGCGAGCAACATACTCTCGGCCGCCCCAGGCGTTATTCTGTTTTGTGTAGCTCGCGAGGTGTCCTGCATCCTTGCGTTTATTGAAGTGACTTAGCGCCGGGATTAACTCGGTCTGACCCGTCTTCCAGCGTGACTGTTGACGGTTTTGAGTCCTCCCTTTTTTTCCAAGTGGCAACGCACTGCCGATATGGCCAGTTTCTTTCCCCATGCCGGATCCAATCTTTCTCAGGCTCCCCCCCCCAAGATTTCGTCCCTTCTTTTACTCCCCTACTCCGTGGTTTTAGCTTTTCGAGCCTCGGTTTTGGATTCCTCTCCGCCTAGTTTTCTTGAATTTATCTTCCCCCGCCGATGCTGAGAGGACTTTTCCTGCTTCAGTCCCGTGAACCCTCTGCCCAGACACTACCGGCAACCCCTATGTTTTTAATCTCCCAGGTACCGCAGTTTCCTCTCTTACGTAGAAGCTTCCTTGTCTCTTGCATTTTTAGCCATCGATCTCCCCGATCCCTCTTTCTCCCCCCCCCCTCTTTGTGCTCGCCGAGGTACCCCACACGCAGACTGTCCTCGGTTCGTTATTCAGCGGAGAGTCTGCGCACGCGTTTCTTCCGGTCCCTCATGCGTATTCGTAACTCAGCCTTTCCCCCCTCCTCCGCGCTTCCTGGCGTTTTTCTCGTCTGACTTTTTTCGAGTCTTAGGCCTCCTTCGTGCAAGCCGCTGTTTTCGGAAGTCCACTATTCTGCCGCTCATTCCTTGGCATGTGAAAGGCTTAAAGACGGCTTGCACTGCTGCGGGCCATGGGCCAACTACCCCTTCCTTAACAACGCTTTCCTTTTTCTCATCTCCGTAGTCTTACGACTTCCCTGCCCCCACCTTCCCAAAGACAAGGGACTTTCCCCCACTTCCCCCCGAAAAGCAATCCAAGCTTGTCGACATGGATGGCCCCCCCCCCAGAAAGCGAAGATATATGAAATTTTGTGGTTTTTCTCCATGAACTACGGCCCCCCCCTCCCTAAGCAGTCCCCCATGGTCGATTTCCAATCCTTCCCTTCTGAAATTTGTAGCGAAGCTTCTGACTCGATTCTATATTTTCCCTCGTTTCCTCAGTTCCCCTATCCTTCTATGTTTCCCGGTCCCCTTCTTTCCACGCGCTGAACATCCCCTCCTCTCGTCGCGATTTTCTTCCAGCCCATCCTCATCTTCTGCTCATTTTCCCAATTTCCTTCTTCAAAAAAGTCCTCTCTGGCCCTTCCTTCGAAACCTTTCCTCTATGGAGTAGGCCTTTTGTTCATCCTTCATCAAGCATTCTGTTAGTGCCATTGCACATTGGCAGTTAAGCACTTGACCCCCATTAGCCCCCTTGCGGTAGGACCCTCTCTCTGCGAAACGAACTCCGTTTTTTTCCACTTGGCTTTCGGTATCGGGTTGGTCTCCCTGACCTCGCAGGCGCCACCCGGCGTCTGCTCTTTTAAGAACTCATTCACTTGATAGATCCTCTATCCCCTCCTCTCGCGAAAGTCGGCTGAATTTACCGTTTTCCCCTCCGCAACGTCCTCTTTTCTGCTCTTTCAACCTTGCTAAGTCGCCCCCTCTCTAGGAGGATACGATTTCGTGAATCCGGCCCCCAATGGAAGGTCACTTTCTGCTCTGTTTTCTCGACCGTTACCTTTCAACCCCCAACTCCTACTTAAGTGCAGTCTCCTTCTTTTCCCCTTCGGAATGAATGTCACTGAGAAAGTATTCTCCAACCCGCCGGACGCACGTTTGCACATTTTTTTTTTCCTTTGGTTTACACTTTCCACCCATGGTTGACAGCCCCCGGTTGCCCTTCCCATGATGGGGTTTTTCCCCGCCATTCACAATCTCCCTTCATTCTACAGCCTCGAGAATATAATTCTTTTTCCCCCCTTGTTTTTTATTAGCCTTCTGATTTCTCCTCAACTTAACAACGCCGCTGTTCGAACCACGGGCCACAGATCTTACTCGAGGTTTTCGTGTTACCCTTCCGCGTTAACCTGCTCTTTCCCCCCGACAACACCGGACTTTTTTTCGCTCCGTAACCCTCCTCAGCTCCTTTGTCCGCATGTATAGGGATTTGGTAAATTCCTTCTTCTCGCCCCTTATTCTTTCAGTAGATCCGGGCCTCTATTGGAGTTGGGAAATGGCGTTCTCAACTTTTCCTTTTCCATTTTTTCCATTTTGAGCGTTTCCCTCAACGACCTGCCCTTTTTTTTTACGTTTTTGGGTGCTTCCGGTTTAAATCAGCGAGCTGACCCCTTTTCTCTTTTTCTGGGCACTCCTTCCGTCTCTTAGCTTTCCAGGCTCTCCCTAGTACCGCGCTTTCTCCACTGTTGTGTTTTGTATTCCCCGTGACAACGACAGACGTATCAACAGACACATGCC
>Ga0179593_1452048_pt1 | contig 11768 bp, 10 predicted proteins | sample CZODoug2_1_08_16_FD_185931 | JGI IMG/M metagenome (GOLD analysis project Ga0179593, IMG submission 185931) | Vadose zone soil fungal communities from Angelo Coast Range Reserve, California, USA - CZODoug2_1_08_16fungal (PacBio error correction) | ecosystem: Environmental > Terrestrial > Soil >... | reverse complement strand
CTTTTCTAGATACGGTGGTGAGCCCGCGATATCCAACTAGTTTATAATAGGATTTGGATAAAAAATTATCGCCGTCTTTAGACTGTTTGGTTCGTTCCTTTTCCCTCGTGTTGGCCTGATACGAAGTGCATCTTTCATGCGGGACCATTTGAGATTCATAGCAAGAGGTATTCCATTCGGGCCGGTTGTCCGTCGGATTTTCATCATTCTTATCCCGGCGCGGCTCCACCTTCGCTTCTTGACTTATTCTCGATATCCGTAGCCTAAAAGATTTCCGTTCCCTTTCAGTCCCCTTAGGCGAATCCGGGCTCGGCGGGATACGCGCGGCACTTTCTCTTTAGTTAAGAATCGAAGAACTTCACATCTGTCCTCTGATTTCCGATTGAATTCCCATGTGGTTCTTTCTATCTGCTGCTTTTCTCACCTCGAACTACTGATGTTCCGATCAGCCTAGACCCAAGCCGCGAGCCATCTTTCCAGTTGTAACCTTTCTATCTCGAACACTCGCATTCCCGTAATATACCTGGTGAACGGTTCCTTCATTTCGCGTGCGGTTCCCGACCTCTTGGTTTCTCCGTCCTCAGCTTTGTAGGGTTATGGTGATGCTGCAGGTATGATCGAGGACCCATAAATAATGGGTCTTCACTTTCTCCTCTGCTCGCTGTTTCCTGTCTTAGTATCTTTTCTCTCTTTCGTCGAAATGTTTAACTTTTTAGGAATGGCTTTTTTTTCGTGGTTTTGTATATAGCATGTGCTTTTCTGGTTCGTCTGGGAGAAACCTCTCGGCTCTTTCGTTCCTTCCTTAGTAACCTAATTAAGAGTCCCCATATCCCATGAGGATCGAGCTTCTTAATTCCCCACCTTTTTTTTTGTTGTGGTGTGGTGGTTTTATTTGTTTTTGGCAGAGCTTAGAGAAAGTGCGTGTGACGCGATCGCATTGAAAATTCTTCGTACCTTCTTGACCTCGTAAACCGCGAGCATTCGGCGCATCTTCTCTCATTTTTTCTATAGGCTAAGAATGCGCCCCTCAAGGCTCCCCACCCTGTTAAACCCTCTCGATAGGGGATATAAGAGCGCCGCGGCAGTCGGGACACCTCACTATCTGCTGCCATAAATGGAGCTACTCGCAACCCACGAGATATGACAGCCTTTATCCTTCACTCCTTTCGGCACTCCAGCAAAACCTTGTCCGGCATCTCGTCCCAACTGATGGCCTTTTCTTAGATCAAGCTTGCACCGCTAGCTTTCCCTGGCGATTCCATCATTCCTCCTCCTTTTCAAGGAAAGAACTTCGACGCGGAGATATGCACCTCGGCCTCGAGCATCTGAAGATCGAGGGAGTGCCTGTCCATTTTCCTTTGCAATCCCTTCATCTCCTTCCTTCTCTCGCACTTACGGTGATCATGATAGAGAAAAGCTCGTTAGGACCTATGATGCTCTGAGCTTTTTGTTTGTCTAACTGATTAAAAGAGAACAGGTTGCCCCCACCCAGTACTCCCCGAGAAATTTGACCCCCCTATCGAGTGCCGTGCTTTTCCGCCTCTCACTGGTTCTTTTTAATCCCCCCAGGTCCTTTTCTTGTGCCTGGACGGACGACTTGGAAGTTTATTTTCCCGCCCTCTGTGGACTGGAGGTCTACACCTGCCGCCGGCACGCTCCGTGTCGGGGCAGTGTCCGTCTGTCGCGAGTGGGTCTCTTCCCGATGCGGAGAAGAACCCTATCTCGGCCTGAGCCCACCTCAGAATGACGCGGCCCAGAAGTGCTTTTGTTTCAAGGCATAGGATCGTGCTCGGGCCTTGCAATTCAGTTCTTTCCTTTCCAACCGTGCTGAAGACGATTTGGCCGGTTTCCCTCGCGGTCTCCGGCCGCCTCCTATTATTGCCTTTAAGAGAATAGTGTTGGCGGCGCAGGATATCGAGCGGCGCTTGGATCGGTCCGTGTCAGGTCTCCGCCCTGTTAGACTTGAGCGTCGCCGACCCCCCAAAACTCGAGCTGGGAGACCTTTTTGCCGAACCGATGGCAGCTCCGGTCGCTTTCTCTTTTTAGGATCTTTCGACTATTTCCCGCCCGCCTGAAGCTCGCCACATCGGGCCCGCCTATTCGAAGCTTCTTTAAGAAGTTAAGATGATAGAGTTCGCGCGCACGCTTCGGGGCAACGTCAGACTGCTTTTTGCTGATGCTCCGTTCCTTTCTGGGTGGGAGCCAGAAGTGTGAGATGACTTTGCCTCTTCTTCGGAGAGTAGGCCTCGATCATGATTCTGGAGCACCAATCTGTGATGTCGTGCTCCTCGCTAGCCGAAAAGCGGGTAGTCTCGAGCGCTGCGGAGTAGTCAACGCTGGACCGTTTTCTCCGTGATTCACGTCCCGCTTACGCCCGAAGTCTTGTTTTTTCTTGTCGCGCCCTTTTCGGTTTATTTTTGTAAGCGGTATGTTGGCGGAATTGCAATCTCTCCCTTTCTGTCCCAAGATCTTTTTGAAAAACAATCCAAAGATATCTCTTCGCCGTTGCTAAGCCCCTGTCGTCCTGCCTTCCGTACATCTCAGTCCTCGCAGTGAACGGAGGACCGCTTCTTTGGTTTAAAGCATACACCCTCGAATATTTTCTAAGATTGGAGAGGCGAGGGAGCTTACAACTCACCATTATGCCCATTACCTCTCACGGGCCTTTAGTTCCCGGTATGTAAGTTTTTAATGATCGCAAAAAGTTCTTTCCTCTGCTTTGACACTCTTCGCAGCATCTTTTGTTTATAAGGCGCCATCTTTCACCACTTCCCGAATATCTTATATCCCCTTCCCCTACCTTTGTTTTTTTTTCTATCGAGTCGGGATGAGTAACGCGTAGCCCTTAGACGACCCCTATGTCGCCGAGTTTTCCAATCAACCGCTTGTTGCACTATCTTCCCCTCTCCCTTGTACCTCCATAGCTCAAGGGGGGATCCTTCCCAACTCTAATGCATCATTTTTGTTAGGAGCTCGCATGATTCCTTTGTTCTCTCAATATGCGCGGGGTTCCTGCATTTTAATACCACCTATCGGTAGTCCTGTATACTATCATGGGCTAGTATGGCGGCGCGAGCGGGTGCCCCCGTCTCTCCGATATCTTAATGATGAAGTTTTTCTATCATTGAGACAGTCACCGTTTCTTTAAGCTGATTTCTATTACCATTCACCGCCTCACAGAACCTCTTTCCCAATAGGGAGCCTCCCATTCACACAGATCTTAGCTAATAAGAGATCGGTGAGAATTCCGCCATGGAAATCGTTGAAACTAGACGAGATGGTTCCACTTTCTTCCCGCCCTCTCACTCACTCATCTTGTTGATCCACTCTTCATCTTAGTTCACTGATTATTTCCTCCTTGTCATTCCAACCGGACCCATAAGCCCTCCCCCCGGCGGGTCCCTTCCCCCGTTCTAACATCGACCCTCAAGAAGCAATCTACGTTGCCCAGACCTTGACGCTTCGACCTCATTTTTTAGCATATTCTCTGCCTCCGGGCGTATCTTTTCGCGATGTGCGGCTCCCCCTGCGCTGTTCTAGTCGAAATGGAATAGACCCCCGGACAATTTCGTTCCGGAGCTTCATCGGGTCTTGGCGCGCGAGGCGCCCGAGCGCAAGGTTGCTGTGGAAGATCATTCCTTCAAACAGGCCTGATTCCCTGAGGACACGGTCATCGTCTCCCTTGACCCAGAGTCCTCTAGCCCCTCCCATCCCTGAGATGTCGCGTCCGTCCCCCTCGATGCGGCCGTGTTCCCGTCGGTACGTGACTCTGCCGCGTACGGTCTTTTTCAGAGGGACATGCGTCCGCCATGCCCGTTTCCGCGCGACGCCTTTCTACTACCCCCCTTAACGTTTCTCTTCGCGTCATTCATTTTTTGTTGGTCGTGCCTAGAAGGCGTTGTGCTCGCCGCGTCCACCTTCCGCTCGCGCTATTTACGGCCACATTCCGCGACGTTGTTGTGCCTTGCGTCCGGTCGCCCCAAACCAATAACTACCCCCCCACCAACCTCCCACCAACAACGCTAACCACCCCCAAACAAAGAAACACAACCCCCCCCCCCCAAACCCCCCACCCCACCACAACCCCCCCATCCCAAACACCTCCATTAAACCACCCCCCAAAACCCCATAACAACAACCCCCCCAACACCTACCCACACCCAAACAACACCCCACACCACCAACAACCAACCCCAACCCAAAAACCCAAAAAACCACAACCACCCCCCCACCAAACAACCCAACACAAAAAACTTTACAAACCCCCCCAAAACCCCCCCCCCCCACCCCCCCCCCCTCCCTTCCGATCCGGCCTCCGATCGAAATCTTCATTTGCGTTCCGGCATCAGCATGCCTTTCTCATACAGTGTAAGCCGCTTGCAAAGGACCTGAACGCGATCGCCCTTTTGGCGAGATCAGCCCCTTAATTTTAACCGATTCTCTTGATCCCTCTTTTTGGACACTCGCTCCTCGCTCGGCAAGAGCGTCCCGCCAGGTTCCTACCTTAGCACCTGTTCTTTCTCCTTTAGCGCCCCAATGAAGCTCAGAAGTCGTGCCCGCAGTTCACACTCGCCTCTTCAAGAGATGCTAGAGGAATTTGTTTTCGGCCTCATGAAGCGAACCGAGCTCCGCGGTCTCGTCGGCACTCTTATAGGCTCGATTACGAAAGAAGTTGAATCGCTCCCTGACTTCGGTGGAGACTGCCTCGACCATTCGACAGACTTTCCGATCGATCGGCCCGCGCACAACTTGGTTATCCACCAGAGCGCTGCGATGCCCCGCGCGAAGATCTAGTGGTCCCTTCTCGCCATGTATGGCGCCCCCTTACGTTAATTCCTTCCACCTCTGGCCTGTTCTTTGCGTCGTATATGCCTATGTAGACGTTAAAAGGTGTTCTTGACGGCGCATTCCCCAGACCTACCATTCCCTTATGAATTAGAAGCTCGAAACCCCCATTCATCGAGTGGTGACGGATATCCCCCTTTCTACCGTTCCCCAGTACCCAGAGCCCCCCATCCCACCCATTCGGTCCTCTAGGCACAGGATCCTGTGAGCGAGACCCTCCTGCTGAGTAAGCATCTTCATCCTCCAGTCATTTCTAAGGCTCGTTTCCTTAAATTTTTTCCGTCGCAGTTTAGAACAAACTTTGCCCGAACCAACATAACTCCATAGTTAATAGTCCCCCCTCCGCCCCCCCAGCAAATCAGTCGCAAAAATTGACCAGTAGACCACCAGATCGAGACCCTCCACCCCTCCAAAGTCTTAAGAACTGCTTCGCGAGCTCCTGTCCAAGCTGGGACAGGGATTTACTGCCGCCCTCACCCATAGACCTGACCCCTCTAAAACCTTGAGAACGGTTCCCCCTAACGGCTTCTTCTTCCGAACCAGATAGGTATGTCCCTTTAATCCGCCGGCAAGCACCTCCGGACCAAGCGTCGATCCTCAGGCTGCCGCGCTTGTACGCCGCCCTGGTACACCTGTTTTTCCCGTGTCTCTCATCTTCTTTTATCGGGTCTCCCCCCAGACTTTTTACGAAGGCTATCTTGTTCGCTTTTCCGCAGCCGCATCTTAGCGAAGCCAATCCCGCTGCGGCAATTTCCTGCATAGACCCAGGGCCTTGATTTCCGTAGATGCTGAACGTGATCGTTTAGTGAGACGCCAGACAGTCTTCTTCCGCCGGTCAACATCTTTCCCAATCCTTTTCCCCGACTATCTTTTTTAGTCCTCTCTCACGAAGAGATCCTCAAGAACCAGAGCTTAGACGCCAGCGCTTGTAGGATGAAACGGCCGACGACAGATGAACGCGAAGTTGCTACCTCCCCTCGAGGCGATTATCGCCAGAGCGCCGACCGGCTAACCTTCAATTCTTTTTACAGGGCCTAAGACTTTTCCAGATGTCCCCACCCAGAACTTTTTTTTTTCCGAACCCCTTACGTCATCTGTGTAGCCCGAGAAGATTTTCAATAGTTTCCCTCTCGTGAGGATCACCACCAACGAATTTATTATTTTTTAATAGTAATAAGTTTTTTTTTATAGAGATAGCTTGGTGATCCTTGAGAAAACTTCCTCCCTTCTGGCCATCCATATTAGTAGGATAAAGTCCCTCACGTAGCCGTTCCCCTTTTCTTTGGTTTCTTCTCGTCTATGCGGCGGCTTTAAAGCGTTTTTATTAAGGGCGGGATGCGTCTTGCGATCCACGATTTCTCTTGCTTTTTATTATCCCTTTACTATGTAGGCTCGTCGGTTTTTCCCATTCTCTGAGGAGATCGTTCCCCCTATACCTTTTCGACGATACGCGATCTTCTCAGCCACAAGATAGCCTCTCTTGTGGACGAGTGAACCCGGCCCCTGCCGTTCGCCTAGGTCGGTCCCCTCAAGTAGAGTCACCCTCTATTCATTTCCGACCCTTAAGCTCCCGCTGTTATATCCCGATCAGAAAATGACGATTATAGATCTGATTTTGGATGACCCCGTAGACCCGTTCCATTTCTTGTGGCCCTCTTCCGCGAGAACCTAGAGAACGTAGGTGTAATCGCGATCTGCTAAAGTACCCCCTAAGCCATTAGTAAATATCCGATTGTTGGGTTCAATTCTTGAGTCTCGATTGATATTTGTTTCAAACCTATATGGCTACTTTCTTGAATCAGACCAGTGTTCGTTTCCTCTCCCCCTTTCTAGGGCTTGGCGCAGTGAACCATTAGGTCGCATAAAGTCCTGGGAATCTGGCGTCTTTTTGATGATGTTTTCTATCATAATTGTTTCGTGGAAGCTCTTCCGCTTCTGGTCCGAAATGGGCCTTTGAGTTAGGACTGCTTTTACTGGCTTTTCCCCCCTCTCCTGAGCTCGGTTCTCTATTTTTTTCGCAACTGCGCCTGCTTAGAAACGGTCGATTTTGTTTCTGCCGCCCGGGATGACCTGACGACCCTACTCCATTCTGTTCTTCCCTCCGCTTTTCTTTTTCCGCCATTCGAGGATCATTGGGCTGGTGGTTGCCCGTACTTACAACCGCTTCCTTACTTTTCTCCCGTCCACCTACCGCGCCCTCCTGGTTTGGTGCGAGCGGCGAGTTCTCGCGCTCGTTCCGTTTAATTCTCCGTTTCCCGAACAACCTGTTCCCCCACGTGTATCGGGGATCTACGCGCACGCCTTGAATTTGAGGTTCTGACTCTTTTTCCCTGGCGCTAGCTCCCTCGCTCGCGAAGGCCCGCGCTCATTAGTTATAACCCATGTTAAGCATGGCCCATCTAGACCTCTCACCTCTGCGCCTGTCTCTTAAGCGCGCCGCTAGAGATTCCAATGCGGGAGCTAAATCCTCTCCCCATCGGACGTTCCGCTCTAACTGTTTTGCTAGTTCCCCTCTTTCCTCGTTACCTCCTGCCTCTCCTCTCCCTCGTTACGGCGACTCCTCTTGCGTCAAGTACTTGTCGCGAGTCTGTCGTTGTTTTTGAAGCCGGCGGAAACCAAGTTCCCTGTCATACTTCATGAATCCGCCCCCGTTCCTAGCGTCCGCCCTCGCGCGAGCTCTTTTCGAACCTGATCAGAGCACGCGGGAACAAATTCGTTGGACTCGAGCACGACAGCGATCGCTTTTTGCCTCACGCAGCGTCACGCAGTCTTCGCAAAGGCAGTGCTGAGGGCCCCAGGCACTCTAGAAGTCTCCCCTCGGACCGCACTCGTCCTCTTTTATACCCTTCGGCACGCCGCCGTTTCAGTTCCGTGGTTCAAGAGTCATCGCGAGAGCAGTCTTGGCGTACTGTTGATCTGCTCTCGCCTCAATCCTTCTCCTTCCAAGAGACCCCCACTTTCCTAATGGACGCGGACGCCGACGTGGGTGAGAGATAGTAGATGGCTCTCCTAACTTTTGGAATCCGCAATTCCACGCTGTTTTTCCACTGCTGCCGGAGTGCTCCCAGGGATACGGCCTGAATCAGATGTATCATTCCGACTTCCTTTCTGACGGTCTTTTGCCGATATCGCGCGCTGAGGTTAGGTTTTTCTCTTCACTGAATTTTTCGAGGCAGGGTTAGCAGGATGCTATCAGTTTCCCACTTGCCCTTTTTAGATTTCTCTAGCCAGAACAGACTTCCTCTCCTGCGGTCGCGAGAGGAGAATTTAGATCTTTTTCCCGCCCTACCTGAAGGAGCGGCCAGCCCACATTTGATCGGCAGAATATCATCTTCTCCCTTCTATCCTCCGCTGATCCTCCTTTCCTTTTCCTCTTCTCTTTTTCACTTCAGCTTCTGCGGCTTGATGAGCCGTTGAGGGCTGGCGCCAAGCTTTTGATGGAGTCTGATGGAACAGTGTTACCCCTTTCCCGTGTCTGCTTTTATCAGCCCGATCTCCTTTCTCCGTCTTTTAAACCACTTTGGCTTTTCGTGCTTCCCTCGCTCTCCTCCCCAGTTGTTCGCGCTCGAAGTCGGCGCGGTATTCCCCTATGGAAAGTCTTTTCTTTTGGATAACGCCTCTCGCTATCCAATGATGCTTATTGTTTCTTGAGGCTCACAGATGGGTCTTTTTAATCTGTTGTTTGAGTCGCGGGACCCTTTTCCCCTAAATCGCCTTTACCCTGCTTCAAATATCAAAAAATTATATTTTCAACGATACGTCTCTCAGGCTAAGTTCCGCGAGAGCAGCCAGTTCCGTACCTCTTTAAAGCGTCTCTGACCCTCTCCTCCTGCCGCGGGCTTTTTCTTTCCCTTACCCCCCCGCTCTTTTGAGGTTCAGCTACGGGTGGGGTTTTCTCAGGCGAGGAAGTCATGTAACCATAAATGATGATCCTGAGTTTTAACCTCCTCCCCCTTGAGATCTTTCCCCACCTTTCTTCCTTTTGAGTCCCTTCAACAAGTTGAACATTCGGAAACTGCCTCTTTGTTCTAATTAGTCAACGCCGCTTCTATCACTCTTTTACTACCCTTTTTTTTTTTGGATCTCCTCTCTTTCTTTTTGGTACGATTGTCTTTAGACCTACCCCCGATGTTTCTGTCTTTTTGTCACAGCCCAAAGTTGTTGATAAAAGCTCCCCGTGTTGGCCCCACTAGATCAAGTGGGGAGCAGGCCTCTGCTTTTAGCATTTTGATTTGGTCAGTGAGCTCCTGCTCCTCACTTCGCTCCGCAAATCCTCTCCTTTTTTTTCTTCTTTTCCTTTTCCCGCCCAGTCCTTAGGAGTAATCCGTTTTTCCCATACTCTTCCTTTTCTCTTTTCCCCGATGTCGTCCCTCTGTTGCTATCCGGCGCGAATATCTTTAAAGCTTTTTCTTTTCGTCTTGTGAGACCGAACCCTTGAATTCGCTCCTCCTACCCCATTCTCCCCTCGGAAGGACACCCATCCCTCCCCCCCTCACCATCGTTTCTCATCCCCCAACGCCACACTTTGATAAGAGATATCTCTGAGATAGGCAGAATCCTGGACTCTTTTTTCCTCCTCCGTCCTCTATCGCATCTCTAACCTTAGTCGGGAGCGCTCTCAAGACCCCAGATGTTGTCCCCCCCCCCTCTTTCATTCTTCTTCCCTTCATCGAGCCGTCGAAAAAGGCCATAAGATACCAACCCAAGAGAGTCAGAAAGAACCCAGAACGTCTCTCAAGCCTTCTCCCCTTTTCCCGAGAGCGTGTCCTCGAAATCTCTCCCTGTGCGTTTCCGGCTCCTTCTCGATAGTCGGCCTCTCTTTTTAGTTCTGCTCCCCTCCTTTGCGTTTCTCAATGTCGAACATCTGTCCTGCCAGGCCCCTCTCTTAGCTGCCATCGGTTGCGAGTCAGAGGAGAAGAGAGTTCCGTGTACTTTTGAGCCGCTCATTCAGGCGAACTCTCGTTTTGCCAAGTATGATCCCCCCTCCCTAGTCGCGCATCCCTCTCCGCCATCACGGCGATGTCTGCTTCCCTTCCTACTCTCTGCGGCCTTCAAGTTCGGTACGAGCCCGGCCGTCAGCAGTGCTTGCCCCCGGCGAAATTTCTAATTCGCATCCGACGCTCCCTTCCCTTCCCCCTGAACTCGAGCCTTAGTGTTCATCAGGTCTGTTCTTTCTTTTGTCCGTAGAAGGCGTTTAGTCCGTTTCCTATCCCCTCCCAACCACGCGTCCCTCCTCGCGAAGGAACGGAAAGTTCCCTGCGAAAGGAGGTGTGACTTCTCCTTGGTTAGACATCATTAACGCGTCTTTCCTTTCGCTGCCCTTCGTCCGTCTTTCCGGCAATTTCCTCCTCCTTGATTCCTTTTCACCCTTGACGCGGCGGGACTGCCTTAGCACGCGTCGATTTCCTGACGGAATCAGTCCCCCCCCCCCAGTAAATCTTTTAAACTCCCGTCTTCTATGTAAGGTCGACCTCTTCTCGCGTTCGGCCCTGAGTACACGGTCATCCTTTGTTCTGGGGGTTTCCCTCGTTTGCACCTGGTTTCCTTCTTCTCTCTCTAGCCTGATAGACCCTCTTTTGCCCTCCATAGGACCATTTCTCCCCTCAGAGATTAGGTTCTCTGCCCCCTCGGTCCCGAGACGAGCTCACGCTTCGTGTGACAATTCTGTCCCTCCTCCCGATGTCGCCCTCCCGAAGTTGTCCTCTCGCTCTTTGTTGCGCTCTTAGCGCCCTCCGAATATTTTTAGTCTTCTCGAGCCGGAAAAATTGGTGATCTTCTCCAACGGAGATCGGCAGCCTGCTTTTCAGATCTAGTGTATTGAGCGCCCCTTATGGCGCTCTCTTTCATTGAACCTCTCCTTAGTCGGTTCTTTTCTAGAAATATTTTCTCCTTGAACAGGGTGGCCACACACTCCGGCAGCCCAGGCCCTCTCCAGCTCCCTAATCTCTCCTATCGAACAACGCTTTTCTTTTCTTCCAGTGCTCGCATTCCTCCGAACTTTTTTCCAGCTTTTTGCGTCCCCCACCAGACCTCTTCCTCTGAAGACATGCTGCTTCCCTTCGCCGGATCTGGGTGGCTTCCTACCTGCCCCCTCCGCCGGTCGCCTGTTGTTCCCCCCCTGAAGACCCCCAATTCCTTCTGAATATTTTGACACGAACGCCCCGAAAATCAGGCTCCCAAGTAGCCAGTGTCGACCCCGATTCTCCCTTTTCTCCACGACCTTAGAAGAACAGGCGCCGTGAGCCTTCCAAGGACGTGATTTCACTCCAGAAGACCCCCCGCCGCCCTCAGCTACCTTCTACCCTGAACCTAACGGCTTCGGCCTGATCCCCCTCTCTTCTTTCCCCCCCTCCAGCGAGCGGCAAGCGGTAACAACCGGAGATGCAGACGTTATTCGAGCTTTAGCCGTGCTATTTCCCCCCTGGAAACGTTTTGGCGCTCCTTGTTTCGCGGGGATCGCCCCACCCTAGTGGACGCCTGTCTCGCGGGTTTTGATCCTCACATCAGAAAATTTTTTCCAACCGATGGCCTTTGCACCTTTAGTCCTTCTACACGCTGGTTCTTCTTTCCTATTCTGAACGGTTCCCTCTTTCTTGCCCTCCTCTTTCTCCGCTCTTAGTTCCTTCGGCCGCGTCACTTACCGGCGGACTTCTTGCTTGGATATCTCCTGCGAGAGGTCTTTCGAAGAAAGTAAGACGCCGAGCCGGCTCGATTTGAAAGGCGACCGACCTCCTCTGCTCCCCTCCTTGAACTCCTGACCAATCGAGCGGGTAGAAGCGCTTTTTTCCAGAACTCAATTCTCTTTTCCCACCATTGCAAGTCCTCAGGTCCTCCTTCTTCCCCAGAAGGCACCTTGCCGTCCCTAAGTAATTCTTTTAGACGTAGCAGATGAGCAAAATCGTGGCCTCTGCAAAAACCCTCAT
>Ga0179593_1396121_pt1 | contig 11768 bp, 13 predicted proteins | sample CZODoug2_1_08_16_FD_185931 | JGI IMG/M metagenome (GOLD analysis project Ga0179593, IMG submission 185931) | Vadose zone soil fungal communities from Angelo Coast Range Reserve, California, USA - CZODoug2_1_08_16fungal (PacBio error correction) | ecosystem: Environmental > Terrestrial > Soil >... | reverse complement strand
CCCCTTGACCCTTCCTTCTTACACACGGAGATTTGCGTCGCCATAACAGGCTGGGAACGGGACTTCAGGGAGGAAATATGTTTTCTTTTTAGGAGCATTCAATGATTTTTTTCCCCCTAACCGATACTCTCTTAGCCCCCCTCATCGGATTCGTGGACTCTGGAAGCTTCCTTTTCCTGTCCCTGCCCTCCCCTGTCCTGAGAGAGGGATTACAGGGATTGCTCACAAACTAAATCTTTTTCTTCCCCGACCCAGCCTTGGATAAGTATAGGAACCCGGCCTAGCTTTGCCTCCCCTGTCGCCGAATTTCCAACCCACAACTTACCCCTTCGTGTCAATGAATTTCTGCCGAATTAGGCGGAGTCGCACGTCCCCTTCGAACCTTTAGGGCCTTTCCACATTCTCGAACTTTGGGAAGATGTGTTAGGGTCAACTTTGCCGTTTGTTAAAGCGTCACGTCTCCCTTTTTTCTGTTTGGTTCACGATACGCGACTCGTTGACGTTTCTTAGGAGTTCCCTGATCGCCCGGGCGAATTTCTATCGTTGAACGTCTTCCGCCTGAAGGATTAAGAACGAGGTTCGTGATTTCCTCCTCCTGGAGCGGCTGACGTTTTTCTTTTTTGCTATTTTTGTGTTTGCCTTCACCGGACAAAAGAGACCAGAGGCCGCCTGACGTCGTAAGTCCCTATGTCGATCTTCCTCTTCTTTTTGTCGTTTTCCTCGGCGATTTTCGCCCCTTTCCAGGTTACTGGGAAAAATTCACTTCGTGGCTCGACGAGTGATGCCGCAGTCCTTCTGTGTTTTACCCGATTTAGAACCATTTTCGACCGCATCTTCGAGGCCTTTCAGCCTCTCTTTTTTTGAATTGTGCACCTTTGAGGCGTTCTTACGGTCTTTACGGGAGTATTGTGTTTAAACTTCCTATGTCCGTTGGTCGGTTGTTGATGTCCTTCCTTCGCAAGATAGGAATGACGTCTTTTCCGTTATCCGTTGCCCGCTTTTAACCAGAATGCTCGGGTTTTTCCTTTTCCAGAACAGTTTTGAAATGAGGTAAGGTAGATCTGATCCTCGCTTACGCACTCGATAGGCCCTTCCATTTTTGGTTGACTTTTTTTTTCAAACCTTGATCTTCGATGCCTGCCAGGGGCCAGGAGTCGATGACACGTGACCGGCAACGGCACCAGGCATCTCCGTCTTAGAGGATAGATAGGATGTCGCAGGAAACCGCGACCTTTCCTTTTTTTCCCGAATTCTCTTACTTAGTTTACTGGCCAAGGGATTCTAGGGCCCCCTTGCCCGGCGAGGACCGATCGTTTCCCGGTTTCTCAACCTTCTCCCCTTCACCACTCTCTTCTCTCCGATTTTTTTTGAGACTTGTGTGCAGTTCTCGGAGGTGATAGGCACATTCGGTTCCTCTTTCCTTCCCATGGTGGTTCCCTCATCCACTTTAACGGTCCTGTTTTTTTTTTTTCCTCTAAACCCCTCAAGTTAATAGTTTTGATCTTTTTTTTTTGCACGGATTAACTCGTTTTTGTTTACCTCTCGGACTGGTGTTCCGCTCCTATACGAAAACCGCTCGTTGACGTGCTTTTGGTAATAACTCCAAATTGAGATTTTCTTGTCTTCGTTTTCTTTAGGCGCTTTTTTGTTTTCAATGCTGATAACGGTTGTGCTCTCAGCTGCTGAGATAGACGTCGTTCCATGTCCCCTTTTGTTTTGGCAGCGCCACGATTTTACAAGGATTGTTCCCTTTTTCTTTTGACCCGTGTGCCCCCCCCCCCCTTTTGTTGTTTTGCAGTGGAACCCCTGAGCTTGTTTTGCTCCTCCCTTTTTCCGCCCGCTTCGTAAGGGGTGACGCCCGGATGTGAACCGAGATAAGGATGGAGAAAGAACCGAATACCAGTTAATGTCATAGTTACCTTTTTTTCTCTATTTTCTAATATCTTTTTGTCTTGTTTTTCCAGACTATACCTTCCTACTAGCCCCTTTTTTCTTTTCCGGGTCCCCTTTGGCTCTCCCTTCCTTATCTCGGTTGACCATCAGGTCCTCTCCGGCTAACGGGGATTAGGCACCCCCCTGGGCGGTGATGACTGTGTCCCTTTGGATTGAAGAGGCTGTCGAGTAAGCTCCGCGTTCCTTTTTTTTGATTCAGGATTGAGCGGTTTAGTGTCCTCCCTGCACCAAGCCGGACATGGAACGACGTCCTTCTCCTCGCTGATTTAGGTCGATTCCTACATTTGGAAGTCTGCGCCCCGACCCGTAAGGGATTTCCCTTTTCTTGGCTGCGGACGAACCAGACCCCCGCCGCGTTTCGCATGGTTCTTTTTTTTTTCGTTTGAACCCAGTAAGCTGAGTCCAGACGAACCGTAGGTGAATCCGTTGGTTACCAGCTGAGCCCGAGCCTAGTCAATTTGAGTTTACGCTGCCCACTTTTCTTCTGCTTTCCTACGATTCCGATTAGGGACCGTCCTCCCCCCTTTCCGCTGACACCCCCTTCACCGACGAGCTCAGTTAGGCGAGTAAACAAGTCTTTTTGTGAACGAGCATGGTTCTCCCCTCGCCCGTTTGTGAATGAGCCCGGGCCTGGGACCCCAAACTCTAGAATCCACTTTTTTTTTTTCCGAGAAGTAGTCCTTCCCCAGTCGACCTCCGTAAGCCCCTGCGTTTCCCTAATTTGGTTGATCTAATTCTCCTTCAGCTCTCCTGCCTTTTTGCCGAAGGTTATTTTCCCTTTTGAGCTGATATTGAAGCATGTCTCAGGAGCGCTCTCTTTCAGTCCGTCATTTTATCCTGAGTTTTCTTTTATTTTTAGCTTGCCCTCCGATTTCGTGCCAATCCGAGCTGACGGCAGCCCATTCGCCGTTATGTCGAGTTTTACTCTGCCTTGACCTTTTGGTCTCCATTGAGCTTAATAAGAGCAAATTTTTCCCCGCAGTATTCTGGAGGGTGCCATCAACTAACTACCCACATTGCCATCGTGGGGAGACGAACGTCTCTCGCCTCATGGCGATTTTTTTTTCCTTTTTTTTTCATGAATAAGGTGAAGAGTATTTTGACCAGCTATTTTTTGATGAAGAAGAATACCTTCCCTTGGAGCTTCTTTCGAAATACGGGTCCCCCCTTTCATGTCTTTCTGAAGAGAAGTCTCTCGCTTCATTTCCCTTTTTCGTATGCGGGTTTCGACAATAGAAGAGAACTCTTGGTCTGAGTTTCAGTACAGGTCTTCGGTCGTTGATACTCTTTCCATTCTTCTTATGGTTCTTCGTTTATCTCTGGTCGAAGAACATAGTATCCCGATCCTAGTTTCTCCTCTTAATGACCCTCAGCTCTCGAGTCGCCTAATTAATGGGGTTTTTTCTTTCGGTCCACTCATGTTAGTTTTATTTCCTTTAGTCGCTCATATAAGGCGTCCGCATTTGTGTCCCTGTGAGTAGTAGTAAACACTGGGACCCAACGGGCCGATGCTTCATTTCCCCCCTTGTGTGCCGTCGCACACCATTCCAAATACCTTTATTTTAGACTTTGGCATCCATTTTTTTCTTTTCTAGGGGTCAGGCAGATTCCGTGTACGTCAGCAATAAGATTTTCCCTCAGGAATTGGATTCGGCTTGCAGTGTTTTGACCTCCTCGGAAGATTTTTACCCCCCGCGACTTCCTACGGTTTCTAATATCTCCGAGTTATGAAGCGCTTGGGGGGTTTGTTGTTTTTTTTTTTTCTTCTTTTTTCTTGCTCTTGTCTGTTTCTTGTCTTTATTCTGTTAGTGTCGAGACCCTCCTTGTAATTGTCCTTCTTCCCGGAAGAAGCTCAAGTGTGACCTGTCATCTCTGTTGTCAGTTAGCTGGCTACGCTTTTTCTTTTTTTTTTTACTGGCGATTACATGATTTCGCGATCTCCCAGCCCTTCCTTCCCTTTTCACGCCAGGATGCGCCCATATGCCTTGCCGCTCTAGGTATTGCATCTCTCTCTTCCAGTTTTTTTTTATCGTTTTTTTTGCAATGAACATACCGGAAGGCTCTAGGACCTTCCCCTCCTCTTTCGTTCGCCCATAGTTGCTGTCCCGGTCAGGCGTCTGGTAATTTCCTCTCGGTGTAGGCACCTCCGCACAGCTAGAAGCGCCCAACTCCCTTTCCGAAGAAGTATGACCAGAATCGAGATGAGTATGGCATTTTGGATGCCAGTTTCGACCTCTCTGTCGTGGAATGTAGGTTTCAAAGTCCATATCTCCTTATTTTAGAATTTCGATGTTGATCGCTGAATTTCGTGCTGTGGTCGCCTGTGGCCAAAACACTGCAAAAAAAATCCCTTCCCGCGGTCAATGTCTTTTGTTTTACTTTTTATTCCTCCTCTGGAAACCTTTCGAACCATGCTTTTCCTTCTCGAAATTTGGACATTTTGAAGAGTGATAGCTTTCCTCGCGTCAGGTTCCTGCTTCCCTCTTGAAATGGGTTTTTATCCGAGGACTGCCCCTTTTCTTTTTTTATTGCAGAACCTGATCGACTTTGGGCCTTTTCATTGACTTCGTTTTTCTTAACAAGTTCTTTGCCTGGTTCTCCAGAGATCTTTTGCATGGGACTGAAATGGTACATTTTTCCTTTCCGATGATCCCTTTGCTGTGCGGCTTTTCCGGGCGTGCTAAGACCCCTAGAGATCCAGAGCCGACCCCGAGGTACATCAACCGATCTTGACACGTTCTTCGAGAGCCATATAGCTTTTCCTGTCCGGCTCGTAGCACACCCGGGCCAGTACCCCTTGGAAAATTTTTTAGGAGGGCTCTTCTTCGATGCCGCGAGGTTTCTCTTCTTGTAGCCATCGAGACTTTTTAATATTTGTCCCCTTCGGGACTTCCCGCGATGTGAGCCATCCGTTTCTCCCCCTTCTCAGGCTGCGTAAAGGGGACGGGCTAGCCCCTCCCTTCCTTCCAAAATCTGATTTTTTTTTTTCTTCTCCTTTAGACCCTAGAATAGGCCCTTCTTCTTGGCGCAGGAGTCTCTAAGATGGAACTCCCGCCCCTCTTCAATGGAGGCGCGTGAAAGTCGGGTAACTGAGGAAGTCGAATTTCTTTTTGCTAGGAAATAAAGATAGGGCAGTCCCCCTCAGTGTAAGACGTCTCCTGCCTCTGATGGTCTCCCCTCGCTGTCAGAAGTTATCATTCCGTCTTTTTAAAAGTCCGAACGGTCCTGCCTATCTTTTTTTTAGACCGCTTCGTCTGCGCTTTTTTTCGGCCCCGCCGGCTTTGTATATCCGGAATTCGTTCTACTGGTTCCTCTTCCTTTATACGCCGCTTTGAACATGATTCCATCTTGATTTGTTTTTTAATATCTTTTTCTGCCAAATTTTCGCTTTCATTTATATTAGAGGTGCTCTTGTTTGCAGCGCAGGATATGCCCCTCCCCTTTCAAGTAATTAAAGTAGATGGGTTTAGACATTCAGACTTGTCCTTTCTCTTTTAACTCAAGTTCTTGGGCTAAGATCTCCTCCAGTTCCCTCGTGATTAGGCATTGCGCACATGGTCTTTTCTCTCTTTCTCCCACACCCGCCTGAGGCGGGGTTGCCTTGCTTTTTCCCCATGGAATGATTTTTTGGACTCCTTTTTTTTTCGGGGACGTGGTCGAGCCGTCCGCGCCCTTCCAGTAAGTTCCATGTACGGATGGTTGCTGGCGTTGGATTAGACGCTGTGATCCTACTGGGCTCTTTGAACTCTTTATGAAACGATGGAGTCTCCTCGTTCGTACATCCTTTTTGTCCCAGCTTTTTCCCGATATTTAAGGATATAAACTTTAAGAATAGGCTCTGGTATTTTTTGTACGCCATTGATTGGCCCCCGAGAACGTCAGGATTTTCGGTCCCGCCGCTCCCGAACCTTTAACTTCGCTATGCAGTTTCAAAGGCCTTTTTTTTTTTTGCTCTCTATTTCTCCTCAAGGTTTTTTTTCTTCGATGAGAATTTCCGATCCTGGAATACCCGGCGTTGAATCCCTCGTGTGAGTCAGGTTTTGATACCTTTTTCCCCCATCCATGGTGCCCTGAATCCCCGGGTCCCCTTGCAGTTTTGAACCTGGCCTTCCGTTCTCTAGGATTGCCCTTTGCCCCGCAGCCGTGCTTCTCAGCTAAGGTTCCCACACGACACGCCTTAGGCTCCATAGCGGTACCGGTTCCCCTTTCGCAACCCAGGACGGCTCCTTTTCCTGTGAGCGTCGTCTGCGTCGCCACGGTCGACCCTCTCCGCGCGAACGTAATAACGAGTTACCCCCGAGGATGGTACAGAACCAGGACTTTCGTTGCATCTTTTTTTTAGGCGAGGAACCTCAAGTCGCCTCGAGGCCCTACCCACGAGTTGAAGCGTGCTGAACCCTTCCCCCTTTCTCCAGATTTAAGGAGGGTATTCGGTCAGCTGTCCCAGAGTGCCCCTTTTTTTTATCCCTTACCTGACCTGAAGGATAGTTGATCTTTCATCGCTTTCTCCTTCACCCCGCGACTACCGAGAGCTCCCCTTCCTTGTCCTTTTACCCGGAGCATGTAGCGTGTTTTTTATGCGCGTGGCCAGGGGCCACGATAGTCCTCAACTTTGTTTTTCCAACGGAGGCCCCGTCCCCGCCTTTTTAAGTTTCCCTCCTCTCTCCCGTCTTTTGCTGGCTCCCTCGGAGAGACCTCAAGCAGGAAGAGATGAAGGTCAGTGCCTGAGCGAAATCTGCATGAGTTTGTCCTTGAGAGAAGGCGACCCTCCTATTGCCCTCTCGTTCCGGCCAATGGGGTCCCGTCCCCTAGCTTTTCCGTGAGGTCTTTTCTTTGCCAATCCCGACCCGTTACGCCATTCGACCAGTTGCTAGTAGCGGACTATCATGTTCTCAGGGAGTTTTCTTTTGTACTTTCTCCCCCCTTCCTTCGTGCCACGCCTCAGGAAATGGCCCCCCTGGACAGCGCCAATCCACGTACCAAGGTTTCATCTTTTTTCGTTTTTTGCATTTTTCAGCGACTCCGTCCGGGGCCGCTCTCTCGCGAGAGGCCTCCAGGTTTTGTTTTTTGCACAGCGTTTGATGCCGCCAGAACGCCTTCTCGGTATTTTCACAAGGTAGAAACCCCCTTTCAATACTGCTTTTAAAAGAGAGTAAGTCCCATTCTTAGGCCCTTTTCAATTTTCTTCGCGGTGTTTTTTTTCCCCTTCCTCTTGACCGCAACCCAGGACTCTTTGCGCGTCTTCTTCCCCATGCTACCAGAGGGAGTTTTTGACGAAATTTTGGTGGTTTCTATTTAGGTGATTAACAGGTTTCTTCCTTGTACGATTTCCCAAGAGTCCGCGACCGTCACTATAACTCTTCTTTCCTCCCCCCCCTCTCGCTGAGTAGCCCTCCTTCATTCCTCGAGAGACCCCTCCTTGGCCCCTTCTTTTCTTGCGCCTGCATCGGCGTCCGCCCCTTTTGCTTATAGTCCCCCACAAAGGGTCCCTTTGCTTTTTTCACGAAAAAAACTTCCTCTTTCTTTGAACCCATCTGCCCACTTCCTGACGTGCCATGGCCCCCCCCTCCTGTGGTAGGAATAATCTTTCCCTCCCTTCCGCAGCCCAGTTCTTGACCGCTTTTTTCGTTACGTTTTTCCATTCCCTCTTCGTCCTGAGACACCGCGAGCGGGGTCTATCGCCTGAATTCTTTGCGTGTCGCTCCTTCCCTCATTTGCCTTTTTTTTTGCAGAAGTTCCTTCTGTTTTCTCCCTTTTGCTGGTAGTAGTTGGTCCTCTTTTTGAGTCATTATTCCTCCTTTCTCTGGCAAGTTGCTCTCCAGCCCCCGTTCCACAAGTTGATTTTTTTTCGTTGACATCTCTTCCTATTTTTGTTTTCTTTGCATTTTTCTCCCATACTTGTTGTTGGATTTTTTGCTTCCCCCTTAGCGGCGCAGAGGCGCGGGCAAATGGATATGGCTAGCCTCCATCGGCTGTGGACCTTTACGGCCTGGTTTTCTGCTGCTTCCCAAGTCTCCACCTTTTGCGCAACAAGTAAAAGACCCCCCCCAGATCGACTCTTTGTGCCTTGGCCTTCTTCTGCTCTCTGTGATCATCGGAGAGACTTCGTGATTTAGGTCGTGACAAACCCACCTTTCGAAGCCAACTCCTCTTTACAATAGTAGTTGAGTCACCCTTCTTCTCCGTGTTCTCTGCGCTCTCCTTTATTTTTGCAAAACGGCAAACGCAGATTGGCACCAAGATTTTTTCTGCTGCGCCCTTCTGTTTTCGGCTTACTCGAAGTCCGACACACCCCCTTTCTTTTCCCAGCACTGCTAGAAGATGAAGTTGGTGCTATGTGGAAGAATGGACCCCTCGGCCGTTTTCGAGCGTGCCGTCCTTCCGTGTTTCTGGTGGTCCTACTACGAGCACCTTCTTGACGCTTTCTAGGAGCTTTTTTCATGTTCTTACCCGGTTTGCGCTTTGCCTCTGGGAACTCCTTCCGCCCCCATAAGGCATGTTCGACGCTTTTCAGCGTTGTGACCGATTTAAAGATTTACTTCAGGCGACGTGCTTGGCGGCGGGTGCGTTCACCCGTTTCACCGAAGGCTCTCCCCTTATGATTATGTACAACTTCCTTATTTGCCCGTAGGTTTTTTTGTTTTTTTGGATTCGTGCGGACTGCTCCCTATCGACGTGGCCGTCCCCCCTCGTTCGGTCTGCCCACAAGTTTCCACCTGACCCCGTTTTTTTGTGATCGACTTGATGTCACTCAGGGTTTTCCCCACCGATTTTGCCTTCTCGATTTCATTGTTTTTCTCTCAAAGAGTTTTTGTTGATGATTCCCTGTGAGCGCTTTTCGCGCGGCAGTTGACGGGCTGTTTTAGAGTTCCCGGATGTCACCAAATTAGTCCTTTTATTGGTAGTGATTTTCCTCGGACTAGCTCCCTCCCATCCTGATTTGTCCCGGAGATCTCTCTACCGTATGGAACCGCCGCCGATTTCCAATTTTGGTCGAAAGACTTGGTAGGGATTTGGCGACTTTTCCTACTCCTTCTAGAGGTGTCCTTTTTTTATTTTCCAGAGACGGTCTCCCTCTTCTCTGTCTCTCATTCGATCCTCTCAGGCAGGTTTCTCCCGGCATTAGGAACACTCCCCGGCAATGGTTTGCCGCTGGAAGGCGGAGAGTTCTTTTTGCCCGGAAACCTTTCTTTCATATCGCGTGCCCTTCGGTTCGACGGTTTCTTACGGATTTAGCGCTTTCCGGTTTTTTTTAGTGATCCCTTTGCCCACTTTTTTTCCTTGTGCACGATCTTTTAACTCGATTCACATTTACCTTTTTTCTCCCTGTAGGCGCGGGGGTGCAGCGCAGCGTAGTGATTCAACCGATGCTGTCTCCGTCCTTCCCTGCTTTGGTGGTTTTTCTGCCCCCACTGCCGTACCTTTCACCCCATAGCTTCCCCCTCGAGCCGGTCGAAGCTCCCCGGGCTGTCGGGTGCATGAGGCGGTACTTCCTTTTTTCCAGCCATATCATACCATTGCTCGAAGCTTTTGCGGGGGGACGTGTCAGTCTTTTTTCCCCTCTCTGGTTGGAACTTACGGCGGGCTTCGGCTCGGGGCGCATTGATTTCTCCCCGGGGCGCCGCATCCCTCTCTTCAGGATGTCGGGTTGCGGTTGTGTTACCGCGTCCTGATGGCTCTCTTTTTTTCTGGAATTAGCTGACCCTCCTTCCGTGCTGCGCTTCTCCCGGTCCCCTTTTTCCCCACATAATCAGCTTTTTTCCGATTTCTTCGGATGGCGTCCCCCTTTTTTTTCTTTTACCGCAATGGTGGGCCCCCGAGATCAGTATTTTTCGTCCCCATCCCGAATAACAATTTCTTCTTTTAGGCCTGGTTTTTACCTACTCCGGGGTTTCTCGGATAATCGAGACCCTTCCGGGAAGCGGTCCTTGTTTTTCGGTCGGCGCCCCTTATATCTTGGGCCCCGGTGCGTTTTTTCTGGCCTTCGATTTTGTCGGCCAGGTTGTCCGCTGATGATGTTTCTGAAATTTGATCTCAGAGATGCCATTTACTTCCCCCCTTTTCTTTAGTCCAATTTCTTTGTCAACGGAGACTCATCCCCTTTACGCGCTCCAGACGGAACCAGCGTGTCCATTTCCCTTGAAGCTGACGAGAGGAGGCGCAGTTTTCCGCACATGGGTCCCTTTTCTTTTTCCTTCTTTTAACTGAAGTACACAGAGACTACAACCCTCCATTCTTTAGCGGACCAGCCAGCTTTCGGGTTGAGAGGCGCGGAACCTTTCGTTCCTCGTATTCCCCCCCTTTCGAACGTGGTGAAGCCGTGAAACTTTGTTTTTTTTTTTTTTACGTATAGGAACGTGAGTCCTCGGTACGAGGCAAATGTATTGATCTTGAGGACAAGAAGTTGAAGCCCTCTTGGCCTAGTCTTCCGCTGCGCTGAACCCCGCGCCTTACCGAGATCCAGTAGCTCCCCCAAGGCGTGTGTTACATAGAGCTTTTCGAACCCAGTTCGTGTCCCGAAGTGAGTCGCGGAAAGGGGACCAAGACTTAAATCCGTGAATATTAAGTCGTCCTGTTCCCCCCCTTTCCTAAGTCCGCGACGACGCCGCGTGCCTTTCTCCAGCTTGTATGTTTATTCCGCAATTTGAGAGCCTGTTTGGTTTTTCGCTTTTCTGAAGGATGCCCTTCTCTCAGTGATATCACTCTTCCCCCCTCGCCTAACGCCACTGCGGGGACAGTCCCTTCTGGTAGTGCATTTTTCGATCGGCCCCACGAGCGACGTTCCTCGCATTTTCCTCTTTGGCTATTTCGTGCCCCTCTCTTCTGAATCTGGCTTGCTTTCCTCTGGAGATCCTCGCCGTGCCCCAAAGCATTTCGTCTGGCTTCCTCTCCCTCTCAACTTAAATCGCCCATTTCTCCGGTTTTGTTCCGGAACCCCTTACCGTTTCTGACTTTAGCGATTCGAGTCCCCCCCCTCCCCCCGGGCATCCCTTGGTCCCACCCCACAGCCTTTGCTTCCTCGCAAGAACTTCCCTGCTTAGCTGGGCTCCCTAGGGGACCATATTGCTTGAGTCCAGTTTCTTCCTGATAAACCTTTAGTTTTTACTGGCACTTGTGTGTTCCCCGCTTTTTCCGGACGGAGCTCTGGAAGTTTTTTTGCTATTTCTTCCCGATCGGGGCCGAAGTAGACTCTGTCTCTGTCCCCCTTTTGAACGACTGTGATCCTGCCCTGCACGTCGCCTCTCATAGTGCCACTGGTTTCCCCGTACTTTGCAACGTTTAGCCGGGACGCCCCCTTCTTTGCCCAAGACGTTCCCTTCCACTCGCCTGGGCCCCTTTTAGTAGTTCCACTATTCCATTCGGCTTCGCGTTTTTTGCCTTTCTCCTTCTAGACACCAAGGTTGTTTTTCCTTTTTCGATTCATGAAAACACTGGCATTTTATGTATCTGCCCCTCCCAATATGCCCCCCCTTCTGTCTCGCTATGGCCACTCCCAGTGTTGCGGGGCTTTCCCCCATCTCCGTCGACGTCGTCATTAAATTCTTCCCCCGCAGGTAGTTTATGTTCTCTGTTGCCCGTAGATTGATGAGAACACGCTCTAGGGTTGCTATTTTCTCGTTTTTAGTGCTTCCATTTTGTTTTTGTGTGCTACCCCCCTTTTCAATTATATCGACCAGTCCATGCCGTTTTCTCCCTTTCGTTCCATATACCTCGATGTGGTCGTCGCTCTTACGTTTTGCGCTTGCATTATTTGGCCGCTTCCTATTGCTTCCCTCGCCCTTTCTCCTCCCCTCCGATTGTTCGTTCTCCCCCTT
>Ga0179593_1373017_pt1 | contig 11768 bp, 21 predicted proteins | sample CZODoug2_1_08_16_FD_185931 | JGI IMG/M metagenome (GOLD analysis project Ga0179593, IMG submission 185931) | Vadose zone soil fungal communities from Angelo Coast Range Reserve, California, USA - CZODoug2_1_08_16fungal (PacBio error correction) | ecosystem: Environmental > Terrestrial > Soil >... | reverse complement strand
TACAACCTCAAATGGTGGACTTGTCTCCGTACCTCCCTTCACCCATAGGGACACTTGTCCGGAGGCCGCGCTGTTGGGTAGACGTTTGTGCGAATTTGAGCCCTTACCCCCTTTCCCCACCAAAAGCCGAGCAACCCTTTCCCCCCGGCCCCCTCGGGAGATTTCCCTCTGTCACGCCAAATCCCACTAAACAATTAAATTTAAACTTTTTCAAGTGTTCCACGATCCCTTTTTTTCTTGACTGGCTGCCTTTCTGTCTGTACCTGTTGCCTCCCCCAAGCTTCCTCTTCCCCCCCTGAGAATCGCTTCTTGATGTGGCCACCCGGACGCCGTTCTCGCCCCACAACCTTTTTTTACTTTTGTTTTACCCTTTTTCCCTTTACACGAATTATTTTCTAGATTTTTTTTCCCTGAGCGTGTCATTACACTTTTACCCAACTCACTTAAGGGTTAGGACCCCCCCCACAGACGAATCCTCACTGCTCTCTGCTTTTTACTCTGTGTTTTTTTTTTGATAATGAGGATTCGTCTTTGTGCTGCCTTCCTCATCTTGTAAGGTCACTTTTCCCCCCGCCGTCAACGTTGCCCCATCTTGCCTCCCCGGTCTTTGAGCCTTTTTCCCCCGCGCTTTGTTCCCCCTTTTTTTTCGTCTGTTTTTCCCCATTTTCCCCGTCCTCTTTTTCTCATCTTTTTTTTCAGAGCTGACCTTCATTTTCGTTCCCCATCTGCTCAGTTTCCACGATCCTCATTTGAACACGGCAATGGTCCTGGCCCCCTCCCTTTTCCCGGAGGGCTCTCACTTCTCTTTTGATTACTTGAAAGTTTGGCCATGTTTTTTTTTTTAATGTGATTTACCCAGTTGGTTGAAAATTTGAACTCAGTGTACTGTTACTGTAAATTTCTTTGCTGGTGATAACTTCGCCCCTCGCGAAATAGTTTTCCCCCATCGCCCCCCCCCCAAAGGGTGCTTCCTTCTGTGTTTTGTTGATTTAAGACCCCCCCCTGGCCGAAAATTCACCTTTTCTTTGAGGCAAGGGCTTTTCATTAACCAGTCCAGGTGATCTGTTTTCTCAAGCATTTTTTCCTTTCACGGATCACCTTCTTTTTAAGCTCTTCTTATCACACCTTCAGCGCGTGTTTTTTCTTCTGGCAATAGACCCCTTCGGTGATGTACCAGATATCCCCTCCGAACGCATTTTTTCACATTTATCCGACCACGTTCCCCCTCTTTCCCCAACCTGCGGTGCATCCTGGCCGTTAGACGTCCCATCATGAGCCTTTCGCTCCCGTCGCCTCGCTTTTTTGCGTGCGACCGAAGTACATCCCATGACTAAGTATTTTTGAGTTAAGGCTCTTTTTTGCTGGCCAACGGCCCATTTCTTTGCGCCAAGCGCGTCTCCTTTCTTTTTTTTGAAAAGTCACTCTCCCCCCCCCTTCCCTTTCGAACGAGAGTTCAGTTTTTCGGACCTTTTCTGTTCTTCTTTTTAGCTCACTTTCTTTTTCTGCTGTGCTCGTACTCTACCTTCTCTATCGACGCAACATATTTTTTGAGAGAAGCTTTCTTTCGTTGGTTTAGGCGGGGAATCCTTTTTCTGGTTCCTTTCTTATGATCTCGGTCTTTACCCTCGTTACGTTATTTTTCCTAGTCCCTGCGATGACTTATTGAACCCTGGGTTCATCCTGCTTTTTTTCTCCCCAGATCTCAACCACAATAACTTATCGGCTGTCCTTTTAGATAACTTTTCCTTGAATTCTTGACTTTTTTTTACCTTCTCGCCTGACACGGCCACACCACTCTCCCCTACGGGTCCCAGTCTTTCTTCCACCCGGTTTGCCATGAGGTCCCTTGCCGTAATCTTTTTTTACCACTTTTTATCCAAGGACTGGCTTTCCCTTTTTTTAGTCCAAGCGCGCCCTTATCCTCTCCTCCCACAGTCAAACTGTTATTTTTTTTTGTTAACAGAGTCCCCTACAGGCCCCCATCTGAACGATGTCCTGGTAAAATCATACTTGTTTTTTTAGTGCCCTGGTTTCTGCGTCCTCCCACCCAATCCGCCCTTCTCTTCCCTCCGAGTTTCATACCACATGCCTCAGCAGCCGCCGAACCACATGGTTTTTTTTTTGGCGGTTTTGTCCATCAAACCTCTCCTACCCCCGATGCTCAGTCCTAACTTGAGTGGCGAATCCCGTCTTCCATTGAACGCAGAACTTTCGTATAACCCCAGTCGCGTTCGCGTCTTTTTCTAACCAGAGCCCGTTCCCAGCGCTTCGGCGTCTCGTCCTTGCTTTAGACCGCTTCTGCTTTCACTCTGTACCGAACAAACGAAATCTTACCTCCCAGAGATGATAATGCGCCTCGTTGCACGTTCCCTTCCTTTTAGATTTACCAAGCCTACCCTTACTTGGACCCCCTCCCTCTTTTGGCCCCGCGCTCCCCCGAAGCCGGCCTTCTAATATCCCATTGTCAACCTCCGTTAGTTAAGCAAGGTGTCTCTTTTTGCCTGTTTTTTTTTTTTCAGATTTCCAGCCGTGAACAGCTCGTGCGGATTTTTTGCCTTCCTGGCTCCCAAGTGCGCGCCTCCCCTCTTCTTTTCTACGTTGCATTCTAGTTTAGGCTCTTCCCCCGACGCATGCTCCCAACTGTCCCCTTTAACTCTCGACGGACCAGGCTTTTTTTTGTGAAAAGATTGATCAACAATCTTTTTTCCAAGCGGGTTTTCCAAAAACATCGGCCCCTCTCCCCCGGTGGGTGGTCTTTTCTAGATATTCACCAAATCAATTACAGTATTAATCTTTTATTCACAATCAGGGTCCCCTTTATTTTTCTCGATTTTCAAACTCGTCTTCCCCCCCCCTCATGCGGATCAAACGGTCGGTATTTGCCTCCCCTCTCCCCCTAAATTAGGTTCATAAAACCAATAAACCGGTTTCCCAAATGATTGTCGCCCCAAACAATCCAGTGATAGTCATAACTCTCCCACCAAACTGAATACCCAGTTCCTTTTCTTGCCCTCCTCCCCCAACATTCTTTCATTTATACTTTCCCTTTTTCATGAGAGCCCTATGTCCCTTCGCTTTCCCCCCCCTTTTGACTTTTACTCCCCTCTACCCAATCACCCACACCCCATTCGTCTTCCCTTGTCTCAAACTTCCTTCTCCTTCCCCCCGGCCGGAATATTGTTAATAAATTTAAGTCCCTTCCCTAGTCTTCGGACACCACCAAACCCTTTTACTCCGTCCGATAAAGGTTATAATTTTTTACTTCCGATCCTTTCCTCATTCGTCTTGCCGCTGCCCACCAATTTCGCATTTTCTCCGATCTACTGTAACATCCCATTCTCAAACCTTTTAAACTATTTGATGTTTTTTTGCGGCCCCTTTTCTGGCCCTCCCATGCTTTTTCCGCCATTCGCTCCCCTTTCTTTACATATCCACCGCCCAACCATTCAACGTCACTCCCCCTTAAAACTATACCCGTATGAAACCTTCCCCAGGCATTATAACTCACCGACTTCTTCCCCTCGCTCCCCCTTTTTCCCTTCCCGTCTTTGCGCCTTTGGCCCACTCTTCACTCAAAGGACCTCCCAACGACAAGAGTTTATGCCTTTTGAAAAATACAAATACCAATCCCAACCTCTACCCCCCCTCTCCAGTTTTCCCCTCCCCCCCCCCGCAGCTCGTCATCCTACCCCTCGGAAGACTGGAGATCCACTCACACCCCTTTTCCAGTTTTGATTTCCGCTGCAATTTTTTTCTTATTCAGCAGCCCCCCATAATTTGTCCGCGGACCTTCGTCTCCTCCTCTTCTTTTCTTCGCCATTCAACCCACTAAGTGTGTTCCCCAGCCTGTTCCTCCCATCCCCCACCTGCTATCATAGAAGCTTTATGTTTCCTTTGATTTCATTCTGCGCCCATTTAATACCCCACATCCCCTTCCATACATACCCTGTCCCATCCTTGACACCCAAGCGGACCCAGCATCCTGTTTCGTCCCTTACCCACCCTCAAGGATCGCCCCCCTTCCCGCGCTTTTGTCATTTACAACAGGGCCCCAGCTTTCAGGCCCTCTTTTTTCTTTTTCATGAGCCCCCTCGACTTTGTCACTTCCCCCCCCTCCCCCCTCCGGGCAGTTGACAAACCCTTGCGTATACACTAGCATTTTTTTTCCCCAATAAACCTATCTGGATGTTGTTGTTTGATGTTCTTGCTTGTTTTCTCATTGCTGTTCCTCTGGGGATACCTTTACTCATATGTGCCCTCTCGCGCTTGCAGTTAGACCGTTTTCGTTCGCCAATAAATCTTTCCCTTTTTTTTTTTTAGCGGCGTTACGATGACAGATCGTACTTGTTGCTAACTTTTTCCGTTTGGTTGTTTTCTTGACTCTTCTTTGGTGCGGCCCGCTACGTGCGGTCCCTCTGAATGTGCCGGTGCGATTTCCCTGGGGCTGTTGGAACGAGGCTGTTTTTTCCTTAGATTGTACCCCGAACACTACCTAGGTTGCTTGTTTTTGCCTGACGGCTTTTCCCCGTTGCTCCGATGAGTGCTGCAGAACTACCTCTTCGGATCCTTGAGGGTCTCTTTGCGCGTTTTTCAATATGACTTGATGGACGTTTTTTTTTTGTCCTGGAGTTACGATTGCAGCTGACAATAGCTCTGGTTTTTTTTTATTTATCCCTTTCCTCCGGTTCCTCCAGAGTCGGTGTTTTCCGCATGTGGTTTTCGCATGCTCTCGTCTGCGTCTTTTCCATCGTGAGTCGGGCCGGTTTCATTACTTCTTGACAAACGGCATTTCTTTTTTTTTTTATAGTAGCGGCGTGTCCGATTCAGTATCCTTTTTTTCTTTTCACATGCTCTTCATCCCTTCTTTTTTGGTAATCTTAGCCATTGAGGCTTATCATTCTCCTTTGGAGCTGGCGTAGATTACATTCGTGATTTTGTTTTGCAAGTTTCCCTTTTTAAGCGTATGCCGACATCCTCTATTTTTCTTTTTCCTGAGAATCTGACGTTTTTCCTTTTCTTGAAAAATCAATTTGTTATCTTGCTCCAGGGAAGTACCGGGTGTTCTTCTTTTCCACTGTAGTGCCTTTCTCCCTCCCCTCTCGTCGACCGATTTCATTGGTCCCCCTCTTCCCCCACCTTTAAAACAGTGGTCTGTTTTTGGGCTCCCGCGAGTCTTTTTCTGCAGAGGTACCCCACATCACATTTTCTTGCATGCATTTTTCTTCATGCGCAGGTGTTTGATTTCTTCTTTTCTCAGTGCCCCGAATGCGGCTTCTTGGCGCACCCATTTATTTATTGTCGATGGTTTATCTCGCAATTGAGGAACTATTCTCTTTTTTCCCTTCTAAGTATGAAATCCCTTTGTCCCTGTATGCCTAGTTCCTTTACCTTCCCCCCCTTTTCCTTTAATCTTACAGTTTGTTGTTGTGTCATTTTTTATACTTGGTCTCTAATCCTTTGAATTTGCCGCTTTTCCCAAGGATCTTTTTGTTAGTTTGGGGCGTTTTTCCCTTCCTTTTTTTTTTGACTTATGCTTGGCCGTTTCCTGAACGTTATGATACATGTCTCATTTGTCCTGCGATTTTTATTCCCAATTTTATACGGCTTCTGACTCCCCCTCGAGCTTAACTAGTATTGCGATATCTCTATATGGGTACCCTCTTCCCCGGTCCCCAGGAACGCGTCCAGTGGACCATTGTCGCCCCCCCCCCAAGGCTTTCCACACCCCTTTTTTTATAGCCCGCTGTTGTTTTATTCTTCCGACAGAATTTCGGCAGTTCCTTTTTCCTCGCCAGGGATGCACCGTTTTTTAGAAGCATTAGCTTTCTTTTCTCATCTCCTTTCCGTTCCCTTTTCCGGCGCGCTCTTACAGTTTAGGCTTGGCCCCTTTCACCCCTTCTTCCCCCGAAAGTGGCCTCTTAACAGTTGACCCCCTTTTCCCTTTTTTTTTTTTTTTCGAACATGGCGCTCGCGAGCCACTGCATTTTTTTACCCCCTCCAATTGACTTTGGCTTCTCAGTCCGGTTCGGATTTGTGGGAACCTCCTTTGGCCGGCGCGATTTCACGGCTTTTTTTTTTCATAGCCTGTGGCTTTTTTCCCCACCAAGGTCTTACTCCTTTCCCAGCTTTTTCTCGGAGGAGCACGGGCCCGTTAAGTCGCCGAAGCGCTTTAACTTTGCGGACGCCACGTCTTTTCCCCGCCAGCCGACGATTTAAGATAGATCAGTGGCTCGGTAGGCCTGTTTTTTTTTTTTTTGTGTTTCCTTGAGATTTGACAACGTTTTTTAAGTTGTGCCGCCTTCTTTCCGTGTTTCCGCACCGTTTTGATTTGATTTTTCTTCCTTGCACCGTGACCTCGGTTTGCTGGTCTTTCTGGGAAGGAACGGCGGATTTGCCGTTGAAGGTCCTCCAAACTGTTCCTTGATCCCCCCTTTTTCCTTAAGGGAGAAGGCAGTACGACTGGATTGCCTCCCTTAGACAGTTTTTCCCCCCCCTTTTTTAATTACTTGGCGCGCTTCTCATGCCCCCTCATATAGTTTCGTTCGACGCCCCCGGCCCCCACCAGATTACGCCGCTGTTTTAAACAGTTTCCCCCTTCCGGCCTGGCCTCCTTTTGGGGGGTTTTTTTTTGTTCCGGCCGCATTAAAGCCAGAGCCTTTCTGCCGATGACCCCTTAAGAATTCACTCACTCCTTTCCCTTTACGCCCGTTCCATTATGTTTTCTGAAAGTTTGCCGGCCCATCAACCGATCTCTTACCTCCTTCCCCCAATTCTCTGTCAAACGAGAAACGTTTTTCCTTTCTTTTTCGATCCCCCACTTTCCCCCCCGTTCCCCTAAAGGTTTTTCCCTTGGTATCCCATAGAACACCCGACTCGGGGAGCACCCGTTACCCAAGATTTTTTGAGTCGGAACGATCCGACATCCGCTAAGCTCCCTCCCCCTCTTTAAGCCACCAAAAAGCCTCTCCTAGCAAAATCCGCGTAACACTTTAGCGTACTCCCCCCCCCCCCCGACACCGCACGTGAGTGTCGTCTTTACCTCCTCTCCCCCTCAGACGAACCTGGCGTTTTTTTTTTTTTAGTTGTTTTGGGTGTTTTTTGTGGGTTGGTGGAGATTTGTGAAGGGGGGTTTTTTTGGGGGGGGAGTTTTTGGTAGTGTGTGTTTTGACCCTGTTTTTTTGGGTGTCTGGGTGGGGTTTTGTTTTTTGGTGCCGGTGATGGTTTTTTGTGTTGTTTCTGTTTTTTTTTTTTTTTTGTTTTTTTTTTGTGGGGGTGGTTGTCTTTTTTTGTGGGTTTTTTGAGTTGTTTTTTTTTGTGTCCGTTTTCTCACCTTCTTCGCTCTTTTCTCCCTTACAGTTTCGGACACTACCTCTCCTTCTAGTCATGATATTTCCGCGAGCGCCGTTTTATGTGAGCTCTCTATATGGACATCGTCCCCCAATGTAAGATGGGTTTAGAAATGGTTCCACTTCGATTGATATGCTATTTTCTACCCCCAGCTTCCCTTGAATCACGATCATCCTCACTTTCCCTGTTGGCAGCATTTGCGTCCGGTTTATGTGACTTTCTCCTTTTATCTGCGGCATGCTTCTCTTACTCACATCTGACCATTCCCCATGGTTCTGGCGAGCCTGCCGGAAGCATTTTCAACTTTTTTTTCCCCCAATTACGAGGCCCGCCGGGTAGTTGTGGTGCGTTTCGATTATAAGGGTCCCCTTCGTCTTCCTGCTCCGAACCCCTCTCGTACCGTACACCAGCTTGAGGATTTTTCCTATTTCCACTTCTTCCCACCTCAAATAACAACCCCCCCCAATTTCCTTCCGTGAAACGTAATGTCTTTTTTTTTGCCTGCCGTGTGCCTCCCCTTTCTGATTCCGCCTTGCCATCCCCTCGGAATTTACTCACACGTTTGCTTTTTGTTGGTCCAGCCGCATCTTTTGTTGACCCAAAACTTCGAGCGACCCCCCCCCTTTTCTAACTTGTCGTTACCCCCTTCCCCAGATTTGGCAAGACGTATTTGGCTTTCTCCTTCTCCTTCCCAAATACCGCCTCTTTTAAGTACCGCCCCCACATGACGAATCGTCTTTTTTTTTCTCATTCCACCGTGTGGTTGTTGATGCACTTTTATTTTGATTACGTTTTGCGTTTAAAGTCGAACCTTTTCTTTGCTGCCCTACTAAATTTTCCCCCCTGATAAAATATTGCCCAGAATATTTTTTTCTTTTTGTAATCAGACAAAGTGAAGCTTTTTTTTTTCTTTCCAGTTGACACCCCTTTTTTTTTTCCCCGAGACTCGATTTTCTCAGCCGTTCTTTCCCTAGAAGGGTTTTTCCTTCACAGGATCCGTACAGCTTTCCCCTGCAAAACGTGACGTTTTTTTTTTTTTTTTTTTCTAACCCCCCCCTGATTTTACTGTCTGCCATTCTTTTCCGTTTATGATGTTGATACAGTTCTACCATTTTAATTCCCCAATTCATGTTTCTTAGTGATTGTCCCGTTGTATCCATGTCTTTTCCTGCCCTTTTTTTAATCTTTTTTTTTTCAGGACCATCAACCTTCACCCCCCAGGGCTTTCTGCCCCCATGGCATGTTAAGTCCCCTGTTCAAGTCCAAAGGTAGGGGCTGACTAACCGTTCCCTCATTATTCAGCATCTTTCTTTGAATCGTCTCCCTTTAGGCAGCCCGTCCGGGTTTTTTCTGATAGCGGAACCCCTTTTTTTGAAGTTAAAATCCACGTTTTTCTTTTTTCCGTCCCATTTCTCCGACAATTTGACCTTTGCAATCCGGCATGTTCTGGCCACTGAGAGGCCTTTGCGTCCACGATCCATGGTACTGAATATTTTTCCGGTTGTGCTTGGCTCTTTTTTTTACACTTGCATCTTTCATAAGCTGCTACAGTCGAATTTTTTTCCCCTTTTCCCCTCTTCCTGTCTGCATGTGCCAACCTTGATCGAAGTTCTTGTTTTAGCCTTACTAGCTGGACTTAGTGCGACGAATGGGAATTTTGACTGGAGTTTTTATTAGTGGTGGAGCTCGATTTGCTCTTTCTGGATGATTTGAATATCGACCAGACTTTATGGTTCCTCCTCCTATGTTAGAGTCGATTTTACTTGGTGTCTTTGGTTTCCCCCCCCCTCACTTTAGGGGGCTTGAATCTGATGGCCCGCTATTAACCACGACTCGTTTTTTTTCGTTTCTAGATTCTCTCCTTAGTTTGATTTTTTTTTACGTCTATTTTTCAACTACCCTCGGCCGTCGCTAAAGTCAAGTGTTCATTCTCTAGGAACTTTTTTCCCCTTGGTGGCTCTCTATGACCAGATTTTGACCAGTCTTCCCTTACCCCCCAACCATCCGAAACCCTTTTTTTTTTGAAAAGCGTTTTTTTTTCATTTACTCTTTTTTCGTGGCCAAGCTCTCCGAGAGCCGTCCCCCATTTTGTCGCTTTACCACCGACCGACAATGCCTTTGCAATCCACCTGAGTCAACGTTTAAGTTGTTGCTCCCCAAAAGCTCATAGTCGATTCCCGTCTCCCCGGAGGAGGTCTGATTGCTAAAGTGTCCCATGATTCCCCACGTTTTGCCGCGTGCTTTTTAGGCCCCCTTTTTAGTATGGCCCGACTTGAGCCACCGTTTCACCTCCTCCCTCCCTTGCAACCCCACCTTCCATCATTCCGCTGGCTACGTTCCACCACCCCCCCCAGATGACGTCACTAACTTTTTTTTTTTTAATCCGCGGCCCCCCACCATGACCGAAGCCACTTTCCATTTTTCTCTCTTGCTTGGACGTGTCAGTGCACTCTGTTGTTTCCTCTGGCTTCGGGCTACGCAGCTATAGCTGTGCCCTTCTTCCTTCAGACGGACGGTGGCGACTCAAATTTTGTAGCGAAACTCGAGTAAAGTAGGAGCTCCTAACCTCCCGTCCCCCCGAGAAGTTGTGACCCAAAGCCCTTCCCTTCAGACAGCACCAAAGCCGTTTGTTTTTTCTTTTAACGATTTCATTTTGCACTTTGACGTCTCCTTTTTCCTCCCGCGCGTCTATAAGCCCCATTTCTCGATTTCTTTAAGGTCGGTTTGCTAAGATTGCGCGATTGAGGATTTCCCCCATCGTTTAAACACACCAGTTTTGTTTGCAGACAAGAACCAGGCTTTTGGCGGAAAGCAGCTCTTGACCTTTTCGGTGCTCCCACAAGAAATCCCCTCTCGTACCCGTCCTGTTTCGCCAGGCTCCCCCCCCTCTAATACTACCCCCCAACCGTCCCCCCGGTCGCCGGGTTCCCAAAACATCGACACCCTTCTTACCTAGTCTTCGTGTTTCCCTGTATTATTCCAATCCCCCCTTTTCTTTGACAACACCCAGTCTTTTGCATTCACAATCCCCCGCACACAGCTCATCTGTCTTGGAGAAAGCGCTTTTTTCCTAGCCCCCCTCGAGCCGATACAAACGTTTTCCGTCTCTCTCCACTAGACTTAGAGTTTTCTGAACTCCCAAACACATAAGTGGTCCAGTTGCCACGGAGTCGGGCCCCCAGTACACCTTTTTTTTCCCCGACCCTGCCCCCACACCCCCCTGAAATCAAAGTACAAGTTTTTCCCTGCCCTAGCACCAGGTCCCCCCTTATTCATATCCTGTGTCTCTCCCAATAGTCTTGCCGCTCCCCCATGCAGGTACAAATAATACCCTTTCCAATACCCAAATCCTTCGTATTTCCCTTCCTTCCTTGACAACTAACTCACCTTTTCTATGAGCCCCCGTATCAAGTAACCTTGCCATACCCGGCCGTGATAGTGGGTTTCTTACCGCACAAACGTGGCTTAACTTAACCTTCGAACCCCCTTCGTCGATTCTGATTCCTCCCCCCAACCTGTCCCCCGGTTCTTTTTCCCTCCCTCACCTGATGCGGACTACTTGAATTATCAGAATCCCCCTTTCCCTATGGAGGTTTCCCCGATCCCGCCCCAAAAACGTTTCTCTTCTTTTTTTTAAAAGCCCCCCTTTTCTCTAGTTTTCCCTAGTCACCGTTCTGCCCCCCCCCCGCGAAGACTCTTACCCCCCCAAAATACAAATTCCCCCCAGTCCATTAAGCGTCCATATAATTACATTCCTGACTGACTATTTCGCCAGTTCTTACTGAGCCGTACGTCTTGCAACCCCCTCCCCCCTTTCCCCTGGAACTCTCTCCGCTTTAGCCCCCGATATATCCTTTTCCCCCTGCCTACCACATAACTCCCCCTACGACAGTCTCTTTGCCACCTTCACAGCGCCACTGCCGTCCCCCCCCCTCCCCCTTTTCCCCTAAAGTCTCGGACCCATCCAACCTCAAGTACCCCAGTCGCAGTGCATTTACCCCTTATCAGCCCACCAATCATCTCCTCCTTTTTCTTTTTTATAAATTGTATCCGAAATCTGTTTATATTCCGCCTTTCTGCCCTTTTTCATGCAAGCGGCGTGTTTTCTCATCCCCGTCTCCCCCACAAAAGCAAATTGAATTTTTTTTCTACAGATATCCCCCCTCTGCCCCCAATCCCCCCTTTTTTCCCCGACAATCCCTCCCTACACTTTAATTCAGCTGACATCGCCTCATCCACATGTCTCTGCACCGTCGCCCTTTTTTTTAAATTAATCCCCCTTTTAGAGCCGAGCAGCCCGCGTAATCTTTTTCCCTTTTTTATGCTTGATTCCCCCCTCTCCTAGAATCGATACCATGCATGTACCTCAATTTCCACCCTTCTTCTTCATCTACACGGACCTGCACAAATATAATACCCCC